>Ga0134128_10001418_pt1 | contig 30910 bp, 28 predicted proteins | sample KB31754_FD_96462 | JGI IMG/M metagenome (GOLD analysis project Ga0134128, IMG submission 96462) | Terrestrial soil microbial communities with excess Nitrogen fertilizer from Kellogg Biological Station, Michigan, USA - KB3-175-4 | ecosystem: Environmental > Terrestrial > Soil > Unclassified ... | reverse complement strand
TACCGCAAGGCCCCCACGTGCCGCCGCGGCGAGATCCAGAACCTGACCAGCTTCTACCACCCGCTGGACATGATCGGCGAGTGGAACCGGGCGTACGGACCGCGCGGCTTTTTGCAGTATCAGTTCGTGGTGCCCTTCGGCGCCGAGGACACCTTCCGGCGCATCGTCGAGCAGATCGCGCATTCGGGCCACGTGTCGTTCCTCAACGTGCTCAAGCGCTTCGGCGACGCCGGCCCGGCCCCGCTATCGTTCCCCCAACCCGGCTGGACGATCACCGTGGACTTCCCGATCCGCCGGGGTCTCGGCGAGTTCTGCGACCGGCTCGACGAGCAGGTACTTAACGCCGGCGGGCGGCTGTACCTGGCCAAGGAGTCACGCACCTCCGCGGCCGCCCTGCACCGCATGTACCCGCGGATCGACGAATGGCGCAAGGTACGCGCCGCCGCCGACCCGGCGGGAATATTCGCGTCCGACCTGTCCAGGAGGCTCGAGCTGTGATCGACGCTGTCGGCAACCCCCAATCCCTGCTGCTACTGGGCGGCACCTCCGAGATCGCACTGGCCACCGCGGCGCGCTACGCCGCACGCCGCCCGTTGCGCGTGGTGCTGGCCGCCCGACCGTCGGCGCGCCTGGACAAGGCCGCCGAGCGGCTGGACCGGCTCGGCGCCATGGTCACCACGCTGCCCTTCGACGCCGCGGACACCGCCTCGCACCCGGCGACGATCGAGAAGGCCTTCGCCGACGGCGACATCGACCTCACCCTGGTGGCCTTCGGGCTGCTCGGCGACCAGGAGAAGGCGTGGACCGACCACGCTGCCGCCGTCGAACTCGCGCAGGTCAACTACACGGGCGCGGTATCGGTCGGGGTGCTGCTGGCGCAGGCCCTGCAGCGGCAGGGACACGGCACGCTGGCTGTGTTGTCCTCGGTGGCCGCCGAACGGCCCCGGCGCTCCAACTTCTGCTACGGGTCCACCAAGGCCGGCATGGACGCCTTCTACACCGGACTCACCGAGGCGCTGCTGCCCGCCGGGGTCAAGGTCTGCGTGATCCGGCCCGGCTTCGTGCACACCAAGATGACCGCCGGGATGAAACCTGCCCCGCTGTCGGTCACCCCCGAGCAGGTCGCCGAGGTCATCATGGACGCGGTCGCACAAGGCCGCGACCAAGCCTGGGCCCCCGCTCCCCTGCGCTACATCATGTCCGCGCTGCGCCACATCCCCCGCCCGATCTTCCGCCGCCTGCCGATCTGATCGTGTCGTGAACTCGACAGCACCGTTGTTTCGCGCCGGTGCGACATCGATAACGTCGAGTTCACGGCAGGTGACGCCGCGAACGGCGCAGGATGGCGTCCCGAACCTGGGCGGCCATGATGTCGGGCGTGCGCAGGACGTCAGCGGCGGTGAAGCGGAGGATCGACCAGCCGGCGGCGTCCAGCGCGTTGAGCCGCCGGGCGTCCGAAGCGTGCTGCCATGCCTCCAGGTGACCCCGGCCGTCGTATTCCATGGCCAGCTTCAGGGCCGGATACGCCATGTCAAGGCGCGCGATGAACTCGCCGAGCTCGTCGTACACCCGGTACTGCAGCTCCGGGCGCGGCAGTCCCCGCCGCACCAGGACCAGCCGGGAACGGGTCTCCATGGGCGACTCGGCTCGGGGATCGGAGAGGTCGGTCACGCCCAGCACTCGACGGCGCCAGCGCGCTCTCGGGTAGCGGTGATGGATCTGGAGCACCGCACCGGGGGCGAACCGCCCGACCCTGGCCAGCGCGTCCATCGCGACGACCGCCTCCACGGTAGGTAGCCATCGCGCCAGATCCCATGCAGTGCGCAGCGCGGTCGTGATCGGTAGGCCGCCGACGTCGGTGATCTCGTCGTCGGCAAGCCGGTCGCGGTGGACGGTGAGGCCCGGCTGTTCTCGTAGATCACGCCCCGGAATGGTCAGCTCGGCATTTGCTTCCGCCGGGGCACATCGGGCACCGAGCAGCTCCGCTGCCGAGTAACCCGATAACACGCCGTGCCCTGGGGCAAGGAGGGCCGATGCGTGCGAGCGTGCCGCGAGATCGGCGGGGGTGCTCGCGAGCAGGTAGATGTCGTGGAACAGGCGGCGATACCGGTGACCCCGCAGCACGCCCTCGGTGAGCAGCCCACCCGACACCGCCGCCGACCCCCGGAACGGCACCGTCCCCAAAGTCAGCTCGTCGATCATGACGAACACCCTGCCGCACGCCCCCGACAACCACCGGCGCCGCCGTGAACTCGACGAGACCGATCTGGAGAAGCGCTAAAACATCGATAGCGTCGAGTTCACGACATGGGCCTAGAAGGGGAAGGGCGGGATGGCGCCGCGGGCGGTGATCCAGCGGGTCTCGGTGAACGCGTCGATGTTGGCGGCGGCGCCGCCGAAGCGGGAACCGGTGCCGGAAGCCGAGACGCCGCCGAAGGGCGCGTGCGGATCGTCGTTGATGGTCTGATCGTTGATGTGCGCAATACCGGTCGGGATCCGCTCGGCCAGCGCCAGGCCGCGGGCCATATCCGCGGTGAGGATGCCCAGGGACAGGCCGTACTCGCTGTCTGAGGCCAGCTTCACCGCGTCATCTAGGGTGGCGAACGGCGTGACGGAGGCAACCGGCCCGAACACCTCCTGCTCGTAGGCCGGGATGGACGGGCCCGCCTCGGCCAACACCGTGGGGCGGTAGAACAGCTCCCGGTACGTGCCGCCCGCAGCCAGCCGGGCGCCCGCGGCCACGCTGCTGGTCACCAGCTCGTGCACCCGGTCCCGCTGGCCGGCGTCGATGAGCGGCCCGAGCGCGACCTGCTCGGTTGCCGGATCACCGACCGGCAGCCCGTCGGCCTTGGCGGCCAGCCGCTGCACGTACTCGCCGTAGACCGACTCGTGCACCAGGTGCCGGCCGATGGCCATGCAGATCTGACCCTGGTAGAAGAACGCGCCGAACGCGGCCGCGCTGATCGCCTGGTCCAGATCGGCGTCGTCCAGCACGATCAGCGCGGAGTTCCCGCCCAGCTCCAGGTGGGCCCGCTTGAGGTGCCGGCCGGCCAGCTCGCCAACCGAACGGCCGGCGGCGGTCGACCCGGTGAACGAGATCACCCGGACATGCGGATCCTGGACCAAAGCGGCGCCGATGTCGGCACCGCCGGGCAGCACGTGCAGCACACCCGGGGGCAGACCCGCTTGCTCGAACACCGCGGCCAGCGCGACGCCGCCACACACCGCGGTGCGTGGATCCGGCTTGAGCAGCACCGCGTTACCCAGCGCCAACGCCGGCGCCACCGACCGGATCGCCAGCGCCACCGGGCCGTTGAACGGCGCAATCACGCCGACCACCCCGGCGGGCACCCGGCGCACCATGCTCAACCGGGGCGCCGCGCTGGGCAGCAGCTCGCCCAGCGACCGGGACGCCAACGCGGCCGCCTCGTAGCAGTTCTGCACCGCGTGACCCAGCTCGAAATAGGCCTTGCCCGGGATGCCGCCGCTTTCCCGGACTATCCAGTCCCGCAGTTCGTCGGTGTGCCGCTGCAACGACTCGGCGGCACGCCGCAGGACGGCGGCGCGTTCGGGAAACGGTGTCGCGGCCCACCCCCGCTGGGCGACGGCGGCCTGCGCGGCCGAGGCGGTCAGCTCCTCGGACCCAGCAAGGCCAATCCGGCCCAGTTCCTTGCCGGTCGCCGGTTCCAGCACGGCCGCGTCCCCGCCGGCGGATTCCTGCCAACTCCCGGTGAAGATACGGCTGTGCCATTGCAGATCGTCGAGCAAGCTCACAATTCGTCCCCGGGTCGCATCGGGTCGGCACGGTCAATTCAGTATGGGCGAAAGCCGAGGCCGACTACTACCGCAACCGGTGCACCGCGCAGACCTGAACGCAGCCGTGAGACCAGCGTCCCGACCGATGAGGTCCCCGCGGTCCGCGTTGTGGTCGGTGAAACAGTTCTGTACTCATGCCCATCCGGGATAACAGTCCAATAACAACCATGTGACTTGGCGTGCCGTCGTCGCCCCACCGGGTAGCCCTATTGATCGGCGCTGCTCAGTTTGCCCGCGTCGAGTCGGACTATCAGGGAAGATGTCATGAAAGAGAAGAGTCGTGCAGTAACACGGATGAGTCTCGTCGCTCTCGCCGCCTCGTCGGCGCTGGTCCTCGGCGCTTGCGGGGGAGGCGGAAATGCTCCAGCAGCTCACCAGGCCGCACCCGCGCAGAGCGGCGCGGGCAGTACCGGCGTGGGTGCCGGCGGGACTAGTTGCATCGCCGGCAGCCAAGTCCTGAGTAACACGCACTCCTACGACGGCAAGCAGATCACGATTACCGGAACGGTTGCCCAGGTCGTTGGGCCGCATGCATTCACCGTGGCCGCCGGCAGCGACAACCGCAGTAACGCACAACCGTTGCTTGCCGTCGACAAGGACAACATGCAGCTCACCCAGGGGTCACCCGTACAGATCACTGGTACGTTGCAGCCGGCGTTCGACGCGAACGAGGCAGCGACGTTCACCGGGGGCAATCTCGGCCAGGACCAGCGGACATTGACCTCCTTCAACGGCAAGCCCTACGTGCAGGCCGCGTTCGCCGGACCCATTAGCACGAACCTGACCCAGGGCAGCCAAGGCGGGATCGTCAGCGGTGGCAACAGCGGCACCGGTAATTGCGCCGCGGCCAGCGATGTCCTGAGCAAGATGCAGTCTTACACCGGCCAGCAGGTCACGATTACCGGGACGGTTGGCCAGGTCGTCGGTCCGCACGCCGTCACTGTCGCCCCCACCGGGAACAACACCGGCAACAACGCCCAGCCGCTGCTTGCCGTCGCCAAGGAAGTTGCGGTGACCAACGAGACCGGGATGCTCACTCCGGGGGCACCAGTGCAGGTCACCGGCACGTTGCAGCCCACCTTCGACCTGAATCAGGCGGTGGCGTTCGCCGGGAGCAACCTCGACCCGGCATCGTTCACGCCCTACAACGGCAAGCCGTACGTTCAGGCCACGTTCGCCGGGCCGGTCAGCGCGAACCTGGCCAGCGGCCAACAGCGGTAATTGCCGCTGTGACAGCTACTGCGCCGGGATGAGGTGGCGGACCAGCCGGACCACCAGCATCTCGAACAGCAGGGCCAGGCCGGCCGCAAGCATGTCGACAAGCAGCTCTTCCACGACCGTGAGGTTAGGGCGCGGCGGTGGCGAGGAGGGAAGGTTCAACCGGCGGCTCGGCGGCTTGCGGATGAACGGGAGTTGACGGCGTCCCGGGCAGCGCCACCCCAGACAACACCGGTAGCAACGCCGTGGCGGCAGTCGCGGCGATGGTGGCGCTGCCCGCGATGGTCCAGCCGACGGGTCCAAGCGGGGTGCATCCGAACAGCTGGCTCAGGCCAGGTATCTGGACGATTCCGGCGAGCACAGCGGCGGATCCGGCGCTGGTGGCCAGCACGGCCGGGCTGGTCCCGCCGAGAGCCACGGTCTGGCCCAGCTGCGCACCGACCAGGGCGGCCAGCGCGACGGTGCGGGCCCGCTTGGCGCGCCCGGTCAGGCGAGCCGCGGCCCAGGCGCCACTGGTCGCGACAGCGGTGGTGACGGCCCGGGTGGCGATATCTCGGGTCAGCGCGGTACCAAGGGACGCTTCCGGCCCTTCGGCCAGCAACGCTGCGCTGCTGTCGGGATGCGGCGCGCGCAACGCGATCGCCATCGCCGGCGCGAGGTCGGTGAGCAGGTTGACCAGCAGCAGCTGCCGCGCCGACAGCGGCGAGCGGCCGGTGAGTGCGGCGCCGAGCACGGTGAAGGCGATCTCGCCGAGGTTGCCGCCGACGAGAATGCCCAGCGCCTGGCGCACCGAGCCCCACATGGCACGGCCCTCCACCAGCGCCGCGATGATCGTCTCCAGGCGATCGTCGGTGACCACCAGATCGGCGGTGGCCCGGGCAGCCGGAGTGGCGCGGTGACCCAGCGCGATGCCGACGTCGGCCAGCCGGATCGCGGGCGCGTCGTTGGCGCCGTCCCCGGTCATCGCCACGGTCCGCTTTATCCGTTGGAAAGCCTGCACGACGCGGACTTTGTGCGCGGGGGTACCCCGGGCCACCACGGTGACCTCCGGTAGGACCCGATCCAGCGCGGCATCGTCGAGGTCGTCGAGTTCCGGACCGGTGATCACCCGGCCACGGCCCAGCACGTTGAGCCGGCCGGCGATCGCCTCCGCAGTCCCGGGGTGATCACCGGTGATCATGACGATGTGCACGCCCGCGTCGCACAATCCGGCTATCGACGCGGCGGCCGCCGGGCGGACCGGGTCGGCCAGCACCACGAAACCCAGCAACGTCAGCTCGCGGACGTCGCGGTCTTCCAGGTGTCGGGGATGACCATCTGGTCGTTGCGCCACCGCGAGGACCCGGTAGCCCTGCCCGGCAAGCCGGGCAATCCGGCGGTTGACGCGGGTCCGATGCGCGGTGCCCAGCGCCCGGGCTTGCCCGTTGGTCTGAACGTGGGTGCACCGGGGCAGCACCGTCTCCGGGGCGCCCTTGACCGAGATCAGCACTCTCTCGGTGTCCACGAGGCCACCGAGCGTGGCGTGGTACCCCCGAGATGGTTCGAACGGCAGGGTGCTCAGCCGCCGCCAGCCGGGCAGCTCCTCGTCCCGGGTCACGCCGGCACGCTGGGCGCCCTCGGCGACCGCCCGATCGGTCAGGTGCGCCAGCGCCTCCCCGCGCCGGCCTCGCGGGGTGGCGCGCAGTGCCGTGGCCAGGATATGGCGGTGCCGGGCACCCAACTGCTCGACGGCGATGAGCTCGCCGGTGGGGCCGGTAACCCCGGCCAGGGTGATGCGTCCTTCGGTGAGCGTGCCGGTCTTGTCGAAGCACAGCGTGTCGACCCGGCCCAGCGCCTCGATGGTGCGCGGGTTGCGCACCAGGGCACCCAGGCGCGACAGCCGCCGAGCCGACGCCAGCTGCGCGGCACTGACCAGAAACGGCAGGCCCTCCGGCACCGAGGCCACCGCCAGACTGACCCCGGCGCCCAGGCTGTCGCGCACCGGACGACCCCGCAGCAACCCGGCGGCGACGACCGCGCCTGCTGACCCGAGCGCGATCGGCAACGTCGTGTTGGTGATGGCGGCCAGGCGCGTCTCTACCCCGGTGGGCGGAGCGGCGTCGCCGGTGGCGGCCATGCTGCGACCCGCCTCGGTGGCCGCGCCGGTGGCGACCACCACCGCGGTGCCGCGTCCGGCGGCCACCGACGTGCTCTCGTACAGCATCGAGGTGCGGTCGGCCACCGCGGCGGCATCGACGGCAGCGCTGCTTTTGGTCACCGGGAACGACTCGCCGGTCAGCGCGGACTCGTCCACCTGGAGGCCGACCGCGGTCAGCACCCGGCAATCGGCGGGCACCACGTCCCCACTGCGCAGCTCGACGACATCGCCGGGCACCAGCTGCTGAGCCGGCCGCCGGACCGGGCCGCCGTCACGCAGCACCCGGGCGGTGACCGCCGAGTGAGCCAGCAGCGCCGCCATCGCCCGCTCGGTGTGCAGCCGTTGCGCCCCGCCGATCAGTGCGCTCAGCGCGCTGACCCCGGCGACCAGACCGGCGTCGACCACTGAACCCAGCGATGCGGACAGCACCGCGCCGGCGGCCAGGATCGGGGTCAGCGGGTTGTCCAGTTCTTCCATCACGGCCCGGGCGAGGCTGGTGCGGACGAGCTGCGGGCGCCGTACCTGGCGGCGCCGGCGGGCGGCGTCTTCCTCCGCCAGGCCGTCCGGGATGGCGTCGAGCTGGGCCAGAACATCCTCGAGGGGCATCGCATGCCAGGGGGTGTCGCAGACCGGCAGGATCAGCGGTGACCCGTGGTCCAGCTGGGCGGCCGACCAGCTGCCCTGGACGAGCGCCGCCGCCGCCGCGCAGTTGACGCCCAGCATCGCCGCCCGGGTGGGAGCGGAACTCCACCCCGGCCTGCTCAGCGCCCCCACCCCGCCTACCGCGGACCCGGCCTGGGACAGGGTCACCCCGCGGCGGCTGGTCTGGCGGGCCGCGGCAGCTGCCTCGATCAGCACGGCGGCCAGCTCCAGATCGTCGCCCACCAGCACGTGTGCCCCCCACGGCGGCGGACCGTCGGGGTGGCCGACCCCGACGCCGACGTCGGCGCGACCCAGCGCGTCGGGGTGCCGCGACACCAGCAACACCACCGCGCCGGTGCTCTGCAGGCTGCGCACCGTACCCAGCAGCTGCCCGGAAGCCACCCGCAGCGCGGTGCCGCTGCGGGTGGCGCACGCAGCCAGTGGCTCCAGCGCGGTGCCCACGGCCTCGATATCCAGCACGACGGTGTCGACCCGGTCCAGCCGGCGCAGTGCAGCGCAGTCGGTCACCACCGCACCCCGCTTGACGAGCAACCGGACCAACCCGGCGGCGAAAGCCTCCCGCGCACACCGGGCCGCCTTCGGGGTCGCGGCCAGCGCCAGCGCGGCCGCTCGCCGCGGGTTGCCGGTGGCGGGCAACGCCACTGCCGCGGCGCCCAACCCGAGCAGGGCGGCTCGCTCGGCGTAGGACTCCACCGGTCCCGGCGGTAAGGGGCGGGGCCGTTGCACCACGACGGGCTCGGCCGCCGCGTACTGCGGCTCGGCCGGCACCTCGACTTCCCGGGCCTGCCACCCGGCAGCGGCCGCCCGGGTGGCGCCCAGCGTGCTGATCCGCTGGGCGGCGTCCACGGTCAAGCCGAGCCACCCACCCGACAGGCTCTGCCCCGCCGCGTTGAGCACCGCCAGGCCGACGTCGGTGGCTGGGCGCCCCAGCATCGTTTCCAGCGCTGCACGCACCCGCGGCTGGGCCTCGACCGCGGTGACCAGCGCGGCCAGCTCAGCCGGCAGCGGCGTGAACCGAACCGCCGCTCCCACTCCCGCCAGCGCCACGCCAGCGAGATTGACCCCCAGCGCCACCGCGGCCCGCTCGACCCCACCGGCCAACGCGTCGCGGGATTCCTGGGGATTCCGTGGAGTCGCGCACCGGCCTGCTACCCGGTCGGGGTCCAGCGCCTCGAGCACCCGTGCGGGCAGTGCCAGCGCTGCACCGAGTAATCCGGTCAGCACGTGCGACGGTTCAGGGACCCGCAGTGATCTTCGGGCGGACCTCCTGGAGAACTTCCTGGCGGGCCAGGCGCTCGGCGATGTAGCTGCCCGCGCCCAGAGTCAGCGCTACCGGCCACTCGATGATCTCGATGGTGGCCAACGCGGCGAGACCACCGAGCCACAGCAGCCGCAGCGGGTCCACATTGCCCATCCCGGGCAGTGGGAGCTGGAGGCCAGCCAGGAATCCCTGAGTCTGCCCGGTTGCCGGTTGGTGCACCGCCGCACCGATTTCAGCCTGCGCGGTGCTGGCCGCGCCGTTGGGATCGCTGGTCTGGTCAGGTTCTGAACGGGCACGCGTAGGCATGGTTCCTCCTTGGCTGGGTACTCGGAGATACCCGCAGGAAACCGCCCTTAAGCGGCCGGTACGCGGGAAGAGAGGCACCCATGACAAGACCAGCCGGGCGACGCGCCGCACAACGGGTCAGTGAGCGCAGTGACCTGTGCATCACCCTGCCGGGGCTCGGCACGATCGACCTCGGACCGCCCGAGCAGCTGGCCTATCTGGCCGGGATCGCGGCCCTGGCCGCGCTGGAAATCATCGAATGGCCGCTGGCATGCATCATCGCCGCCGGGCACGTGCTGGCCGATCAGCGTCGCAGCGCGACCCTGCACGCCTTCGGTGAGGCGCTTGAGCAGGCCTAGCAGGCTAGGAGCGGTGTTCCGGGCGAGTTGATCATGGTGTCTGCCGGCTAGAGGTAGACCGCCGCGATCAGGGTCAGCACCAGGCAACCGCCGAGTACCTGCAAGACCCGGTCCCCGAGAGCAATCTCCTCCGGTTCGCCGCCGTTGCCGCCGTCGACGTCGACGGCGTAGCGCAGGATGGCCACTACGAACGGCACCAACGAGATGACCGGCCAGCTGGAGTGGTTGGTCTGGGACAGCTGGAACGCCCACAGACCGTAAGTCATGATCACGCCGGTGGCCGACAGGGTCCACACGAACCGCAGGTACGACGACGTGTAGCGCTCCAGCGATTTGCGGATCTTCGCGCCGGTGCGCTCGGCGAGCCGCATCTCCGCGTAGCGCTTACCGGCCACCATGAACAGCGACCCGAACGCGGTCGTCAGCAAGAACCACTGGGACAGCGCGATCTGCGCCGCGGCGCCACCGGCAATAGCCCGCAGCAGAAATCCCGACGCGACGATCGAGATGTCGATCACCGGCTGGTGCTTGAGCCACCAGCAGTAGGACAGCTGCACCGCGATGTAGATGGCGGTGACCATCGCCAGATCGGCCGACGCCACGAACGACGTCGCCAGCGCCGCCGCGAACAACACTCCCGCCACGGCCACCGCCAGTTGCGGGGCCACCACGCCGGCGGCGATCGGCCGGTTGCGCTTGGTCGGGTGGGCCCGGTCGGCCTCGATGTCCTGCACGTCGTTGATCAGGTAGACGCCGGCCGCCGCCAGCGAGAACGCGACGAAGGCGATCCCGACCGCGGTGAGCACATGCAGGTGAAAGAGCACCCCACCGGCGAACGGCGCCGCCAGCACCAGAACGTTCTTCACCCACTGCCGGGGCCGCATCGCACGGACGAGCCCGGTTATCGCGTTGCCGGGCCGGGTGCCTGTGGCCTGGCTCCGTAGCGGCTCTGTAGTGGTCATCGTTGCCCCCCTCGACCTGTACCGGGACCAGTGCCGGGCACCACGGTGCGTAGTCGGCGGCGCGCTCCAGCGCCGATGACTGCCCCCAGCGCCGAACCCACCAGCACGTCGGTCGGGTAGTGCACGCCCAACACCAACCTGCTGATCAGCATGGGAGGCACCAGCGCGGGGATGAGCCGGCGGCGCAGCAGGCCGCCGTAAAGGATCGCCGCCGCGGTGGTGGAGGCGGCGTGCGAGGACGGGAAGGACAGCTGGCTGGGCGTGCCCGCCAGGACCGCCACCGCCGGATCAGTCGGGCGCTGCCGGCGCACCACCCGCTTCACCGCGATGGATGTGCCGTGCGCGGCAGCCACCGCGGCCGCGGAGGCCAGCCAGTCCCGCCGGCGGCGTCGATCAAACAGCGCTGCCAGCGCACCGAAAACCAACCATCCCAAGGCGTGCTCGCCGAAATACGACAGGCCCCGGGCGGCGGTCACCACCTGAGGTACCGCGATCCGGCGCTGCACCGCGGACAGTAGCGCGATCTCCTGCTGGTTCGGGGAAACCTTTCGTTGCAACATCACGCGTCGAATACTCGCTTCCAGCCAGTGCGGTCAGTTAGTTGCGGCGCCGCGGCGCGGTAGCGCTTGCGCAGCGCGGGGAACTCCGCGGCGAGTTTCCGGTGCAGGGCCACCGAGCGGGCCAGCATCGAGCGGAACGCCTGCGGATCCCGCTTGCGATAGGTGACGCCCCGGCCGTCGGCGGTCGAGACGGTCACCCCATCCAGCGCGGCCAGCACGAACCAGCGCGCGTCCTGGCGGGACAGGGCCAGCTGCGGGCGGTGCTGGGCGCGGGCATCGACCGGCCGCATCTGGTGCGCCAAGCGCTTGAGCAGGGTGGCGCCGATGATGACCGGGTTGGTGGGTGGCTTGAGCATGCGCTGCAGCGCGAGCCGCCCACCGGCGGGCAGTGGCACATCCTGGGAGTCCACCACCTGGCCGTCGGTGAAGTCCGCGCACCGGGCCCGAACCTCACCCAGCGCGGTCGGCAGCTTGTCGAACAGCGCTTCGGGACCGGCGAGGAAGTCCCGGATCGCCATCTCCTGCAGCGCCAGCGTGGAGTACTCCATCGCCAGCGCATGGCGCAGGGCGTGTTTGAAGCTGTCGGCGAGCAACGCGGTGGGTCGGGCGTCGCTGTTGTGCAGGGCCGCGCCGACCAGCCGGTTGCGCAGGTGGAAATAGGCCTGCCAGTCGGTGGCGTCGTCCTTGTCGGCGAAGGACATGTGCCAGATCCCGACACCGGGGACGGTCGCGGTGGGATAACCCGCTGCGCGGGCCCGCAAGCCGTATTCGACGTCGTCCCACTTGATGAACAGCGGCAGGGGCAGCCCGATGTTCTCCGCGACGGTGCGCGGGATCAGGCACATCCACCAGGCGTTGTAGTCGACGTCGGTGCGCCGGTGCATCCAGGCGGTGTCGCGCAGCGAGTGTTGCGCGAAGTCGTGGTCATACTCGGTGCCGGGGGCTTTGTTCCAGCGCATCCGTTGCCGGTCGACGACCTCGCCCCAGGCGTGCAGCCGGGAGCGGGCCTGGGCCTGCAGCATCTGCCCACCGACGAGCATCGGGTGGCGGGCGAAGCGGGAGAACGCCACCGCACGCAGGATCGAGTCCGGTTCCAGGACGATGTCGTCGTCCATATACAGGATCTGGTCGCAGTCGGTGTTCTCCAGTGCCTCGTACATCACCCGCGCGTAGCCGCCGGAACCGCCGATGTTGGCCTGGTCGATGATCCGCAGCCGATCACCCAGCGCCGCCTGCGCGGCGGCGAAGCCGTCCTGATCGCGGACCTTGTTGGCGCCCTGGTCCGGGATCACCACGGCGGTCACGATCGAGCTGACCAGCTCGTCGGAGCCGATCGCCGCCAGGGTGGCCACACAGTCGGTGGGCCGGTTGAAGGTGGGCATCCCGATGGTCACCGCGGCACGTCCGGGTGCGGAAAGCGGCGCATGCCAGCCGCCGGAGTGCACGATCAGCTCAGAGTCCTCGGTGCTGATATCGAACCAGTACCAGCCGCCGTCCTCGAACGGTGTCAGGTCCAGCTCGATATGCAGCTCGCGCCGCATGCCTTCGACCAGCTCGCCGTGCACGTGGATCTGCGTCGCGTCGGCCTTGGATCGGTAGATGTCGATGCGTCCGGCACCCTCGACGTCCAGCCGCAGGCGCAGCGTGCGCAGGGTGCTCCAGCGCCGCCAGTAACTGGCCGGGAACGCGTTGAAATACGCCGCGAAGGACACCTCGGTCTGTGCGGGCACCTGCGCGCTGGTGCGCGACAGCGCGCGCACCCGCCGCCCGCTGGGGTTGGTGACCCTGACTTCGACGTCGAGCGGGTTGGCCCGGCCATCGGCAGGCCACACCCGGGGCGCCGCGCCTGATCGCTCGTCGAGGTACAACGCGCGGACTGCCATCGGGTCGGCCCGACGAGGAAAGATCACTCGCTGCAGCAGGGTCGACGACGATTCGGCCGGTGCGCTGGTACCCGAGTGGTCGGGGCTACAGACGGTGCTGCTCGGCATGAACTCCCCAGTCCTGGCGAGATAGCGGTGTCAGCGTCGCCAGAGGGTAACGCTAGGCAGCGACCCGCCGTCGGGCGGCCACCTGGAGTCGTCGGCCCCCACCGCCAACTGATCTCCATGTCGGAGTTCGAGACGGGGTTGATCTACCTGTCGGGCGTGGGTGTGCTGGCTGAGCCGGGGCCTGGGCCGGGGCGCGGGTCGGACCGTGGTCCCAGGAGCCCGGGTGCGGGTGTCCCGCCAGACCTGGGTGCAGGTGTCCCGCCAAACCTGGGTGCAGGTGTCCCGCCAAACCTGGGTGCAGGTGTCCCCCCAGACCTGGGTGCAGGTGTCCCCCCAGACCTGGGTGCAGGTGTCCCGCCAAACCTGGGTGCGGGTGTCCCCCCAGACCTGGGCTGGCCGAACACCTGCTCCCACGATTCCACTGAGGTCAGCGTGGGAATCGCCGCGCGGTAGCGCTGGGCGGTGACGGCCCATTCCGCGACCAGCCGCCGGTGCAGCGTGATCGTGCGCGCCAGCAAGGCGCGGAACTGCTGCGGGTCCCGCTTGCGAAAGGCGACACCCGTGCCGTCTGCGTTGGACACGGTGGCCGAGTCGACCATGCCGAGCAGGAACCACCGGGCGTTGCTGGCCGGTACGTTGATCTGAGGCCGCTCGCGGGTCTGCGGTTTCGGCGCCCGCAGGTGGCGGTACACCGTGGCCACCGCGCGCTTGGCGATGGCCACCGGCCGCACGGGCGGCTGGAGCAGCCGTTCCATCCGGACCGGATCGAACAGCGGCATCGGCAGTTGCTGGGCGGAGGAGAAGACCCGCGCGTCGTCGTAGCCTTCGCGCAACTTCTGCACCGCGGGCAGCGCATCGCGCAGGGAGGCGAACAAGCCCTCCGGTCCGTCGAGGAAGTCCTCGATCGACTTGTGGCGCAGCGCCACCGTCGAGTACTCCATCGCCATCAGGTGCTTGAACGTGGTCCGGAAGCCCTCGTGCACGATCGCCAGGCGCACCTCGTACGGGCTGTGCAACGCCATGGTGATCAGCCGGTTGCGCAGGTGGAAGTAGGCCGTCCAGTCGGTGGTGTCGTCCTTGTCCGTCCACGGCATGTGCCAGATCGCACAACCCGGCAGGGTGACGGTGGGAAAACCGCATTCGCCGGCGCGCAGCCCGTACTCGGCGTCGTCCCACTTGATGAACATGGGCAACGGCAGCCCGGCGCTTTCCAGGACCTCGCGCGGGAAAAGGCACATCCACCAGGCGTTGTAGGTGGAGTGGATGCGCGCGTGCAGCGCACGTTGCTGGCGCAGCGTCACCTGAGCGAAGTCGTGCCCAGCCACCGCCCCCGGTGCTGGACGCCAGAAGCTGGACTTCAAGTCCACGATCTCGCCCATGGCGTGCAGCTGGCTGCGAACCTGAAGGTTCATCATCTGCGCACCGACGATCACCGGTGACGACGCGGCGCGGGCGAACGCGTGCGCGCGCAGCACGCTGTCGGGCTCCAGCCGCACGTCATCGTCCATCAGCAGGACGTGCTCGATACCGGAGGTGCGCAACGCCTCGAGCATGCCCCGGGTGAACCCCCCCGAACCACCGAGGTTCTCCTGGTCGATCACCACCAGCCGATCACCCAGCTGCGCCGCGGAAGCGGCGAACCGCTGGTGATCGCGCACCTTGACGCTGCCCTGATCGACGACGAAGACCTTCGCGATGGCATTGAGGACGGCGGAGTCTTCGGCCAGCGCGGCCAGCGCGGTGACGCAGTCCGCCGGCCGGTTGAACGTCGTGATCACCACCGCCAGCGGCTGGACCGGCAACGGCTCGTCGATGATCCAGGCGGCGTCGCTGACGGTCAGCGAGTGGCGTTCGGTGGCGACGTCGAACCACACCCAACCGCCGTCCTCGAACGGCGCCAGCGATTCCCGGAATTCGAGTTCGATCTGGTCCCCGCTGGTGTCGAGTTGCTTGCCCTCCAGGTGGACGACCTCACCGTTGGACTTGGACCGGTAGAGGTCCACCCGGCCGGCGCCGCGCACGGTCAGCCGCAGCGCCACCTCCTCCACCCGCGTCCAGCGCTTCCAGTAGCTGGCCGGGAAGGCGTTGAAGTAGGTCGCGAAAGACAGCTGGCAGGCAGGCGGCACCGTCACCGCGGACCGGGACAGGACTTCGGCGGTGTGTCCGTGCCGGTTCTCCGGTTCGTCGAGGTACAGTGGCCGGACCTCCGGGGGGTCGTCGGGCCGGGGTAGTACCACTCGGTGCAGGACCCGCTGCGGGGAGACCACGCCGGCGCTCGGGCCGACCTGCAGCGAGCTGACGTCGGATAGCTTGCTGTCTGCCGCGTTGTTGCGGGCGGCTTCCCGGCGGGCGGCCCGCTCGATCGCCGTGGGCGCCTCAACCGCATCACCGATAGTCACGTGCTCCCTTTCCCGGGTCCCCCACCCGTCTTGGGGCAGATCCTCGCAGATCGGGCGCCGTTCGACGCACTGAGGGCCGCCGGATCGCTACCGGTTTCCTGGGCAAACGCCGCAGCGGGCGAGAAATTCATCATCGCGCCGCTGCGGGTTCACCCTGGGATCACTCCATCAGCGCCAGTTGGGTGAGTTCCCACAGCACGTGATACGTCGTGGTCTGAGCTTCCTGGATGCGGTGCACGGACGCCGAGGGCATGACGAACAGGTGGTCGATGGTGCCGGCTTCGGCCATCTTCCCGCCGTCGTAACCGGCCAAGCCGATGGTGAGCATGCCGCGGCGGGTGGCTTCGGCGAAGCCGCGAAGCACATTCTCCGATCCGCCGCTGGTGGACAAGCCCACCGCGATGTCTCCGGCGCGGCCGTTGGCGGCCAGTGGCCGGGCGAAGACCACGTCGAACGACACATCGTTGGCCAGTGCGGTGAGCACCGCGACGTCGGTGGTCAGGGCCGCGGCGGGTAACGGCTTGGCGTCCGGACCGGGGTTGGAGAACAGCTCGGCGACGGCCTGGGCGTCGGTGCTGCTGCCGCCGTTGCCGAAGGTGAACAGCCGGCCACCGACGGTGAAGCGCTGAGCCATCGCGTCGGCACACTCGATGAGTTGATCTCGATAGAGTTCCAGCACGTCGGCACGCAGCCGGGTGATCTCCTCGGTTTTCTCGGTGGTCGACCGGGTCACCTGGGCGAGCACCGCGTCCACGTCGGTCACGCCCGAGTAGAGGAACGGGTAGAGCGACTCGAATTCGGTCATGTTCACCCCGATGTTGTTCAACCCAGGACCCGGGGAGCGAGCACACCGGGCTGTTCGAAGAAGACGTGCACCAGCTCCCACAGCACGTGATAAGCGGTGACGTGGATTTCCTTGACCACTCGTGGATCATCGGAGCGCGCCACCAGCACGTGGTCCAGCCGCGGGATCCGCGCGATCTGGCCGCCGTCTCCGCCGACCAGCGCCACCGTCAGCAGCCCCGCGTCGCGGGCGGCCTCGAGCGCCCGAACGACGTTGGCGCACTGACCGTCGGCTGAGATACCCAGCGCGATGTCGTCAACCTCAGCCAGGAGCCGCAACTGCGCAGCGAAGCTGTTCTCGACGCCGGCGCAGCGGGCGATCCCGCTCATCGCCACGGCGTCGTTGGCCAGCGATATCGCCGGTAGCGCCCGTTTGCCCATGATGACCGGGTGCACGAACTCCACCACGATGTGCGCGGCATCAGCGGCCGCGGAACCGTTGCCGAAGCACAACAACCTGCCGCCACGGTGAAACCGCACCGCCATGTCGTAGCAGGTTCGGCCCACCGCCTCCGCGTCCTGGCCCAACGCCCTGGTCGGCTCGGTGCGCCGGGCGAAGGCCCGATCCACCTGGGCGCCCGTCACGGCACCGATCATCCCATCCGCCTCTCCTTAGGAAAGCCTGGTTTCTACGATAACCTTAGTTATTACCATAGCCGTGGTATTTTCGCGCCATGCCGCCCAGCACCGAACCGGCTGCGCAACGCAGCAGGGCCCACGGTGCGCTGGCCAGCACCAGCCGGATCCAGATCCTGACGCTGCTACGCAGCCGTGGCACCGCACTGGAGGTGGCACAGATCGCCACCCACACCGGCCTGCACCCCAACACCGTGCGTTTCCATCTCCGGATTCTGACCGATGCCGGACTCGCCTGCTGCCGCACCGATCCCCGAGGTGGCGCTGGGCGTCCCCGGCTCGTCTACACCGCGGCCAGTGACGGCAGCCCACATCCGGATGGCTTCCACCTGCTCGCCGATATCCTCACCAGCTATCTCGCGACCAGCAGCGCGGTTCCCGCCGGTCTGGCCGAGGAGGCCGGGCAGGCGTTCGCCCGGCGCCACCAGCAGGCGGTCGCTGACGTCCCCGCTGATGCCGCACTCGGTCAGATGACCGCGATGTACGCCGAACTCGGTTTCGAGCCCGAACTGGTAGCCGACGGGCAGGACATGCAGCTGCGCTTGCGGGCCTGCCCCTTCGCGGCACTGGCCGGCAAGTATCCGGAGGTGGTGTGCGCGATGCACCTGGGCTTGCTGCGCGGCACCCTGCACCAGCTCGGTGCCCCGGTCACCGCACGGAGGCTGCGTCCCTTCGTCGAGCCGCACCTGTGCATAGCCCACCTGGAGCCGCCGCCCACTCGTACGCCTCGGGGAGAGGGTCAGGCGTTACGAGGAGACGGGGGCGGCTGCGAAATGGGTGACGAGTGTGCGGCAGAACGCCGGGAGATCGCCGGGATTGCGGCTGGAGATCAGGTTGCCGTCGGTGACGACTTCCTGGTCGACGACCGTGCCGCCGGCGTTGCGGATGTCGGTGCGGATACTGGGGTAGCTGGTCAGGGTCCGCCCGCGGACGACGTCGGCTTCGACGAGCGTCCACGGTCCGTGACAGATCACACCGACCGGCTTGCCCGACTCGACGAACTCCCGCACGAAGGCCACCGCGGCGCTGTCCTGCCGCAGGGTGTCCGGGTTGACCGCGCCGCCGGGCAGGATGAGCGCGTCATAGTCGTCCACCGACACCTCTGAGACGACCCGATCCACGTCGAATTGATCAGCCGGTTCGATGTCGTGGTTGGTGGCCTGGATGGTGCCCGGCTCCAGCGACACCAATTCGGCAACCGCGCCGGCCTGGGTGACCGCCTGCCGCGGCTGCACCAGCTCCTTTTGCTCCACTCCCCGCGCCGCCAGGATGGCCACCCGCCGACCGGTCAAGCTCTTTGCCATGCGGTGGGCGTACCCGCCCGACTAGCCCGGCAAACTCCGGGAACCACTCACCAGTCGCCGCCGCCCGAGTCGTTGGAACTGCCGCCGCCGAAGTCCCCGCCGCCCGAGTCGCCGAAGTCACTGTCCTGGCCGACGACCCAATCGCCCTGATCCGTGGAGTCGTACTGGCCGCGATCGCGGTCGTACATCTCGTCCCGGCGGAACTGCTGCTCCTCGCCCTGCATCTTGCCCAGCTCATAGCCGAGCAATCCGCCACCCACCGCGCCGATCGCTCCTGCGGTACCTGGACCCATCCCAGAGCGGTACGGCGAGCCATAGGGTGCGCCGTAATCGGGGTAGGAGCTCATTGGTGGCGGACCGCCGAGCCTGGACCCAGGCGGCCGCTGAAAACCGGAACGCCCGAAGCCGGAGCGCACCCGCCGGCGCAACAAGACGACAACGGTCACGATCGCGCCCAGTACCAGGATGATCGGCAGCAGACCGATGCCCACCGAGTGCCTCACCACCCGTTGCGCCGGCGCGCGACCTCGGTGCGCTGCGGCAAGGCCGGTGCGCAGATTATCCAGAGCAGCCGTGACCGCCGACGTATAATTACGACTGCTTTGCATCGTGGTGACGAATACACCGTTCGCGTTGGATTCTGCCGCGATAGCGGCATTGCGCGAGATGCCGGCTTGCGAGCCGATCTGGATAGACTCATGACGGGATTGAGTGTTGATTCCCAGCACAATCGGGAACGTCGAGCTGACCTTGTTTCTGACGTCGTTGTCGAACGCCGACTTGCTCGCCGCGTCCTGCGTCGTGGCCCAGATATAGACGCCGACGGGCAGGGTGGCCGCATCGTTTTGGACCACTGTGGCATTCAATACGTGGGCGTCGTCCTGGATTTGAACCGTGCTGGCCCACGCCGGTGCGCCGCCAGCCAGCACAGCGACGAACACCGCGACCGGCACGGTCCATCGAAAAGCGCGCTTGCGCATATTCACCTCGACCCCTCCTGTAGTCGGAGTTGGGAAAATTGACGTCCAGACTCCCACCGGGCGGACCGGTCGCACTGTCGACGACGCCGGTAAGTACCACGATCAGTTGGCATCGCCATGCCAGTTTGAATTACAATAAGGTCACAATCGATGGGCGGCAAGCCTGCCCGGGTACGGTTTCGACTCCCTCCACGTCACCACGTCCGGCGATTTGCCCGATATTCATCGCTGACAGTGACAGCGCCGCTCACCGTATCCAGCTGGCACCACCTGCTGTTAGGGCGGCACCGGTCCACCCGCGCTGCGGATCGGTGCGATTAATCGACCCGGCATGCTGCAGCCCGGTCACGCCCTTTGCCTGCGCAAATGGATTCTTGCCACCGAAAGGCACCTAAGGCGCCGGGCGGGCCATGTGCTTTTGCACATCCTTATTGGCACCGGATGATACAAAGGGACTTGTTCGGACTTAAGCGACGATGCGCACACATCGACCACGAGTCGAACACCGAGGGTGACGTCAGTAGCTCCAGTTGCCGCCGATGAACGTTCGTAGTACGAGTGAACATGTGACGGTTCGTCGTCTGAGCGGCGGGTGTGAGCCGATCAGGACGAGTTTCAGCTGAGGCTCCCGTCACGGGGTGAGAACCGCTTGGGGGCTTTATCGACCTCGAGCGGCTGGACGCATCGAGCGTCACCCGGGACACAAAACGGTCCCGGGAGATGAGGTTTTTTAGGAGGGGCAAATGCAGGTCTCAGAGGTCTTCTCGCTGGGTGGCGGCTGCGGCGGCGGTGGTTACGTCGGCGGGGGTTACGGCGGCGGGGGTTACGGCGGCGGCCACGGTTATCGCGGTTACAGTAGTTACGGCGATTACAACAACCGCTCGTATGGCGGCCGCAGTCACTATGGGTATGGCGGCCGCCGCGACTACGACCGTGGCTACCGCCGCGGCCGCCGTGGCAGCCTGATCAGCCTCGACATTCTCTAGGAACCAACCCGCTAGTAATCGGCGGTGGCCCTCACCACTGTGAATTGGAGTGAGGGCCACCGCCTGTTAGCAACCGAGCTATTTACTTCACGATCAGCGTGCCGGTCATGTACTCGTGGAAGTTACAGATATAGCGGTAGCTGCCTGGTTTGCTCGGCGCGGTGAACTGGCCACGCTCGCCACCGGCAATGGAGCCCGAGTCGAAGGACTTGTCCTTCGCGGTCACCGTATGCGCTACCGGATCGTCGTTGACCACTGTGATCTTCGCTCCCGGGGCGACCGTCAACGGCACCGGCTGGTAAGCGAACTTGTCGATCACGATGGTGTCCGGCAGGTTCGGCGTGGTGACCGCACCACCGCCGCTCTCACCAGCCCGGCCACCCATGCCACCGCTGCAACCCACGACAAATCCCAGCACGGCAACCAGCATGGTGAGCAGGATTGCTACCCGCCGAGCCCGGATGCCGGTGTGCGGCGTCATCCCGGTTCACCTCACCGTCAAGTTGTCGGGCTTGAGCGCGTTGCCGGTGCCGATGAAGGTGTCCGGGATGGGATAGTCACCGAGGATGAAATTCAGGATCGCGGCGTGCATGGTTTCCACCGGTTGGATGGTGGCGGCCGTCATGATCGCGCTGGCGTCGGAGACGTTCGCGGTGGCGAAGGTGTAGGTCTGCGCGGCGACGTTTTCCAGGTCCAGTGCGAACTTGGCCACCTCGGGCACCGACTTCGCGGCGCTGAGCTTGGCCAGTTGATCCTGGGTGATCGATAACGGGGCGTCACTGATGGGAGGTTTTCCGGCCCTGGCCAGCACCGCGGCCCAGGCCTGCGCGTGGTCAGCGTGTTGTTTCATCGCGGTTTGCACGAAGGTCGCCACTGCCGGCGGCACCGCGCCGAGTTCCCCGGCGCCGGCTTTCTTCAACGCGCCCTCGTAGGAGGAGACCGCCAGGTTCTCCAACGCCGTGGCCACCGCCACCACCTTGAGATCCCCGGGGTAGGTCTCGGTCGGTGCCGGCGGCGCGGCGCTCGACGAGGCGGGCGTACCCGTCGGCCGGCTGGAGCAGGCTGCGGCCGCGCCGAGCGCAACCGCACCGGCGGCGCCGAGAAAGAAGCTGCGCCGGGTGGACGGCTGGCGCACCACGGTGCCGAGGTTGGCGGCCAGCTCGTCGATGGCCTTGCGGACCTGGGGGAAAGTCGATTCGTGCAGCTCGTCGAGCTCGCGGTTCAGCTGCGACAGTTCACGCTCACTGATCGCCATCTGGGCGTGCCGCGCGTGCTGGACACGATCGCCGAAGACGCTCACTTCACCGCCCCTTCCTCGACCGGCGCGGCCATCGCGGTGGGGTAGAACGCGTCGGGGAAGCCGGCACTGCCCGCGGCAGCAGGCAGCTGCGCGATCTCCGGCGGGCGCGCGATGAGCTGCGGCTCGTTGGCTTTGAGCAGCGCTTGGACCGTCAGCAGGATCGCCTTGTGCTGGGATTCGACCCCGGCCACGCTGGCGAACAACTGCCGCAGTTCGGCAGTGCTGACCAACCCGATGTCCTTGACGTAGGTCTGCGCGGCCACGTCCTCCAGGGTGATCGCCAGTCCGACCGCGTCAAGCGGAGTCTTGATGTTGGGGACCGCTTGCTTGACCACTTCCGCGTACTTCGGATCCGGCCCGGTCTGGGGCTTGCCGCCCAGCCGCTGGACCGCGGCGTTGAAAGCCGTCGCATGCTCACTGTGCTGGGCCATCGTCCGCTCGGTGAACGTCTTGATTTCCGGCTTCGCCAGCGGGCCCCCGATGAACGGCAAGGTCAACGCCAGCTGGTAAGTCTGCACGGCGACGTTCTCGAGACCGGCCGCGGTCTGCAACGCTGCCACATCGTCACCGGCCGCGATTCCCGCCGTAGCCGCGACCGAGCCCCGAGCCGCCTCGACGTAGTCGTTCAGACCCACCCGAGCGGCCCGCATGGCGTCTGAGTGCAGGTCATCGGAATCTCGCAGGAGCTGGCGAAATCGGTTGTGCATGAGGCCTCCCAGCCTGTGGTGTCGGCGATCACGCGTTGTTATCGGCCCGCGCGACTGAGCAGCCAAATTTTCGACCCCTCGCCATGCTCATTTCGCCACGGCGCGGTCACGATCCGGTCACAGTACCGCCACGTCAGCGAGGAACCCGGCGGTGAGTGGGGGACTCAGAACCACCTCTCCAGGATCAGCGCGAGGCCATCCTCGGAGTTACTGACGGTGATCTCATCAGCGGCGTCGAGCACCGCAGGATGGGCATTGGCCATCGCCACGCCGTGGCCTGCCCACCGCAGCATCGGCAGGTCATTGGGCATATCGCCGACCGCGAGCACATCGGCCGAGGCGATCCCGAGTTCGCCGGCCAGCCTGGCCAGCCCGGTGCCCTTCGTGACGCCGGGCGCGGACAGTTCGATCAGGCCGTAGCCGGTGGAGTAGGTGATATCCAGCGCCGCCCCGAGCAGCTCACCGACCGCGGCGGCCATCACCTCGCTGCGCGCATTCGCCTGGCGAACCAGCAGCTTGATCGCCGGTCGGCCGAGTACCAGGTCGCGCGAGGCAGTTTCGGAATCCGCACCGGGCCACGGGTGGGTATAGCCGGGCTCGGCGAGAAACTGATCGACCCCGTTCACCGCGGCGCTACCGGTGGGCAGCTCGACGGCGAGCTTGGCGCCCGGCAACGCGGTGGCCACCACGTCGGCGGCATCGCGCAGCTGCACCGGATCCAGCGTCACCGAGTAGCTGACGCGATCGGCCGCCGCGTCATAGTGCACCGCGCCGTTGGCGCAGACCGCCAGCCCGGCATGCCCGAGTTGCTCGATGATCGGCGGGATCCACCGCGGCGGTCTCCCGGTGGCCAACACGAACGGAACCCCGGCTGCCACCACCCGATGCACCGCGGCTCGGGTGCGCGCGGAGATCTCATCGGTCGGGTCCAGCAGGGTGCCGTCAACGTCCGAGGCGACCAACCGCGGCCTGCGCATGCCTCGACCCTACGTGGACGCCGGCTCGCCCCACGGTGCTCAGACATCCATGAGACTGTGATGTTCAGCGGTGGCGGGAGAATTCGCTGGCGCATCGTTCGACCAAACTCGGACTCCCGGCCGACTGCTGGAGGCACTCGCGGTAATTCTGGCCGGCCGGCGAGTTGAGGAGGGACCACGCCAGCGCGATCAGCACGATTGTGATGACCACTCCGACGGCGCCCAGCACGATGCCGGCCACTGAGAGACCACCGTTGGTCGCCTCACCGCGACTGGCCCGGCCCCGGCCGAGCACGCCGAAGATCACCGCGAGGATGCCCAGGACGAGGCCGCCGATGATCGTCCAGGACGACACCACCGCGAGTAGACCCAGCACCAGAGCGGCCACCCCGAAGCCGTTGCGGGGCTGGGCCAGTGGACTTCCCGGCGCAGTCATCGCCCTCACCTCACCTCGTCGGTGCCCTCGTCCCACCATCATCGCACCGACTGGTTCGGACCGTCGATCGACCTGCGTGGTACGGGTACGGACCGTACGCGACGCGCCTACCCGAAGCATCACAGATGTGATATCGAAATGGTATCATCGTGGTATGGCCATGACTTTGCGTCTTCCACCCGAGCTTGACGCCGAGCTTCGCGTCGCCGCTGAGGAGGACCGCCGCAGCGTGCACCAAACAGTGGTGTACGCCATCGAGGCCTACCTCGCGCTGCGTGAGACCGCCGAAATCAAGGCCGACCCCGCCACCCTGCGGGCTCTTGCCGAGGCGCGAGAGGGCGTTCGCCAAGGTGACGTCGTCTATGGCACCGAGGCGGTGCGAGCCCTGCTCGCCGAGCGCCGCGTTTCGTGACCGACCCGTATGAGCTGGGGACCGCACCTCCAGCCCGTCGGGCCTTGGCAGAACGGCTGCCTCGCGACATTGCCGCCGCGGCGGTCGAGTTCATCACTGGCCCGTTACTGGACAAACCCCATCGTGTTGGCAAGCCCCTCGGCGAAGAGCTCACCGGCATATTCAGCGCCCGCGTCGCCCGAGACTGGCGGGCGCTGTACGAGATCGATGACACCAAGCACGTAGTGATCGTGCTCGATATCGGACACCGCTCGGCCGCCTACCGACCGCGATGGTAGGAACGGTTGCCCTGCACCTACCCGGGGGTGATCAGTTCGAGGCCACCCAGCGCGGGCTGTAGTGCATCAGGCACCCGCACCGAGCCGTCGGGCTGCTGGTGGTTTTCCAGGATGGCGACGATCCAGCGGGTGGTGGCCAGGGTGCCGTTCAGGGTCGCTACGATCTGCGGGCGCCCGTCAGCGTCGCGGTACCGGGTACCCAGCCGGCGGGCCTGGAAGGTGGTGCAGTTGGAGGTGGAGGTGAGCTCCCGGTAGGTCCGCTGGGACGGCAGCCAGGCCTCACAGTCGAACTTGCGGGCAGCCGAGCTGCCCAGATCGCCGGCTGCCACGTCGATCACCCGGTAGGGCACCTCGATCGCGGCGAGCATCTGCTCCTCCCACGCCAGCAGCCGGTGGTGCTCGGCGGCAGCGTCATCCGGGCGGCAGTAGACGAACATCTCGACCTTGTCGAACTGGTGCACCCGGAAGATTCCGCGGGTGTCCTTGCCGTAGGAACCGGCCTCCCGGCGAAAGCACGACGACCAGCCGGCGTAGCGCAACGGTCCGGTCGACAGGTCGAGGATCTCGTCGGAGTGGTAGCCGGCCAGCGGCACCTCGGAGGTGCCGACCAGGTACAGGTCGTCGTCGCGCAGCCGGTACACCTCGGCGGCGTGCGCGCCGAGGAACCCGGTGCCCTCCATGACCTCCGGGCGGACCAGCACCGGCGGGATCATCAGGGTGAACCCGGACGCCACCGCGCGCGACGCGGCCAGCTGCAGCAGCCCGAGGGACAGTTGAGCACCCAGGCCGGTGAGGAAGTTGAACCGGGCCCCGGAGACCTTGGCGCCGCGCTCGGTGTCGAACAGGCGTAACGACGTGCCCAACTCGACATGGTCACGGGGGTCGAAAGGGAGATCAGGCGGCGTGCCGACGTGCTTGAGCACGACGTAGTCGTCCTCACCGCCGGCCGGCACGCCGTCGATGATCAGGTTCGGGACGGCGCGGTGCGCGGCCTGGAAAGCCTGTTCTGCACTGGCTTGCTCGGCTTCGGCGGCCTTGACGTCGGCGGCGAGTTGTTTGGCATGGACGAGCAACTCCTCTCGCTGCGCGCCGCGAGCCCCGCCCACCTGCTTACCCAGCGCCTTGTGCTCGGCGCGCAGCGAGTCGGCTGCGGCGACGGCCTTGCGCCGCCGCTCGTCAGCGCCGACCAGCGCGTCGACAGCACCCTCATCTTCACCACGAGCACGCTGCGAGGCCCGTACCCGGTCCGGGTTCTCCCGCAGCACTTTCAGATCGATCACGACGGGTCAGCCTAGCGGGATAGCTCGGCGGTGGCTTCGAGCAATCGCCGCGAAGTCACTGGAGACTGACCATCTGACTATCTGGCGACACGGTGAACCGCCACTGGTCCAACGTCGGTTCTCCCTGGTCGACCCACCAGCGGTAAGCGGCCTCCACCTCGTCCCACAAGCGGCGAGGCCCGCGCTGGCGGACTTCATAGCGATCTTTGGTCAAACCAGGAATGACGCTGGCCCACGATCCCGATAGCGGGTCTGCCAACCACGCGACGCCGTGACGGGGGTTACGCCCGCAGGTGCGTGGCCACAGCTCATAGCGGCACGAGGGGACCGCGATGGCGATAGCCCACTGGGGGGCTTCGTTGCCCAGCGTGGTCCACGGCATCACATCGGTATGGGTGAGATCTGCGTCGGGATCATCCCAGCGCAGACCGTCCCACTTGAACACTGAAGTGCGTTGCGCCCGAAGTTCCATGAAAGCCACGCGCAGCGGCGCGACCCGGCCGATCGCCGTGCCATCTTGGCCGACTGTGAAGGCCACCAACGGTCCGGCGGTGAAGTCGGTCTTGAGCGGGGTGAGGATCATCCCACCGGGCGCGGTCTGCTCGACCCAGGCATACGGCACTCGGCCGAGCTTCACCGCTGCGGTCACGATGATCCGGTCAAACGGCGCCCCGGCGCACCAACCTGCCGCACCATCAGCACAGACCACCGTCGAGGTGCAATCGGCGGCGATCAGCGCGGACCGTGCCTGGTCGGCGAGCACGGGATCGACCTCGACTGTAGCCAGGTTCTCATCACCCAAGCGCGCCGCGAGCAGCGCAGCGTTGTAGCCGGTCCCCGTGCCGATCTCCAACACACGCATTCCGGCACGCACATCAAGAACATCGAGCATGCCGAGCACGGCTGAGGGCATCGAGCACGATGACGTAGGCCGGTAACCGGCATTGGGCCACACCGTGTCGCCATCATCAAACTGGGTGACGATCACCCGGTTCGAGTACACCGCCGTCCGCCAACGTTCCGGCTCGGTGGCACGATCCAGTGCGACGTCATGTCCGTCGTCGTGCTCATCAACCCAGATCCGGTCGGGGATGAACCACTCCCGTAACACCGAGCGGAACGCTTTGTCCCAGTCGGCCGGGAGCTGCGCTTTGGTGCGGAGCGCGTCAGCTAGTGCCGTGATATCGGTGGTCACTCGTCATCGGTTTCATAGATTCCATACTTGTTAGGGTCGATATCCTCGGTAGTTTTACCAGTTTCTCCATCCCTACTGACATCGTGCCTGCCGCCGTCTTTAGTCTCAGCATCGTCGTCCTTGCCATTGCCAGCCATCTGATCACCGCCTTCCTGCATGGACCATGCCTGACTGAGCCAAGATCGACCATCCCCCGCCACAGTGATCAGTTGAGCAGTTTTCTCCCCGTATAACGGGGACGTGTGAGGCTCCGAGACTAAGCTCATCTTCATGGCCTCCACGCGCGACCTGCCCCTCACGTATCACACCAGCGCCGAAGCAGCCACGCTCATGGATCAGCTCTGCGAGGTCTATGCCGACGCGTACGTCGTGGAGCCGGACGGCGAGAAAACCGCCGCCTTCCGAGTACGAGCCACCAAGGCGCTCGACCGTCCACGCTACGGCCTGCTCACAGCACGGGACGGAGCCCAAATCGTCGGTTTCGTCTTCGGCTACGCCCTGCCAGCAGGGACACACTGGTGGGACGGCCTCACACCGGAACCCGCCGACGGCTTCACCACCGAAGACGGCACTCGCACCTTCGCCTTGGCTGAAATCGAGGTACGTCGAGCCTGGCAAGGGAAGGGCCTCGGTCGAGTATTGAACGACACTATTCTTGCCCAGCGGTATGAACAGCGGGCGACTCTGGCGACAGGACCCCAGGCCGATGCGGCTCGGGTGATCTATGAGCGATGGGGTTGGCGACCGGTAGGCAAGATACCCGGAAAGCCCGGTTCTTCATACTTCTCGGAGTACACGCTCTATGCGCTGCCGCTTCGGCCAGCGGGGGAATAAGCCGTCAACAGTTCATCTAGTTCACGTACGGGTCTGCTGCGGTGCCACGGCGTCAATGCTACCCGTAGTTCCGTAATGCGTTGGTCAATGCGCTGCGATCTGATAGACCTAGTCAGCATGACAGCCTCACTGATAGCCCGGCTGGCTTCGGCGATACAACCTTGCTGCAAAAAAGCTTCACTTTGGAATAACAGCGTAAAAGTGTAATTGTGAACGTTCGACGGATCTGTGGTAGCGAGCGACCTCGAGACCGTCTCCTGCGCCCGCTCAGGATCACATAGCTGCAAGGCGCAGCTGCTCGTCGTAGCCCAGAAAAACGGCTCATCATAGAAATACCACCACGGCGCGTCAGTGGGATCCGCCGAGATCTTCGCAACCGCAGCCTGCTCAGTGTCAAGCATTCTTCGGCAGGTACTAGCTTGACCGTCAGCCGCGAACGCCCGCGCTGCCACATCAGCGGCATAGCCCTCGGCTCGTGGGTTATCGATTTGCAAAGCCCAGGATTGCGCGACAATCGCATGGTCCATGCCGACACGCGGCTTGCCCTGCCAAGTTGCCAGGTGACTCAGCGTGCACAAGACATAGGTCACCAGCTCGACGTTCTGAGCATCATGGGCAGCACTGCGAGCATCGTCGTAGTAGTACTGAGCACTGTGATAGTCCCCGAGATTAAAGCACAACCAGCCGATGAGCTGAGTGAGATCGGCATAGGCCGATACTGCCCGTTGCCGGAGCTGAGGTGGAGCTGTCTTGGCAAGCCGCTGCGCCACCTCCCGATGCCCCATAGCGCTGGGTAGCGTGAGCTGTGGGCCGAGCGTGTCACCTTGCCGACGAAGGCTACCTACCACGCCCTCGCAATAGCGGAGCGCAGGTTCGTTGAAGTCCGAGGCGCCCTGTACCACTTGGGCGATCCCTTCATCTCCGCCTGGATCAAGCACATCAAACAATGGCGCAGCGGCTGCCAATGCACAAGCTGTACTCAGCTTGGACAGCAGCACGCGGCGGCTTACCACAGGACCTAGTCGTTGTATCCACATCGCGATCACCTGCGCCAATTCCGTGAAATTGGCCTCCTCCAACCGCTGTACCAGCACTGCGGCGGTTTGTGTCAGCACATATGGCGATAGTATAGCTCGGTTGTCACCACCCCGGAGTCCGAATAGATCGACAAACAGAGGGTTCGCCTGATCCGCGACTATAATCTCGCCTGTCTCCGGCGCCATTTGATGCGCGCTGTCACTACACCGGTAGTCGGGCAGATCGACCACGAGGTCGCTGACACTGCATTCGTACAGCTGCGCCAGCTTATCAAGGACGCCAAGCGATGGCTCATAACCAGTGGAGCTCGGCCAGACTTCCCAATACGAGAAGCTTTTGAGGGTCTTCGGCTCATCCGGCCAGCGCTGGTTCCATTCTTCAGCGGCTTGACGTTGACTCCACGAGTGCGCCAACCGAAAGGCCACCCGGGCGTTGACGCGGTACTTCGTCCGGAACACCGTAGCGACCTCAACCCAGGTCTTGCCGTCGCTCCGAAGGTCCGCCGCGAGCCAGGCCTGCTCCTGCCTGAGGCTGCGCGCCTTATAGTGCACGTGGCTTTCTCCGCCCATACGTCTCCCATCTTGCTACTCCGCTTTGGAGGCTAGCCGGTATCCCGACACAACACCGCACGCCGAGGGCGACGTTCCCCCTCGTCCGGGGAAAATTTGCACCACAAATTACGCCGATACGGGATGGCCGGCCAGTCACAGATGCGGGCACAGTTGTGATCAAGGCCCCAGGGCCGGGCTGAACGCTGAGCTGGTGCGCATCCTGATCCGGGACACGCCTCACGCTTCCCGACCGTTCAGCGTCCCCGGTCCTGGGCGCCGTCCACGCAAGCTGCGTGCAGCCGACGACAGGGGGGTCAGGTGATCCGAGAAGACCGCGAGCTACTGGCGGAATTAGCTCAACTCAATAGGGCCATGACGCCACTGGCTATGGGCATCATGGACGGCAGTGCCAGTGCCGCAGAACAGCAGAACTACGCCCAGCGCCTCATCGCTGCTGGAAAACGGTTACGGCGCCGGACCGATGAGCAAGAGCACCCGGTCCTTGACGGAGAAGTGCTTGCTTATGAATTTGTTGTTCTTCCGGAACATAAGTTCGAGCCTTGCCAGGAGCCGTGAGCAGCGTTTGCGAAACAAGGTATCGGCTGCTTGCGGAGCACCTTGAGACACTCGCTAGCCAACTCAATTATAAAGAGCAAACCGAGCCAGAAGAACAGACGGCGCGACTGCTGGCAGCAGTTCTCAATTTACTCAGGGAGCACTGTGTCAACAAGCGGGGACGGTGCAGGTTCTGCACCGCTCCGCACCCGATCTGTCGCTTCTGGCACAGGCGGCCACAGTGCGCAGTGCATCGGGGCATCGATTTTGCGATGAGGCAACCGTTGGATGTCGTGCTCGCAACCTTTGAGATCGATCACGGCGCTTCAGCCTAGCCCGAGTCGCAGCCACACTGGCAGGTTGGTCACTGAAGGTTGACCCAGCCAATTCCCCCAAGACCCCGAGCACCCGATGACACTGGTCGAGACCCGCCAAATCGGCAACGTGGTCCTGCTTCAATACTTCGCGTGAACTCCGCCTAGCTCGACTCGTCGCGGGACAGCTCAGCGGCGGCTTCCAGCAACATCCATCCGGACAGCTGCACCGACAGATCCTGCTCGGGCAACCCCGGATCGGGCGGCCGCGCAGGGATCGTCCATTGCGGACCGAACACCGGCCCGCCGTCGGCAACGCCCCGGTTGCGCCAGGCGGCGTCGGCGGAGTCCAGCACCAGCCGCGTGGCGGTCTTGCCAGCGGACTGTTCGGGCGGCAGGGTGACCGCGGCCAGGGCGAGGTAGCGGGCCAGGATGCCGGTGAACAGCCCGCCGTCGCCGCCGCCGTGGCCGCGCAGCACGCCGCCGTCGGTGAGGTGCTCGGCGACCGCACGCACGGTCCGGTCCGCCTGCTCCCACCAGCGTGCGGCACCGGTGGCGGTACCGAGCTCGAGGCAGGCGCCCAGCAGCACGCCCTGGCAGTAGCTGTAGATGGCGCGCTCGATGGTGCGCACC
>Ga0134128_10001417_pt1 | contig 30915 bp, 34 predicted proteins | sample KB31754_FD_96462 | JGI IMG/M metagenome (GOLD analysis project Ga0134128, IMG submission 96462) | Terrestrial soil microbial communities with excess Nitrogen fertilizer from Kellogg Biological Station, Michigan, USA - KB3-175-4 | ecosystem: Environmental > Terrestrial > Soil > Unclassified ... | reverse complement strand
GAAGCGATCCGGTTGGCGCGGCTGCTGCTGCGGCTCTTTCCGGCCGAGCCGGAAATCATGGGGCTCGCGGCACTCCTGCTGCTGCAGCATGCGCGCGCGCCGGCGCGGCTCGACGCCGAAGGCGGCATCGTGCTGCTGGATGACCAGGATCGCGGTCTCTGGAATGCCGAGCTCATCGCCGAAGGCCATGCCCTCGTGGAGAAGGCGCTGCGGCACCGCCGCCCGGGGCCCTATCAGATCCAAGCGGCGATCGCCGGCGTCCATGCACATGCCGCGCGTGCCGAGGACACCGACTGGGCCGAGATCGACCAGCTCTACGCCCTCCTCGAAAGGCTCCAGCCTTCGCCGGTGGTGACGCTGAACCGCGCGGTGGCCGTCGCCAAGCGGCAGGGCGCCGCCGCGGCGCTGGCGATGATCGAGCCCTTGGCCGCGCCGCTCGCCGGCTATTTCCATTTCTTCGGGGTCAAGGGCGCGCTGCTGATGCAACTCGGCCGCGACGGTGAGGCACGTATCGCCTTCGATCGCGCCATCGCGCTGGCCCATACCCCGGCGGAGGCGGCGCATATCCGCCAGCATCTCGACCGCCTCGCCGAGCAGCATCGGGGCGGCTGACCGCTGCCACCCGTTTCACGAAAAAATTTTGCCGGACTGTCGGAAGCGCACGGATTCGCGCGTCCTTGGAACAAAGCCCGTTGCGGGCATCCGACGAAAGAGAAGGAGCGTTCCGATGCAGGTCAATCCCTATCTGAGCTTCGACGGGCAGTGCGAGGCGGCGTTCAAATTCTATGAGAGCTGCCTCGGCGGCCGGATCGGTGCGATGCTGAGCTACGGCGAGACGCCGATGGCGGAACACATGCCGCCGGAAGCACGCGGCAGGATCGCGCATGCGCGCCTCATGCTGGGCAACCAGGTGCTGATGGGCGGCGATGCCCCGCCGGGCCGCTATGAGCCCAGCAAGGGCATGTCGGTGACCCTCGGCATCGAGGGCGCCGACGAGGCGGAGCGGGTGTTCCAGGCGCTCGCGGAAGGCGGCACCGTGACCATGCCGCTGCAGAAGACCTTCTGGGCGCTGCGTTTCGGCATGCTGGTCGATCGCTTCGGCACGCCCTTTATGATCAACTGCGAGAAGTAGGAAAGGAGCGGCTCATGGAGCGGCATCAAATCGTCTCGCGCGAAGAATGGCTTGCCGCACGGCGGACCCTGCTCGCCAAGGAAAAGGCGATGACCCGGGCGCGCGACGCGCTCGCCCGGGAGCGCCGCGCGCTGCCCTGGGTGAAGATCGACACACCCTATGTCTTCGATGCCCTCGAGGGCAGAGTGACGCTCGCCGATCTCTTCGCCGGGCGCAGCCAGCTCATCGTCAAGCATTTCATGTTCGGGCCCGGCTGGAAGGAGGGCTGCGTCGGCTGCTCCTTCGAACTCGATCACGTCAGTGGCGCGCTGGTGCATCTCGAGCATCATGATGTCAGCTATGTCGTGGTGTCGCGCGCGCCGCTGGCCGAGCTCGAAGCCTTCCGGCAACGCATGGGATGGCGGGTCCGGTGGGTCTCATCCGGCGGCAGCGACTTCAATCGCGACTTCCATGTCTCATTCGACAAGGACGCGATCGCCGCCGGGGAGGAAGTCGAATACAACTACGAGCGCCGCCGCGTCGGCATCGAGGAGCTGTCGGGACGCAGCGTCTTCTATCGCGACGCTGCCGGCGATATCTTCCACACCTACTCGTCCTACGGCCGCGGAGGCGAAGATCAGCTCGGCACCTATGCCTGCCTCGACATCACGCCCAACGGGCGGAACGAGACCGGTCCCAGCGGCAATCTCAGCGACTGGGTGCGCCATCACGACCGCTACGATGCCGGCGGCATCGTCGCGCCGACCGGACGCTATCTCGCGCCCGAGACGCTGGAGCAGTGCTGCGAGGCGGAACCGAACGTCAGGTGAGCGGGCCGCGAGAGCCGGCGAGCCGCGAAGCGGTCACTCGCCCGCCCAGGCGGGGGCGGCGGAGCCTTGGTGCATCCGCTGCCCCGTCCGCAGATAGGACCAGAGAAAGAGGCCGGCGAAGAGCCAGTCGACGAGGCCGCTCAGCACCACCGAAGCGGCCGCCCGGCCGAGGATGAAGAGCGCCAGCGTCGCGCCGCCATAGACGACCTTCTCAAGCAGCGCCGGGACCATCATCGCCCGATAGCGCAGCGGATCGGCCGCGAGAATGAAGAACAGCACCTGCCAGGCCAGGCCGACGCCGACGAAGCCATAATAGAATTCGGGATGCAGCGAATCGGTGAACATCCCTTCAAGGAAGTACATCGGCGTCAGCACGGCAATGCCGTAGACGCCGGCGATGCGGAATATCCACTTTGCGGCCTGCATGGGGCCCCCCGATGCCTGGTGATGCCGGAAAAGAATTTCAACCGACATTGGTAAAACGGCGGTAAATGCGCGCCATTGAACCCGTCCCGCGCGGCGGCGCACCTCGTCACAGAACGGCAATTTTTCGTTAGGTACTGACAACTATGATTAAAAATTAGCCAGCGCCCCGCGGAATCAGCCGAGCCGGTCGACAAGCCATGCCTCGCGCGTTTTCAAAGCTCTTGCACATGCCGTTCTCGCGCCGGCTGACGGTTTACAGCGTGCTGATTCTCGTGGTGCTGCACGGCGCGAACGTCATCTTCATCACCAAGCTGATGGAGTCGGCGAAGGCGATCGCCGCCGATGCGATGGCGGCACGCGCCACCTTGCTTGCCGAACATGCCAGCCGTTCGATCGGCGGCATCGATCTGGCGCTCGAGGAGATCGCGTCCAAGGCGGCTGCCGACCCCGATTTTGGTCCGCGCTCGGTGGCGCTGCATATGCTGCTGCACCAGACCGCGCTGCGCCTGCCGCAGGCGAAAGCCCTCACCCTGCTCGATCTCAACGGCGTGATGATCCAGGATTCGCGCCATTATCCGGCGCGGCCGTTCTCCTATGCCAACTACGCGGCCTTCGCCGAGCAGAAGAAATGGCGCGGCGTCGGACTCTATATCGCTTCGGCTTCGCTCTCCAAGATCGACGGCAAACCCTATTTCGTGCTGAGCCGCCCCGTCCTGGACAGCGACGGCGATCTGCGCGGGGTCGTCTGTGCGCTCGCTGATCCCGTCTACTTCATGAATTTCTACGGGCAGAATGCGGGGGCCGGAATGGCGGCTCTCGCGCGCGACGACGGCGCCGTGCTGGCGGCCGTCGTCGCACCGCAAGGCAAGGGGACGCTGATCGGGATGAGCGTCGCGCGGTTCCTCAACCTCAACGCCGGTTTCAGCTCCCTGGTGCAGCCGGTGTCGGGCCTGCCGCTGAAGATCGTGGTCACCACCCCGCCGATCTGGAGCGAGCCGTCGCTGCGCGCTTATGTCACCGCCGATGCGGTGTTCATGACGCTGCTCACCGTGCTCGTGGCGCTCGGCACCGTACGGCTGGCGAGGGAGGCCGATGCGCGCGAGCGCGCGGCCGAATCCGAGCGGGTTGCCAGGGAACGCGCCGAAGCGGCGGACAGCGCCAAGAGCGCCTTTCTCGCGACCATGAGCCACGAGCTCAGAACCCCGCTCAACGCCGTGATCGGCTTCTCGGAGCTCATCGAGCAGCAGGCCTTCGGGCCGCTGATGGCGCGCTATCGCGAATATGGCGCGCTCATCGCCAGGAGCGGCCGGCATCTCCTCAACATCATCAACGACATCCTCGATCTCGCCAAGCTGCAATCGGGCAAGACGGAGCTGGTGCTGGAAGCGATCGAGCCGGCCGCCAGCATCGAGCAGGCGGTGAGGCTGCTGGCGAACAAGGCGGCCGAGAAGGGCGTTTTGCTCCGCGGCGAGGCCGACACGGGACTGCCGCCGATCGTTGCCGACGATACGCGTCTGCAGCAGGTGCTCCTCAACCTGATCTCGAACGCGGTCAAGTTCACCCCGTCCGGCGGAAAGGTGACGGTGCGCGCACGGCCGGATCCTGCCGGCGTCGCCATCGAGGTCGCCGATACCGGCATCGGCATCGCGCCCGAGGATGTACCGAAGGCGCTCGAGCCCTTCGGCCAGGTCGGCAACACTTTGACGCGCACCCACGAGGGCACCGGCCTGGGCCTGCCGCTGACCAAGAATCTCGTGGAGCTCCATGGCGGCAGTTTCGAGATCGCGAGCGAACCCGGACGCGGGACCACGGTGCGCATCACCTTTGCCGTCGCGAACGGGGCACAGCGCCGCTTGCTCGCGCCGGGCGCCGGCGCTGCCGCGGAACGCAGGAGCGTCGCATGAGCGGCACGCTGCGACGGGCGATCAGAGCGGCCGCGCTTGCCAGCGGGCTCCTTGCGCTCGGCCCGCTTGCCATTGCCGCGCCGGCGCGCGATGCGCCGATCGCGATCGCCGTGATCGGCCCCTATACCGGGGGATCGGCGGATATGGGCATCAGCATGCGCCAGGGCGTCGAACTCGCGACGGGCGAGATCAACCGCGCGGGCGGCGTGCTGGGGCGGCGGATCGTGTTGGTCGCGCGCGACGACGAGGCGCATAACGAGCGCGGCGGGCACATCGCCCGCGAGGTGACCGAGGTCCATCCGGTGACCGCCGGCATCGGCCTCATCAATACCGGCGTGGCCCTGGCGGCCGCTCCCTATTTCGAGCAGGCCCGCATCCCGCTCATCGTCAGCGTCGCCACCGGCGCGTCGATCGCGCAGGAATTCGCGCCGCCGGAATATGCCCACAACTATGTCTTCCGCTTCTCGATGAGCACTGCGATCGAGGCGCCGGCGATCGTCGCCGAGGCGCTGCGCCGCGGTTATCGCCGGCCAGGCATCCTCACCGACGCCACGAGCTACGGGCTGGTTGGACGCGGCGATCTGAGCGACGCCCTGGTCCGGGCCGGCGTGAGGCCCGTGTCGCTGGAGAAGTTCAATATCGGCGATGTCGACATGACGCCGCAGCTGCGCCGGGCGCGCGCGGCGGGCGCGGATGTGCTGCTGACCTACGGCATCGGCCCCGAGCTTGCGGCGATCGCGCGCGACCGAGCGGCGCTCGGCTGGAACGTGCCGCTCATCGGCAGCTGGACCCTGTCGATGGCGAGCTTCATCAAGGGCGCCGGGCCGAGCGGCAGCGGGACGATGATGACGGAGACGTTCATCGATGAGGCGCAAACCCCGGCCCAGGCGGCGTTCTTGAAGGCATTCTCGGCGCGGTTCCGCGCGCCGATCGCCTCGCCCATGTCCGCTGCCCAGGGATATGATTCGCTGCGTGTCCTGGTCGCCGCCATCGCGCAGGCGGGTTCGACCGACGGCGTGAAAATCCGCGCGGCGCTGGAGCAGTTGCGCGAGCCGGTCGTCGGCGTCGTGAAAACCTATAACCACCCGTTCAGCACGACGAACCACGAGGCCATTCTGGCCTCCGACATCCTCTTCGGCTTGGTGAGAGACGGGCGTGTGGTGCGGGCGACTTCCCCGACCGCGGCCGCCGCGTTGCGGCGCTGAGAGTCCTGGCGGAGTGGCCGGCGGCCGGTCACCGCAGCGGCGGCAACCTTCCCGTTCCTCTTGCGCTCAGCCACCGCTCGAGCCAGCGATCGACGGAAGCGGTCATCGCCGGTACCGCGTTGATATTGACGCCGCCGCTTCTTGCGGCTTCGCGCTGCTCATAGGTCGCCTGCTGGTCCTCGCGCGCCGCTTCGCAGAGGCTGTCGAGCAGCAGGCCGAGCGGCTGCCGCCGATCAGCGGTGCATTCGAGCCCGAGCATGAGCGCCAACTCCACCAGCTCGTCCTCGACGCCGCCGCTGAGCGTCTCCAGCCTCAGCGCCGCGTAGTGCGCGATGTTGCCGTGCAATGTCCGGCGCAGATTCTCGACGACGACTTCGGGGGAGGGAGAGGGCATCGCGTTCAGCGGCGGTTGAGCGCGCCGAGCAACCCGCCGAGCGTCGGCGGCGGGCGCTTCTTGCGCAGGCGGCTGCGCGCGATCACCGGCGCGCTCGAGGCGATGCGCTCGCGCACGCCGGGCTCGAGCTCGTCGAAGGAATCGCACGCGTCCTCAAAGGCGTCGCGGCTGCGCTCGCGCAGCAGGCGTTGCAGGCTTGCCACCACGGGCGCCGTGCGGCCGAGCTGCCGCACGGTGGCCGTTGCCAGCACCGCCACCGCCTTCGCACCGTCCTGATCGAGCCATTCAGCCACAACACTCTCCTTCGTCTCGAAGACTAGCGCGCGAGGGTTAAGAAAATCCCCATGCGTTCTGCCGGCGCGCGCCTTTCCGGCGGGTGCGTCGATAAGGTTAACGCCGAAGCCGCGCAGAATTCACAGGGCCGCCCGCTCGAGCATCGCGCGCAGCAGGACGTTGCAGCCTGCCGCCAGGTCCTCGGGCGTGGCGCTTTCGATCTCATTGTGGCTGATGCCATCGGCGCAGGGGATGAAGATCATCGCCGTTGGCGCGACCCTGTTGACGTTGCCGGCATCGTGTCCTGCGCCCGAGGTGATGTCGCGATGGCGATATCCGGCTGATTCGGCCGCGTGGCGCACTGCGCCGATGCAGCCGTCATCGAAATGGATCGGCGCCGAGCGCCAGATCTCGCTGCATGTCCCGGCGAGCCCGAGCGCGCCGCAGATCTCGGTGATCTCCGCCGCGAGCTGCGCCGTCATCGCGGCGAGCGCCTCGTCTTCAGGGTGGCGCATGTCGACCGTGAAGAAGGCGCCCCCCGGAATGGTATTGCGCGAGCCCGGTCCGACCTCGACGACGCCGACCGTCGCCACTCCCGGCGGATGCGCGAGCGCGATCCGATTGATCCGCTCGACCAGCCGCGCGCAGCCGAGCAGCGCGTCGCGGCGGCGATCCATCGGCGTCGTGCCGGCATGGCTCTCGCTGCCGGCAAGCGTCACGTCGAGCCAGGCGATCCCCTGGATGCCCTGCACGACCCCGATCGTCTTGCCTTCCGCCTCGAGGATCGGGCCCTGCTCGATATGCGCCTCGAAATAGGCGCCGAGCGGGCGGCCGCCGCAGGGCTCGTCCCCGAGATAGCCGATGCGCCGAAGCTCCGCGCCGAGCGTCTTGCCTTCGCTATCGGTGCGGCTATGCGCGTAATCTTCGCTGAAGACGCCAGCGAAGACGCCCGATGCCACCATGGCGGGGGCAAAGCGCGCGCCTTCCTCGTTGGTCCACACCACCACCTCGAGCGGTGCGTCGGTCTCGTAGCCGAGATCGTTGAGTGTGCGCACCACCTCGAGCCCGGCGAGCACGCCGTAGACGCCGTCGAAGCGGCCGCCGGTTGGCTGCGTGTCGAGATGGCTGCCGGTGACGATCGGCGGCAGCCCGGAGCGTCGGCCCGGTCGGCGCGCGAAGATGTTGCCCATGCGGTCGATGCTCACCGCGCAACCGGCCTCGCGGCACCAGCGCACGAAGAGATCGCGCCCCGCCTTGTCCAGATCGCTCAGCGCCAGGCGACAAGATCCGCCTTTCTCGGTGGCGCCGATCTCGGCCATCGCCATCAGGCTCTGCCAGAGCCGCTCGCGGTTGACGGCGATATTGGGCGCGAGCGCCATCAGCCGCGTTCTTTCAGCACCGCGCCGAGCAGTCCGAAGATCTCGTCGACCTCGCGCCGCGTGACGGTGAGCGGCGGCGACAGCGCGATAATGTCGCCGGTCATGCGGATGAGCAGGCCCTTCTCGAAGGCGGCGCGGAACACCTCGAAGGCGCGCTTGGCCGGCTGGCCCGGGATCGGATCGAGCTCGATCGCGCCGATGAGACCGAGATTGCGGATATCGATCACGTGCGGCAGGCCCTTGAAGGCATGCAGCGCCTCTTCCCAATAGGGCGCGAGCGCGCGCGTCTTCTCGAAGAGGCCTTCCTCGGCATAGACCTCGAGCGCGGCGAGTCCGGCCGCGCAGGCCAGCGGATGGCCCGAATAAGTGTAGCCGTGCGGCAGCTCGATCGCGTAGTCGGGCCCGGCCATGAACGCGTCATAGATGCCCTTGCGCACGATCACCGCACCCATCGGCACAGCGCCCGAGGTGAGGCCCTTGGCGCAGGTGATGAGATCGGGGAGAACGTCGAAGTAATCGGCTGCGAAATTCGTGCCGAGCCGGCCGAAGCCGGTGATCACCTCGTCGAAGATCAGCAGGATGCCGTGCCGCGTGCAGATCTCGCGCAGCCGCTTCAGATAGCCCTTGGGCGGCACCAGCACGCCGGTCGAGCAGGCGACCGGCTCGACGATCACCGCGGCGATGGTCGAGGCGTCGTGCAGCGTCACGATGCGCTCGAGCTCGTCGGCGAGATGCGCGCCCCATTCCGGCTCGCCCCGCGAGAAGGCCTGCTTGCTGCGGTCATAGGTCTGCGGCAGGTGATCGACACCGGCGAGCAGCGGGCCGAAGAGTTTGCGGTTCCCGGAAATGCCGCCCACCGAAAGCCCGCCGAAGCCCACGCCGTGATAGCCGCGCTCGCGCCCGATGAGCCGCGTGCGCTGCCCTTCGCCGCGGGTGCGGTGATAGGCGATGGCAATCTTGAGCGCGGTGTCGACCGCCTCGGAGCCCGAATTGGTGAAGAAGACATGGTCGAGATCGCCAGGCGCCAGTGCCGCGACGCGTGCCGCCAGCTCGAATGCCTTGGGATGGCCCATCTGGAAGGCCGGCGCATAGTCCATCTCTGCCGCCTGGGCCTGGATCGCCGCGACGATCTTGGGATGGGCGTGGCCGGCGTTGCAGCACCAGAGCCCGGCGGTGCCGTCGAGCACCTTGCGGCCTTCGGCGCTGGTGTAGTGGAGACCCTGGGCGGCGACCAGCAGCCGGGGATGGCTCTTGAACTGTCGGTTCGCGGTGAACGGCATCCAATAGGGCTGCAGATCGTTGGGCGCGCGCGACCCCGTCTCGCGGGCGGCGGGCTTGGCGGTAGCGGGCATGGCTTCCTCCGGGCTTTCCGCCATCTTCCCCACGCCTGCGGTTTCTGCAAGGCTGCGTCCCGGAAATAGTCTGGCTTATAATAAGCAAGCTCACTATATCAGGGCCATGACCCAGCCCGTGCTCGAACGAAGCTTCGGCTTCCTGCTGAACGACATCGCCCGGCTGATGCGCAAGCGCTATGAGCAGCGCGCCCGGCCGCTTGGCCTGACCCGCGCCCAGTGGCAGAGCCTCGCCCATCTGCAGCGCCGCGAAGGCATCAACCAGTCGGGATTGGCGGAGCTGCTGGAGCTCGAGCCCATTTCGGTCGCCCGCCTCGTCGACCGCATGGAAGAGAGCGGGCTGGTCGAGCGGCGTGACGACCCCGCCGACCGCCGGGCGCATCGCCTGTTTCTCACCGAGCGGGCGCGACCGCTGCTCGATGCCTGCCGCGCGCTCGGCGAGACGGTCTATGACGAGGCCTTCGCCGGCATCGCCGATGAGCAGCGCGAGCACCTGATCGATCTCCTCGTGTGCGTGCGCGGCAACCTTTCCGAACGGAGGGGCGATGACGAGGCCAAGGCCGCTTCCGTTCCACAGCGCCAACCGGCGGAGACTTCCGTATGAGTTCCACGACCCAGGTCCGGATCAGCGATCGCGTGGCCGGCGGCCGCTTTCGGCTGAGCCGCGCGCGTTGGCTGCGCGTTCTGCTGATGATCGCCGTGCCGCTCGCGATCGTCATCGGCGGGGGCTGGTGGTACCTGACTTCGGGCCGCTACGTCTCGACGGACGACGCCTATGTTCAGGCCAATACGGTGACGGTGAGCAGCGACGTCTCCGGCCGTGTGGTCGCCGTCGACGTGCAAGACAATCAATATGTGAAGGCCGGCCAGGTGCTGATCCGCCTCGACGATCGGCCCTACCGCGCCGCCGTCGAGCGCGCTCAGGCGCAGCTTGCCTCGGCGCGGCTTCAGGTCGAAGGCATGCGCGCGACCTATCGGCAGCGCCTTGCCGATCTCGCCGCGGCCCAGGACACGCTCAAATACCAGCAGAGCGAGTATGATCGGCAGAAGCATCTGCTGGAGCAGCACGTCACGTCGCAGTCGAGCTTCGACCAGGCGCAGAACCACCTAGTGACGGCACGCGAGCAGGTCGCCGCCGTTCAGCAGCACATCGCCAATATCCTGGCGAGCCTCGGCGGCAATCCCGACATTCCCACCGACGAGCATCCGTTGGTGCGCCAGGCGCAGGCCGAACTCGACCAGGCGCAGCTCAATCTCGGCTACACCGTGATCCGCGCGCCGGCGAACGGCATCGTCACCAACGTGAACAAGCTGCCGGTCGGCAACTATCTCGCCACCTCGATGCCGGCCTTCTCGCTCGTCGAGACCGACCACCCCTGGATCGAAGCCAATTTCAAGGAAACCGAGCTGACGCATATGAAGGATGGCGATCAGGCGACGGTCAGCGTCGACGCCTATCCCGGTATCACCTTCAAGGCGCGCGTCGCGAGCCTCAGCCCCGGCACCGGCTCGCAATTCTCCGTGCTGCCGCCGCAGAATGCGACGGGCAACTGGGTCAAGGTGGTTCAGCGCCTGCCGGTGCGGCTCGAAATCGAGAACCCCGACCCGGCGCGACCGCTGCGCGCGGGCATGAGCGCCTATGTCAACGTCGATACGCGCTATCAGAGCCCGCTCGCCCGTCTGACCGCGTCGATCTTCTGAGGTCTGCCGCCATGGCCGCCCCCGGCGCCGTGCCCAATCGCGCACTCATCACCGTCTCCATCATGCTGGCGACGATCATGCAGGCGCTCGACACGACGATCGCCAATGTCGCGCTGCCCTATATGCAGGGCAGCCTGTCGGCGGCTTACGACCAGATCACCTGGGTCCTCACCTCCTACATCGTCGCCGCCGCGATCATGACGCCGGTCACCGGCTGGATCACTGGAAGGCTCGGGCTCAAGCGTGTTTTCCTGGTCTCGGTTAGCGGCTTCACCGTCGCCTCGATGCTGTGCGGCGGCGCCTCGAGCCTCGGCCAGATGGTCATCTTCCGCCTGCTGCAGGGCATCTTCAGCGCGGCGCTGGTGCCATTGTCGCAATCCGTGCTGCTCGACATCAATCCGCGCGAGAAGCAGGGCCAGGCCATGGCGATCTGGGGTGCTGGCATCATGGTGGGGCCGATCCTCGGGCCGACTCTCGGCGGCTGGCTCACCTTCAACTATGATTGGCGATGGGTCTTCTACATCAACCTGCCTGTCGGCATCCTGGCCTTCCTCGGCATCCTCGCCTTCGTGCGCGACACCAAGCGCGACCGGGGGCAGCGCTTCGATTTCCTCGGCTTCGGCCTGTTGAGCCTCGGCGTCGGCGCGCTGCAGATCATGCTCGATCGCGGCGAGCAGAACGCCTGGTTCGGCTCGCTCGAGACAATCATCGAATGCGCGCTCGCGGTCTCGGGCTTCTGGATGTTCTCGGTCTGGACGACGATCGCCGACCGTCCCTTCCTCAATCCGGCGCTGCTGAAGGACCGCAACTTCGTCGGCAGCTGCGTGCTGATCTTCGTGGTCGGCATCATCCTCTATGCGACGCTCGCGCTGCTGCCGCCGATGCTTCAGGACCTGATGGATTATCCCGTGACCACTGCCGGCCTCGTCATGATGCCGCGGGGCATCGGCACGATGTTCGCCATGCTGGCGGTAGGCCGCCTCATCGGCCGGGTCGATGTCCGCCTGCTGCTGCTGTTCGGCCTTGCCGTCACCACCCTCTCGCTTTACCAGATGACCGGCTACTCGCTCGAGATGGATTGGCAGCCGATTGTCTCGGCCGGCCTGATCCAGGGCGTGGGGCTGGGATTCCTCTTCGTCCCGCTCAGCACCGTTGCCTTTGCCACGCTCGACGCCTCCTACCGTGCCGAGGGAGCGGGCTTCTTCAGCCTCGTGCGCAACATCGGCGGCAGCATCGGGATCTCCATGGTCGAGACGCTGCAGGACCGCATGACCCAGACCGCACATGCCTCGCTTGCTCAGCAGGTGACGCCCTTCGCCACGCCCCTCCATCTGCCGGCGCTTCAGCATCTCTGGAACCTGCACACAACGCGGGGGCTCGCGGCGCTCAATCAGGAAATCACGCGCCAGGCGGGAATGATCGCCTATATCGACAATTTCGAGTTCATGATGGTCGTAACCGTGCTGGCGATCCCGCTGCTGCTGCTGCTGCGACGGCCGCGCCGGCCGGCGGACGGAGCCCACATGGCGATGGAGTAGGGAGGAGGCGCATGAGCCGGGCAATCGCGCGATATCCGAGCCTTGCCGATAAGGTGGCTCTGGTTACTGGCGGCGCCACGGGGATCGGTGCGGCCATCGTCCGCGACTTCGCGCAGCAGGGCACCAAAGTGGGCTTCCTCGATCTCGACCGCTCGGCCGGCGTCGCGCTGGCGGATGAGCTGGGCGAGGGGGTGCATTTCGAGGCGGCCGATCTGCGCGACGTCGCAGCGCTTCAGGCGGCGGTGAGCCGTGTCCGCGCGACGTTGGGGCCGATCGAGATCCTGGTCAACAACGCCGCCCGCGACGATCGCCACGCGCTTTCCGAGGTGACCCCGGCCTATTGGCGCGAGCGCTTCGCGACCAATCTCGACCATCAATTTTTCGCCGCGCAGGCGGTCTGCGAGGACATGGCGTCGCGCGGCGGCGGCGCGATCGTCAACATGGGATCGAGCAGCTATCTCCTCAGCCAGGACAGTTTCGTCGCCTACAAGACGGCGAAATCGGCCGTGGTGGGTCTGACGCGCGCCCTCGCGCGCGAGCTCGGGCCGCGCGGCATCCGCGTCAACAGCGTCGTGCCGGGCTGGATCATGACGGAGCGTCAGATCGCGCTCTGGCTGACGCCGGAAGGCGAGAAAGATTTGCTGCGCGGGCAATGCTTGAAGCGCAAGCTTACGCCCGAGGACGTGACCCCGCTCGTGCTGTTCCTTGCTTCCGACGAGGCGGGTGCGGTGACCGGGCAAAGCTGGCTGGTGGACGGCGGGGCCGCCTGAGTGCGAGGCTCTCGGCCTCGGCGTCCGAGACCAGGCCGAGACCGCTGCGCAGCCGATCGGCGCCGCCCTCTCCCAGAAGCCGCTCGAGCTGGGCTTGCATCTCCATCCAGAGCGGCACTGCCGCCGCCAGCACGCGCCGCCCCGCCGCGGTGAGCGTCAGCCGGCGGCTGCGGCGGTCCGCCGGGTCCACCGTCACCGTTACCAGCTCGCGCCGTTCCAGCGGCTTCAAATTGGCGGTGAGCGTGGTGCGGTCCATCACCAGGAAATCCGCGACCCGCCGCATCGTTGGCGGCATCGCCTGGTTGAGCGCCATCATCAGCGAGAATTGCCCGTTGGTGATGCCGGCGGGCCTCAGCGCCTCGTCGAAGCGACGGGCCAGCGCCCGTGCTGCCCGCTGCGCGTGCAGGCAGAGACAGGCGTCGCGGACCCGAAACGCGATGTCGAACGGCAGAACGTCGCGCTTTGACATGATCGCATACTGTTGATATCAACATAAATGTCAAGCGAGCGGCGGGAGAGGTCGGTGCGAGCAGAATGCCGGGATCGGCGCGGCCGGACGTGATGCCGAGGGTGTCGTTCACGCGCGCGCTGGCGCGCTTTCTCGACGCCCCCGCCGTCTCGGTCGAGGGCGCGACGCTGGGCGCGGCGCTCGATGCGGTGTTCGCGGCGCGTCCGGCGCTGCGCGGCTATGTCCTCGACGATCAGGGGGCGCTCCGCCGCCACGTCGCCGTCTACATCAACGGCGAGCCGGTGCGCGACCGGAGAGGGCTCGGCGATCCGCTCGCTCCGGGCGACGAGGTTCACGTTTTCCAAGCGCTCACCGGCGGGTGAGGGAGGAACGCATGACCGATCGGCTGCACGTCGGAACGCGCAAGGGTCTCTTCACCTTCGAGCGCGGCAGGCAAGGCTGGGAAGTGGCGGAGACGGCGTTTCTCGGCGAGCCGGTTTCGGCGGTGCTCGCGCGCCCCGACGGGACGCTCTATGCCGCGCTCGATCTCGGCCATTTCGGCGCGAAGCTGTGGCGCTGCGATCGCGGGGCTGCGTGGCAGGAGCTGCCGTCGCCGGCCTTTCCGCCGAAGCCCGATCATCTCGGCGACGATCCCCATCCCTGGTCGCTCGGCAAGATCTGGGCGCTAGAGCCGGGCGGCGTCGCCGGTCGGCTCTGGGCGGGAACCATGCCGGGCGGCCTCTTCCGTTCGGACGACGACGGGGCGACCTGGTCGCTGAGCGAGGCGCTGTGGCTGGCGCCCGAGCGCAAGCAATGGGGCGGCGTCGCCGGGGGCGAGCAACCGGGCATCAGCAGCGTCCTTGTCGATCCCCGCGATCCCGCGGATATCCGCATCGGCGTCTCGACCGGCGGCGTCTGGGCGAGCGGCGACGCCGGCGCCTCCTGGCGCCTCATCAATCGCGGCATGCATGCCGAGTACATGCCGCCCGAGCGCAGCGGCGATCCCGTCGCGCAGGACATTCACCGCCTCGCGCGCTCTGCGGCGCGGCCGGAGATCCTGTGGTGCCAGCACCACAACGGCGTCTTCCGCTCCGAGGATGCAGGCGCGAGCTGGTGCGAAGTGACGGCGATCGGCCCGTCGAAATTCGGCTTCGCCGTCGCCGTCCATCCGCGCGACGCCGACACCGCCTGGTTCGTGCCGGCGATCAAGGACGAGCGGCGCATTCCGGTGGACGGCAAGCTCGTCGTCGCCCGCACGCGCGACGGCGGCCGACGTTTCGACGTGCTGACCCGCGGCCTGCCGCAGCGTCACGCCTATGATCTCGTCCTCCGTCATGCGCTCTCGGTCGATGACGGCGGCGATCGCCTCGCCTTCGGCTCCTCCACCGGCGGCCTCTGGATCTCCGAGGATGGCGGCGATTCCTGGACCATGTCCGAAGCGCGGCTGCCGCCGATCGCGGTGGTGCGCTTCGCCGAGGCGTGATCTCGGCTTTCCTCAGTCGGCTCGGCGGCCTCCCGCAGGTTCAGGATCGCCTGCTCGATTTCCTGCGGGAGGGCTGGCGCGAATTCAAACTGCGCAGCGTACGCGACCAAAAGCTACGTGCCGGCAGAGCGGCGCGACATTTGTGGTTCGTGCCGCACGTCGACTGCGCGCAGATGTCGCATCTGCGCTTTTCGCATTGCGGCCATGCGCCGTCCCGCGCTTGCGAAATCGCCGGCTTCTTGCCAAATCGCGGACGTGGACGCCCGTTGAGGGCGTTTCCTCCCTGAACTTGGGCCGTGCAGCAGCGCGGCCCTTCTTTTTTGTTCAGAATTTTTCGACCCAGGGCCTGAGCTCCATCTCCCAGGTCCAGGCGCTGCGGTGCTGACGGTGAAGCGCGAGGTAGGTCGCTGCGATCGCGTCGGGATCGAGCAGCGCGTCGCCGCTCTCCGCACGGCCGATGCCGCCGTCGATGACGAAATGGCCGACATGGATGTTCTGCGGCGCGAGTTCGCGCGCGAGGCTCTGCGCCAGCCCGCGCAGACCGAACTTGCCCATGGCGAACGGCGCCGAGCGCGCATAGCCCTTGACGCTGGCCGAGGCACCGGTGAAGAGGATCGTGCCGCTGCCGCGCTTCAGCATCCGCCGCGCCGCTTCCTGCGCCACCAGGAAGCCGCCATAGCAGCTCACCAGCAGCGTGTTCTTCACCTCTTCCGGATCGAGCTCGGTGATGGTCCCGCGTGCGCGGGCGCTTGGGTTGTAGACGACGATGTCCGGTGTTCCGAGCTCGGACTCGACCGTGGCGAACAACGCCGCCACCTCGTCCTTCCGGGTCGTATCCGCCCGCCAGGCACGGGCACCGGTCTCGGCGAGGAGCGGCGCCAATTTGTCGGTTCGCCGCGCCGCCAGCGCGACCTGCATCTGCTCACGGGCGAAGAGCCGCGCCAGTGCGGCGCTGAGGCCGCTGCCGGCGCCGACGATGAGAGCGATCTCGGGCATGGGGCCCTCCTCGAGACGGGTGGCCGAAGCCTCGGTTCTGCCGCATAGTGGCCGGCAAAGCAAACCATGGGGAGGAGGAGATGGAACTCGATCTCGCCGGCAAGAAGGCGCTGGTCACCGGCGCATCCAAAGGCATCGGCCGTGCGGTAGCGTGCCTCCTCGCCGCGGAGGGCTGCGATCTCGTGCTGGTGGCCCGCACGCCGGCCGATCTCGAGCGCGTGCGCGACGAGATCCGTGCCGAGCGCAACGTTGCGGTCACCGCCGTGCCGCTCGATCTCAGTCGAAGCGATGCGGCGCGCAGCCTTGCCCACGACCATCCGGAGATCGACATCCTGGTGAACAATGCCGGCGCGATCCCCGGCGGCACGCTCGACGAGATCGACGAGCCGCGCTGGCGCGAGGCCTGGGACCTCAAAGTCTTCGGCTACATCAATCTGTGCCGCGCTTATGTCGCGTCGATGAGGACGCGCCGCCGTGGCGTCATCGTCAACATCATCGGCAGCGCCGGCGAGCGGCTCGATGCAGCCTATATCGCCGGCAGCACCGGCAATGCCGCTCTCATGGCCTTCACCCGCGCGCTGGGCGGTACCGCGCCCGAGTCCGGGCTGCGCGTCGTCGGCATCAATCCCGGGCCAGTCTCGACCGACCGGCTGGTGACCTTGCTCAGGAAGCGCGCGCAGGACCGGCTCGGCGATGCCGAGCGCTGGCCGGAGCTGACGAAATCGATGCCCTTCGGTCGGCCGGCGACGCCCGAGGAGATCGCCGCGATGGCCGCCTTCCTCGCTTCGGAGCGCTCCGGCTACACGAGCGGTACGATCGTCACCATCGATGGCGGCATCGCCAATCGCGGCGCCGTGATGTGAGGCGAAAGGGGAGGGAGCCGGCACGCCGCATCTCACCACCGATGACGGGCTCCGCCTCTATTACACGCTCAACATCGAGGAGCCCGGGCTCTTCGATCAGGTCTGCGAGGATTTCTTCCAGCAGGTCGAGAACGGGTGCGCGCGATGCGCAGGCCCTGAGCGCCGGCTCTTTCCGACGATAGGCGCCGATTCGCTGCGGTGCGATGACTGATCTGCGGTGCGCGGAAGCGCTCCGCTGTTTCTAGCGGCGCGTCGAGCCCAGCACGTGCTCGGCCTCGGCGCGCGCGGCGACCCGGCGCAGCGCCTCGCGCTTCAGCTCGACCACGACCGGCTTGGCATGGCGCGTCTTGACCACCCCACCGCCGAGCGGCGACGCGGTGACCGTGCCCGGCAGCGACAGGTGCTGCACCTGCGACGTCGCGCCATGCGCCACCACCGTTGCCTCGACCTCCTGGCCCTTGAAGAGCCGCGTGATGCCGGACTCGGCGAGGAGCGAGGCCTCGAACGGGACGTCGCCCAACCCGGTGAGGCGCAGCGCGCCCTTGCCGCTCTTCGGATCGAACCAGCGCACCACGCCACGCACGGTGCTCTGCGGTGGCGCCAGGATCGGCGTTACCGCGGTGGCCGCCGGCGTCGCGGCGAGTTCGGAGCGGCGGATTAATTTGGGCGCCGGCGCTGCCGGCTCGCTCGGCTCGGACGGCGCGGTCTCCGGCATCTCGACGGCGGCGCTGCGCGCCCGCCGCTTGCGGGGCGGCGTCGGCGCCGTCTCCGATATCTCCGCCTCGCTCGCCGCCGGAGAGTCGGCCGCAGGAGATTCGCTCAATCGGGCCAGCGCGCCATGCACGTGGCGGATGAGATCGCCGACCTCTTCTTGCGGGGTCTGGCGGTGGGCGAGCAGCTTCGCGGCGAGGCGAGCCGCCGCCGTCATGGTGGACGTGGTCATGCGCTAGGCTTTCCGATCAAACGGCTGAACTGGGTCACAGGAAGCGGCACCATCAAGCGCGCTTAGCGGGTAAACACCGCCCGGGAAGGCTCATCCGCCGCCGCGCGCGAATTACGCTGTGGTTGAAACAGAAAAAGTGTATTCGCCCCGTGATCGGGGACATAAGTTTGATAGCACTTTCCGGCAGCGTGGCAAGAGCGGAATTGACCATCGGCGCCGCGCCGCCTAGCCTCGGCTTGGTATACGGCTGATATATCGCGCGGAGGCGTGGCTCGCATGAGATTCCGTGCGGCGGTGCTGCATCGCCCGGGGCAGCCGCTCCGCATCGAGACCGTCGAGCTCGGCGGCCTGCGGCCCGGCGACGCGCTGGTGCGCATCCGCGCCACCAGCCTCTGTCATACCGATCTCGAGGTCATCGATGGCCAGCTTGCCTATCCCATGCCGATCGTACTCGGCCACGAGGCGGCGGGCACGGTCGAGGCGGTGGGCGGCGAGGTGCAGGGGCTCGCTCTGGGCGATTCCGTTGTGCTGTCGTGGAATCCGCATTGCGGCCACTGCTTCTATTGCGAGCGCGACGAGCCCATCCTGTGCGAGACCTATCTGCGGCTCGGACCCCAGGCGCTGCAGTTCGACGGCACCGCCCGGCTCAGCCTCGGCGGCAACCGGCTGCATCACCTGATGTTCCTCGGCAGCTTCGCCGAGTACTGCATCGTGCCGGCGCAGAGCGCGGTGCGCGTGCCGGCCGAGATGCCATTCGATCGCGCCTGCCTCATCGGCTGCGGCGTAATGACCGGGGTCGGTGCGGCGATCAGGATCGCGCGGATGAGCTACGGCGCGAGCGCGCTGGTCATCGGCTGCGGCGCGGTGGGGCTGAGTGCGGTGCAGGGCGCAAGGCTCGCCGGTGCCGGGCGGATCATCGCGGTCGATCTCGACCGGCGGAAGCTCGATCTCGCTGCCCGGGTCGGCGCCACCGACGTGATCGAGGCCGGCGCCGGCGACCCGCTGGCGGCGATACGGGATCTCACCGGCGGCCGCGGCGCGGACTATGTGTTCGAGGCCGCCGGCAATCCGCGCGCGTTTCGCCTGAGCGCCGAGGCGGCGCGACCCGGTGGCGAGATCGTCTGGCTGGGCAAGGTCAATGTCGCCGACGACGTCGCTTTCCGCTGGGGCTCGCTGATGGGCGAGAAGCGCATCCGCCGCTCGAGCTATGGCGGTGCGCGGCCACAGCGCGACTTTCCGCTGCTGGCCCAGGCCTATCTCGACGGCACGCTCAAGCTCGACGAGCTCGTCAGCCGGCGCATCGCGCTGGAGGAGATCAATGACGGCTTCGCGGCGCTGAAACGGGGCGAAGTCGTCCGTGCCGTGGTGACCTTCGATGCGTGAGGCGAAGCGATGAAGATCTATGAGGGGGGCAGGAGTCTCGATGGCGCGGTCGTCACCGTCGACGGCAAGCCGCTGCCCGCGCGCCGCGATCTGCGCCTGTTGTCGAAGGCGGGCTTCGAATGGACCTATGAGGGCGCCGGTCCGGCGCAGCTCGCGCTGGCGCTGCTCGCCGATCATCTCGGCGACGATCAGGCGGCGCTCCGCCAGTACGAGCGTTTCATGCGCGAGGTGGTGGCGCATCTCGACAATGCGTGGCGGCTCACTTCCGCCGATATCGATGCCGCGCTCCGCGAGCACCGCTAGGCTCGTCGCGGCGCGGCGTCGCGCCCGGGCCGAGGAGAGCGCCGAGAGCCTGACCGAGCGCGCCTATCGCGAGCTCGAGGAGCTGATCGTGACGCTCCAGCTCGCCCCCGGTGCGGCGGTCACCGAAGCCTCGCTGGCCTCCCGGCTCGGCATCGGCCGCACGCCGATCCGCGAAGCCTTGCATCGCCTCGCGCGAGAGCGGCTCGTCACCATCCTGCCGCGCCGCGGCATCGTCGTGGCCGCGGAGAATTTGACCACGCAGCTTCGTCTGCTCGAGCTGCGCCGCGAGGTCGAGCGGTTGCTGGCGCGTTCGGCAGCGCGCCGGGCCGGGGAGGCGCAGCGCCGCCGCCTGGCCGAGATCGCCGCCGGGATGGAGCAGGCGGCGCGCGGCAATGACGATCTGGGCTTCATGCGGCTCGACCGCGATTTCAACCTGCTCATGCTCGAAGCGGCGCGCAACGAGTTCGCCGCCGCGGCGATGGTGCTGATGCATGGGCTCTCGCGCCGCTTCTGGTACATCCATTACCGCGCCGTCGCCGATCTGCCGCTCGCCGCGCGGCTTCATGCCGAGGTGGCGCGGGCGGTGGCCTCGGGCGAAGCGGCCGCGGCTGCCGCAGCCTCGGACCGGCTCATCGACTATATCGAGGCCTTCGCCCGCGCGACGGCCGAGTCGGGGACGTGAATTCGACGGATTGCCGCGCCCCGGCGAGTCTGATATATTAGTGATACATCTGTTGGGAGGCGAAGCCATGATGGGCAAACGGCAGGCGGCGTTCCAGGCGGATTACCGCGAGCGCATCTCGCCCTGGTACCATGGTTGGGCGCATGTGGCGCTGATCTACGCCCTCGGCGGCGCCACTATCTGGTACGCGACGGGCTATATCCACGCCCCCTCGGCGGCGGAATGGCTGGTGGTGCCGGCGGTGTTCCTGCTGTGCAACCTCTTCGAGTGGTGGATCCACCGCTTCATCATGCACCGGCCGGTGAAGGGGTTCATGGGCATCTACAAGCGCCACACTCTGGCGCACCATCAGTTCTTCACCGATTCCGATCCCTTCGTGGCCGATGCGCGCGACTTCCGCATCACCTTCTTCCCGCCCTATGCGCTCGTCACCTTCATCGCCATGTCGGCGGTGGGCGCGGCGCTGCTCTTCCTGCTCTGGTCGAGCAATGCCGCCTGGCTCCTCATCTGCACGACCGCCGGCGTCTACCTCAATTACGAGTTCTTCCATTGGTGCTGCCACATCCGCGACGACCGGATCGTGCGGCACGTGCCGTTCATCAACACCATCCGCCGCCATCACATCGCGCATCACAATCAGGCGATCATGATGGAGCGGAACATGAACCTGACCTACCCGATCGCCTATTGGCTGTTCGGCACCAGCGATCTCGACCGCGGCCTCTTGGGCCACGTCTTCAATGGCTACGATGCGCGTTTCGTGAAGATGGACCTGCGCCGCACCCGCGCCGGCACGGACGATCCGTTCACCGCACGGCTCGGAGCCTGAGCCATGGCCAAGCTGAAGCGCTCCGTCGCCTCGCTGGTCGGCGGCGTCGCCGTCGCCGGCGGCGTATTGCTGCTCTGGCTGCTGCTCTCGGGCAGCACGGCGCCCGCCAATATCGCCATTGGTCTCGTCCTTGCCACTGCTGTCGGCGCCTGGGTGCGGCTGGCCGATTTGTAGCCGCGCCGCACGCCCGCAGCGGCAAGTCGGGCGCCTTTCTCCCCGCCGGTGAGCGCCGGCTGGAGCCGCGGAACCGGTCGGCGAGGCGTCGTGTTCCCCTCTAGCAGTGTGAGAGGAGGACACGCATGCTCTACTGGGCCGTGGTGTTCCTGGTCATCGCGATCATCGCGGGGATCCTGGGCTTCGGCGGCATCGCGGCGACCGCGGCAGGGATCGCCAAGGTGCTGTTCTTCATCTTCCTCGTCATCTTCCTGGTTGCGCTCTTCATGGGCATGGCGCGCCGGCGCGGACCGCCGCCGATCTGAGGCATCAACCGGTTTGCCGGGAACGGGCCGCACGCTGCGGCCCGTTTCGCGTCTGCGAGGCGCTGCGCTGCGATCGCGCGCCGTGCCTCGGGACTAGTGCTGCGTGGCGAGCGCGCGCGCCAGCTGACTCAGCGCTTCCTGGTGCCGTTCATTGGGGATCTGGGCGAAATTCCGCGCCAGCTCCAGGCACATGCGCTCGCGCTGGCTCACCGGCCGTCCGCTCTGATTGTCGAGCCCTTCGAAGAAATAACTCACCGGCACGCTCAGCACCCGGGCGATCTCGAACAGTCGGCCGGCCGAGACGCGGTTGATGCCGCGCTCGTATTTGTGCGCTTGCTGATAGGTGACTCCGATGAGGTCGGCGAGCTGTTGCTGGGTCAAGCCGAGCATGATCCGCCGCTCCCGGATCCGGGCACCGACGTGACGATCAATGTCTTGCGTCCGGCTTGTGGTTCGCTTGGTTTCCGTTGCGCTCATGGGGTTGCTGATCGAGCAAGAGGGGGAGGATCGGTCCGCCGGAGGGCGCCCGACAAGCCACCAGGGCAACGTGCGATGACAGGAAGGTGCATATGGCCGGGTCCGATGCTGGTCGACGAGTTTCGTGCAACGGCCCGATCAGAAGTAAAGGTAGGCGAGACTGCCGATGACTTCAACCAGATTTCGCGCCGACCAACACTCAGACGGTTGCACCGCAGATTTCTCGAATACCGGAAGAGTAGCGCGAAATTCGTAGAAAGCGACGGTGGAATGTTTGTCGAGCTGTGGCAATTAAAGGGCGAGACGTGTTTGCCGGAAACAGCGCCGCGGCTCCCGCGAGAGTCGCTGAAGCGCGACGCCGAGCTCCGTCCTCCTGTCATGGGATTTCCGCCCGCCTCCGCCTCGCCTGTATCGCCGCCCGCTTCGGCCACGGCTGATCTCAGCCCGCCGCTCTCGGTAGAATTTTTTGGTTCAATCGCCGGAGCGCTAACACTCTTTGCGGGATGAGGTTCCGCCGACCCCCGGCTTCGCAGCAAACGCGCTCGCGCGCGCGTCGCTTGAGCGGCGGGGCGAGGCATCGGCCTTGCAAGCGACCGGCCGGCGACGCATGGCAGGCCATCCTTGCCGTCGTTTGACAGGCGGGGCTGCGAACGGTAAACGAGCGACTTACCCTGGCCGGCCGGGATACTCTTCGCCATGCCGCGTGTTTCGATCGGCGATTGCCATCTCTATTGCGAGCGGCACGGCGCCGGCTTCCCGGTACTCTTCGTCAGCGGCCTCAACGGCGCCGGCGCCTACTGGCGCGAGCAGATCCCGAGTTTCTCCAAGCGGTTCGAGGCGGTGCTCTTCGACCATCGCGGGGTCGGGCAGAGCGACCACAGCCGCATCTCCTATACGATAGAGCGCCTGGCCGACGACGTCGTCCGGCTGATGGATGCGCTCGCCATCGATCGCGCCCATGTCGTCGGCCATTCGGCCGGCGGCGCCATCGCGCAGGTGCTCGCCGCCGAGCATCCCGAGCGCCTCGCCAGCATCGTCGTCGCCGCGAGCTGGACCAAGGCCGACGCCTATTTCCGCCGGCTCTTTGCGCTGCGCAAGGAGATCCTCGCGCGGTTGGGCCCGGCAACCTATCTCCAGGCGGCGACCTTGCTGTTCTATCCGCCGTTCTGGGTCGCGCGGAACAACGAGAAGCTGCGCCAGCTCGAGGCGCAGGCGCTTGCCACCTTTTCGCCGCCCGACGTCGTGCTGAGCCGCATCGACGCCGTGCTGGCTTTCGACCGCACTGCCGATCTCGCACGTATCCGCACCCCGGCCCTGATCGTTGCCGCACAAGACGACGTGATGACCCCTGCATATTTCTCCGAAGAGCTCGCCCGACTCATTCCTGGCGCCGAGGCCAAGTTCTTCGCGCAGGGCGGGCATTGCTTCACGCAGGTAATGTCACGCGAATTTAACCAAGCCGTGCTCCCCTTCCTTGAGGCGCACACGCCCTCCTAAAGAGGGCGAATCGTTGCTTGCGATTTAAGGTTTCATCAATTCGTCAGGACTACGCTCGGCAGCAAGTTAGCAGGGCGTCGCCATGATTGAGTGATCGCCCGCATCGATGTGGTGAGCACCTCGACAATGGCCCGGGACGATCAAGACGCGCCGCATCGCTTGGAGGCCGCTCTCACCGCCGCCGGCGATGTCGCTTATGACTGGGATCTCGCGACCGACGCGATCGACTGGCACGGCTCGGTCACGGCGATGCTTGGCATCGCCGATGTCGGGGTGATCGCTACCGGCCGCGCGCTCGCGGGTCGACTCAATCCGGACGATCTGCTGCTGCGCCAGCAGCGCCTCAATGCGCATTGGACGCGCCGCGCCACCTTCGATTGCGAATTCCGCGTGCGCGTCGAGAACGGCGGCTTCGCCTGGGTGCACGACCGCGGCACCGCCGTCTTCGACGGCGATGGCCGACCGGTCCGCATGCATGGCATCTGGCGGCTGATCACCGGCCGCAAGGCGCAGGAACTGCGCCTCGAGCACGCCGCCAACTACGACGAGCTCACCGGCCATTTCAACAAGAAGCGTCTGCGCGAGGCGCTCGACCATATCGTCTCCTCGAGCTTGCGCTCGGGCAGCGCGGGAGCCTATCTGGCGGTCGGCATCGACAAGCTCACCGCGGTCAACGACGCGCTCGGCCACGAGGCGGCGGACGCGGTCATCGTCGCCGTCGGCCAGCGGCTCGACCGTTGCCTCAGGGTGAGCGACGTCATCGGCCGCGTCGGCGGCGATCGCTTCGGCATCGTGCTCGCCAATTGCCCGGAGGAGCATGTCGCCATCGCGGCGGAGAAGATCCTGACCGCGGTGAGCCACGCGCCGATCATGACCGCTTCGGGTCCGGTCTATGTCACGGTGTCGATCGGCAGCGCCACCTTCCCCGAGCAGGCCAAGACTTCCTACGAGGTGATGACCCGCGCCGAGACCGCGCTCGCCGAGGCGAAGCGGGCCGGCCGCAACTGCTTCATCCCCTATCGCCTCTCCGAGGAGCAGCGTCGCCAGCATCGCATGGGCATGGCGCTCGGCGAACGCGTGCAGCGCGCACTGCGCGAAAACCGTCTGGTCTTCGCCTATCAGCCGGTCGTGGACGCCAATGGCGGCGGCGTCGATTATTACGAATGCCTGCTGCGCATGATCGCCGAGGATGGCAGCGTGGTTTCCGCCGCGGAATTCGTGCCGATCATCGAACAGCTGGGCTTCATCCGCGTCATCGACCGCTATGTGCTCGAACTCGCGGTGAGCGAGGTCGAGGCGCATCCCGGCATCTGCCTCGGCTTCAACATCTCCGGCCTCACCGCCACGGATTATTCCTGGCTCAGGGCCGTGACCACCTTGCTGAAGGGCCGCCCAGAGCTCGCCCGGCGTCTGGTCGTCGAGATCACCGAGACCGCCGCGCTGCACGACATCGAAGAGTCCGCACGCTTCGTCGGCTCGCTGCGCGAGCTCGGCTGCCGCATCGCGCTCGACGATTTCGGCGCGGGCTTCACCTCGTTGCGCCATCTCCAGGCGCTCGCCGTCGACACCGTCAAGATCGACGGTTCCTTCGTGCGCAATCTCGGCCAGAACTACGACAACCAGGTCTTCCTGCGCCACCTGGTCGGCCTCGCCAGCGGCCTCGGCCTCAGCACGGTCGCCGAATGCGTCGAGACGGCGCACGAAGCGGCGATCCTGCGCCGCGAGGGCGTGGGCTTGCTCCAGGGCTACTATTTCGGCAAGCCGTCGATCGAGAAGCTCTGGCTCGGCGGCGATGCCGCGCCGCCGCGCGAAGCCAAGACCGGTTGATCAGTCCTTCTGCGCCTTGCTCAGCGCGTCGATCTGCTGCTGCAGCGCGTTGAGCTTGTCGGTGAGCTCCTTGAGGCTGCCTTCCGAAGGCGGCGGCTCGCCCGGTTTCTCGGCCGCCATCCCCTTGTCGCCCGTTGCCGCCGTGGGCGGAGCAGGGAAGGGCGAGAACATCTTCATCGTCTTCTCGAAGAGCGCGAGATTCTGCTTGCCCATCTCCTCGAGCGGGCCGAAGGGAAAGAGCCCGCCGAAGGCATCCTGCAGGCTCTTGCGCATCTGCTCCTGGTTGCGCGCGAAAGTCGCCATCGCATGCTCGAGATAGCGCGGCACCAGCCATTGCATGTTGTTGCCGTAAAGCCCGATGAGCTGGCGCAGGAAGCTGATCGGCAGCAGGTTCTGGCCCTTCTGCTCCTCCTCAACGATGATCTGAGTGAGCACGGCGCGGGTGATGTCCTCGCCGGTCTTGGCGTCATTGACGACGAATTCGCGTCCCTCCTTCACCATCCGCGCGAGATCGTCGAGCGTCACATAGCTGCTCGTCGCCGTGTTGTAGAGCCGCCGGTTGGCGTATTTCTTGATGATGACCGGTGGCGTCTGCGCGCCGGCTTGTTCTTCCATGTTCCCGCGTCCTTTGCCGCATCCGCCCGATGCGACTTCTGGTGAAAAATTAAGCATAGCAGCATTCTGGCCGTGATGCTGCAACGCAGAAGGGCCAGGGCCGGAAGCTGGCCTTTGCCGGGGGGCGCCGATATACTCCGCCCCCATGGCGGAACCGCCGGACCTTGCGAGCCTGGCCAAGAGGTATGTCGACCTATGGCAGGAGCAGCTGATCGCCATGGCGGCCGACCCCGACCTTGCCGAGAGCCTGGCCCGACTGCTGCGGGGACTTGTCCCCGGCGGCTGGCCGCCGTCGCCCGGTGCCTGCGCCAATGACGGGGCCGCGCCAGGGGCCCCGGCCGCTCCCCCTCCACCTGGCCAGCGCGGCGACGCTCTGGATGAGCTCGCGCGCCGCCTTGCCGCTGCTGAGCAACGGCTTTCTGCCCTGGAGGCCCGAGCTGGCCCCGGCGGCGGGCGCGCTGCGGCAAAGCCTCGCCGGCGTCGCCGCTGAGGATTTCGCCGCCGCGGTTGACGCCGAGTTGCGTGCGCGCGGCGACAGCTTTCTGACCGGGCTCGAGCGCTATCGCCGCCATCCCTACCGCCGCGACGAGGCCGCGCTGCCGGTGCTCTGGCAAGAGGGCTCGACGCGGCTCCTCGATTATGCGCCGGCTGGGGGCGCGCCGGTGCTGGTGGTGCCCTCGCTCATCAACCGCGCCTATATCCTCGATCTCGCTCCGGATAAAAGCCTGCTGCGCTTTCTTGTTGAGCGGGGGCTGCGCCCGCTGCTCCTCGATTGGGGCAAGCCGGGTGCGCTCGAGCGCGGTTTCAATCTCACCGACTACATCGCCGGGCGGCTCGAACGCGCGGCGGTGGCGGTGGCGGCGCTGGGCGCTCCCTTCGCGGTGCTGGGCTATTGCATGGGCGGTCTCCTGGCGCTGGCGCTGGCCGAGCGCCGCGCCGAGTTCGTCGGCGCGCTGGCGCTCCTCGCGACGCCCTGGGATTTCCACGCGGAGCGCGCCGGGCAGGCCAAGCTGCTCGGCGAGATCGCCGAGCCGCTGGCGCGCAGCTTCGCGCTCCTGGGTGAAGTGCCGGTCGATGTGCTGCAACTGCTTTTCGCCGCGCTCGACCCGCTGCTCGCCTTGCGCAAATTCGCGCGTTTTGCTGCCTTGCCCGCGGGCAGCGCCGAGGAACGCGATTTCGTCGCCGTCGAGGATTGGCTCAATGACGGCGTGCCGCTCGCATTGCCGGTGGCGCGCGACTGCCTCGCGGGCTGGTACGGCGCCAATGCCCCCGGCCGCGGCCGCTGGCGCATCGCCGGTGCCGCGGTGCGGGCCGAGCGCGTCGCCCAGCCGAGCCTGATCGTCGTGCCGGCGCAGGACCGCATCGTGCCGCCGCGCACCGCGGCGGTTTTGGCCGAGCGCCTGCCCGCAGCCCATTCCCTTGCGCCCCCGCTCGGACATATCGGCATGATGGTGGCGCGCGAGGCTCCGGCCGCCGTGTGGCAGCCGCTCGCCGATTGGCTGGTGCGCTTCAGCGGCGCTGGCAGGCCGCCGCGCCGCCGGCGGCGCTCGCCATGATCCAGATCAACGCGCCGGGGTCCCCCGGCGCTAGCGTTACGGTCCGGCGCGACGCCGCGTCGGGGACGGGTTTCCAAACGCGTGTGCGCGGTCTATTTAAGAAAGGTCAGCGAGAGCTCGCATCCCCCAGCACGAGGATCGACCGATGAGCGAAATCGTCATTGCCGGCGCAGTGCGCACCCCGATCGGCTCCTTCAACGGCAGCCTCAGCGCCGTTCCGGCGCATTACCTCGGGCAAACCGTAATCGCCGAGGCGATGCGCCGCGCCAATGTCGATGCCAAGGAGGTGTCCGAGGTCATCATGGGCCAAATCCTCGGCGCCGGCGAGGGCATGAACCCGGCGCGCCAGGCGGCCATCGGTGCCGGCATTCCGCCGGAGGCGACGGCCTACACGGTGAACCAGGTTTGCGGCTCCGGGCTGCGTACCGTGGCGCTCGGATATCAGGCGCTGCGCGCTGGCGACAGCACCATCGTCGTCGCCGGCGGTCATGAGAGCATGAGCCGCGCGCCGCACTGCATCCATCTGCGCAACGGCGTCAAGATGGGCGATGCCGAGCTGGTCGACACCATGATCAAGGACGGGCTCTGGGACGCCTTCAACGGCTATCACATGGGCAACACCGCCGAGAACGTGGCGCAGCGCTGGCAGATCACGCGCGAGCAGCAGGATCAGCTCGCGCAGCGCTCGCAGGCGCGGGCAGAGGCGGCGCAGAAAGCCGGGCGCTTCAAGGAGGAACTCGTGCCGGTGAAGATCGCCACGCGCAAGGGCGACGTACTGGTCGAGGTCGACGAGTATCCAAAGCACGGCACCACGGTCGAGGTGCTGGCGAAGCTCCGCCCGGCTTTCGACAAGAACGGCACGGTCACGGCCGGCAACGCATCGGGCATCAATGATGGCGGCGCCGCCGTGGTGCTGATGACCGCCGAGGAGGCGAAGCGCCGCGGGGTCAAGCCGCTGGCGCGCATCGCCGCCTGGGCGACGGCGGGGGTCGATCCGGCTGTGATGGGCAGCGGTCCCATTCCGGCAAGCCGCCTGGCGCTGAAGCGCGCCGGCTGGAAGGTCGAGGATCTCGATCTGATCGAGGCGAACGAGGCGTTTGCCGCGCAGGCTTGCGCGGTCAACCGCGACATGGGCTGGGATCCCGAAAAGGTCAATGTGAATGGCGGTGCGATCGCGCTCGGCCATCCGATCGGCGCCTCGGGGACGCGCGTTCTGGTGACCCTGTTGCATGAGCTGCAGAAGCGCAACGCCAAGCGCGGTCTTGCCACGCTCTGCATCGGCGGCGGCATGGGAATTGCCATGTGCGTGGAGCGCGGCTAGCCCGCGCGACACGGATCTGAAGGAAGGCGTCGAGCGCGGCTCGCCGCGCGACACGGACATAAAGGAAGCGTGAAGCGCTGCTGATCCGCGCGACACGCTTCGAGGTGAGCGATGAGGGAGGAAGGCATGGCACGCGTAGCGGTTGTGACGGGCGGAACGCGCGGTATCGGCCGGGCGGTCTCCGTGGCGCTCAAGGATGCCGCCTGCAAGGTGGCGGCGATCTACGCCGGCAATGACGAGGCGGCGCGGCGCTTCACTCAGGAGACCGGCATCGCCACGTACAAATTCGACGTCGCCGATTACAGATCCTGCGAGGCCGGCATCCGTCGCATCGAGCAGGAGCTCGGTCCCGTCGAGATCCTGATCAACAACGCCGGCATCACCCGCGACGCGGTGCTGCACAAGATGTCGCCTGAGCAATGGGGGCAGGTGATCGCCACCAACCTCACCTCCTGCTTCAACATGTGCCGGCTGGTCATCGAGGGCATGCGCGAGCGCGGCTTCGGCCGCATCGTCAATATCGGCTCGATCAACGGCCAAGCCGGTCAGTACGGGCAGGTGAACTACGCCGCGGCCAAATCCGGCATCCACGGCTTCACCAAGGCCCTGGCACAGGAAGGCGCCGGCCGCGGCATTACCGTCAATGCCATCGCGCCCGGCTATGTCGACACCGACATGGTGCGCGCCGTGCCGCAGAACGTCCTCGACAAGATCGTCGCGCGCATTCCGGTGGGCCGCCTCGGCCATGCCGAGGAGATCGCTCGCGGCGTGCTGTTCCTGGTCTCCGATCAAGGCGGCTTCGTCACGGGGTCGACCATGTCGATCAACGGCGGTCAGCACATGTACTGAGCCGCGCCGGACTTCTTCCCTCGGCGGGGCCCGAGCCGTGCAGAGCAGCACATTCACGCTTCCCGCTGCGGATGGCGCGGCGCTTTGGACCTATCGCTGGCTGCCTGACTCCGCTCCGAGGGCGGTGGTGCAGATCGCGCATGGGTTGGCGGAGCATGCCGGGCGCTATGCGCGGCTGGCCGGGGCGCTGACCGCGGCGCGTTACGCGGTCTACGCCAATGATCACCGCGGCCATGGCCGCAGCGCCGCCAATGCCGAGGCGCTGGGCTTCTTTGCCGAGCGCGACGGCTGGCAGCGCGTCGTCGACGATCTCTGGCTGCTCAATCGCCGCATCGCCGCCGATCATCCGGGACTGCCGATTATCTTGCTCGGCCATTCCATGGGCTCTTTCCTGGCGCAGCATTTCATCATCGAGCACGGCGACGCGCTGGCCGGTGCCGTGCTCTCGGCGTCGAGCGGCAAGCCGGCCCCGCTCGCCGCCATCGGCCGTCTCATCGCGCGGATCGAGCGACTGCGGCTCGGTCCACGCGGCCGCAGCGCGCTGCTGACGGCGTTCAGCTTCGGCGCGTTCAACAAGGCCTTCGCGCCGGCGCGCACGAAATTCGACTGGCTGTCGCGCGATGCGGCCGAGGTCGACAAATACATCGCCGACCCGCTTTGCGGCTTTCCCGCCACGGCGCAACTCTGGATCGACATGCTCGACGCGCTGGGCGAGATCGCGCGTCCTGCGCGCCAGGCGCGAATCGCGAAATCCCTGCCGATCTACGTCATCTCGGGGACGCGCGATCCCGTCGGCGCCGGGACCAAAGGGCCGGAGCAGCTTCTCGCCGCCTACGGCGCCGCCGGTCTCGCGCGCGTCGGCCACCGCTTCTACCCCGACGCGCGGCATGAGCTCTTCAACGAGATCAACCGCGACGAGGTGACACGCGACCTCATCGCCTGGCTCGACGGCGTCATCGCCTAGACGACCGCCCGAACTTATGGTGGCCCGTCTTTGTTCACCTCGACAGAGAGGTGCCGATGACACGCATCGCCCTGGCGCTCGCCGTAGCGCTCCTCGCCGGCTCGGCTCAAGCGCGTCCGCCGGAGAATGCCGATCCGGCCCTCGCCCCCTGGTTTGAAAGTCTGCACACCGCAAATGGCGGGTCCTGCTGCTCGCTGGCGGACTGCCGGCCGGTGGCCTACCGCACCGTCGGCGACCATTACGAGGCCCTGATCAAGCCGCCCGAATTCGAGGTCGATCATCCGGAATGGGTGCCGGTTCCGCAGAACCACATTCTGAAGCGGACGCAGAACCCGGTCGGCCGCGCCGTCGCGTGCTGGGAGCCCTTCAGCGGCATTCTCTGCTTCGTTCTGCCGGCGCAGGTCTAGCGCCGGCGCAAGCGCGGAGCGCTTGTCGCCGGCGGCGTCAGCGCTTGCACGGCAAGCGCGAGAGCCCAGCGCAAGCGCGGAGCGCTTGTCGCCAGCGGCGTCAGCGCTTG
>Ga0134128_10001416_pt1 | contig 30961 bp, 30 predicted proteins | sample KB31754_FD_96462 | JGI IMG/M metagenome (GOLD analysis project Ga0134128, IMG submission 96462) | Terrestrial soil microbial communities with excess Nitrogen fertilizer from Kellogg Biological Station, Michigan, USA - KB3-175-4 | ecosystem: Environmental > Terrestrial > Soil > Unclassified ... | reverse complement strand
TTGCTTCAGCGATCCGCCGCCCGCCGTCAGCGACGCGCCCGCCACCCGATCCGGCCTCTGCGTGCCCGCCGTGCCCCGCGAAACGTCCAGAAAACTCGCCTGGTACGTCGGCGTCAGCGGTGTCCCCGTCGCGAACGTGAAGTTCCCCGAGACCGAAAATCCTTCCAGCACGTGCGACATCCTCCCCGTCGTGACGGAATGCTTGTCTTTTCCAAACGGCAGCTCGTACACGTAATACCCGCTCACCTTGTGCCGCACATCGAAATTCGAGTTTCCCGTGTCCGCGGCAATGTCCTGCCAGTTCTGCGCCACCACGCTGCCCGTCCCGCCCACTGAACTCGCATCGTCAATCGAATGCGAATACTGGTAATTCGCTCCCACCGCGACCCCGCCCGTCATGCGCTTATTCACCCGCACCGTTCCCGCGTTGAACCGCGAAGCCGCCCCATCAAACTCATAAAAAAACGGCACGTCTCCGGGATCGGTATTCGGACTCGACGGCACCGCGCGTGGCGCAATCTTGATGTCCAGGTTCGATCCTCGCGACCCGTTGTAACCCACGTTCAGCACCATGCCCCATGGCAGCGTCTTCTGCACGTCCACGTTCCACACCTGCACATACGGTAGGCTGTAGTGTGGATCCACCGCATAATTCCCGATCGCATTCGGCGCAGGAAATCCATTCGCCAGCGAGTAACACGGCGTCCGGGCATCGGGGCAAGATTGCGTCGCGATGTTCGTCTGCTCGTTCGCAAACGGCGGCTGATACGCCATCGACTGCGCAAACGTTCCGTATTCGTTGACCGTGTAGTTCATCCCATAACCTGCGCGCACCACCATCTGCTTGACCTTCGGCACGCGCCACGCCACTCCGAGCCGCGGCGCCAGCCCAAGCCCGAACGGCTGTACCAGCGAATCCGGCAGCCTGCCAAAATTCACACTCGCCTGCCCCGCCTGCACCTGGCCCACGCGCGTGAACCCGCCGCCCGGATTCGTATCCACCATTGCCAAATGGTTGTACTTCTCCTTATATGGAGCGAAGTACTCATAGCGAACTCCGTACAGCAGCGTCACGCCCGAACGAAGGCGCCAATCATCCTGCGCATACCAATCGAACACGTTATCGCGCAGATAACTCTTGCTCGCCGCCGCGGCAATCGCCGTCTCCTGCGGCTCCCCAAGCAGGAAATCCCCCAGCGCCGAGCCTGTATAGAAGCCCGTGAAATAGAAGGTCCCTGTCGCGTTGCTCCCACCCAGAAAATCGTGATGCACGCGGCGATAGTCGCTTCCGAATCTCACGTTGTGCTTGCCATGCATCCACGCCAGCGTTTCTGAAATCGAAATCGTCTGCTGAATCGAAAACCGCGGCTGCACCTGGCTGATGCCCGTGAAACTCGCCATCGTCACCGACGGCACGCCCCAGTTCAGTCGGCTCGCATTCAGCGCCATTCCGCCCGGCCCATCAATCCCCAACTGCGTCGCAATATCCGTTTCGTTCGTGAAGTAGTTGCTCATCCGCGCATTGCTGCGATTCCAGTTCGCGTTGAAGATGCTCGTCAGCTTGCCCTTTCCCAGCGTGTATCCCGCCTGCACCGAGTTCGACTCAGACGCGGTTTTTCCTCCAAGCACCGGCACAATGTTCACGTTGTCTGAAGCGGCGTGCGACCAGTTGTAGTTCAGATGAATACTCTGCCGAAGTCCCTGCGTCTGGCTCCTGCGACCGCCGCCTCCGCGCCCCCCGAAACCGAACGGCGTAGCATTTGCACCCAACCCGCGCATGTAGCGCACGCCCGCCTGGGTCGCGTTCGATTGCTCCGTCGTCAGCCGGTGATAGTTGAGCCCCTCACGCGATGTGCTCGCCAGGTTTGGCAGCGGAATGTAATTCAGCAGCGCCACCGCCTGCGGCACCGGAGTAATCGCCTGCGTCAAGCCGGGCACCTCGCCCGCCCGCTCCGCCTCCGTCGGCACCGTCGCGTACTGATCCAGCGGATTCGAATCGCGCGATCCCGACAAAGTGAGAAACACCGTATCTTTGCCGCTCGCCTTTTTCACTCCCGGAATATACGGCGCGGTCATCAGTGTCAGCCCGAACCGGTTCGTGCCCGACGCCGGCTGCTCCTGCGTCTGCCCGCGCAAACTGAAGGGCTCCGCATTCAGCGCGGAATTCGATCCCGTCCAGAACACCGCCCCATGTGGCTGCCCGGGGTTAAACCTGCGGAAGTTCCCTCGCCCGCCTCGGCCGCCGAATCCGAAACCACCAAAGCCGCCACCGAATCCTCCGAATCCACCCGGTCCACCACCGAACAGCCCTCCGCCCTCGCCGCCGTTTTGCGCCCGCATGGTCTCGATCGTGTCCCGCAGCCGATCCATATCCACGCCGGCCAGCGGGCTCACCTGTCCCGCCTGTCCGTTCACGTTCACTGACTCCGCCGCAAAGTCCGCATTTCCCGCAATCGACGGCAGCGCCGCCCCGCTTGCCGCACCCGCATTGCCCGCCTGCGTATCTCCATTCAACGCGCTAACCAGAGCCAGAGCTTGTGGACCGTTCCCGCCCATCCTGGCGACGTCCCGCGCATCCTGCTGTCCCTCCGCTGCTTCCTGCGCAGCCGCGCGCGATGCCAGCAGCAGATCCAGGTTCACTGCCTGGTCGTGATTTTGCGCGTTCAGCAGCGCCTCACCCGCGCCCTGCGCAAACCCCGCAAACTGCGTGCGAATCACGTACCGTCCATTCTGTGGAATCGTCATCGACCACGCGCCGGTTATATCCGTGACCGTGGTGTAGCGCTTGCCCGTAAGCGTGTTCTGCGCCGTCACCGTCACGCCCGGCAGCGGAACGTTGCCGCTCTTCACCACACCATGCAGCCTTCCCCCCTGCACTGACGCGCCTTGCTCCTTTGATGTAGCTGCAGCCTCGGCCGCGACTGGTTGCTGCGCAGTCAAAACGGCTGCCACTCCCACCCACACTGCAGCCGTCATCGCCCAGCCTGCCATCCGCCCCATGCCCGCTCCCGCGCTCTGCCCTGTATTCACACAGACGGACTGCCGCCCGCCAAGGTTTACGGCGGTGCCACCCGGTACACTCCTGCCATGGATCCTCGCGAATCGAAGATCGTGGACATTACCAGCGCAAGTCCGCCCAATCTCATCCAGCAGGCCCGCGATCTCCTTTCCGAATACGGCGACTTCCTGCAATCTCGCCCTGAAGCTGCGCACGTCTGCTTCGGCTCCCTCGCGCACGAAACCGCTCGCCTGCCTCTGAGCTATGAGGAGCAGGGCGGCGGAGTGCTGTTGGCGCAAGCCGGCTCAGAGCCTGCCGGGCTCGTTGCCTGGCGAGTCGTCCCCGGCCCGTTCTCCGCTCATTCCTGGGAAATTAAGCGCCTCTGGGTCCGCCCCGCCGCCCGTGGCCTCGCACTCGGACGCCGCCTCACCCAGGCCATCCTCGATGGCGCCGCCGCCGCCGCGCGTCAGGCCGTTTATCTCGATACCATCCCCGCTGCCATGCCGGAAGCCCTAAGCCTCTATCGGCACATGGGGTTTACTCCTTGTGCACCATACGCGGGCGGGGCCATTGACGGAGTCACCTATTTCGTCAAATATCTTTAGGCCGCTGGAACTTTCATTTCGGTGGCGTCGTCATATGTCCAGAGGATCCCCCAATGCGTACCATTCGAGTTGCACTCTGCGCCCTTGCGCTGTGCTGCGCCGCGCTCGTTCCGGCCCGCGCCCAGCAGGAAGTCACCTTCCCCAGCGGCGACGCAACCGCCCGCGGACTTCTCTACCTGCCTCATGGCAATGGCCCGCACCCGGCCATCGTCGTCATCCACGAGTGGTGGGGCCTCAACGACTGGATCAAGGAGCAGGCCGCCAACTACGCGAAACAGGGCTACGTTGCCCTCGCCGTCGATCTCTATCGCGGCAAAGTCGCCGATAATCCTGAAACCGCTCACGAACTCATGCGCGGACTTCCCCAGGACCAGGGCGTGCGCGATCTCGTCGCGGCCGTCCATTTCCTCGAATCGCGCAAAGACGTGAAACGCGGCGACATGGGCGCCGTAGGCTGGTGCATGGGCGGAGGCTACGCCGCGCAACTCGCCATCGCCGCCCCATCGCTCAAGGCCGTCGCCATCAACTACGGCGCGCTGCCCACTGACAAGTCGCAGCTCGCCAGGATTCACGCTGCCATCCTCGGCAACTTCGGCGGCAAGGACCAGGGCATCCCACCCGAGGCCGTCCACAACTTTGAAGCGGCCATGAAGTCGCTCGGCAAATCCGTCGACGCCAAAATCTATCCAGATTCCGGTCACGCGTTCGAGAATCCCAACAACAAGGCCGGTTACCGCCCCGAGGATGCTTCCGACGCCCTGCAGCGCATTGACCAATTCCTTGCCGCGCACCTGAAGCACTGATCCGGCTGCGTGCGGTGCGGGCAGCCGACTCTTCCCTGCGAATCGAGCCGTTGACTCCGTCGTGTCTTCGCCCATATTTCGCTTGCATTCGCTGGATTTGCATGTTAACTCTTATGTCAACATTCGATTCCATCGGCTGCCCGGATCCGCGGCCGTGACCAGGAAGATCCCCCGTGATGAAGATTGGCACTACGATTCGTGCGCACCGCCTCCAGCGCGGCCTATCGCAGGGCGACATCGAAAAGAGAACTGGCCTTCTGCGCTGCTACCTCTCGCGTGTAGAGAATGGCCACACCGTTCCCTCGCTCGACACCCTCTCCAAGATCGCCATCGCCCTCGACCTGCCCATCGCGCAGTTTTTCGCTGAAGACTCTCTTAGCCGCCAGATCAACACCCACAAGATGTCTGACGACGAGCTGAAATTCCTCACCCAGATCAAGCGCTACTCCTCAAATCTGAATGACAGCGACCGCAAGCTCCTGCTCGCCATGGTGCGTAAGTTCGCCACCGCCCCCTCGCACTGACTTGTCCTTAACCACCGCGCCCCGCGAGCGGCGTAAGCGCCCGTGCCATTTCCTTTTCGCGCTGGATGCGAAAAAATTTGGAATACGTTAAATGCCCTCGCCAACCTCACCCTTCGGTCGCACCACCATCCTTGTCCTCACCCAATAAAAGGCCAGCGCCGCCCCATTACTCAGCACAATGGTACCCAGAATCTTCGCTGCATAAGCCTTCGCGTTCACCACGCTCACAAACGGGTACGCTGAAATGAGCAACGCGAAGCAGGTCGCCGCGAATCCCACTGCCGAGCTCACCTTCAACCACAGCGGCATGCCTTTGCGCAGAGACGCGCGTCCCGCCAGCGGCACGGCAAACATGGCCAGGTAGGCTACTTCGTAATGCGTCAGGCTGGCGCCCGTCAGAACCTGGTAAGTCTCCTGCGAGTGCACCCCCACCATGGCGAACACCACCAGCGCAAGCACAGCGCCGCCCGCAAACATAATCGAATTTGCAGGCGTACCCCATCGCGAATGCATCCGCGTGAACCAGGCCGGAACAAGGTGATCCCAGCCCGCGGCCATTGGCAGTCGCGTCGCTCCCGTAATAGCAGGCTCGCCGCACCCAGCAACCGCACCTCGACCAGCACGATGGCGATCATCGCCAGAAGATTTCCCCATCCCATATTCCCCAGCGCAGCGCGCATGGTCTGCGGAATCGGTGCAATGAAATCGATCTGCCCCTGCGGTACAAGCGCCACCACGGAGCCCGTGCCCAGAATGAACATGGCGCAAATCACCGGCGACGCAATCCACACCGATCGCCCGATGGTGCGCGCCGGCTGGCGGCTTTCCCCCGCCATGATCGCCACGTACTCCAGGCCGCACAGCGCCCCAAAAAGCATCTGCCCGAACAGCGCCAGCGTTCTCATATCGGCAACCGGCATCGCCAGCGTGAACGGCGTCCAGCGAACGGGCTCGCCGCGCATCAGGGCTATGGTGGGCAACACGATCAGCCCAGCGAACACCACCAGGATCGCCGCTCCGCCCAGGTTGAAAATCCACTTGCCCCATTCCAGCCCCCGCAGCGACGACACCGTCACCGCGAGCACCGTCACCGCAACCACGCCGAACGACGCCCAATGATTCTCCGGCAACCACGCCGCGCGCGGCCCTATAAGGTACTTCAGCTCCGTGGGAATGGCATACAAAATGGTCGCCGTCACAGCAATTCCGTAGGCGCCGATGTTCCACGCCGTCAGAAATCCGCCCAGGTCGCCAAAAGCCTCGCGCGCCCACACATAGAGCCCGCCCTCGAGAGGCATTCTCCGGTTCAGTTCGATCACCGATGCGGCCATCGGCAAATAGAACAGCGCCATGGCCAGCACCCAGAGCACCGTCTGTGCCCTGCCCATGCCCGCCGCCACGCCTACCCACGAGCTGCCCACCACGCACAGAATCTGCGTCAGCACCAGGTCGCCCAGTCCAAGCTGTCGCCTTAACGCATGCTCTCGTGCGACGGGCGCAGCCCGCGCCTCCTCAACTCCGCGCTGTTGATTCTGAATTCTCGAAGGGGAAGACATTCACGCGCTCACTCGTGCCCGCAATCCTAGTCGCGCCCTGCGTGAACATGGAATCAAAAAATCCTTCAGATCCTCTTGCGAAGCCCCTGATGCAGCTCTGCTGAACGTTTGACTCCGCCTTTTCGGTATGCCGGTTCACCTGAACCCGAGTAAAGTAATGCGCATGAGGACCGCTGTCGCTGGATGTCTTCTACTCGCCTTCGTGGCGACGCTTGCCGCAGCCCAGCGGCACGAAGCGATCCTGCTCGATGCCAACGCATACGACCCTGTTCCCAGTCCTGACGGCAAGTTGATTGCCTACGTGGTGACAGGTCGAAAGCTTCAGGGCGGCTCTGGCGGATTTGGTCGGTCCAATCTCGAGACAGACGTCAAATTCTGCGATCCGGATGGCCAAACTCTCAGCACGCCTCAGCGCGAAGGCTTCCTTGGGGAATGGCTGTCAGACAGCAGCGCGGTCGTAAGCTTCCGTGATTGGCGGTTTGCCCTTCTCGATCTCGGAGGCGGAACCCAATCGCAATCCATGCTTTCAGACCGAAATGCCTCGGATTCGATAAATGTTTCTGAACGCGTAGTGTATCTTGCAAAAATCCGCAAATTCGTCTGGATCGAAAATTCCGGTTCACACACCCTTCTGCAGACAGAAGCAGGACCAATCGCAGTATTCGCCCCGGGGACCTTTCCGGAATATTCTGTGATCGCGCCCTCCCCGGACGGCCGGTATCTCGCGATTGCTGGTCCGGAGTTGGGACAAACCCTCTGGGTCTACGACACAGAAAGGAAGAGCTTGGTGAACCTGGGAACGATCACCATCCATCCCGATTCAGGGTGGAACTACTTTGTACCAGCATGGAATCCGTGGTTCCCGGATGGAAAACATTTGGCATTCTTCTCCGAATCTACGTTGCGCGTGGCCTCGCCGGACGGGAAGCAGCGGCGCGACTTGTTGAAAGCCGTCCATGCCGGCCTCGCAATTCCGAGTCCCGACGGATCCCGAATTGCATATGCCACCTTCGCAGCACGACCGCGCAAACTTAGGCACGATCTCAACTTCTGGGCCGGATCGTTGCTTTGGATAGTTCCGTCCAGCGGTGGCGCACCCGTACACTGACGCAGCCCTCGCAGGACGAAACCTACGATCTTCGCTGGTTGAGGTCAGACTCGTTGATTTTCGATCGTATAAGCGAAGGACTCTGGAACGATCATGCGCGCATCTGGACCGTCTCTGTAGAGAATCGCTGACAGCGCCGCTCCGAAATTGAAGATTCGATCCTGCGGAGCGCGCCGGCTCCCGGAGCGATCTTCCCACCTGTCCCCTGTCCCCTACACATCATTCCCCAGATGAAAAATCGGCTCCAGCCCCTTCCCGACCCGCTCCTTACAATGCGCTCCCTACCTGGGCTCCGCCGCCGATTCGCTGTGACCTCGAATGGCCCAGCGTCCCGGACCACCGTATGCGAGTGCGAGCAAGCCGCCTGCGATGGCGATGTTCTTGCGGAAGTGCGTTTCCTGCATGCCGCTCGCCGGATGTGCCCAATAGTTATGAAACAGCAGCGTCAGGACAATCGTGTATCCGAACATGATTAACGCTGCCCAGCGGGCCTGGTATCCGGTGATCAAGCAGATAGAACCACCGATCTCAATGACAGCGGCAATCGCGAGCAGCACAGGAATGAGCGGCAGGTGGCGCGTGCTCATGTAATGGACATTACCCGACCAGTCCAGCACCTTAGCAAGTCCACTGGTCATGTAGATGTAGGCAATCAGCAGGCGGCCGAGGAACGGAATCAACGGATGATTCAGATTCATTGAAAGCACCTCGTGGGGATCACAGTGTTGGACGAATGCCTTCCGGCGTTGTTGCCGGAAAAACTTTGGCAGGCAGCGATCAAGCCTGAGCCACCAGCTGGGTGAACTTATTCAGATCGATGTTCCCTCCGGACACAATGGCGACGATTTTTCCCGAGCCGGCCCGGCCTGAGAGAGCGGCGGCTATGGCACACGCGGCAGCGCCCTCCACGATGACGCGGTTCCGTTCCGCCGCAAGTTTCATGGCTTGTGCCGCCTCATCCAGCGTGACCACCAGGGAACCAGTCAGAAGGCCGCGAGCATGTTCGAACATGTTCGGGAATACTGTTTTGCTGCCGATGCCATCGACGAACGATGGTTTGTAGTCGACAATGCGTGGCTCGCCTGCCGCGAGCGAGGCCGCGAGCGGGGCGGCGGTTTCAATCTCAGCGGCATAGATTCGCACCCGGGGAGCAAGAGATCGCATGACGGCTGCAATGCCACACGACAAGCCTCCACCACCCCATGGGATCACCACCGCGTCCAAATCGGGCAAATCCTCCAGGAGTTCGAGCGCGATGGTCGAGTTTCCGGCCATCACGTGAGGGTCATCGAAGGCGTGAATAAAGGTGGCATCGACTCCGGGGTAGGAGCGGGTCTCGAAGGTGCGCCACCATTCGGCGAATGGGACCTTTATGACGCGCCCACCCATGCGCTCGACTGCCAGAGTTTTTGTTGCTGGAGCGGTGTCAGGAGCAACGACGGTTGCCTTGATGCTCAAACGTCTCGCGCAGAACGCCACGCCCTGCGCCATATTGCCGGCAGAGGCGGTCAGGACTCCCCGATCGAGTTGTTCGCGCGGGGTCAGTGCCATCACATTGGCTGCGCCCCGAATCTTGAACGAGCCGATCGGCTGAAGGTTCTCGAGCTTCAGATACAAATCCCCGGGAGTATCCGTGTTGCACCTGACGAGGGGCGTGCGGACGGCGACCGAAGCAATGTTGCGACGCGCTTCTTCAGCCTGGGCGACTGAGATGATCATCGCCGTATGGTAAACCCTGGCAGATTCAAGACGGCTTCCGCAGGTCTACACATCATTCCCCAGATGAAAAATCGGCTCCAGCCCCTTCCCTCCGCTCAGTAGCGCCTGCTCTTCGTGTGGTTCCAGCGGTTTGTATTTCTGCGCCACATCCATCGCCAGCCGGAAATACTTCTCATCCCCCGGCGGAATCGCCGCCGTGATCGGATGCCCCAGCGTCCACCGCAACCCGAGCGCCGCCTCGTTCGGATACCCCGCCGGCTGATACCAGCACTTCGGCTCGGGATGATCCTTCTTCTCGCCCTCCGGCCACGTCGTCTTCGCCATCGCCTTCAGCGCCAGGATCCCCACGCCCTTCTCCTGCGCCTTCTTCAGAATCTGCGGCCCGAAGTTCGCCTGCGAAAACAGCACCCAGTTCACCGGAAACAAGATCGTGTCAAAGGGATACCGCTCCAGTGCCGCCACCGCCGTCTCCGCCGAATGCACGCTGAACCCGATGTAGCGAATCTTCCCTTCCTTCTTCGCCGCCTCCATCGTCTCCATCGCACCGCCAGGTCCAAGCACCTGGTCGAGTTCCTTCATCTTGGTCAGCGCATGAAACTGGTAGAGATCGACGTGATCCGTCTTCAGCAGCCGCAGCGATTCCTCCAATTGTTTGCGCGACTCGTCCCGCGTTCGGCCTTCCGTCTTGCATGCCAGAAAGGCGTTCTTGCGATACGGAGCCAGCGCCGGTCCCAGCCGCTCCTGCGCATTCCCATAACTCGGCGCAATATCGAAGTAGTTGATCCCGCGATCCACCGCCTCGGCCACAATGTTCGCGCTCGCGCCCGCACTCTCGTCCATCACTACAATGCCGCCGAACCCGATGATCGAAAGCTTTTCGCCCGTGCGTCCCAGCGTTCGTTTCGCGATGGGTTGCGATGCCTTCCCAGCGGCTGCATTGAGTGAAGAGGCGGATGCCGCCGCTGCCGCAGTCAGCGCCGCCTGCCTGAGAAATACCCGACGTTCCATAGCACCCTCCCGCACAAGTGAATTAGCGATCTCTGCGTTCCGGAGCCCACACTTCACACCCGAATCCACATCCGGTTTCGCCCACTATTCTCGCACCAGCTTCTTCTCGCCCGGCGACAGTCGCCTGTCGAAAACTCACTGGCCGGCAGCCCAGGCCAGTCCGTCGGGACTGCCGCCCGCCTCGATTCGGCCCACCACAGCAAGCGTTTTGAGGTCGATCACCGCCACAGAGTTATCCGGCGTGCACGCCACATACGCCCGCGCCCCATCCGCCTGCATCTGAATGCCCGCGGCCCCGTGACCGATCGGAATCCGCTTCACCACCTGGTGCGACGCAGCATCGATTACCACCACATCGCCCCGCCCCAGCATCGACACAAGCACGTGCTTGCCGTCCGGTGTGAACTTCAGCCGATTGGCCGATTTCACACCCACGTCCAGCGTGGCCTTCACGCGTTTCGCCGCAAGATCGACCACCGACACCGTGCCGTCTCCGGCGTTCGCAACCCACGCTTCCTTGCCGTCCGGCGAGACATCGAACCCCTCGTCTCGCGTCCCCACCGGCACCACGGTCTCGTTCCAATCGCCTCCCTGCGGCAAAATCGCCCCGCGCGGAAACCCCGGCGGCGGCTCCTGCGAAGGTGATCCTCCCGCCGCCCCTGCCCCACGCTGCGGCGGTCCGCCCTTCGCTTCTTCAAAGTCCAGAATGCTCACCGTCCCCGAGTTCACATTCGTAGTCACGATCCGCTTGCCGCCGGGAAACACATACAGCATGTGCGTGCGATTCTGTCCGATGCCCAGAACCCAGTCCACCTTGCCGCTCCGCGGATCATAGCGCCCGATACACTTATTCACTTCTGCCGTGAACCAAAGCTCGCCATCGACGAACGTCAGCCCGTGCGGCCCCTTCAACGGCGTCAGATCGATGACCTTCTTCTGCTTCTGCTTCACCAGGTCAATCACCGTGATCGTATGGAACCGTCCAAAGCCGTAATTCGACACGTACGCGGTCCGGCCATCCGCACTCGCCGCGACCTCGTACGGATCGTCCCCCACCGGAGCTTTGCCCAACACCTTGAAAGTCGTTGGATCGATGATGGCGATGGTGTGGTCTTGCTTGGAAAGAACGAGAAGGTGTGCGGAAGTGCCCGGCTGCGCCCACAAAGACGCGCCGCACGCCGAAGCTGCAACCAGGAGCAGGCGAAGATGAGAATGCACGTTTACCCTCCGGCGAACAGGGTAACCGAAGGCCCAATCGCGCCTAACGTTCTGGCGCGTAGCGGCGCGATTCGTTCGGCGGCTCCGGCACGGGCTCACCCTGCGGCGCAGCGCGTCGCCGCGACGGCCGCGGCGCGAGCAGCACACCCAGGATCGCGCGCGCTGCTGCCACCACCCCGGAAACCTGCCGCGCCGGCGTGCCAACTGCCACATTCAGCAAATGCCCGGCCTGTTCCACACCATTCAGGGCGCTCGTCGTCATGTTGTCCATACGCTCGGCCTGTCGGCGAATGCGCTCGTTGATTTCCTCCGCCGACGCCGAAATCCGATCCGTCTCTTCACGCGCCGTGCGCGCAATTTCGGCCAGGTCCGTGGCGGCCGAATCCAGCTTTGGTTCGATCCGCTTGATAATCTGTCCGGCAGTCTGCATCAGGTCCTTCGCCTCATGCATCAGCGGCCGTAACTCGTCTCCCATCTCCCGTGCGGCCTTCATGGTTTTGAGAGCCGAAACCCCGGCTGCGGTAAGCACGATAATCTGCACCAGGACGGCCACGCCCAGAATCACGGCAATGGCAATCAGGATGTAATCGATGGTTGGCATGTCGGCCTCACGTTCGGCAATGCATGCTGCTCAGGATCCGCCTGCGTTGGTGAATCTCTTCACGGTCGAAAGCCGGCAGACACAAATCCGCTGCATTCCATCTGCGGACTCGCGCCGGCCGGCAACTGCAATTTGCGTTGTTGGACCCGACGACTAGACGCCCGATCCGTCGGTTGAGGGTGCCGAGGAACTGGACCCGCTGCTGCCGTAGGAGCCGCCCGTCGTGCCCGTGGCCGCCGCCGCGCCCGACGTTGTGGACCGGAAAGCCTGCCGCCCGGCATCAACAGCGTCTGACACCTTCCGGCTCTGCTCGCCCACCAGGCTCTTGCCGCGCTCTACAAAGTCTTCCCACTGCCCGCGTCCGCGGTCCATCACTTCCCGTCCGCGATCCACGTACTCGCTCACCTGCTCGCGGCCCTTATCCACCATCTGGCCCATCTGATCGGCCATCTGTTTGCTGCGGTTGCGAAGATACTCGGTGCTTTCCCGAGCGCTGTTCGCCAGGTCTTCCCGTGTTTCGCGTCCGCTCTTGGGGGCGTACAGAATGCCCGCCAGCGCGCCTACTCCGAGACCGGCAAGAAACCATGCAAACCCATTGATGCTGCTGTTTTCATCTGCCATTTGAATCTCCCTTCGTTACGCCCGAAGTATGCCGGGTGAATCCAAGACTTCCAATCTTACCGCACTTCCGCGGCCGTGCAGCAACCGGCTCACCGGCAGACAGACGCCTCGGGCGGCACGGGCGTTCTGCCTTGCCATCTCCGGGGTTGGACGCCGCTTTCCCGGGGGAAGTTGCAACCGCGTACGCTCTTACTTCCCGATCAGGCTCCGCGCAATCGCGTCCAGAACTCCATTGAGGAAATTGATCGATTCCGGCGCAGAATACCGCCGCCCGATCTCCAGCGCCTCATTGATCACAATGGGAAACGGCGTACCTTTGAACCCGATCATCTCCGCCGTCGCCATGCGCAGCAGGTTGCGGTCCACCGCCGGCATCCGCTCCAGCCGCCAGTGCTTTGAGTGCGTCCCAATTAGCTCGTCAATCTGTTCCTCGTGCACCACAGCCGCTCGAAACAGGTCCTCGGCAAACCCGCGCACCTCGGGTTCCACCTCATCGCCTGCTTTCCAGAATGTCGCCCGCACTTCATCCGGCGTCTGCTTGCCAATATCCGCCTGGAACAGCATCTGCATCGCCAGTTCGCGCGACTTGCGCCGCGTGCTCGCCGTCATGCGTTCGCTCCGGCCAGCAGCTTGCGCCGCAGGCTCACCATCTCAATCGCCGCGGACGCCGCTTCAAATCCCTTGTTCCCCGCCTTGATCCCCGCCCGGTTCAACGCCTGCTCCAGCGTCTCGCACGTCAGCACCCCAAAGCTGTGCGGAATCCCGGTCTCCTGCTGCGACTGCCCAATACCTCGCGCCACCTCGTTGTAGATAGCTTCATAATGCGCGGTCTCGCCGCGCAGCAGGCACCCCAGCGTCACAACCGCATCCACCGCAGGCGCGCCGCTCCCAGTCTGCCCAATCGCTCGATTCGCCAGCGTCCGCGCCGCCGCCGGAATCTCCCACGCGCCCGGCACTCTCACAATCTCGATATCCGCCCGTCTCGCCCCGCTGCGCAGCAGAGCATCCAGTGCACCCTCAAGCAGTCGATCCGTAATCACCGCATTCCAGCGCGAAACAACAATCCCGAAGCGCATGCCTTCCGCACTCAAATCGCCTTCCAGAGCCACCGGCTTTCCCTTCACCGGATCCGTCCACGCCCAGAATGAAAATGCCTGCCCCGGCTCCACTTCCACCGTGAAGTAGCGCGCTTTCCAGTGCGTATCTCCGATCCCCGAGATCGTCGCCGCTCGGTCCGCCCCTTCCCTGCGCAGCCACGCCTCCGCCGCCTGGTGCACGGCATCGAGCGATGTCACTTCAATCGCAATCGGCGCAAACTCGGGCATCCGCCCATCCACAAACTCAAGGTTGCCCACCGGCGCCAGGAACGAAGCTCCACGGCTCGCCTGCGACGTATCCGCCAGCTCTGCCTCGCCGCCCGAATCTCCCTCTTCCCATCCGCGCCCCGCTTCAAGTCCCAACGCGGAAAAGAATCCCGCCAGCCGCTCGAAACTTGCCCGGTTCGCCGTAGGGCGAATGAAAGAAATTCCCTTGATCATGGTTCGATTCTAACGTGCTGATCCCCTCCCTTCGCTGCGGCACGCCATGCCCCGCAGCCTTCGCCCCCGCCGTTTCCTCCGGCCCGGAAAGCACCCTCCGCACGATAAGCTAGTAGAGGAACCCAGGAGCATTTCGCGAATCATGGCCCAGTACAAGTACTCAACCCTTGCCGTGCATGCCGGCCAACACCCTGACCCGCTCACCGGCGCCGTCAACGTCCCGCTCTACCTGTCCTCGACCTTCGAGCTCACCGGAGTCGGCACCGATCGCGGCTGGGATTACTCCCGCGCCGGCAATCCCACGCGCGACCGCCTCGAAGCTGCGCTCGCCGCCCTTGAAGCAGGCCACAGCGGTCACGCCTTCACCAGCGGCATGGCGGCCATCTCCGCGCTCGTCGCGCACCTCCACGCCGGTGATCACCTCATCTGCTCCAGGGACGTCTACGGCGGCACCGCCCGCCTCTTCAACGAGTTCATTTCCAACTACGGCATTGAAATCGAATATGTGAACACCGATAACATCGACGCAGTGGCGAAAGCCATCCGGCCCAGCACGAAACTCATCCACGTGGAGACTCCGTCGAATCCCCTGATGGTCCTCAGCGACATCGCCGCCATCGCCGAGATCGCGCACGCCAAAGGAATCGAGGTCTCGGTCGACAACACGTTCATGTCGCCCTGCCTGCAGAGTCCGCTCGCCCTGGGCGCAGACATCGTCATGCACTCCACCACCAAATACCTCAACGGCCACTCCGACGGAATCGGTGGCGCACTCATCGGCTCCACGCCCGAACACAAGGAACGCTTCTGCCTCGTTCAGAAAGCCGCCGGCGGCATCATGTCGCCCTTCGAGTGCTTCCTCGTCCTTCGCGGCATCAGGACCATGCCCCTGCGCATCAAGGCCCATGAGGAAAACGGCCGCGCCGTCGCGGAATACTTATCGTCGCACCCGAAAGTGACAAAGCTCGCCTACCCCGGCCTGAAGACGCATCCGCAATACGAGTTGGCCACCCGCCAGCAAAAGGGATACGGCTCCATGATGAGCTTTGACATCGGCACGCGAGAGAACGCCGCCAACTTCCTCGCCGCGCTCAAAATCTTTCTCAACGCCGAATCGCTCGGCGGCGTCGAATCCCTCGCCTCGCACTCCGCCACCACCACGCACGGCTCCGTCTCTGCCGAAGAGCGCGTCGAGATGGGCATCACCGAGGGCCGCATCCGCCTCTCCATCGGCATCGAGGACAAGGAAGACCTAATCGCCGACCTCGACCAGGCCCTCGCCGCAGTCTAAACACGCCCACTGCGAATACGACAAGAGCTCCAGTTCCCCTACTGGAGCCTTTTCCTCTCGATATTTTTTGTGTTAGCTTTCGCTGTTACTTTTGCTGTTGCTTTTCCTGTTGCTATTGCCTTTGCTTTTCTTTCTGTCATCCTTGGCGCAGCCGAGGATCTGCTTTTCTTCCTGTCATCCTTCGCGCAGCCGAGAATCTGCTTCTCGCCCGCATCAGCACTGATCGACCATTACGCCCCGTTCTCGGTCCCAGCCCCCTGATGCCGCTTGCAGATCATCGTCCCCTGCAAACTAGCCACCAGCTTCTCCGCGCCATGCGCAATCGCAAACACATCTCCCTGCACCACTGTCAGTGTTCGCCCCGGCTTCAATACACGCCCACGCGCCACAAACCGTTCTCCCACGCCCGGCCGCAGCAGGTTCACCTTGAACTCCACGCTCAGCACTTCGGAATTCGCCGGCATCAGCGTATAAGCCGCGTACCCCGCCGCCACATCCGCAATCGCCGTGATCACGCCCGCGTGCACAAACCCATGCTGCTGGCTGATCTCCTCGCGGAACGGCATCGAGAACTCCGCATATCCGCGGTGCACCGCCGTCAATTCCGCCCCAATCAGCTTCAGAAACGCCTGTTTCGCCGCATCCCCGCGCACCCGCTCCGCAATCTGCCTATCGGTCTCAACCTGCTCGTGCTTCATCGGCAATGAGTATACGGAACGAGCGAAGGACCCGCTGTTGCATTTCTTTCTGTCATCCTTCGCGCAGCTGAGGATCTGCTTCTCAGTCCAAATTGACTGGCTACTTCCCGCCAGCCTCAGTGCCCCACCATCAGCCCCGCAACCTTCTTCGGCCGGTTCATCAAAAACGGCATCGGCACCAGCACCAGCGTGATCAACACAAAAATCCAGATCACATCCACATACGCCAGCAGGCGCGCCTGCCTCTGCGCCATCTCGTAAACCTGCGCTCCCGCGCGATAGATCGCATCCGGCCGCGCCAGCCCCTGCTGCTGCCACGCACCCGCCAGCCCTGAGCGCATCTGCTCGAACGGCCCGCTACCCAGCGCGGCGTGCGCGCCCAGGAACGCCATGTGCTTCTGCGTCAAACGCGCCAGCAGCGTCGTCATCACGCTGATTCCCACGCTGCCGCCAAGGTTCCGCGACAACGCTGACATGCCGCTGATCTCGTTGTTCTTGTGCTGCGGAATCCCCGCGTAACACAGCGTATTAATCGGAATGAACAGGAACGGTAGCCCCAGCGCAATGAACGCGCGCCAGCTTGCCGCCTGCCAGAACGTGATGTCGAAGTTCAGGTTGGCCATACGAATCAGCCCCAGCGTGGTAATCACGAATCCAATCGCCACCAGCTTCCGCGAATCGAACATCGGCGCAAACTTCCCCGCCACCGGAAACAGGAACATCAGCACAATCGCACCCGTCGAAACGGCCGTCCCTGCCTGCCGGGCGTCGTAGCCCATCAGCTCCTGCAGAAACAGCGGAATCATCACCGTAGACGTGTAAAGCGACAGCCCCACCATGAACAGCACAAGCTGCGTCATGCCCACGTTTCGTCGCATGTAAAGCCGCAGGTCGATGATCGGATGCTCCACCGTTAGCTGCCGCCACACAAACAGCGCAAACGTAATCGACGCAATCACCGCTAGCGTCGCGATAAACCGCGAACTGAACCAGTCGTCCTCCTGCCCCTTGTCCAGCATGATCTGCAGCGCCCCAATGGCGACGATCAGCAGCCCCAGCCCCCAGCCATCCACCCCCTCGCGCTTCTTGCGCACTTCCGCAAGATACGGCGGATCCTCCACCAGCCGATTGCTCAGGTACAGCGAAATAATCCCCACCGGAATATTGAGGAAGAAAATCCACCGCCACGAATAGTTGTCGATGATCCATCCACCCACCGTCGGCCCAATCGCGGGCGCCGTCACAACCGCCACTCCATACACCGCGAATGCCATCGACCGCTTCTCCGGCCGGAACGTGTCCGCCAGAATCGCCTGCTCGCTCGGCTGCAGCCCGCCGCCTGCCGCCCCCTGCAGCACGCGAAAGAACACCAGCACCCCCAGCGTCGGCGCCAGCCCGCACAAAAGCGAGCACACCGTGAACAGAAACACGCAGCTCATGTAAAACCGCTTGCGCCCGATCCGGTTCGCAATCCAGCCGGAAATGGGCAGCACCATCGCGTTCGCCACCAGGTAGCTCGTCAGTACCCACGTGGCCTCGTCCTGGCTGGCGGAGAGCGTGCCCGCAATATGCTGCATCGCCACGTTCGCAATCGACGAGTCCAGCGCCTCCATGAACGTGGCCAGGGTCACCGTAATGGCAATCGCCCACGGATTGGCACGCGGGCGCCAGATGTCGTGGAAGCTCAGATTTGCCGGTGCTGTCTCCGTTGCCGCCGCCACGGGGCCGCTCCTCGTATCTTCAGGTCTCTGAGATCCATCAGGAAGTGCTCCTCCAGACTACCGGAAAACCGGGATCGGTCCGGGCATCAGGCAGCGTGGAAAACCCTGCGTATCGCCGCCTTTTCGCTTCGCCGGCCTGCGCAAGCCTCCCGGTGAGCCCTTTTCCCCGCAAATCGTGCGATTCCTTACGGGGGAGGTCCGCAAGCAATGGTGTGCGTGGGCCTGAGGATCGAGATGAAATCATTGCATCGCGTGTGTCTCCGCCGGAAATGTGCCGCGGCGGTCATCACTGGGCTCACGGTGGCATCGCTGCCGGCGCACGCTCAAAACACCGGCGACCTGAATGCTCAGGTCATCTCCTGGGTCAGCGCCAATCTGCCCAAATACAACAAGTACATCCAATACGCACGCCACGCCGCCAGGCCGCAGATGCCCGTGCCGCCTCAGGTCGAGCCCCCATGCCGCGTTTGCGGCGACAAGACCGAGACCTCGGGGGAACATCAGGTGAACGCCTGGCTCAAGCAATCTGAAGAGCCGGAGAACTCCTACATCGACGGCCTGCTGGCTATCGGTAAGCAGGTGGCAGCGTACCGGGCTCAGGCAAGCAAGCTCAGTCCTGCCGCGGTGCATGCGCTCTACGACTTCGAAGATGAGCAGGGATTTCTTGCCGACGCCGGCCGGCTCGCCGACCGTCTCCTCACCGGAAAGGCCCTTCCCATGGCTGAGCAGTACGATAGGGACCCAAGCCGCGCATACGCCGGAATCGAGTTCTTGCTCGCCGCAGGCAAACGGGCCTCTCTATTGCAGGGCAGGAGCGGCGAGATCGCGGGCGACGATGGATTGGCCTATGCCAGAAACTGGGCGCAATCTATCGTGACTAAGATCGACACCGACGTCGTAGCCGGCCACAAATACAACCTGTGCCCCGTCTACGCCGCAATGTACCGCCAGGTCGCACTGCTCGGAGGTTCTGCCGACGTCTCTGAAAATTTCCAGCAGATCCTTCTTAAGCTCCAGAAGCTGATGACCTTCGATGTCAACATGAGCCTCAAGGTGCACATGCCTTCGAACGACGGCGGCCACCTCGATGCCTCTTGGACGGGAAAGGCTACGCTCCATTTCACCATCGACGTGAAGGACAGTTGCTACACGCCCCATTGGGAAAACGGCGGTCAAATGGCCGTCAATGTGACCGACTGGGACATGGTGAATTTCGCGGACGGGAAGACGGTTCACACCTACTTGACCAGCGCCCACCAATACGACGCCACACTGCGGGATGCGCAGGTCAGCCTGTGCGATCCCCAGCCCATCTTCCAGGTTCCCCTTGCCAACATCAGAATCCCGCAAGAACAGGTCACCGTCGACGGACACGCCGCAAACAGCATGCTTCTCGGCGCGTTCCTCGACGCCGTGGTCGGCGCCAATGAGCTCAACAACAAGGCGACGAATGCGGTGACCGGTGGCGCACCTTCCGTGCCCGGCGCTGCCTCTGCATCCTCCTCGGGCCACGATCCCTTCAGCTTGGACGAGGCCAAGGCTGAGATTGAGGAACACAAGGGCGACGTGAACTGGCTGATGTCGCCCCAGGGACGCGCAGCCATGGCCAAAATGCAAAAGTTGGCCTTGGCTCAGGCGCAGAGCAAGATGGCGTCCGCCGGCCTGGTAGTTCCCCGGTCCAACAGCTTCAGCCAGCTTTCCGCCACGATGAGCAGCGTTCATCTCCACTGGACCAACGGCAAGGTCGAGCCGGTCGATCAAACGCTTCACGTGACAAAAGACGGCAACTCGTTCGTGCTGAATGTGACGGTTCAACAGGCCGCGCAATAGCCGTTCGGCGCCGCGGGCGTCCCCATATAGGACAATGAACGGGATGAGCAGCCCGGCGCATAGGAGCGAAGCGCACAAACCCACAGCGGTGCTTGGCATCGACACCTGCGGCCCCTCCGGCTCCGTAGCGCTATCCCGCATCACGGCCACCGCGGTCGAGATTCTCGGCGAAGTCCAGCTCGAAGGCCGCACGTATTCGGCCACCCTCATCTCTGCCGTCGAGCGCCTGCTCACAACGCATGCCATCGCCTTGCACGGCATCGCCTGCATCGTCATCGTCAACGGTCCCGGCAGCTTCACCGGAGTTCGCGTCGGTCTGAGCGCCGCCAAGGGCCTCGCGGAAGGTGCCGGAGTGCCGCTTCTTGCCATCTCCCGCCTCCAAGTCCTGGCGCAAAAAGCTGCCCTCCCCAATGCAGCCCTTGACGCGCACCGTCACGAGGTTTTTCTCCGCATCGCAGAGAACGAACTGCTCGCCGGGGGGCCCGAACTCGCTGCAATCGACCCCGCTCCGGCGCGAATTGCCGTCTGCGACGATGCTGCCGCAACCCTGCTGGCAAGCACCTGGCCCGCCGCGGAAATCCTCCGCGTTGGTCCCCCCACCGCCGCCGACGCCATCCCCCTTGCCGTCCCACAGATCCTGGCCGGGAAATTCGCCGACGTCCTTCTCCTCGATGGCCACTACCTCCGCCGCTCCGACGCCGAAATTTTCGGCGATCCCGCACACCCCGCCGTGCGCAAATAAGGACCGCCATGGCCGAGCCCTTTACGATCCGCCCAATGATGCCCGCCGACATCGACGCCGTCGTGGCCATCGCCGCCGGGCTTCCCGGCGCCCCCCACTGGCCCGGATCGAGCTACCAGGCCATCTTCGCGCCCGACGCATCGCCGCAGCGCATCGCCATCGTGGCCCAGGCCCCCGGCGATCGCACTGCCGGCTTCGTCATCGCCTCCATCATCCCTCCGCAAGCGGAACTCGAATCCATTGCCGTTGCCGCGAAGTTCCAGCGTCAAAGCCTTGCGAGTAAGCTCTTCGGCTCCCTTCAGGCGTCCCTTCGCGCCCACAATTGCTCTCAAATTCTCCTCGAAGTCCGCCAGTCTAACCACGCCGGTCTGGCCCTGTACCGTGCTCTCGGCTTCTCGCAAACCGCCCGCCGCCCCAACTACTACTCCCAGCCCGTCGAGGATGCCATCCTCATGAGCCGTTCCCTCTGATCCGGGAACCGGCCTTTCGAGAATTCCACAGCGGTAATCATCTTCGCCCGACCTTCCCGCTTGCAGACTCTCGCGCTGTGGAGCTATACCTAGTTGTTCGATGAATTCCAGGAGGGAACATGGACGAAATTCACGATCCGCTGAGCGATGAAATTACTCGGTTGCACTCCGAACACCATCGCTACGCTCAGCGGTTGGAGGAATTGCTTCAGAAACCTTATCTCTCCGACGATGAACAACTCGAGGAAGTGCGGTTAAAGAAGCTGAAACTCCATGCGAAGGACCTGATCTTCGCCCTCGAACGCCGCCAGGCCGTGATGGCATAAACTCCGCCCTCACCGGCGGTTGAGGTCGGGTTAAGACGGAGCGGCGCGAGCCGGGATCCCCGTGAGCGACTTTGTCCGCGGGGCACTCCTGCACATCCAGCCCCTTCACGATCAGTGTGTCCCACCCCAATCCGCCGTGGACGCTTCGACCGTATAATCGGTAGAACGCATGGTTCGTGACGGTTACATCTACGGTTTGACTTTGCTGGCAATCGCGGCGCTTGTCGCCTGGCTTACAGGCATCTGGTTCTGGGCCATCCCGCCCGTCCTTCTCGCTGCGTTCTTCCTCTGGTTTTTCCGCGACCCCCGGCGCGCCATTCCCTCCGCTCCCGGCCTGATTGTCTCCCCGGCCGACGGCCTTGTAACCGAAACCGTCTCCATCTCCACCCCTGCCGGCCAGCGTCAGCGCGTCAGCATCTTTCTCAACGTCTTTGACGTCCACGTCAACCGCGCGCCCATCTCCGGACTACTCACGAATGTGACCTATCACAAGGGACAGTTCGTCAACGCCATGAACCCGGCATGCGCCGAGTGCAACGAGCGCAACATCGTCACCATGCGGGGTGAAGGCATCGAGATCGTCTTTACACAGATCGCCGGTCTCATAGCGCGCCGCATTGTCTTCCCTCTCAAAGTCGGCGCTCGCGTCGAACGCGGGCAGCGCGTCGGCATGATCAAGTTCGGCTCCCGCACTGACCTCATCCTCCCCGGCGACGCCGAGATTCAGGTCCGCGTCGGCCAGCGAGTCAAGGGCGGCGCCACGGTCATCGCGCGAATGGCCGACGCCAATATGGCCGGAGGCCCCCGCGAATTGCATCGTTCCGCGACCGCCGTCGTCGAACCGGGAGACGAGGGAGACCTCCGGTGAACGGAGCCGGAACGCACCCGAAGAAACGGCCCCGTCCGCGCCGCGGCATGTTCCTGCTCCCTTCGCTGTTCACCATCGGGAACATCGGCGCCGGCTACTGGGCCATCACCCAGACCATCGCCGCCATCGGCGCCAATGCCGATGCGCGGATGCACCTCGACTGGGCCGCCCTCGCCATCCTTTTCGCCATTCCCTTCGACGCACTCGACGGGCGCATCGCCCGCATGACAAACACCACCAGCGAGTTCGGCAAGGAGCTCGACTCGCTCGCCGACGTGATCACCTTCGGCCTGGCGCCAAGCCTCCTGGCGTTCATCTGGGGTTTCAAGTTCCTCCCCGATTCCGTCAACACCGTGCTCCTGCACGACCTGCTCCACATCGGCGGTTTCGTCTGCTTCCTCTATCTCATCGGCGGCGCATCGCGCCTGGCTCGATTCAACATCAGCCACAACCCCGTACCCCGCAACCCCGGCCGCCCCGATCGCAAATACTTCGTCGGCATGCCCATTCCAGCGGCTGCCGGCATGATCGCCACCAGCGTACATTTCTTCAACGGCATTCCCAACCAGGCATGGTGGATATCCATCGTCTGGCTGGTGATCGTCGGCGTCTGCGGCTTTCTCATGGTCAGCACCTGGCGCTTTTGGTCCGGCAAGGAAATCAACTTCTCCCGCCGGCACCCGTTCCAGATCATCCCCCTCATCGCCATCGCCGCGTTTCTCATGATCCGCTTCTCGCAGGTCGTGCTCTTTACCGGCGCGCTCCTCTACATGTTTTCCGGAATCTGGGCCCGTGCGGCTTATTCATGGTCTCGCCGCCGCCGCCACCGCCCGCACGCCGGCATCGAATCCACTGACCCGCTGAGCCACTCCTGACGCTTCGCATAAAGGACTTCCGTGTACAAGATCGCCATCGTCGGAGCCGCCTCCTTGCTGGGCAAGGAACTCAAAGACGCCATCTCCGAATCCACCCTCGCCGCCGCCACTTTCAGCCTCCTCGACGACGAACAGGCCCAGGGCCAGCTCGAACAGGTGGGCGACGAAGTCACCTTCGTCCAGCCCATTCTGTCCGATGCCTTCGACAAGGTGGACTTCACCTTCTTTTGCGGGTCTGAAGACCTCACCCGAAAACACTGGGCCAACGCCCTGCGCGCCGGCTCCACAGTCCTCGACCTCTCCGGCGCCCTCGACCAGGAGCCCGGAGTGCTCGTCCGCGCTCCCTGGCTGGCTGGCGATACCCGTGCAGGAGACCTGTTTACCCCCGCGGTCGTCCCCGCTCATCCCGCCGCCATCGCCCTCGCCATGCTCATGGAACGCCTTCGCCCCGCAATGCCCCGCTTCATCGCCGCCACCCTGCTCGTTCCCGCCAGCGAATTCGGACGCGGCGCCATGGACGAGCTCCATCAGCAAACCGTCAGCCTCCTCAGCTTTCAGGGAGTGCCCAAGGCGGTCTACGACGCCCAGGCTGCTTACAACATGCTCTCTGGAATGGGCGAGTCCGCACAGCTTAGCCTCACCAGGCTTGAGGCCCGCATTCGCCGGCATTACGAGGCTCTCGGCGGCGGACGCCTTCCTGCCCTCGCCCTTCAGGCCATCGCCGCTCCCGTCTTCCACGGGCACACCTTGTCTATCGCCATCGAACTCGATCGCCCCGTCGATATCGCCGCCCTGGAAGAGGCTCTCAGCGGCGATCGCGTCGACCTGGTCCTCGAAGACACCGATTCCCCCTCAAACCTCGCCGCCACCGGCCAGAACGACGTACTGGTCCGCCTGCGCCCCGTGCTCGAAGGCCGCAACCCCTCCCAGGTCACCCGCTTCTGGCTCTGGGCCGCCTCTGACAACCTGCGCATCTACGCCCAGAACGCCGTAGACTGCGCCTTAGACCTCCGCCGCCTCCGCCCCCAGGGCACCGTCCAGTAGCTGGGCGCCTTTATCTTCCTCCTGCAGAATACCTACCGATTCGTTACCAACGAGTGCGCAACCACACACCCACAACCCGACCACACACCCACAATCTCTGATTTGCATGATTCTCCCCCACCTCCACGGAGTGTGATCCCGATAGTCCGCGCGTTTTCGATCGGGGTCCCCACGGACAGGCCTTCGTCCGTCGGGTGATCTTCAGCGGACGGAGGGATCCGCGGTTGTCCTTCGGCGGATTTGCAATTACTTCCGAGTTGCCGACGACTCGGGAAGTTTGCGTCGTTACAATGGCTCGAATGCCAAAAGCGACTGTCCTAGCTTGCATGGCGCTTGCGTCCGTTCTCTTGTACCCACAAGCTGAACGAGATCGGGTTCGCGTCTCTTTCAACGACTCTCTCGGTGATCTCGCGAGAGCGAAGACCCTTACGCAGCTTGAGGAGCAATGGAAACGAGTGCCAAAGGACTACCCCCATCGCGCCGTCCACGCTGCGATGTACGCGAAGTTGAGGGGGCCGAATGCCAACTCAGTCCTGATAAGTGCAATGCCGAGCGACGGTAAGGAGATGGAGGCGCTCTACCATGCACAGGATACGAAGCAAGGCCAAGATATGGCGGTCACAGAAGCCTACAACACCTTCTATACACAACTTGCGGGTGCGCTAGAGCGCAATCCTGAACGACTGCCTCAGTTCCTCAGAATGATTCATGCATTTAACTACGTTGACATCGTCGATGAGTGGCCTTGGCTCTGCGGCTTGGCAAGCAAGATTTACGACGCGCATCCTGACGCATACATCTCCGCCGTCAACAGACTGGAGCCTGCCTTCAGGCAAGAGGCAGCCGACTGTAAGCAGGCTCCCGACGCGCCATAGCACGTCGAAGCGAGCGGATTACCGCCTACTCTTCCCTTTGTCATCCATTCGCCCACGGACGAAGCCCAGCTAGACTGCCGCTCTCCGGCGGGATGAGGCCACAAATATCCATCACCGCCAACACAATCCCCCCATCATCACCCCTTCAAATCCGCCCAAGTCTGCTCAATGAAGTTGTCCGTCATCCCCGCAATATAATCCGTCACCGTCCGCGCCAGGCCCTCGCTCGCGATCAGCGCATGATGATCCTCAGGCAGCAATTCCGGTTCCGCCATGAATCGCGCGAACAATCCCTCCACCACCCGCTCCGCGTGCCGATGCACTTCCTCCATTCCCGCCGAGTTATACAGGCACTCATACAAAAACCGCTTCGCCCCCGCCCGCTTCTCCTCCATCGCCGGACTGAATGCCGCCATCCTCCGCGGCGCGTTGCGAACATCTTCAAGGCTGGCGATTCCCTCCGCCATCACTCCCGCGTGCACCGCGTCCACCAGGTCCGTCACCAGCGCGTTCAGCATCCGTCGAATCGCTTCCCCAGCGATCAATCGCGATCGCGCATTCGGATACTTCGCCGCCGCGGCATCATGACACGACCGGAAAAGCGCCACTCCTTCGCGCACCTGCTCCACCGCCAAAACGCCGGAGTCCAGACCATCCTCCAGATCGGCCGTGAGATACGCAATCTCATCCGCAAGATCGATCAGTTGCGCTTCGAGCGGCGGAAACTGCCCCAGAAAATACTCCGCCAGCTCCGGATGCTCCTTCGCCGCATAATCCCGCGAATGTTTGATGATGCCCTCGCGCACTCCCAGCGTCAGGTTCAATCCGCGAAACGCCGGGTACCGCTCCTCGAACCACGTCACAATCCGCAGCGCGTGCAGGTTGTGATCGAAGCGCAACCCGTGCCCCCGCAGCGCGCCGTCCAGCGCTTTTTCGCCCGCGTGCCCAAACGGCGGATGCCCAATATCATGCACCAGCGCCAGCGCCTCCGTCAGGTGCACGTTCAGCCCCAGCGTCGTGCCCAGCGTGCGCGCAATCTGCGCCACCTCCAGCGTATGCGTCAGCCGGCTGCGAAAATGATCCGCCGCGCGATCTCCCGGAAGCCGCGTAAATACTTGCGTCTTGCCCGCCAGCCGGCGAAACGCCCGCGCGTGCAGGATGCGCGCCCCATCGCGCGCAAACGGCGCACGATATGCATGCTCAGGCTCCGCATCCGTGCGCGCCGTCAAAGGTCCCGTGCCCGGCGCGGCAACAAGCGCCGGCAGGCGCCGCGCCAATCTCGATTCGCTGCTCATTCACGTCTCGTTATACTGCATCCCGCCCCGCATCGCGCCCCATGACGAACGGCCCTGCCCCTGACCCATGCTCAGTGCGCGCCATCACCATCGCATCGCCCGCCCCGCTGCTATAAACTGCTGGTGCAGTTTGCGATGGACAATTCCGTGTGTCAGGGGCATAATCCAGCCGGAAATTTTTTGGGCCGGCGCTGGTCGTGTGCGCCCGCTCTGAAGCCGTCTTTCCCAACTGGACCGGAGGCAAGTATGAGAACCATTAAGAGGGCTGCAGTCGGAGCATTGGGCTTTTCCTTCATGCTTTTGAGCGGATGCCAGAGGCATTCCACCAAAGAAGTGTTTTACATGGTGACCGCGAATGCGGCGCTGCCCTACTGGCAGACCGCCGCCGCCGGATTCAACCATGCTGCTGCCGATTACAAGGTTACGGCGAAGGTCGTCGGGCCCGATGGCTATGACGCGCAGGCGGAGCTCGACGCTCTCCAAAAGGCCGTCGCCGCAAAGCCCGCCGGAATCCTCATCTCGGTCGCCGACGCCGGCGTTCTGCAGCCCGCCATCAACTCAGCCGTCGATGCCGGCGTGCCCGTCCTCACCGTCGATTCCGATGACCCGGCAAGCCGCCGCCTCTATTTCATCGGCACCAACAATCTCGAAGCTGGCCGCCTCGCCGCCCGCCCCATCCTCGAGAAATTCAACACCAATGCCAACCTCATCGTCTTCACCATCGCCGGACAGCCCAACACCGACGACCGCCTGAAGGGTCTGAAGGACGCGCTCGCCGAAAAACCCGGCATCAAGATTCTCGATGTTATCGACGAAAAGTCCGATCCCCGCATCGCCTTCGACCGCGCACAAGAACTGCTCGGCGAAACCGGTCCGAAGAAGGTCGACGGATTCGTCTGCCTCGATTCCGCATCCGGCAAGATGGTCTCTGACGCCATCAAGCGCGCCAACGCGACTGACCGCTTGCTCGTCGCCTGGGACGTGAACCAGGACACCCTCGATGCCATCAAGGCCGGCACCATCACCGCGACCGTCGCCCAAAAACCTTACACCATGGGCTTCGTCGGCCTCAAAGCGCTTGACGAAATCTTTCACAATCCGCCCAAGACCCTCAACAAGGACTTCAGCGTCGACTCGTTCTCGAATTACCCCGTGTTCGTCGACACCGGCACGTCGCTGGTCAACAAGGACAATGTCGACCTCTACATTGCCTCCGCCGCTCAGGGCAGCACCAAGTAGACCGTCACCCGGTGACGGGGGACAGGGTGCAGGATACAGGGTGCAACGCAGCGCAACGTAACGCAATCAGAAAGGCTCCGGCATCACGCCGGAGCCTCCTTCATTCGATACTGCGTCTACCCTACCTAATCCCTAATGCCTGTTTCCTGTTCCCTGCCCCTACCTCGGCACCACCTCAAACTGCTCGATTGCCACCCGGGGCCCCACCTGTTGATGTCCGGAATCCGGCAGCATCATCACCGAAATCTCGTCGAACGCACGCACCTTGGTCGCAGCCGGGATCGCAAACACCAGGGTCCCCGCGGCCGGCGCACCATTCCCCGCGCCCGCGCCTGGAATCGGCTGCTCGCCAAGGTAAACGGCCGGCCCTTCCTTCGCGGATGAGTTCTTCAGCCACACCGCCAGAACGACGCTCCCCGGCTCGGTCTCGCGATTCTCAACCTCCACGCGTATCTCCCGGCAGCGAGCGACAGCAATTGGAGAGCGCAAGTATTGGTGCGCCTGCATGATCAAAGGAAGCGAATTGGCGGACGCAATGTGCACATCGAGCGGTGTTCCCGTTGCGCGGTGCGCCAGCGGCCCGGGCCGAACGTCCGGCGGTTGCAAATACCAGTACTCGCCATCAAAACGAATCACCACCGGCTGCTTCGTTCCCGGAGCAAGCAGCGGCGCCGGCTGCACAGGCGCCACAATCTCCTTCTTCGGCGGATAAGGCCACAGCACAACGCTTTCGTATCCGCTCCCGGAATGTGCGGAGCTTTTCTCGTCCTTCTTGGGCCGGGCATGGTCGCCCGCAGACGCTGCTCCTTCCAGGCCCACCCCATTCACTTCGGCCAGCCGATTGCGATGCGCCACGCCATCAAGAAGAGCCCAGAACGTGACGAGAACTGCCGGCAACGCCATCATCCCCAGGCGCAGCGCTGCGCGCCGAAACTCCCAGCTCGTTCGCAGTCTCGCTCTGCGCAACACCGTGGTCTTCACCACGAACACGGCAGCCGCCAACGCCAGCAATGCCCCGGCGGTCGCATTCGTTCGCTCAGCGATTGCCCACCCTGCTCCATACAGGCACAGCGCAATCACAAACCCGTAGGGCTCAGACGGACTTTGATACAGCGACTCGGCAAACAGAGATCGTTCCGCCGTCGCTGTTTGCTCGCTCTCTGCCGGCGATAACGCCGGCACAAGACGCCTCACCTCCCGCGCAAGAAGGAACGCCGCAACCATCGCCACCCCGGCACTCAGCGCCGAAAGCTGCTCGGAAAACAAGGTCATTGCCGGAACCCACATCCACCCTGCCGCGCACACCAACGCAAATAGTGAAAACGGGAGCGGCGGATGATCGCGGAATGAATTCCGAGGATAGTGCCAGTAGACATATGTGCCCATCAGCCCCGCCAGCGCCCCAATCGCAACATAGAGCGCGGCTCGCAAAGCCAGGCTCCCCACGCTGGGGTGATGATCCTCCGGCAACCGGCACAGCAGAACTCCCGCAATCAGCGCATTCAGCAATCCCGCGGCAATCAGGAACAGCACCATGCGGTGCACCGCCGCCGCATCCCGCAGGGGCAATTCCTCTGGCGTGCCTTCGGCCTCCCTCTCCGCGGCGTCGATTCCGTGCGAGCGCCATTCCACCGTCACTGCGGGCGCCACCGCGAGCACCGGCGTCAGCCTCCACATCGACCACAGCAGCGTGACCAGATAGGGCACGCGAAGCACATCCGCCCGCACTCCCAGATCGACAATCTCGCCCAGTGGCTGCAGTAAACGCCACTCCACTCCGATCCCAGGCCAAACGAGCAAATTTGCCAGCACATAGGTGGCGAAATACGTAGGCAGGAAAACAGCCGCTGCAACGCCAAACGCTCTCTTCAGCTTCCTGGCATGCACAGCGAAGACGGTCCTCCGGTGCATTCCGGCGAACGCCAGCATACCCGTCCAGATAAACACCAGGTTCAGCACCAGCCACGCCGCCACCGATGCCGGCCACGCCACGTCGCGATTCTGGATGCGCTCTACGATCGCCGTCCATGCCGGCGCCAGCATCGACCACAGCAGCGCAAATACGATCAGCGCCGTCCGATCGCCCAGGTATTTCATCCAGCCCACCGCCACCGCAGCCAGCGACTGCCGCCAGTACCACCCATTCGAGCGGCCGGTCTGGAACGCCTCCTCCAGATCACCGGCCAGCGCCTGGTCGCGCCGCCCCGGAATGCAGTGCTCCAGCATCCATGAAGCAATCGGCGGCGGCTCCATCCGTCTCATAGCCGCTCCCATTTCGGGTCGGGCAGCGAATGCCACAGCCGCGTGAGAACACGGCGCGTCTCCTGCACCTGGTGCAGGCCTTCTTCTGTTATGCGGAAATATCGCTTGGCCTTACCGCCCCGTTCCGGCGTGGGATCGCCCAGGCTCGAAACCACCAGGCCCTTGCCCTCTAACCGTTCCAGCGAGGCATACACGCTTCCCACCGACACCTCGCGTCCGCGCAGCTTCTCCAGTTCGCGCGCAATCGGCACCCCGTATGCCTCGTCCCCGAGGTGATTCACAGCAAGCAGCAAGAGCAGTTCGAGTTCTCCCAGGTAGTCGCGGTTCGCCATTAATTCAACAATAGCGAAGAAAAATCCGCCCCGCAATCAAATTTCCGTGGCTCTGTTTTGAATCGGCCCGCAAAACTGCTCCCGGAAATCGCTATCCGGAAGCGCGCAAGATCGGGCCTTTCAGAGGTTCTGTAACAAGGGCACGGCTTGAGCCGGGCCGATAATCCACTCTTTCCATCGACAGGGGCTTTACACCCCGCTCAACCTCGCGGCCAGAAGCCCGCGCTTCGCCCAATGCAAAAGCCCGCCTCATCGCGAGGCGGGCTCGTCGCACAGTTCCGTCGATCTTTAGTTCACCTTGCCAACCCCGGTCGCGTTCTCTTGCTTCGCCAGCCGCACATGCGCACCTTCCAGCTTGTGCTGCACCTTGGCCATGTCTCCGGGTTCCTGATCGATTGACGGCGTCTTCTGGTACTGCGTCAGCGACAGCTCCCATTGCGCCGCCGCCTGACGAATCCGCCCTGTCTTCTCATACAGGTCGCCCATGTGGTCGTGAACCGTCGGATCGGTCTGGTCGCGGTCCACCGCCGAGCGCAGGTTCTCCTCCGCCAGCTCGTACTCGCCCATCTTGAAATACACCCAGCCCAGCGAGTCAAGATACGCTCCGTTGATCGGCTCCGCGTCAACTGCCTTGCGAATCATCTTCAGCGCTTCCTGCAGTCGCACGCCCTTATCCGCAAACATATAACCCATGTAGTTCAGCGTCATGGCGTTGTCCGGATCGATGTCGAGCACCTGCCGGAAGAAGCCTTCCGCCTGCTCCATATGCTTCTGTCGGTCCGCCAGTTGCCCCT
>Ga0134128_10001415_pt1 | contig 30969 bp, 26 predicted proteins | sample KB31754_FD_96462 | JGI IMG/M metagenome (GOLD analysis project Ga0134128, IMG submission 96462) | Terrestrial soil microbial communities with excess Nitrogen fertilizer from Kellogg Biological Station, Michigan, USA - KB3-175-4 | ecosystem: Environmental > Terrestrial > Soil > Unclassified ... | reverse complement strand
CTCCTCGTCCGTTTCCGCGTCCGCGCCGTCCTCATCGGCGGTGTCACCACTGCCGGTGGCATCACTTTCGTGAGCCGGATCGACCGGCGGCTTGGCGGCCGGCTCTTCGACAACCGGGCGCGAAGCTTCCGCCTCGGCCTCGAACTTCTCGAAGTGCTCCTTCACCTGATCCATCATCTTGCGGCCGTTCTCCTCGACAATCGCCGTGGCGATCACAGGCGGAAGCGTGCCGCTCTTCCAGAGCGTCCAGGCAGCCTTGGTGACGGCAGCCGCGACGTAAGTAGCCCAGAAATCGCCCATCTCCCAGGGGATAGTGGACGAACCTTGAATCAGGTTCTGGACCAGCGCGTCGACCTTCGCCTGCCGCTTCGGCGTCCAGTTCACCATTTGGCTGGTAGACAGGCCGTTGAGCGCAGGCAGAGGCGCGTTCAGGATGGCGTCGACCACGTACGGCACCACTTGCTTGAGATCGTCCATCGGGATCTTGATCTCAAACTTGTACTTGCTGTCCGGGTCGATGTTGTGCCAGATGATGTGCGTGGGCTGCGGAACGCCCGCCGCTTGATCGGCCAGTCGACGGAACTCCTCGGCCTCAGCCGCAAAGCCCATCTTCTCCAGCGCCGCCGCCACAGTGTACACGCGGATGTAGTCGGGCAGATGCGGCTCGATGGCGAGCTCGCCCTGGGGTCCGACCGCGTATACCGAGCTATGACGCAGCATGCGATTGACGGCCACCGGATTCTGCCCGCGAATATTGAAGGCAGAGAACGTGGCCAGCATGCTGTAGCCATACGCCTCGCCGGTGAGCGAGACGCCGCCTGCGATGTCGGCGTCGGTTTCGCCGAGCGTCTGCGCCATCACTTGCGTGACCAGCGAGAGCGTCGGCACCGTTTGCTTGCCGAGCAGAATCTTGTCGCTGGCAAACTTGAACTTGCCTTCCTTGCCGGCTTGCTGGATGGCATTGACCACAGCTTCCGTCAGCGACTCAGCAAGCCCGTCCACGTCTGCGTAATAGTCGTGGCGGAATTCGTGAGTATAGAGCGGCGTGTAGAGAACAATCACATCCTGCTCGTCGAACGGCACTTCGATGGCATGGGCGCCGACCGGACCACGTCCACCGGGAATGGTGGCGGGGCCTTGATCGGAGAAGCGCGCCATGAACACGTCACCCACGTGGAAGGCATGCGTCTTGATGCCTCGTTCCTCGCGCGCGTTCGCATCGCCGGTTTGGAACAGGCGCAGAGCCTGCTCGACCGTGAAGTGAACGTACTCGAGTTGGGTGTACATGCCGTCGCGACGTTGCGCGAACGAATCCGTCCAGATGCTCAGCACCGTCAGAATTTCGGAAAGCTGCTCATTGAGAATGGAAACAGCCACCTCAAGCAACTCTTGCTCCGAAGCCTTCGGATACTGCGCGCCCAGGAATTGGACGAACTGCGGCAGCACCTGGCGGTAAACATCGACCAGACGAGCCAGCTGATCCTTCAGGCTGGCAGCCGTGTCGCGATACTTCGCCGGGCGGTACTTGGCGGGCATCTCGGTGAGAGCCCAGTTGACCGCGCCGCGCAGCGGATCGAATTGCCGCGCGATCGCCGCCTTGTCGCGACCTTCATGCATGAAGTGGGCCAACGTGCCGGCAGCAATGCGCAGCACCGGGCCGTTGGTCGGAGAGGTAGATTTGCCGGCGAGGTCCGGGATGAGCTTGCTCACAGATTGAGCAGTCTCAGCGGATTTTTCCTTGGCCACACGCTCGCGAGCGCGCTGCCAGGCATCGTCGTCGAACCACTCTGTGCGACGAGAACGCCGCTGTTGTGGCAGCGATCCCTTACCCAGAGCGATTCGCGGCGAGCGACCCTTGCCGGTGCGAGGGCGCGGTGCCTCTTCGCCTTGCGTTTCAGATTGGGATTGCTCTTCGCCGCCGATCTCCAGCTGCAGCCCGGCACTCTGGTGCTCGCGTTGCAATGCGTTCCACAGAGCAATCGAGCTGGCCAGCAATTCGTCAGGCGTGGGGAACGGATAATCGCGCTTACCGTAACCGGGCAGCACAACTGCGTGGCGCCGGCAGCACGGACCGGTTTCATCCTTTTTGTGATGGCAACCGGATGTTTCTTCGCTCTGGGCGTCAGCGGCGACATCAGGGTGCCGGTGCATCACTTTCCGCCACAACCCGAGAGTCTCGGAGTGTGCGAGCAGCTTCAGCTTAGGGGTTGTCATTCATAGCTCCTTCGTGCAAGAACAGCCCGCGCGAAATCCCACATGGGAATGCACGCTTCCGCGTGCTTCGGCGAGCTCTTGCAAAATGCGATAGGAAGCGCCTTTGGCGCTTGCCAACCGGGCAAAAACAAATGACGGCCGGGCCTCTCCTATTCGGTACCGGCGGGCTTTGGCCCGCGGGTTTCGAAACAGAAGCCACCCCGACCGTAGTTGAACAAGCGCCGAAGTAGGGACGACGCGCGGGAGCAGCGCGTGCATCCGTCAGGATGCCGAGCTGCCCCCATAAGTGTGCGTCGCCCCTAACCGGTAGTGGTTACGCGGCGGGCTCGTCGATCACGACGTCGTCGCCCGAGGGGCCGGGAGTGAGCGTGTCGGCGGCCGTCTTGCTCGGCGTCACACCGACGTCGCTCCAAGCCTTGGAGACGATCGCACGCAGCTTCTCCTCGGACTCGGGCACCACAGCGCAAGCCTGCAGCGTCCAGTAAGCCAGCTGCGCGAACGACGGCTTGTTGCCGATGTTCGGACGCGCGGCGTACCAGATCTTGTCGGCCACACCGATGGTCGAAGCCCAATCGTTACCCAGCTTCGCGGCCTCGATACCGTCGCACACCAGCGCATAAGCGTGGTTCGGGATACCCGAGTTGGTGTGCACCCCGCCGTTGTCGGACGACGTCTTCACGTAGTCCTTCATGTGGCCGGGCTGACGGTCCTTACCGATGCGCTTGCTGTTGTAAGCAGAGCCGGGGTTGCGCATGCTGCGCAGCGCCAACAGCGTCTCGGACGGGTCGTTGGAAGGCACCCAGATGCCCTTGCCGACCAGGAAGTGATACTGCGAGGCCGACAGATTGAGGTTCCACGACTCGACGTTGGCACCACCGACATCGCTCAGGTGCTCGTTGATGGCACCGGGCTGTCCCCAGTACTCGACGCCGCCGGGCACCGCGTACTCGGTGACGCCGTGCGTCATCTCGTGCGCAGCAATGTTGAGCAGCATGAACGTGGCAAACAGCGTGTGATCGCCGTCGCCGTACGTCATGTACTCGCCGTCCCAGAACGCGTTGTCGTAATCCTGGTCGTAGTGAACGATGCCCTTCAGCGCCATGCCGTTGGCGTCGATCGAGTTGCGACCGTGGACCTTCAGGTAATAATCCCGAATGGTGCCGTGATGGTCGTAACCGTCGTTGACGACAGCGTCGCTCACGTTAGCCTCGCCTTCCTTGCGGACAAGCTTGCCGGGGCGAGTGGTGCCGTTTTGGGCGTCGTACATGAAGCGGTCGCCAGAGCTAGCAGCTCCCACAAAGCGGAAGATCTGGCTCGTGCGTGCGCCGGAACCTTGCCAAAGCGAGTTGGTGTTGGCCAGCGACTTAATCAGAACTTGAGCCATCGACTGATTGCGACGAGCCATCTGCAAAAGCAGCGAGCTCGGAACGAAACCATCGAGGTGGCGGGTCATCATGCTCATGATGGATCTCCTAAATGGGAACGGTCTGCGCCGATTCCCGGTTAGTTGGAACGGTGTACGTTCGATTACGGAACGGATTCCGTTCCGGTGAGACATTCGCGGCAAAGTCAAACCGCACCGCTGTCAGCTAAAACAACGGCTTTTGAGAACGGCTCTGCAGATGCCGTCGGAAGGTGTCCCTCAACGCGGCTCGAAAAGCCAGTAAAACGCAGCATATTTAGTTAGCTGGATTACTCAGAGATTGACTTCAAATGCTCTCTGGAGAGAAAAAAAGGGACGAGCACTAACGTATAGAAACGGTGTACGCGAAAACAAGTAATCGCGCGTGCAATTTCTGGATCGAATAGAAACACTCTTGCGATCCCGCATCGTATATCTCTTTGCCAATTGTGCTAGCAAAACCGGAAACCAAGCGCACCAAACAGTACCACCACAACCACGATCTTCGGTTCCCATGAGATTCTTGACAAAATCAAATCTCGCGTTTTCCGGCGGAATTCTTGACAAACCGCCCGCGAAGCTATTTGTAACGTGCACGCGCATACTGGCAACCCGGTCTCGCTGTTTGTTAAGCTCAAGCGCTAGTTAGTGCCACCACTTATGGTGCCACACCTGACAATCTCCGCCGACCAGACTGACAACGCACAGCGAGCATCAACCTGACAACCAAACCCGTCGATCGCTTTTCAAGCAGAAACGGAAATCGGCCACAGTGGTTCTATTTGAAAAGTGCACCCGGATACGCATGAAGCGATCACTGTGCGAGGCGAAAAAACGACGACGCCAGCAACATTTCCCGCAGCTCGTTCATCTTTGAAACAACCACCCTCGGATCGTGATCAGCTTGAGATCTCGACGAGATCCTGTAGCGGCGGGCGTAAGGCCGCTCCCAGAGCCAGTTCCAGCAGCGGGCTCAAGCCCACCGTTACGACCGGCACCATGAATTTGTCGGCGCGGTGTTGATAAGAGATTCTCTTGAGATCGTGATACTAACTCGATGTCACGTAAGAATCCGGTCAGAATCACGACTTCTCGTTGCTTCTCAAGAGAGGTCTCGACTATCTTCCGATCGCTTTCCTATCTCTCCTGGATCTAAGTCGTACATCCAAACCACTCAGCTCACCTCGCTTATGAAGTTCTCTTCTCTGCTGTAACGCAGCGCGAATAGATCTGAGTTTCAAAAACAACCCTATGCAAAAACGGCAAACGCGACGTTTGCCGGCGTTCTTTGCTGGAGAAAAGTCATGGTTCCATCTCTGCTTCCGGTAGCTCGCAAACGGGCAAAGCGAAACAAAAACCCGTTCCGGCTGCCGAAATCGGTGCTGCCCCGACGGTACGTGCTTACTCTCGCGCCTGATCTCGAGACGCTGACTTTCAGTGGTCACGTTCAAATCGAAATCGACGTCAGGAAAACCACGAACACCATCGCGCTCAACACTGTCGATCTCCTTCTCGATGAGATCAAGATCAGCGATGCTGCAGGACGCGAATTGTCTGGTACTGCCTCGTTCAACACAACGACGGAAATCACCAGCCTGCACTTTCCTGCCGCTGTGACCGGAGACTGCAAGCTGTCGATCAAGTTCACGGGCAAAGTCAGACAAGACGGCACGGGTCTGTTTGTGGCCACGTGGAAAGACAAGAATGACGACGAGGAAGTCGAGCACAAGATGCTCGCCAGCCAGTTCGAAGGCTGCTACGCTCGCCGCGCGTTCCCCTGTTTTGACCAGCCGGACATGAAGGCGACGTTCAAGACGTCCCTGATTGTCGACAAGGAGCTCAAAGCGCTGTCGAACGGCGACGCCATCGGCATTGCCACCTATGACGGCGAGCTCGGAACCGGCAAGAAGATCGTCGAGTTTTCCGAGACGATGAAGATGAGCACGTACCTGAACGCCTTTGTCGTCGGGCCTCTGGTGCCCACCTCGCCGCAAATTGTCAACGGCACGCGCATCACCATCTGGCTTGTTCCCGGTCGCATGTGCGCGGGGTCCATGGAGGCGGCGTGTTATGCGCTCGATTACTATGAGAAATATTTCGGCATCCGCTACCCAGGTGGAAGGAAACTGGATCTCATAGGCGTTCCGGGCTTCGCCTGGGGCGGCATGGAAAACGTCGGCTGCATCATCTTCCAGGAATACGGACTGGCGCTCGCCGATCCCGAAGGCAAAGACGCCAACCTTGCCCACACGTACGCAGTCATCTTCCACGAGATCGCGCACCAATGGTTCGGCGATCTGGTGACGATGGAGTGGTGGGACGGTCTGTGGTTGAACGAAAGCTTCGCCACCCTGATGGGCTGGAAAGGTGTCGCTGCGTGGCGACCACACTGGAACATCTGGGACAGCTTCGGTTACGGACGCGAAGCAGCGTACTCCATCGACAGCCTGATCGGTTCTCATCCGATACAGGTGGGCGTGCTCAACCCGCATGACCACGAGCAGATGGTCGACCCCATCTCCTACGAGAAGGGCTGCTCGGTGCTCTATCAGTTCGAGCAGTACATCGGCGAAGAGAAGTTCCGCCAGGGCATCGCGCACTATCTCAAACGGCATTCGTTCGGCAACACTGTTGCCTCCGATCTTTGGGACAGCCTGGAGGCGGTGTGCAGTGATTGTGTGCAGGCTGGCAGCCTGCGCTCCTCTGCGGGACTGCCGGCGCGCAAGCTGCTGGATCGCTGGATCAAGATGGTCGGTTATCCGGAGCTCATCGTCGACGGTTCGTTGAAAACGGGATCGTTCGCACTTCGGCAGCGGCCGTTCCGCCTGCTCTCGAAGGGTCGCTCTCGCCGCCAATGCTGGCCGATGCTTGTCACCTACAAGTACGGCACCATCGACGGCGAAACGCACACGGCGAAGTTTGTCTTCGATGAGAAGCACACGACGCTGCAGTTGCCCGAGAAGTTGGAGTGGCTCAAGTTCAACGCCGGCGGCGTCGGATTCTACCGCGTGCGCTACAGCTATGAACTGCGCGCTGCGCTCGTCGACCACATGGAGGAGCTCTCGGTAATCGAGCGCTACAATCTTGCCTCTGATGCGGCTGCGCAAACCGCCGCCGCGATTATGCCCGCCGAGCAGTTCCTCGAGCTGGCGCTGTCCTTCATGCATGAAGAAGATAGCGCAGTTTGGGGAGCGGTGAATAAAGGCTTGGAACGCGTGGCGAAATGGACTCCATCCGAACGCAAACCGGCCTTGCGAAAGCTCGTCGCCAAAGCTCTGGAATGTGCGGCGTCCGTACACGGCTGGGGAACCGATGCCACGTCGATGCCTCTCTCCAAGTCGTGGCTGCCGTATCACCTCAACCTCAATCCGGTGATTCACGAAGCCAGCCGCAAGGTGTTCGAGCGCTGGCAGCAGGAGCCCGCTGCAATCGATGCCACCACGACGGCTCGCGCCGCCATGGTGCTGCATTTCGCCAAGGCTGATGTTCCCGACGAGTTCCGCAACCTGCAAGAGGGGGCGATCAATTACACCGTCGAGGAACTGCAGCGTTACGTGATGACGCTTTCCCAGTTGGCTGAGAAGGGCTCCGACGCGGCGAATCCGTTCTACCTGATCGCCAGTATCTTGCTGGACGAGCGGGTGGAGACGGAGCAATCTGTGCAGTCCTTCATCGACGGCTGGGCAAAAATGCGCGCCGAGAAGTCGCCGCACCACATCGCCATGCGCGTTCGTGGTCTGAGTCAATACGACGACCCGGCCTGCGAAAAGCAGCTCCAGCAGCTGTTCAAAGCAGAGCCATATCCGCTCGGGCAATGGGCAATTGACCAAACGCTCGAGCGCATCCGCGCCAATGTCGTGGCGCGCCGCAAGCAAAGCCGGCGCCTGGCTCGCTACTTCAGCGAGCCCAGCGCCGCTTGATCCGTAGGGGCGATGCATGCATCGCCCCTACAAGAAACGTACAAGTACGTTCGTACATAAGGAGACAAACCTATGTGTTTGTGCAGGATGCGATACGACCGTGGCGATACGGCAGTTGAGGTCAATCCTCATCGGCTGCCTCGGACGGTTCTTCCGGAGAGCTACAAGCTGTTGCTTCGTCCGGACCTGAAAACTCGCACCTACGATGGCGAAGTTTCCATCAAGGTGAAGGTGCTCGAATCCGTCAGTGAGATCGTGCTGAATGCCATCACGTTCGACGACCCGGCCACGCGGCTGGAGCCGAACCTCGTGGTCGCAGAAGCGCTGATCCGCAACAGCAAGGGCACCACTTTCAACGGCACGATCGTTCCCGACCCCGAGGCGCAGCGCGTCGCGGTAAAGGTGAACGGACAGATCGGCGTCGGGGACTGGACAATGAGGATGCCGTTCAAGGGCAAGCTGAACAGCAAGCTCAAGGGTCCCTACGCCGCGACGTTCGAAAACGCCGACGGCGAGGAAGAGGTGATCTTCACCACGCAGTTCGAAAGCACCGATGCTCGGCGCGCTTTCCCCTGCTTCGACGAGCCCGATATGAAGGCGACGTTCGAAGTGGCGATGGAAGTCGACGAGAAGATTGCTGCGATTTCCAACGGTCGCGTGGTCAGCGAGACCCTGATCCCGAACAGCCGCAAGGTGTTCGAGGAGGGCCCGCACAAAGTGACAGGCCCCGACGGCAAGCCCACCTACAAGCTCGACCAGTACGAGCTCGAAGGCAGCGGGCGCAAGCTCGTGCAGTTCGCTCCCACGATGAAGATGTCCACGTACATCCTGGCGTTCATCGCCGGTAACCTGGTTGCCACCAAACCGGTGATGGTCGACGGCGTGCAGGTGCGCGTATGGTGTGTGCCTGGCAAGGAGCGCCTCACGAAGTTCGCCTTGAAGGCTGCGGCGTTCTCGCTGCGGTACTACAAGAACTACTTCGGCGTGCCCTATCCTTCCGACAAGTTGGATCTCCTGGCGATTCCGGACTTCGCTGCCGGCGCCATGGAGAACCTCGGTGCGGCCACCTTCCGCGAGGAAGCGCTCCTCATCGACGAGGACAAGGCGTCGCAGTCCGCGTTGGATTACGTTGCCGAGGTCGTGGCTCACGAAATCGCGCACATGTGGTTCGGCGATTTGGTGACGATGAAGTGGTGGAACGGCCTGTGGCTGAACGAGGCGTTTGCCACGTTCATGTCCTACAAGTGCGTCAACGCCTGGAAGTCCGACTGGAAGGTCTGGGACAAGTTCGGCTTGTCGCGGGCAGCCGCGTTTAAGACCGACGCGCTCAAGACCACGCGCCCGATCGAGTTCAAGGTGGTGTCACCCGAAGATGCCGAAGGCATGTTCGACGTGCTCACCTATGAGAAGGGCTGCTCGGTGCTGCGCATGCTCGAGATGTTCATGGGAGAGGAAACGTTCCGCAAGGGCATCGCTCTCTACATCAAGACGCACGCTTATGGAAACACCGAGGGCAGCGATCTGTGGAACGCGCTGGGAACCGTTTCTGGCATGGACGTTGCCACCATCATGCAAGGCTGGATCTTCACCCCCGGCTTCCCGGTGATTTCAGTGGAGAAGTCGAGCGACGGTGCAGTCACCCTCAAGCAGTCGCAGTTCAAATACCTGGCCGACGGCATCAATCACGAGCAGACCTGGCAGGTGCCATTGATTCTGCGCGTGAAGACTGCTGAAGGCGTGGTCGAGAAGAAGCACTTGCTGACGGCGAAGGAAGAGACCGTTTACCTGGGCGAAGGCCTGGAGTGGGCGGTGGTCAACGCCGGTGGACACGGCTTCTACCGCGTGGCCTACAGCAACGAGCTGGCGGCGCACCTGACGGCGAAGCCGCAGGAGACGCTGTCGGTGATCGAGCGCGCCAACCTGCTGGGCGACCAGTGGGCTTGCGTACAGGCGGGAGTTGCCGGCTCGCTCGACTTCATCAAGTTGGTGAAGTTGTTCGGCGCTGAAGACAACCCGAACGTGTGGGCGTTCATCACCGCGCCTCTGGCTAGCTTGCGCCGCCTGCTTCCGCAGGACAAGCGCGGCAGCTTCGAGGAGATGGTGCGTCAGCTTGTCGGTCCGGAGCTCAACCGCCTCGGCTTCGAGCCGAAAGATGGTGAGCCGGTGCAGGTGTCGGAGCTGCGCGGCGATCTCTTCGCTGCCATGGCTCTCACCGGCAACGACACAGCCACGCGCGCCAAGGCGAAGGAGCTGTTCCACGCCTGGAAGGCGGACAAGAATGCCGTCCACGGCGAGATCATCAACTCGGTGGTGCGCATCATCGCCACTGACGGTGATGAGGAGCTCTACAAGGAGTTCTACTCGCTATTCAAGGCGACCGATGACCCTGAGGAGGAGTCGCGGTTCCGCACGGCGCTGGTTCGCTTCCAGCACGCCGACCTCCATCAGAAGACGCTGAGCCTCTGCCTGGATCCCAAAGAGATCCGCACGCAGGACGCACCGTCCCTGATGGCAGCGGCGATGGGCCATGAGAAAAACGGCGCAGCGGCCTGGGCGTTCACTAAGGAACACTGGAAGGACATCCAGAAGCTGTTCGCCCCGATCGCTCAGGTACACATCGCCCGCGCGTTCCCGCAGCTCGACACCGCCGAGCTCGAAGCCGACGTGCAGGCCTTCCTGGAAGCCAACCCGATCACGGTTGGCGGAAAGATGGTCTCGCAGGCGCTCGAGACTCAGCGGATCAACCGCCTCGTGCGCGAGCGCGAGACACCGGCTCTGACGGCCGAGTTCGCGGCGTAACGTTTACGGCGCACCATGTAGGGGCGAGGCATGCCTCGCCCCTACAATTACACGGAGGTCTCCATGCCTACTTGGGTTCTCGTCTTGATCATCGTCTTCGTTTGCCTCGGCATCTTGTTTGGCAACATCGAACTGATCAAGGCTGTTTTCCAGCGGCAAGCCGAAAAAATGAAACGTCAGCGCGAGGCTTACCAGTTCGTGCTGGACAACTATGACACCTTTGTCGACAAGAACAAAGGTGTCATCACTGAGCGCAGTTTGATCGCTCAGAAGCTCAGACAGAGCGAAGAGAATCGCGCAAAGGTGGAGATCGTAATCAACACCCTCGACCGCTACGGTCACGTGATCGAACAGATCAAGCTTGGCGAAACAACTCGCTATCTCTTCGGTGCGTCGCGCAACGATATCGAGCGCGCCATCGAGCAATCACGCTAAGAAGGAGACGCCAATGGCCTCTCATTCAAAACGTTCGCAGCGGCCGCTCCGCGTGGGTGACCGCGTGCGCATCAAGAAGTACAAGACCTGGATTGCCTGGGGCGACAGGAAGCCTCAGGAGTTCGGCTTCATCGAGCGTCGGGACGGCGGTTACATTTACGTCCGTCCGCGTTGGCAGAAGCACACCATCGAGTTCTACGACGTGGAACTCGAACTTGCCAATCCGCGCTAAGGAGCTCCCAAATCTATGACTGAACATGCTCGCATCATCGACGTAACCGACGGCGATTTTGAAGAGAAGGTGCTCAAGGTAGACGGCATTGTCGCCGTCGACTTCTGGGCGCCGTGGTGCCCGCCTTGTCGGCAGATTCGGCCGTACATGCCGAAGCTGGCTCTGGATTATGCCGGGCGCATAACTTTCGCGGCGTACAACCGCGACGTCAGCCGCGAGGTATTTGACGGGCTCGGACTGCAAGGCATTCCGAACATCGTCTTCTTCAAGGAAGGCAAAATCATCGGCTCCTTCCGAGGCGGCCGCTCGTACAAAGAGCTGAAGGCGGCAGTCGCCGAACAGCTTGGCGAACATGTGCAACCGCGAGCGTTGTCTCCCGAGTTCGAGGAGACGTTCGAAGAAATCATCGAGGGTCTCTTCGAGCAACTTCAGGAAAACATGAAGCCGTTGCAGGAAGCGTTCGCCAAGCAATCGCAGCCTGTGCTCGACCGCATTCAGCCGCCGTTCCAAGCGGCGCTCGAAAAGCGTCAGGCGGATGAGATCAGCGACGAAGACTATCAGGCTGCGCTCCAGCAGTATCAGGATGCCTTCGAAGCGGAACTCGGTGAAGCACAACGAGCCTATGACGAGGCGTGCACCGACTTGCAGCAAGAACATGACGAATCGGTCGCATACGTGATCGCCACCTTCGAGGAAATCGAGGGTGAGATTTACGACGTGCCGGCCGACAATCCGTAGGGGCGATGCATGCATCGCCCCTACTAACGAAACCGGAGGAATTATGTGCCTCACTGAAACGGGGTCAATGATTTTTGACCCCAGTCGTTTGACTGGTGCGGAGCGGATTGCGGCTGCTCGCAGACGCATTCGCAACGCTCCAACGCCTCCGGACAAGCTCAAGCGCAAAGTCGGACGTTTGTTCCGGTATTGCCTCAACGAGCTGCCGCAGGCGTTTCGCAACAACCAGGTCGACCTTGAAGCGTTCCTCGACCTGGATACGATTTACCCGTTGGATGTAATCAGCGGCGTAAAGCAACGCTTTGAAAAGGCCGGCTTCGTCGTGGAACACACGTACAGCGACGAGGGCGCCACCTACGAGCACCTTGGCTTCAGACCACCCGCCGACTGGATTGAGCGTTTGCTCGCTCTGTCCGAGGAGGGCGACAAGGCGCTCGAGAAAGCCACCGAGAAGCTGGTTATCACTCTGTAGACGACCGGCGTTATTGACGGAGATGACATGACCAACAAACTGACGGCCGCCGAACAACTGAACGCCATCACCAACAAGAAGAGGCACATTGCCAACTTCTCAAGAGTGATTGACGGCATCAGTCGTCGCAACGACCGGGCAGCCGACGCCCTCAGACAGGTCGTCGCCAACCCGGATAAGTTCGGCGCTAGCCCCGAAGATATCGCCGGCATGCAGACGCGGCTCAACGAAGGCCGTCGCCGCCAGCATGCGCTGGTTGAGCTGGTGCGGGACATGACCGTGAATGCTTGCGGCCAACATTACGCCGCTGCTCTCGCTGCTCAGTCCGAACGCGCAGCGAACAAGTAGGTGGAAAATGGATTGTCGCCCCTCGGAAAGCGGGCTTCCGCCCGCCGCTACCATATCGGGTTGTTGAGGGGCGATAATTCCAAATACTAAAACGGAGCAGGCTACAAGCCTGCGATCCCTGTGAGGTGGTATCACATGTGTGCTATTCAACTCCCGACCGGTGGACGCTATCGTCTGCCGACTACGGTTGTACCGTCGTTCTATGACCTGCGCGTCGAGCCGGATCTCGATAAGTTCACGTTTGCAGGTGAAGAAAAAATCGACGTCGCCGTGCACGAGCCCACCGACAAAGTCGTGCTCAACAGCGCCGATCTAAAGATTCACGAGGCGATTCTCCTCGACAAAACCGGCACCAAGCTCATCGGCTCGATTCATCATGACGAAGCGGAAGAGCGCGTCACCATCAAGTTCGATGGTATCGCCGGTGCAGGCGACTGGCAACTGCTGCTCAAGTACACGGGGCCGATCAACGAGAAGTTGAAAAGCTTCTATCGCAGCAGCTACAAAAATGCTGCCGGACAAGAGAAGTTTCTCGTCACCACGAAGTTCGAGCCGTGCGATGCCCGCAAAGCATTCCCCTGCTTCGACGAGCCGGCCTTCAAGGCGCGGTTCAAGATGTCCTTGCTCATCGACGAAGGTCTCAACGGCGTCAGCAACTGCCGCCTGATGAAGACGACGAAGTTGGGCAACGGCAAGAAGCTTCTGGAGTTCGCTCCGACTCCGCCCATGTCCAGCTATCTGGTGGCATGGCGCGTCGGCGACTTCGTCTCCACCAAGCCGATGATGGTTGGCGGCAAGCCGGTGTCCGTCGTGTGCGTGCCGGGCAAGGAGCATCTTGCTGAGTTCGCCCTCGGCGTCGCCAAGCATGCTCTCGAATATTTCACCAAATACTTCGAGCATCCGTACGTCGGCGACAAGCTGGATCTTTGCGCGATCCCCGATTTCGCGTCGGGCGCGATGGAAGATCTCGGCTGCATCTCCTTCCGCGAAGCGCTTCTCCTCATCGATCCCAACACGGCATCGCATGCGGAGCTGCTGCGCGTGGCGGAGGTTATCTGTCACGAGATCGCCCATATGTGGTTCGGCGATTTCGTCACCATGAGCTGGTGGAACGGCTTGTGGCTGAACGAAGCGTTTGCCACGTTCATGGCCTCCAAGTGCGTCGATGCGTTCCGTCCGGACTGGAAGTTCTGGGAAGGATTCAACGTCGACCGCGCCGGTGCTATGAAGACAGACGGGCTCATCGAGACTCGCTCCATTGAGTTTCCGGTGAACAACCCCGACGACGCCAGGCAGATGTTCGATGTCCTCACCTACGAGAAGGGCTGCGCCATCCTCAGGATGCTGGAGCTTTTCCTTGGAGAGGACAACTTCCGCAAGGGCATCGTCAATTATCTGTCGAAGCACGCCTTCGGCAACGCCGACACCAAAGATCTTTGGGCGGCGATTGAAGAGAAGACCGAGCCGTTTGCCGACAACGTGAATGTGACCGCGCTGATGAACACCTGGGTATTCCAGCCCGGGCATCCGATCGTGGAAGTGAGCGAGTCGCCGGTTACCGGGTCCGTCGTTCTGAAGCAGCGGCTGTTCCGCTACCTCACCGACGCGAATACACCGAAGATGCTGTGGCAGATTCCTGTGCACCTGCGCGCCACCGTTCGTGGTGCCAACGGGGGTACGGAAACGGTTGACAAAGTCTTGCTGCTCAGCAATGAGAGCGAGACGTTTTACATCGGCGAGGATGTGAGTTCGCTTGTCGTAAACGCAGGCGGAAACGGTTTCTTCCGTGTGAACTATAGCGATGGGTTGCGCGCCAAGCTGGTGGACAACCTTCCCACACTGAGCGCTTCGGAGAGGTTCAACTTCGTCAACGACATGTGGGCATCAGTGCAGTCGGGTAGCACCCCTCTCACCGATTACCTCACAACCGTCTCGACGCTCACCAACAAGTTTGGCGAGAAAGACCTCAACGTCATGAGCGTGGTTCTCGGTTCGCTCAGCACGCTGCGCGCCATAGTGCCCGCCGTCAACCAGCAGACTCGCACCGGGTTGCTCAGCGTGGCCAGTGAGATCCTGCGTCCGTGCGAAACCAAACTCGGCTTCGCCGCGGTCGCTGGAGAGCCTCCGCAAGAAGCGCAGCTGCGCGGGCAGATCATGAGTCAGCTCGGGCAGTTCGGTGATCATGCCACCATCGAGCGGGCGCAACAGCTCTTCGCTCAGTGGGAAAAGGACAAGTCGTCGGTGGAAACCAACCTCATTGGCCCGGTGGTCACTTGCGTGGCCATCAGCGGCGATGCCGCCCGCTATGAGGAGTTTCAGGCGCTGCACAAAGCGGCCTCCACACCGCAGGAAGAGCTGCGTTTCCTGATGGCTCTGTCCTCGTTTCGCACTGCGGAATTGGCCAAGCGCACCGCCCAAAGTTGCATCGACGGCGTCGTGCGCGTGCAGGATGCGCCCAGCTTGCTGCTGCAACTCCTGTCGAATACCGCTGTCGTCGAGACGCCGGAAGGTGGTATCACCATCGCCGCGCAAACCTGGAAGTTCATCAAGGACAACTGGGACACGATGGCAGGGAAGTATCCTCCTCAAGGCATGAAGATGCTTTGCGCCGGCATCACTTCGCTGGTATCGCCGGAGCTCGAAGCCGATGTTCGGAAATGGTTCTCCGAGCATGACGTGAAAGGCGCCGAGAAGCCGATCAAGCAGTATGAGGAGCAATTGGCTATTAACGTCCGGTTGTCTGAACGTCAGGCACCGGCCGTGAAGGCTCGCTTCGCAAACAACCCGAGCAGCTAGCCTGCAAGGGTAAGTTCCATCCTACGCAAACGCGGGCGGTAATTCGCCCGCGTTTGCCAACACACGGAGAAGCCTGAATGACCGGGCTACCGTTTTTTGTATTCCTTCTTCTGATTGCCGCAGCCTACTTCCCGCAATTCGTCGGGTTTTTGGTGCTGATCGCCTTGGCATTCATCACAGCATTCGTAACCTTGTTCTGCGCTGCCAGACTTGGGCGCTCGACTGCAAGCGGAATTGCGCGCCGGACGTTGACGCTGGTGGCATTACCCACCTCGGTAATTCTCTCTGCCATTGCCTTCCGCTTCCTCGACATCAATGCGGAGAATCTCTGGACGTCCTGGCCGATGCTGACTCTGTTCTTCAGTGCTCCCTGGGCGCTCGGATACGTTGGCGGCTTGCTCGATAGGGTACTGCCAACCTACGACGATGATCCTAATCCGCTGAGAGGAGATCATTATGCTTCCTGAGTGGGTTCTCGTCATTGCGCTCTATTTTGCCATCGCCGTCGGCTTCGCCACGGCGCTAACGCCGGTGATCACGACAGTTATATACACGGCGTGGTTGTCGCGTCGCTTCACGCGCTGGCAGCCGCAGACACAGCTGCTGACTCTGGTGCAGTGGATTGGTATTGTCATGCCGCCGCTGGCCATCATCGCAACTTGTTTTGCAGCCTACCTCACGCTGTGGGGCGACTACAAGCTGCTCGCGCTTTATGCCACCACGCTGGTCCTGGCCATTTCCTGGTGCATGGGAACAGTTGGCGGCTTCCAGCTGCGCAAAGAAAAGCGAAATCCGTAGGACGATGCATGCATCGCCCTTACCAGTGACAGTCTAGTGGACGGCTGCTAAACCGTGTGGGCGATTGCCACCGTCGACACCCATGCCACATGGTTTAGCAACCGTCTGACAAAACGGCTTCAATGCCGCAAAAAGGAAAAACAAAATGACAAGCATATTCTCATACGCAGTGCCCGTGCTTGTGTTGCTCGGGCTCGGATACGCGCTTGGATCTTTTCGCGTCAGCGACCCGGCGCTCAAGTGGATCAGGCTGCCTGCAATGACGGCGCTTGGTACCATCGCACTGATCGGATTCATTCACGGCACCTTCGTCTGGCTAATCGCAGCAGTGCTCAGCACACCGTTGGCGCTCGGCATGGTGCTGGGAGTAACGATCGCTAAGCTTCGCGGAAGCGACGACGACTGCGGTTGTCCCGACAAGAAATCACCAAAGTAAGACTTCTGCACCCAGAGGGTGTGACCGGCGCGGTGCCGCGGAATCGACACCGCCCCTTTCGAAAGTTCCAACCATGTCTCTCATGCATCTACTGCCGGCCCTGCTGCTCGTACTGCTCGTAGCGTTCTCCGGCCGCGGGTGTGCTTCGTCCAACAAATCGTTTCTCCAGTGGATGGGCGCTTTTGTGCTATTCGGCAGTCTGGGCGGGGTCATCGTCGGACTGCTGTATTCGCCCGCGGTGGCCGGTCTCAGCCTAGCGTGGATCATCGGCTACTCGATGGGACTCGCACAGCGGCATACGACGCGGCTCGAGAATCGTAACCGGTAACGACACGACTGGATCGCGGGCTTCTAGTCTGCCCCCGAAAACGAAACCCAGGAGCAGGTTGGAAGCCTGCGATCCCAGTATTGAGGAGTTGAGTCTATGTGTGGTTCACACGAACACGGGCACGATTGTGCCCACGAGGATCAAGGTGCTTGCTGCGGCGGAGCCTGCGGTGGCGAGCACGACCGTGAAGCGGAAGCGTTCACGGCGCAAGCCATGCAATTGCTCGAAGTCGCCGATGGCTTCTTGCACCGAGATCAAACGACTGACGACGCCGAGCCGATCTTGGCGGCGGCGAAAGTGCTGCTCACCCGTGCCGGCACCCTCGACAGCGAGGCGGGCGTTTGGTTGTTGAGCACAACCGGCATCATCGCGAATGGCAAGGGACAGCTGCACGCCGCAGAGCGTGCCTTCCGCCAAGCGTATGACGTGTCCATCAAGGCGCACGGCGAGAATCACCCGGGCACCGCCATCATTCTCGGCAACCTCGGAAATGTGCTTGCCCTTATCGGCAAGACCGACGAAGCGATCGAAACGCTGCAGAACACGGTCGGTCTGCTCGAAGCGGCGACACCGCAGTCCGGATACACGGCCGAAACAATCGAATCCGTGCGCGAAGAGAAGCTGGCAGTTTTGCAACAGCTCGGCGCGTAAGAGGAGGCTGTATTGAGTGACAGCAAAAACAGCAACGGCGGAGCGCCCATTGCGGACGCCGAGCAGCTGCGTCGCGAAGCGATGACCCTCATCGAGCGTTCCAACAAGTTCGTCGAGAGCGGCGACACTGACATCAGCCGCACGCTGCTCGGTGCAGCGGCGGTTCTCATCGACGCCAGCGGAGGCGAGGATGCTTGCGAACAGGCGTTCAACCTCTGGTGTGCGCGCGCAATGGTCGCTGAGAAGTGCGGCGAAACGTCGCAGCTCATCACCATCGCCAAGCGAGCGCACGAAGTGGCGCTTAAAGTTTACGGGCTCGATCACCCGGTGATCGGACTCGCACTCATGAACGTCGGCGATGCATACGTGCAAGCCGGCGATACCGCGAAGGCACAGGCCGCTCTGGTGCAAGCCATCACTCTGTTCGAACTCTGCGCACCGGCCGGTGGCTACACGCGCCAGTACATGAACGCAATGGTTGGAACCGCACGCGAACTCCTGTCCAAAGCGCAAGGCTAACGAGCCGTAGAGGCGATGCGTCCATCGCCCCTACAGGCAATTAATCCTCTCTCAGTTCACCTTGAAAGTGAGACAAACATATGTGCAAAGCGGATAACGGTATCACTCACGAAATCGTCAACAAGCATCGCTTGATCGACGTCGTGAAGCCAATCCACTACGCGGTAACGATCCGACCCGACTTGACCAACTTCACCTTTGCCGGCGCGCAAGTGGTGGACATTCGCGTCAAGAAGCCGGTGACGGAAATCCGCATCAACGCGGTGGATCTCAACATCAATCACGCCTGCGTCGTCAACGACAAGGGCTGCATGCTCGAGGCAAAAGTGTCTTACGACGCTGAGCACGAACAGGCCGTTTTCACCTTCGACGGTGTGGTCGGCAAAGGCCTCTGGCAATTGCATGACTCGTTCACTGGCGAAATCAACAACAAGCTGCACGGTTTCTATCGCAGCTTTTACAAGGACGCCGAAGGCAAAGAGCACGTCATCGTCTCGACGCAGTTCGAGCCTGGTGATGCGCGTCGCGCGTTCCCCTGCTTCGACGAGCCGAGCTTCAAAGCGAAGTACACCATGCGCTTCGTCACCGACCCGCATCTCGATGTCTACGCCAACGGCGTTGAGGTGAAGTCGGAGATCGTCGACGAAGTGAAGCCGTGCACCATCGACTACGGCAATGGCTTGCACTTCACGCCGGCGGCGGTGCAGAAGCGCGTCACCGACTTCAAGACCACCATGAAGATGTCCACGTATCTCACGGCGTGGGTGATCGGTGAGTTCGAGGCGACGGAGACCATCAAGGTCAACCGCACTCCTCTGCGCGTCCTCACTCCGCGCGGTCAGAAGCACCTGGGCAACTTCGCGCTCAAGGCTGGTCAGTTTGCTCTGACCTGGTTCGAGAAGTACTTCGGCATCCGCTATCCCGGCGGCAAGCTCGACATGATCGCCATCCCGAACTTCGCGTTCGGCGCTATGGAGAACACCGGGCTCATCACCTACCGCGGTACGGCGCTTCTGGTCAACGAGGCGACTGCCACCATCACTGAGCTGCTGCGCGTCGCCGAAGTGGTGGCGCACGAGATTGCTCACCAGTGGTTCGGCAACTTGGTGACCATGAAGTGGTGGAACGGTTTGTGGCTGAACGAAGCGTTCGCCACCTTCATGGCCGCCAAGGTCATGGAGTCCTTCCGCAAGGAGTGGGACCGCTGGACCAGCTTCGGCATGGAGCGTGGTGCGGCCATGCGCGTTGACGGGCTCGTCAGCACGCGTGCCGTTGAGTCGCCGGTTGTCAGCTCGACTCAGGCGCAGGGCGCGTTCGACGCGATCACCTATCGCAAGGGTGCATCCATCCTGCGCATGCTCGAGCAGTTCATCGGCGAAGAGCAGTTCCGCAAGGGCGTGGCGAACTACCTGAAGAAGCACTCCTACGGCAACACCGAAGGCAGCGATCTTTGGGATGCGCTCTGCGCGGCCTCGGGCAAGCCGGTGGCGAAGATCATGGATTCGTGGGTGTATCAGGCCGGTCATCCGGTGGTCACCGTCAGCGAGTCCGAGATCTCCGGGTCCGTGACACTGTCGCAGAGGGTGTTCAAGTACCTCGCCGATCAGGCTGATCCCAATCAGTCCTGGATGGTGCCCGTCTGCCTGCGCTTCAAGACCGCCGAAGGCGTGCAGACCAAGTGGGAGCTGCTCACCGATCGCGAGCAAACCGTCTATCTGGGTGAGAACCTGGAGTGGCTGGTGGCGAACGCCGGTGGTCACGGCTTCTACCGTACGCTGTACTCGCCGAGCCTGGCCGCGAAGGTCACCGCCAACGTGCAGACCACGCTGTCGGCCATCGAGCGGTTCAACACGGTCAACGACGCCTGGGCTTGCACGCAAGCCGGTCTCTCGACGGCAAGCGAATACCTGAACATCATCAAGTTGTTCAGCACGGAGACCGACCCGAACGTGTGGTCGATCATCTCCGGCTCGCTCAGCCGCCTGAAGGATCTGCTGCCGGCGAGCAAGCATGCCGCTTTCGAGCAGATGGTTTGCAGTTTGGCGCAGCCCAGCCTCGAGCGGCTCGGCTATGCGGCGCGCACCACCGATACGGTGCAAGACCGCCAGCTGCGCGGCACGATCATCTCTCTGCTTGGCACCACCGGCGGTGACAAAGCCGTCCAGGCCAAGGCGGACGAGTTGTTCTCTGCGTACAAGGCGCACAAGGATCTGGTGCCGGCGGACGTTGTTCCGGCGGTCGTGCGGTTGGTTGCTCACACTGGCGACCATGCCGACTACCAGGACTTCCGCCAACTCCAGGCGGGCACCAATAACCCGCAGGAAGCGGTGCGTTATCTGGGCGCGCTGGCCGCGTTCCAGGACCGCGAGCTGCTCACCAAGTCGCTGCACGCGCTGGTGGACGGCACGGCCAAGACGCAGGATGCGACCTCACTGGCGATTCAACTTCTGGGCAACCCGGCAATCGCCGCGGAAGCCTGGGCGTTCATCAAAGCCAACTGGGATCGCATGGTCGCCACTTACCCCGAGAATGGTTTCATCACCATGTGCACCGGGGTGACGGCGCTCGACACACCTGAGCTCGAGGAAGACGTCATCAAGTTCTTCGCCGAGCACAAGGTGAAGGGCGGCGACAAGGCGGTTGCTCAGAGTCTGGAGATGCTGCGCGTGTCGGTGCAATTCCGGCAGCGCGAGTCCCAGGCGCTGGCGTCCTGCTTCGCGTAATCGACGTAACGGTTCTGGTACCGGCGGGTTAAAGCCCGCCGGTACCATCCACCATTCGAAAGACCTCGACATGACATACGATGGTCACTCTCGTTCGGAAGCCGTTCAAGTCCTGCGGCACCTGAATGAAACAGAACTGTTGAAACAGTTGCCGACCGGTTTCCTCTCTTACATTTGGGGCAATCCCTGGCGCGATGACCAGGCGCAGGAAAAGATTCGCTTGTTTCCCCAAGTGCTCGCCAATCCAATCTTGCAGATTTCATCTGCCACCGCAACGGTTGCGGATTCGCTCTACTGCAACATGCTGCCCGCGGAGGCACCGCGATTCGCGGCCGCTCTAGCGGACGTGCGCGATCAAACGGCAGGCGAGCTCGACATCTCGAAAGTGTGGAACTCGTTCGCGGTGTCATTACTGACGGACGAGGCGTTCGGAGCTAAGGCGACTTTCGGGCAGAACCACATCCATCTCGCAATTGCAATGCTCAATCGCGGCGGTCCGCGGCACGCCAAACTGGGATGGTTGCCGATCGGCTGGCGTCAACAAGTGCGCCGGCGAGCCTCGTACCAATTGGCGGTGCGATCCGACGATCGCAAGGAGCGATGGCGCGTGGAAGATACGTTTTCACCCGGGTCGGAACCTTGCAAAAACGAGTTGCCCAGACTGGCGTCGTTGCGCAAGCGCGATTTCCAGTTGATCGACGCGCTCGCTGATATGCATGCCAACCAGGCGAACTACATGTGCTACCGTTTCTCCGCTCCTGTGATGTGGCAGACGGTGCCCGGTCGCGAAGACTGGGACCTCCCAATGCTCAACACTCGCGATGTGCTCGGCTATATGGCCGACAGGCACGCGTTGGCTGCAGTGTTCTGGTCGCTATATGCATCGGCGATGCTGAACAAGCGTTCATCCAGGTCGGTCAAAGAGAATCGCATTCTCGCGGCGGCCGAGGCAAATGCCTTGCACGAGCTGGCATTCTCCAACGCCGTGAGGAAGTGCTCTAAGGCAGTCGAAAACGACAAAGACCCGAGCAAGGATTTCTCTGTCCTTGCCACCCAGGTATTCCAGGGTGAATACCGAACGGTGTACCAGATCATGGCCGACCGTTTCTTGCACGCCCTGTGCCCGCGGTTGATCCCAACATCCACACACGAGACGTAGTTCACAAAGCGGCATGCGCCGCGGAAAGGTTAATATGCGTTTCTCCAAAGCGAAAGAGGCGGCTTATCGCGAGCTCATCGAAGCGGCGAAGAAGGCTGCCGAGCTGGCTTACCGGCCTTATTCGAAGTACAACGTCGGCGCCGCTGTGTTGACGTTCGACGGTACGATTTATCCCGGCTGCAACGTGGAAAACTGCGGATACTCGCAGACTGTGCACGCCGAGGAGACGGCCGTTTGCAACGCGGTCGCCCACGGTGCACTCAAGCGGGCACTCGATGCCGGACTCACCCAGTTCGACTTCATCAAGGCGGTTGCCGTGCATGCGCCCAAGGGCAATGACCCGTGGCCGTGTTGCAACTGCCGCCAGTTCCTCAACGAATTCGGCGTGAAGTTCGACATCATCGGTGAAGGTCCCAACGGCGAGATCCTCTGCAAGAAGCTGGGGAAACTCATTCCGAATGCCTTCCCGATGGAGGAAGTTCTGGCCAGCGTCAACGGTTTACCGAAACCGGAGGCGCCGAAGACGGTTGGCCGCAAGAAGGCATAGCGCTAACGTTCAAGCAATGCCAAACAGTAAGGCGAGGTGGCGCGCGTCACCTCGCCTTGCAGCACGGAGATTAACCAACGCGAGTCTAGCGGCGTTCGCTGAGGTTGGTGCAGTTCAAATTTTTATCACGGTGTCACACTCGAATAACAACACCTTGCTTCGCGTGGTGGAAATCCAGACAGTGAGATCGCTCTTTGTCTATTTCACGACCTGTGTAAAAACTGAACCAACCTGAACGAATCACCACACCTCATCTAACCTCACGGCACCGTAAGTGCCGGTGAATAGACCGCAAACAATCTGTCTGCAAGCGGCAGCTACAGGCGCCGACTTGCTTACACGCGCGGTCACAAAGGAGCTAACGATGTTCTGGATATTGGGTATCCTGGTAACCGGCTTGCTCTCAGCACTGGCCGGTTTCAATATCGGCGGAGTCCCGGCCGCCCTCTTTCTCGGCGCGCTCGGCGTCCTCATCGGGATGGCCGCGCACGACATTTCTCGACACAAGCATGCCATCCTGGCCGGCAGTCTGATCGCCGGGGCTCTAGCAGCCTGGTTGGCCGGACCCATCCTCGGAGCGGCAGTGGCGTTGCTCGCCTTTCTGCTGCTTCTGGCGCTGCACGACTTCTTGCTGAAGAAGGACATGCTCCTGCCTCTGGGATTGGCCACGATGTTCGCCTCAGGAGCAGGCGCTTTCACGCTGCTGGACGGGCCTCTTTCTTCCCGCGGAGCAGTTGCTACCGTGGTCAGCATTATCGGCTTCCTGGCGTGGGTCGGCGTCTACGACCACTACATTCAGAAGAAACACGCCATTCGCCGCAACTTCCCGATCATCGGCTGGGCCCGCTACGGGCTGGAGCTGATCGGTGATGAGCTGCGGCAATACTGGTTTATGAGCGACAGCGAAGAGCAGCCGTTCAACCGCACCACGCGGCAATACCTGTATCGCTCCGGCAAGGGTGTCGACAACAACCTGGGCTTCGGCAGCAAGGAAGACTATCGCGCCGTCGGCAAGTATCACTTGCTGCACAACGCGGAGGCCATTCCGGATGATGAGATGGGCACAATGTTGCCGCGTCTGATCATCGGTCCGAATCGCAAGCGCCCGTACATTCCCACCTGGCCGATCGGCATCTCCCACATGAGCTGGGGTGCGCAGTCGGAAGAGGCGGTGCGAGCGGAAGCGTCTGGTGCGCGCCTGGCCGATATCCACATGGGTACAGGTGAAGGCGGCTACACTCCCTTTCACCGCGAGGGCGTAATCAAGCCCGTGACTCTGAGAGACAGGCTTCTCCACACGACGGCGCTCGGCGTGCACCTCATCAGACTCAAGCACACTGAGAGACCAAAGGCTCCGTTGAAGGAAGCCATCGGCGGGCCGAAGGTTGCTCTAGAAATCGGCTCTGGCGGCTTCGGCTTCCATCGCCTGCTGAAGGATGCGTTCACCGATGCAGCCGGGCGCCAGTACCGCAAGGTGTGGAGCAAGGATCTCGACATCGATTTGATCGTGGAAATGGTCAACGATCCGAAAAACAACATCGTGTACGGCATCATCAAGTGGGAACAAGGCGCTAAGCCGGCCCATGGCGGCAAGTTGCCGAAGGAGAAAATCACTCCGCAGCTTGCTGAGTGGCGCGGTATTGCCGAGGACGAGGACTGTCTCTCCCCGAACGTGTGGAAGGAATGGAAGACGCCTGAAGAGCTCTGCGAACTCCTGCACATCTTGCAAGAGCGCACCGGTATCCCGTGGGGCACGAAGTACGCTTGGGGAACGCCGGAACGCAGCGAGCGCATCGCGAAGCACGCGGCGAAGACCGGCCATGGTCCCGACCTGATTATCCTCGATGGCGGTGAAGGTGGTACGGGCGCCGGACCGGTGTCCCTGGCCGACGCTGTCGCCGAGCCGCTGTTCTTCGGACTGCCGCTTCTGGACAACGTGCTGCGCAAGTACGGAGTCCGCGACAAGGTAGTCGTGATCGGCGCAGGCAAAATCTCCAAGGGCAGCGACATCATGACCGCGATTGCCCTGGGAGCAGACATGGTGGACATCGGCCGCAGTTTCCTAATTGCGGGCCTCGGTTGCATCATGGCTCAGCGCTGCCACACTAACCGCTGCCCCACCGGCATCCTCACGCAGGATCCGCGTCTTCGCCGCGGTTTGGATCCGATGGACAAGTACGTTCGCGTGGCCAACTACGCGCGCGTGTTGCAGCGGGAGATCATCCTGCTGTGCAAGTCGCTCGGTGTACGTTCGCCGTGGGAGCTCAACCGAAACAATGTTTCGGTGGTTCAGACGGCCGGCAAGCCGACGCTGCTGTCGGAACTCTATCCGTATCCGGATGACGGCAAGCGCCATTTCCAATTGGCGCCTCCGCTTCCGGCGACGGATAACGAACACGACTCGCGTGGTCCCAAGCTCATCAAAGTCGAGCAGCAGGTCACTCGCAGTCCGCTCATCCCGTAAGGGAATTTGCTGGGCGATCCGCCGGCGGAGCGCAGGCTGCCAGCCTGCATCATTCTCCGCCGGCAAGCTCGTCCGGCCGTAACTAAAAACCCGAAGGAAACGCTCACATGTGCACAGGCACATGCTGCCGCCACCGGTTCCAGCTAGCCCGGAAGAAAGCAGCCGCCAAGTCCCCGGTGATTCACCAGGGCGCGATGTTCACGCACAGCATTCTCATGCAGCGCAACGCTTACGCTGGTCTGCTCCGCCGTGTGCAGGCCACCGGCGTCACACTCACGCAGTTCGATTGGGAGCCCCGCACTGAAGACGGCGTCGACGGACTGATTGTCCTCTACGAAGTCCAGGGAACGCAGGCTCAGATCGATCAGTTCAAAACCTTCGACTGGGACAAGGTGTCCGACACGGAGGAGTAATTGACGCCCATCAAGATTGGCGCCGTCGTTTTTTCGGCGGCGCTGCTTTTTGGCTGCACTAACTTACCCAAGGCAAATCTCGACGATCATGAAAACATCATCGCCGAGTACGCCGTCAATAACGGGGAACGCATAGTCACCGGCGCCGGCTTCGGCTATCAAGCCTTCGGCGGCTCGCAGGTGATTGCTATGCGCGGTTCGGACGTAACGGCGTATGCTCGCTCGAACGTCGTTGCATGCAGCGGCTCAAGCGTTACGGCCCTCGACGGTTCGAGGGTTTACGCAGCAGCCGATGCCAAAATCGACGCGCGCGACCATGCGTTTATCGTAGTGGGCGATGTCGTTCATGATTGCCAACGCCTGCACCCGCAGGCTAGTGCTTACGGCGGTGTAACCGCGGGTGCCGGCACGAAGGTCTTCGCCTACAAAGGCGCCATCGTACATGCGCTCGCCGGTTCCACCGTCTACGCCTACGCCGGTTCAAGCGTACAAGCGGAGCCCGGCTCGGACGTCCATGCTTTCAAAGGCTCCGATGTGTATCACAACGAGCCCGCACAGGACGAGCCGACGGATGACGCTTCCAACTGAGAAACAGAAGGAAACACGTACATGCTTACAGGTATCATCATCGCGGCTTTGCTCGTGATTCCATTCGGCGCGATCATCGCGATGGAAGGAGTGGTGGCAAACGCTCTTTTACTGCAGGTGTTCCAATTGACTCCTCGACGTTGGGTCTCTGCAGTCGTCGCCGGCATCGTGAGCCTGCTCATGATTGCCATGACCGCATGGTTCATGCAGGGTGCATCAATCATCTGGCCAAACGCGATCGCGGAGGCGACTTCGCTGGTGCTCACCAGCATGGCCGTCGCCTGGCGCTATGCGTTCTGGATGACCGACACAGTCCTGCCGCCCGACCGCGGCGACGACAAATAACGTAGTCGGCGGGCTCTCGCCCGCCGCTACCAAACAGCCATGGAGAAAGCTATGGCCTACGATACTGAGTTCTACCGCCTGTATGCGGACTACTTGAAAGAAACGACCGTGAGGCAAGCTCACGATCGAGTGTTTCAAATGGTCGGCGCAGGCAAAGCGTTTCGCAACGTGATCGACCTCGGCTGCGGGCTAAGCGAGTTCTACCAGTACACGAGCCCGCGCAAATACGTCGGCATCGATCTCAACGCGCCGGTCGCTGACTCCAAGGAGTTTCGGCTGGTCCCCGGCAATTATCGCGATGTGGATCTGGTCCGCACCGAAGCGCGCAAGCGACGGTCGACCTCATTCATCAGCATCTTTTCGGCGGAGATCACCGACGATGTTGATGCGAACCGCTCGTTTTACGAGGCGCTGTTTCACGCAGTCCCGACTTTCAAGACGGGGCTTGTGAGCGGCTTCTATTACGAACGTCGCAAGCACATCAACCCAGTCGTGGAAACCGGAAACATCGTGAGCTGGCAGACGCTCGGCACCATGGAACGCTATGCGTCGCCGGTGTTCGAGCAAGTCTGGATTTCGCTGCCTGTTCCATCCACGATGTTCGGCGATGATGTCGTCGAAGTCTGGCGGTTGCTGAAGCGAAAAACAGCTTGATGCTCAGTCGACGAAAACGGAATGGGGGAACGCGAACACAAATTTCGTTTCCCCAATCCGTTTCTGTTTTGCCGTTTCTTCTATATTCTCTAGTTGCTGGTCAAAAAAGAAAATCGTGTTGAAGATGCGCGGACTGTTAGATCCGCGCACCACTTCAACAGAGGTTACTACGCAGAACGTTGGTTGTTGACCAACTGCTCGATCAGCGGGCGAAGCTGTTTGCCGAGCTCACGATCCTGTTTGCGCTGCGAGCCCAGACGAGAGCGGCGGAACGTCCACTGATTGTCCAGAAGCAGAACGCGATCGTACAGGGCGATGCGATCGATAACGCGCTGTTCACCGCCTATCTCCACAACGCCGGCTGCGGCGAAGTGGTCCGCAAGCAACAGGCGTTCGGCGGGGTTATTGCAGACGATGTAGACATCGTCCTCGTACCATTCGAGAGCCGGATCATAGTCCTTGAAGCGCTCGTTCCACTCAGCGGTGCCGAGAATGCTGAGGTGCAGCTCATAAGTCAGCGCTGCGCTCGGGGTCTGGGGTACATAAGTGTCCTCAGCTTTCACGAGCTTGCCTTCGATGCGTTTGTACACATCGAAGTTGCTGACCGCTTCCAGCCGGTAGTCCTGGCTGCGCTTCTTTCCCACGACATACTTCAGCACGTGGTCCGTGAGTTGTTCCTGAGTCTCGAAGTAGCAAGGCCACCCGTCGAGATCATGAGCCCATTGCAGAAGGGCGAAATGCATTTGAAGTTCCTTTCCTTAGACGCGGCTTGTGCGTCGGAAAGCGTTCGTCTCGTGAACGCGCGACGGTCAGTCGTTCTCTCCCGCAGACCATGAAGTCCTGTGAACGTTTCCATTCGTCGGCATGCTGCGGATGGTTTAGTGCGGGTTTCTCCAGAGATCGGATTGAGAGAACGAAGTACTCGTTGACCGTAGCAAACCTCTTTGCTTGTACTCAAGAATTGTTGAGAACGCCTAAGTCCTGAGACAATACAGTGGGCGAGCTCGCGCGAGCTTCACAAGGGGAACATGGGCGCACAGCAGTGATATCAGTTTCAACCAGCATGCGGCGACGCTTGAAACCGGTGTTGAGTCTGGTGGCGCTCGCGTGCTTCCTATTCCTCTTCAGCTTCGGCTGGCTTTTTGTTTTTCCGCCGGATTCCGCGTGGCTGCTTAAGACAGGCGCATACATGTTGCAGCACATGGCGATCCCTCAGCGCGATCTCTACAGTTGGACGGCGCCTGATAAGCCCTGGGTAATCTACCAGTGGCTGTACGAAACAATCATGGCCGTGTTTCTCCAGCTCGGTAATCTTTGGCTTGCCGGTCTGGCCGCTTTCGCCCTCGCCGGCAAATTGCTGATCTTCGTCATGCCTATCCAATGGCTACGCCGTGGCGTGCCGGTTTGGATCACCTTCGGCATGCTGACGCTGGCACTCAATGAAGTCTGGTTCCAATTGCGGCCGCAGATCGCATCTTACTTCATGATACTGGCCGTCGTGACCATCCTGGAAAAGCACAGGCGAGGCGGCAGCAAAAGATGGCTATGGCTGCTGCCACCACTTTTGGTGCTGTGGACCAATCTCCACTCGTTTTGGTTTATCGGGTTGTTAGCAATTCTCTGTTATGCACTGACGGCACCATCGGAGCGTCGTTGGCTCTGGTTAACACTCGCGCTTTCAACAGCGGCCGTTCTCATCAATCCGTATGGACCGGCAATAATCACCTACAACTGGTCCTTTGTCAGCGACGTCACACAGAATATCGCAGAACTGCAATCGCCATTCTTCTTCCACAATAATGAAACGTTTCTCTTCTTCGGATATCTCGTCTGCGCCTGGGCGGCTCTCATTGCGCGCCATCGCAAAGTTCCATCGGCTGGTTTTCTATTCTCCGCAATCGCCACCATTGCCGCGCTGCGTTATGCGCGGTTTATGCCGGTGGCGATTCTTGCAACCTGGCCATATGCGGGATTGGCACTCGGCAACGAGCGCAGCTATTCGATATTCACCGAGCGCTGGTTGGCAGCGACGATGTTTGTTCTCGCGATCCTTTTCCCCACCGCAATCTGGTGGCATGCTGTTCCTGGCCAACGAAGCGCGGCTGAATTATTCACAGGACGCCAGCTGGATGGCATCATGTTTCTAGAACAGCATGCTATTCCTGACGAACGGTTGTATAACGACGAGACCCTCGGTAGTCACCTCCTTTTCTTCGGTACCAGAAAAGTATTCATCGACAATCGCTTCGATTTCTACGGCAAACAATTCGACGCGGACTGGATGGTGGCACATTATGGTGATCCCGGATGGAAGCAATATTTGCAGCGTTACGAAGTAAACGCAATTGCAATTAGCCAGGGAGAACCTCTGAAGAATCAACTACTGGCTGATCCCGATTGGCTGCTCGTGTACGACGATGGAACGATGAGCTATTGGATCACGGATACGCCGGAACATCGCGTGCTGATGTCGCAGTGGAATATGACACCTGAGAAAATAGCCAACGCTCAAATCAGCCAGGCTGCGCGGTCGAAAACACTCGCGTCTCTGGCGCTAAGAGCAAAGACCACGCGATATCTGTCCGAGCAGCATTTGGCGGCGGGATTCGCGGCCGTAAAAGCAAACCAATTAGACAAAGCGATTGACGAGTTCCGCCAGGCGGTGCAGATCGATCCGCGTGACAGCGAATATCGGCACCAACTTATCCACGCACTCGCAGTTGCCGGCAGACAGCAGGAGCTTGCCGATGCACTGCGCGCAGCACGCCCATTCTTCTGGCAACTGCCCAGCGAGCCCGTCGGTCCGGCAGACCCGAACCGCGTCTACAGCACCGAAGAGAGGCAAAAAATCGATGCATGGATCACCGATTCCACGAAGCAGCTACTGGACAAATACAAGCGGTGACAACCTGGGACAGTTGGATGGAATAAGAAACCCCAGGATCCTATTCCATTTGCATTCAATGGAATAAAAAAGCATCGGATCTTATTCCATCCGGCGTCTCAGACAGGCAAGGGGCTGTTTATAGAGGCGCGACGCCCGCGCTCCACGGTGCTTACTTCACCGTATTGCTGCTTGCACCGAACACCGCATCTGCCGAGGCTTTGGCAATCGCCTGGCTGCGCTTGCTAGCCGGTTCGGCATAGCTGATTGGCAGGCTAAGAGCCGCATCAGCCATGACGTTGGTCGGCGGAGCTATCACCATGCTCGGGCCAGCCATGGCAATGCTCTGAACCGGGGTTTGGGAACTGGCGATGAGGTTGGCGCCCTGCGTCTTGCCTAGCGCCGGCATGGGCGCAACGACCATGCAGTACGCGAGGGTTATTAGAGCTAGGACGGTTTTTCGCATTGCCTTCATCCTTACTTCACATTTTTATGGTTTGGTGTCCAACACGTCGATTGACCTCACCCAAAAGAATGTGCAAAAGACGTGTACAGCCTGCCGATGCAGGGGACGGGAGTCGCCGAAAGCAGCCCCTGCGGCGTTTCCAGGATTCGCAAGACACGGCAATGGATTGATACAATGCTCATATGAAGACACCAGACCCCTCGGATGCTCGCAAGACAGCGGAGCTCAATAAGCCAGTGGACGCGCCAGGCGGGTTTTCAGCGGAGCCTAAGGGCGACGAGGTTCCGAAGATTACCGACCCGCGGTTGTACATTAACCGCGAGTTGAGCCTCCTATCCTTTCAATGGCGGGTACTAGCCGAAGCCTGGGACGCAAACAACCCACTGCTGGAGCGTTTCAAGTTTCTGTCCATCGTCGGCTCGAACCTCGAAGAGTTCTTTATGGTCCGGGTGGCCGGTCTTAAGCGCCAAATCGAGTCAAATTCCCTCATTCCTGGACCGGACGGGCTGACGCCCGATCAGCAGCTTAATTCGATTAACGCCGAAGTTATCGATTTGCTGGCAGATGCGCAGCATTGCTGGCACGAAACACTGCTGCCCGAATTGCGCAAAAACGAAGTCTATATCCATGAATATTCG
>Ga0134128_10001414_pt1 | contig 30984 bp, 26 predicted proteins | sample KB31754_FD_96462 | JGI IMG/M metagenome (GOLD analysis project Ga0134128, IMG submission 96462) | Terrestrial soil microbial communities with excess Nitrogen fertilizer from Kellogg Biological Station, Michigan, USA - KB3-175-4 | ecosystem: Environmental > Terrestrial > Soil > Unclassified ... | reverse complement strand
GGTCGTCCAGCCAGAACCGTTTGTTCGATTTTGCTTTCTGCATGGTCATGCAACGCCTCCCTCGTTGGCACAACCATTGACTCATCAACGGCGTGTCAACTCAATAATTGAGTTTGGACCCTAGCAGTGAGGTGAGTATGCAGCTCCGGTGTAGTCCCAGAATTTACGTGCGATATCTCGCGAGTGTGCAGACAGACAACGGCACTGGTGAAGGAACTTTCTTCGATCTCTCTGCGACAGGCTGCAGAATGCAAAGCAACATAGCCCTGGCTCCCGGGAGCTACCTCGCGCTGCACATCGATGCTCCTGAAACAGAATCTCCGCTAGCTGTCGAAGTCTCCGTCGTGCGATGGCACAAGGACAACCAGTTCGGCATCGAGTTTCTTCGCTATGCCAAAGGCGATCGTGAGCGAGTTACAGACCTGGTCGAAGGTTGCGAAGCCCCTGCCATTTCCAATCACGCTGAGCATGAAGAACTGGCACTCAGTACCACCGCCGCGTAAGCGCCTTCTCCCAAGAATCATTTCCCAACACGTTCGTGAAGGCCGAGTCCGCTTCAACTGTTTGTTAGACGGCAACGGCATAATTTATTCGCGCGATCCAGGACTCCCTCTAAGGTAGTGAGGCTCCGCGCCGTCCATTGGGAATTAGTCTGTTCTGCAACTACTCTAGATACGACCTCCAACCACCTTCTCGCATTCTGTTGTCGAGTCGGCCACGTTCGGTGATTCGATCGCGCTTCCACGCTGCAATCGTGCTGGGATCAATCGGACGGATAGTCCCCACAGCATTTCGCATCGTATCTTCCGATACGGCTGTCCAAATTGCTCCATTGTCCTCGCAAAGAATCGCCGCGGCTTGTGTCGGCTGCTGCGTGCTAGTCTCGATCACAAGATTGCCGGCGTGACGAAAGAACCCCGTGACCCGGGTGTCGAACAGGTATTGCCCGTCCCTCTTCCATATACTCCGCCTGCGGCCGGCATGGCCATCCGATCAGGGGCTCCACGCGCGAGGAATCCAATGGATGAGTTTGTCGCCTACTTCCGGAACGCCGTCCGGTCGATGTCAGGCGAGGATTGCTGCGGCTGTTAAATGCTGAGGAAGAAGATCTCGGGACGCTTTTAGCCGATTACAGGGATGAGTGCTGTTTCATGTCGCAACGAATCCTGCTGCGCGCGCTGCGCTGTTGAATGCCTCGCACAAGTCAAGAAGCCACGTCAGAAGCTGCGTACTGCTCGGTGATCGGGAAATTGGCCAGGCGGCTTCGACCGGATTGAAGGCTAGGCTGGGCTTCCCTACCAAAGAGGAATTGTTCAACCCGACCTGCATTGCTACTGTCCTCGCGACCAAACCGGATGTCGAGATGGTCATCAAGGTCTGCAAGACATTACTGAGTCCTTCGCATACGGCGAGTGGCAAATCTATCAAGTGCCATTGAGCTGGTTCAGTAACGCACTAGGAGGGGCATGATGCGCGTTTGAGCAGTATGGTTTATTGTGCTCGGTCTTGCCGGTCTATTATCCTGCAATGCCGAACAGGCAGCCGAAGACCTGTCGAAAAAAACCACCCTGCAGGAGCCCAAACCCACCAGCCCTCCCTTCCCTGCCAATGTCTTCAGCCGCATGTTTCCAGAGTCGCCGCCTTTTGTGCCCTCGACCGATGAGGCCCGAGAACAGGCTAAAAAGCTCGGCGTGAAAGGAGGCCTCCTCGATGCCCTGGACGGTCAGCCTAACGGAAACAATCCCGATAATCCGAACATGACGGAAGGAGTGACATTCATCGGTCAGTTCTTGGATCACGATCTCACACTCGCCTTGAAGGCGCCGCTGCTCGAGCAAACGCAGCCCGGGCAGACGACGAATTTTCGTACTGTCAAATTTGATCTCGACAGCGTGTACGGAGGGGGGCCTGATGGGTCGCCTGAACTGTACGATACCAGTTCGGGTGATATCAAATTCCGCGTCGAGGCCATCCCTGGATCCGAGCAAGTCTCCAAGAAACGCGCGGGGCGATTCGACCTCCCGCGCGATCAAAAAAACAACGCGATCCTTGGAGACAGCCGGAACGATGAAAATGTCGTCATCAGTCAATTCCACCTGGCAATGCTGAAGTTTCACAACGCCGTGGTCGATCGATTGCGCGCTGATTCGGGACAGGCAAATCGTTCGACCCGAGATATTTTCGAGGAAACGCGGCGCCAGGTTCAATGGCACTACCAATGGATCATTCTCAATGAATATTTACCGTTGACGATCGGGCAGAATCGGGTGGATGAGACCTTGCAGAACGGGCCGCGTTTCTACAGGCTCCAAGATTCCCAGTTCCGCAATTCGAACGGCGATCTGCTGATCCCGGTGGAATTTGCGGTGGGCGCATACCGTTCGGCCATTCGCAAGTTCGTCCCACTTATCAGTTGAATTTTGGACCGGATGCAGGGCCGCCGGTCGTTCTGTCCATGTTCGACGATTCGGTCGATCCGAACGATCCCGCTCCTAAAGACCTGCGCGGCGTCAAACGGGCTCCACGTCGATTCATCGACTGGCAGACCTTCTTCAAGTTCAATCCCGACATCTCCGCGCCCAACAAGAAGATCGACACCAAACTGTCGAGTCCGCTGATGCTCCTGCCGGGGTCACGCGGAGCGGCATCCGGTTTGCCGACGGATGGAATCCAGTCGCTGGCCTCTCGCAACCTCATGAGGCACGTCAATTTTGGTGTTCCGTCAGGGCAAGCGATTGCCCGAGTGATGGGAATTCAGGTGCTGACTCCCGAACAACTGACCGAACTGGCCCCCTTCGGCATGGACCGAAGCACCCCGCTCTGGTATTACGTCCTGAAGGAGGCGGAAGTACTCGAGAACGGCTTGCGCTTGGGGCCGGTCGGAAACCGGATCGTCGGGGAGGTGTTCATCGGCATACTCAAAGCCGACAAGGACTCGTATCTCGTTGTCGATAAGAACTGGAAACCGACCTTGCCGTCGGCAAAAGCTGGAGATTTCGAGATCACTGATCTGCTGACCTTCGCCGGAGTCGTTCATCCGATGAACTAGATCGGCCGCAAAGATATAGTCTAAACATGGGATCACGTCTTGTTTTGTGCATTCCGTTGAGCGAATCATATTCCTTAAGCTTACCCGCCTACGGCACGCTCCACGACCTCATTGCGCACAGCGAATATACTGCAATTCAGTTTCGCCTCTCCCATAAGTTTGGTCAAGGCATCGAGCTGGGAGAGGAGAGCTGACTGGTTTTCCAATGGACGCTAGATCGGAAAAACGAACACATTCTACTTTTTCATATCAACCCATCCTGAGCTGGAAGGGATGAGCACGGAGGCAATCGCCAAGGCGATCACGGCTACAATGATCCCATCGCATCCCATTCTTCCCTGCTGATGCACCGCCTTGGTTTCAAAGCGTCAGTTGTGCAGGCAAGCTGCAACGCCCCTCCACCCAAGCCATGCGTTGAGCCAGCGTCGCCATCGGTATAGCCCAAAGCAGCTTTGATCCCTGGCGTCCCAATGCTCCGCTTGCTCCCCCTTTGAAGGGCTTTCACGTTTGCTTCCATACCAGAGATCCCATTTTCGTCTGATGATCGCCTCCAGCTCCTTAGCATCTGTCCACCCTCGTAAGCAGTCCTGCTATATGCTCGTGGAGATGAGACGGTATCCAAAAATGATATGATGAGGCAATGGTGGAAGCGCAATATCCATCGCGATACTTTCATCGTCGCTACAGAATGTGATTAAATAGGAATGCTCACCGGATGGAGCGGCGGCGATGCCGCGATCGGATTCTTCAGCGGGAGGTGTGGTGGCTCATCCCTGCTTCGGACTGGTGGGTCTTCTGTTGGCGGTAACCTGGCCTAACGCTCTCATGCAGGCAGAGGCACTTGCGGAAACCAATCCGGTTCAACGAGAGAATGCTCGACCCGGCACGACAGAGTGGCGCCTGACCAGTCCGGCGCTGCATCGCGAGATCGAGGGCTATGCCTCACTCACCAGCGTCAATCGAGGGCACCCGATCAAACTCTACATCCATACGCGGGACCGCTTTTACAGGCTCGAGGTCTATCGGATGGGGTGGTATGGCGGCGACGGCGCGAGGCTGATGCATGGCCCTGTGACCCTCTCAGGCATCTCTCAACCGATGCCGTCGATGGATGTTCAGACCGGACTCGTTGAATGTGCGTGGCAGGATCCGTACGTCCTTGTGGTCGGAAGCGAGTCCGATCGGGAAGCATGGGTCAGCGGCATCTATCTCGCCAAACTGACGGCGGGGACCAGCGGGGCGCAAGCCTACATCATTTTTGTCGTACGAGATGAGACGCGCCCTTCTGACTTTCTCTTCCAATCCAGCATCACGACCTATCAAGCCTATAATAATTGGGGCGGCAAATCCCTCTACGACTTCAACAGCACAGGGAGTCGGCGTGCTCACAAGGTGTCGTTTAACCGACCCTATGCCATCAGCAGCAATTCCGCCGCCGCCTATGGCAACGGCGCCGGCGACTTTTTGACCAATAATGCCGTGCCCCCGACAGATGCATCCTCGCCCTCGGGCTGGGAATACAATATGGTACGATGGTTAGAAAAGGAAGGCCATGATGTCACCTATAGCACAAGTGTTGATACCCATACGAACGCCCGGATCCTAGACCGCCATAAAGGCTGGCTCTCCATCGGGCATGACGAATATTGGACGTGGCAGATGCGCGCGCATGTTGAAGGTGGACGCGACCACGGCCTGCACCTCGCGTTTTTTTCGGGGAACGTGTGCTATTGGCAGATCCGATTGGAGCCCAGTGCACTCACAGGTGAGCAGGATCACACAATCGTCTCGTACAAAGACGATGCTCCGACACGCGATCCCTATGCTCAGGAGGAGTGGGAAAAACGACATCTCATGACGGTGCGTTGGCGGGATGAACCGGTCAACCGGCCTGAGGAGTCGTTGATCGGCGTGATGTATGACGGCAATCCGGTTGACGCTGATATTGTTATTATCAAACCCGACCACTGGACCATGATCGGTACGGAACTTCATCCCGGAGACCGCTTACCGCGACTCTTGGGCTATGAGGCTGACCGAGTCTTCGGAAGCGCACCACCAGGCACCACGATTCTCGCGGAATCCCCATATACCTTCGAGAGTCAGCCCCATCTGGCCCACATGACGATCTATACCCTTCATAATGGGGCGACGGTGTTCGCGGCCGGTACCATTCAATGGAGTTGGGGGCTTGATGATTTCAACGTGCCGGAGCTGCGCAAGTCCAGTCTCAATCAGAACGTTCAACAGATCACAAAAAATGTCCTTGCACGGTTTCGACAAGGCGCATCGCCACGTTCACAGTAGTCGCATGCAGCGGGCAGTGTGGTGCGCAATCGTCAGTAACGGCCCTCTCCGGAGAGAGACCTGCCATGAAAATCGCTCAATTGGTCCATTTAAGCGTGAGTGTGCCTCCCGAAACGTATGGAGGGACGGAACGGGTGGTCTTCCACCTCGTGGAAGAACTGGTTCGGCTCGGTCATGACGTCATGCTGTTTGCCAGTGGTGATTCGACCACGAGCGCGAAGCTCGTCCCCATGTGCGATCGCGCACTAACCCATACGCCGTTCGTCAATAGAGACGCTATCATGACGCAGATGCTGGAACAGGTGTGGAATCTGTCCCATCAGTTTGACATCGTCCATTCTCATCTGGACTTCGTGGGATTTCCTCTTGCCCGCCGGTCCGAAGTCCCTGTCATCACCACACTCCATGGGCACCTGGGAGCGCCGGAACTTGCGAAGGTCTATCACGAATTCTGGGAGATTCCCCTGGTCTCCATTTCGTATGCGCAGCGGGCACCCTTTCGCTACAACAACTGGAAGGCGAATGTGTACCATGGGCTCCCTGTCGATCGGTATCGCGTCCAACTAAAACCTCAGCGGTACCTTGCGTTCTTGGGAAGGATGTCGCCGGAGAAATCGCCGGATGTAGCGATCCGAGTTGCTCAACAATTGGGCATGCCGTTGCGGATGGCCGCCAAGGTGGACCCGGTCGATCATGAATATTTTGAGACCGAGATCGCGCCTCTGCTCGCCGATCCGCTGATCCAGTTTATCGGAGAGATCAGCGATCGTGAAAAGGGCGAATTTCTTGGAAATGCATGGGCAGTACTGTGCCCTCATCGACCGGAGGCATTCGGCTTGGTGTTGATCGAAGCGCTGGCCTGTGGCACCCCCGTGGTGACCTATCGCCACGGGTCGTATCCGGAGCTGATCGACCATGAGACGACGGGATTTCTTTGTCGAGATGAGCAAGAGATGGTGCAAGCCGTCCGTCGCGTCGGCGAGATCGATCGCCGCCGATGTCGCAGAGCCTTCGAGGAGCGGTTCACGGCCGAACGCATGGTGAAAGAATACGTCCAACTGTATGAACAAATGATCCGCGAAGCGTCGGTGAACGAGCCATTTTCTTCGGACGAATGATGCTGGTACTCATCACAGAAACACCGGAGGAAGGCAGCAGAATAGCAGGACGCCTCGTCGCCCAGGCGATCAAGCAGACTCCGGCGTTGCGACTCGGACTCGCTGCGGGCAACACACCGATCGGATTGTACCAGAACCTGGTGGATCTACACCGCACGACGCGTCTCGATTTCGCTCATGTCCGGCTTTTCAGCCTCGACGAATTCATCGGGTTGCCGAGCGACAGCCCGAACAGCTATCACCGCTTCTTTCACCAGCATCTTCTCGACCATGTCAATTTCGATCCGGCTCATCTCCATCTGTTGAACGGGCAGGCCGAGCAGGACATCGTCTCCTACTGTGTTTCCTATGAGCGGCTCATCCGAAACCAAGGCGGCATCGATCTGCAGATCTTAGGGATCGGGCAGAACGGCCACCTAGGGTTCAATGAACCAGGTTCCAGCCTCAATTCCCGAACGAGGCGCAGTCTTCTGAGCGCCTCGACCAAATACAATCTTGCTCGAGCCTTCGATAGCGAGTCGGTCCCGGAATGGGCTGTGACCATGGGTCTTGGCGCTATTCGCGAAGCGCAAACTCTCTTGCTGTTGGCCTTAGGAGCACACAAGGCCGAGATCGTCGCCAAAGCGTTAGAAGGACCATTGAGCGCTTTCATACCTGCCTCGTCCATTCAATTGCATCCCAGCGTCGTCCTCGTGCTTGACCGACACGCTGCCGGTTCTCTTAACAATCAAGACTACTATCTGCAGCAATCGTCTCAAGTGATGGAAAATAATCACTGGTTCCTGGAACCTTCATTTATGCAGGTCGCTCAAACCGGCCTCCCAGCAAAGCCATAACAAGCGAGAACCCGAGGAGGTACGTTCCACGCTTGCTTGTGCCGCTTGCTTCGACCAAAGACAAGTGGATAAGGTACTTTATCTCCCGCTGAATTCACCGTCGAGGGTTTGCGCGAGGCGAGCACCAGTCCGGTGAAGGTCGCGTCTTTAGCGCGACGGGGTGGGCGGGTGACAAGGAAGCGGGAAATACTGGAGAGAAGAAACTTGGATTTTATGTTGCGAGGCTTTTTAGGCGACTGCTTTCGCGGATTTCCCAGCATGCAGATACTTATCGATCCCCGCCGCCATCCTACGCCCTTCGGCGATGGCCCAGACGATAAGTGACGCGCCGCGTTTGGTGTCGCCGCCGGCGAAGACGCCATCACAGTTGGTCATGAAGTTCTCGTCCACTAGTACCGCCCCGCGCGCATCATACTTTACGCCCAGGTCGTCGAGCAGACCATTCTTCACCGGTCCGGTGAACCCCATGGCCAACAACACCAGATCGACATTCATCTCGAAGTCGGTGTTGGGAGCAGGAGTGAATTTGCCGTTGCTGAACTGTATGCGATGCGCATGCAATTTGGTGACATGACCATCGTGGCCGGTAAACTTCGTAGTGGAGACGCTCCACTGCCGGTCGCAGCCCTCCTCGTGAGCGTGTGATGTGCGGAGTTGCATCGGCCAGAGCGGCCAGGGGGTCGATTCGGCCCGCTGCGGCGGTGGTTCCGACAGCAATTCAAATTGATGCGCTTCGACACAGCCTTGACGGTGCGCGGTGCCGAGACAGTCGGACCCCGTATCGCCTCCGCCGAGGATGACCACCCGTTTGCCTTTTGCCGTGATCGGTTCGCCACTGAGAGGGATGCCTGCCGTACGCTTGTTCTGCTGGATGAGATATTCCATCGCGAGATGCACGCCCTTCAGCTCACGCCCCGGGATCGGCAACTCGCGCGCCTGTTCAGCACCCATTGTGAGGCCCACCGCGTCAAACTGTTGAAGCAGCTGTTCACGGGAAATATCTTTGCCGACCGCGACACCGGTTTGAAACTTCACCCCTTCGACCTTCATCTGTTCCAGCCGCCTGTCGATGACCCACTTCTCCATCTTGAAGTCGGGAATGCCATAGCGGAGTAAGCCGCCGATCCGATCGGCTTTCTCGAAGAGCGTCACGTCATGGCCGGCTCGAGCCAGTTGCTGCGAGGCAGCCAACCCTGCCGGACCGGAACCGACGATCGCCACAGTCTTACCGGTTTTCACAACCGGTAGGATCGGCGTCACAAAGCCTTCGTTGAAGCCGCGGTCGACGATGTTCCATTCGATGATGCGGATGGACACTGGATCTTCATTGATACCCAGCACACAGGCCCCTTCGCAGGGTGCGGGGCAGAGACGCCCTGTGAATTCGGGGAAATTATTCGTGGTGTGCAGAGCTTTCAGTGCATCTTGCCACCGACCGCGATAGACAAGATCGTTCCATTCGGGAATCAGATTCACGACGGGACAACCGGTGTGGCCTTGGCAGAACGGCACACCACAATCCATGCAGCGCGCACCCTGGGCCTTCAGCTTGTCCTCGGAGATCGGCTCGTACATCTCCTTCCAATCGAGCACACGCAACTCGATCGGCTTGCGCTTCGGACCCTCGCGGGCATATTTCATGAAACCTTTGGGGTCACCCATCTTTTCTCCAGGACTGAGGACTGAGAAATCCGCTACCCTTCACTCAGCCCTCATTCCTCAGCACTCAGCCTTCATAGCGAGCACACTCGAGCTAGTGCACTGCGCTCGCCTTGCGTTTCCGTTCTTCCAAGACTCGCTTATAATCCACCGGCATCACCTTCACAAACTTCGGCAAGATGGCCTCGAACGCATCGAGCACTTGCTTGGCCTTACGGCTACCCGTGTACATAAAGTGCTTGGTGATCAACCTGTGGAGCAGTTGCTTGTCTTCCTTCGTCGTCATCGGCTCCAGTTCAACCATCCCGGTGTTGCAACGGCTCTGGAATGTCCCAGCCTCGTCCAGCACGAACGCCGTTCCCCCGGACATGCCGGCTGCGAAATTGCGGCCAGTCCTGCCGAGCACCACGACCACACCACCGGTCATGTACTCACAACCGTGATCGCCCGTCCCTTCGACGACGGCCTGTGCCCCGCTGTTCCGGACGGCAAATCGCTCGCCGGCCATCCCGTAGAAATACGCCTCCCCTTGCGTGGCACCATAGAGCGACGTATTGCCGATCAAAATCGTGTCTTCCGGATTATAAAGGATGTTCTTCGGCGGGAAGACGATGATCTTGCCGCCGGACAATCCCTTGCCGATGTAATCATTGGACTCGCCTTCCAACGTCAGCGTGATGCCTTTTGCAAGGAAGGCTCCAAACGATTGACCGGCCGAGCCGGTAAACTTGATCGAGATCGTGTCTTCCGGTAACCCATCAGGCCCGTACTTCTTCGCAATCTTGCTGGAGAGCACGGTGCCCGTCGTCCGGTTGATGTTTCTGATCGGAAGCTCGAGCGTGACCTTCTCACCCTGCTCGATCGCAGTCTTGCAAAGCTCGACGAGCTTGTTATCGAGAATGTCGGCAAGACCATGGTCCTGCTTCTGCACACAATAGCGCGGCACATCCTCCGGAACATCAGGAGCCGTCAGCAGCGGTGTGAGATCCAGCCCCTTGGCTTTCCAATGGTCGACGGCTTTGGTAATCCTGAGCTTGTCGACATGGCCGACCATCTCGTTGATCGTCCGAAAACCGAGCTTCGCCATCAACTGCCGCGCTTCTTCGGCCACGAAGAAGAGATAATTCACGATGTGTTCCGGTTTGCCGTCGAACTTCTTGCGCAATTCCGGATCCTGCGTCGCAATGCCGACGGGACAGGTGTTCAGATGACACTTGCGCATCATGATGCAGCCTTCGACGATCAGCGGCGCTGTCGCGAACCCATATTCCTCGGCCCCCAGCAAGGTGGCAATGACCACGTCGCGGCCGGTCTTCATCTGACCGTCCGTTTCAACACGGATGCGCCCGCGTAGATCGTTGAGCACCAGGGTCTGGTGAGTTTCTGCGAGCCCCAGTTCCCATGGAATCCCGGCGTACTTGATCGATGCCAATGGGGACGCGCCCGTGCCGCCCGAATCGCCGCTGATGAGCACCTTGTCCGCATGAGCCTTGGCGACACCGGCTGCAACCGTGCCGACGCCGACCTCCGCCACCAGTTTCACGGATACGCCAGCATCCGGATTCGAATTCTTCAAGTCGAAGATTAACTGAGCCAAATCCTCGATCGAATAGATATCGTGATGCGGTGGCGGCGAGATCAACTGTACACCAGGCGTCGCATAGCGAAATTTGGCGATGTTCTCGTCCACCTTGTGTCCTGGTAGCTGGCCGCCTTCGCCTGGCTTGGCTCCCTGCGCCATCTTGATCTGCAATTCCCGCGCGTTGACGAGGTAATGGGCCGTGACTCCAAATCTGGCCGAGGCCACTTGTTTGATATAGCTGTTCTTGGAATCTCCATTGGGAAGCGGAATGAACCGCTCAGGATCTTCACCGCCTTCGCCGGTGTTGCTCTTGCCGCCAAGTCGGTTCATCGCGATTGCCAGCGTTTCGTGCGCTTCCTTGCTGATCGACCCGAACGACATCGCGCCGGTGTTGAAACGCTTGACGATTTCCTTGGCTGGCTCCACCTCTTCGATGGGAATCGGCTGGGGAACGAACTTAAAATCCAGCAGACCACGCAGATTCGACCGCCGCTTGCTCTCGTCGTTCACGAGTTGCGCGAATTCGGCGTAGGTCTTCGGATCGTTCGAGCGGCCGGCGTGCTGCAATTTGTAGATCGTCTCAGGATTCCAATTGTGATGCTCACCCTGGATGCGGTAGTGGATCTCGCCGCCGAAATCCAGTTGACGGATCGCGGCCGGCTCGTAGGCAGTGAGGTGTCGGCGTAGCGTTTCTTCACCAATGTCGCGGATGCCGACTCCTTCCACGCGCGACGGGGTCCCGGTGAAGTAGCGGTCGATCAGGTCGCGATTCAATCCGGTCGCCTCGAAGATCTGGGCGCCACAGTAAGACTGCACGGTCGAGATTCCCATTTTCGAGAAAATCTTGAGCAGGCCCTTATTGATGGCCTTGATGAATTTCCCTTCCGCCGTCTGGGCGTCGAGTCCTTCCGGCAAATAGTTGTCGCGTTCCATATCGACGAGCGACTCGAAAACCAGATATGGGTTGATCGTCCCGGCGCCGTAACCGATCAAACAGGCAAACTGATGCACATCGCGCGGCTCGCCGGTTTCGAGAATCAAGCCCGCTTCGGTTCTCGTACACTCACGAACCAGATGGTGGTGGACGGCGGAGATACTGAGCAAACTTGGGATCGGAGCCCACTGTTCGTCGACGCCACGATCGCTCAAAATGAGGAATTTGTAGCCTTCCTTGATCGACTGCGAGGCTTGGCGGCACAGCTCGTCGACCGCTTCGCCAAGCCCATCAGGACCTTCAACGACGCGGAACAACATACGGAGCGTCTTGCTCTTGAAGTGCGGATCGGACATGCCGCGGATCTTTTGCAAATCGGCGTTCGTGAGAATCGGCTGCTGCACCTTAATGCGGCGGCACGATTCCGGCGATTCGTCCATCAGGTTCGGCTTCGGGCCGATGTTGGTCACGAGCGACATCACGAGCTGTTCGCGGATGGGGTCGATGGGAGGATTCGTCACCTGCGCAAAGAGCTGCTTGAAATACTTGAACAGGAGCTGTGGGCGATCGGACAGCACCGCCAATGGGGTATCAGTGCCCATCGAAGAGATCGCTTCTTCGCCCGTCACGATCATCGGTGTGATGACCATCTTGAGTTCTTCGACCGTATAGCCGAATGCTTGCTGCCGCTGGCGGATCGTCGGATGGTCGGGCTGCGGCACATTCAGCGGCTCCGGCAACTCGTCCAGCGAGACACCGTACTGCGTCACCCAACTGCGATAGGGTTTTCGGCCGACGATATCAGCCTTAATCTCCTCGTCATCGATGATGCGGCCCTCCACCGTGTCGACGAGGAACATTCGGCCCGGTTGGAGCCGGCCTTTCATGCGGATATCTTTCGCTTCAGCCGGCAAGACACCCGCCTCGGATGCCAGGACCACGAGACCGTCGGTCGTCACCTGATAGCGGCAGGGACGGAGTCCGTTCCGGTCCAACGTCGCACCGATCATCTTGCCGTCGGTGAAACAGACGGCGGCCGGCCCGTCCCATGGCTCCATCATCGCCGCGTGATACTGGTAGAAGCCTCGCCGATCCAAATCCATCTGCGCATTCGCCACCCACGGTTCGGGAATCAACATCATCATGGCATGCGGCAACGACCGGCCTCCGAGCAGCAAAAATTCAAGGGCATTGTCCAGACAGGCCGAGTCGCTTTGATTCTCGGAGACGATCGGGAACAATTTCTCCATGTCTTTCCCGAACAGCTCGGAATGAAGACGGCCTTGGCGAGCCTTCATCCAGTTGACGTTCCCCTTCAGGGTATTGATCTCCCCATTGTGGCACACATACCGATAGGGATGGGCCAGCGGCCAAGTGGGAAAGGTATTTGTGCTGAAGCGTGAATGCACCAAGGCCAGTGCGCTCACCATCCGTTCATCAGTAAGGTCCTGGTAGTAGGCCGCCATTTGATGCGGCAACAACAGCCCCTTATAGACGATCGTGTGGGCCGACAAGCTGGATACGTAAAAATGTTCTCGTCCTTGAATGGCCGACTCTGCCACGGCCTTTTCAACCCGCTTGCGGATCACATACAACTTTCGCTCGAACTGAGCCTCATTCAAGGCATCACGCGCGATGAAGATCTGCCGCATGAACGGCTCGGTCGTTCGCGCTTGGGCACCGATCTGGTCACTCTTGACCGGCACGTCGCGCCAACCGAGCAGCCGCAGGCCTTCTTCTACAAGAATCTCAGTGAACAGCTTCTCGCACAGCCGTCGGGAGTCTGCGTTGGGCGGTAGAAACAACTGCCCCACTCCGTACTCGCCGACTTCCGGCAATGAGACGCCGGCATCTCCTGCAACCCGCTTCAGAAACGTGTGTGGGACCTGCAAAAGAATTCCGGCTCCGTCTCCCGTGCAGGGGTCACAGCCCTGCGCTCCACGATGGGTAAGATTCTCCAGGACTTGAAGTCCTTTACGGACAATGTCATGGGATTTCTTCCCTTTGATATTGACGACAAAGCCGATCCCACAAGAGTCCTTCTCGTGCTGAGGATCATAGAGCCCTTGTCGACGTGGAAACCCAGGAAGATTCATGTACCTATCTCGTTAAAAACATGAGAGTTCCCCCTATGGCATGGGAATGGAGCCAGCGAGAAACCTTGGGTGGATTTGCTCCCATAGTGTTCAGGGTGAACCTCACTCGATTATTAGGATGGGAACTTACTGGATGGGTCATTCTTCTGTCAAGGTTACATGGGCTTATACCGCTTTCAGTTGCTTGACTTTATTTCCTCGGCTGCCATACCATCCGCCGCATGGCACAAGTTCCAGTGATCGCAATCCTACATAGCATGTCGGATGTATGGGACGCCTACCGTGGTGAACTGGACGGAGTGGAGGATCGAGTCCGAAAGAACCTCGACTCCAGCGTGGCCCTGGTCAATACAGTCGCCGCCCACATCTTGAGCGGTGGCGGCAAACGTATCAGACCTCTGTTCCTCCTCTTGTCAGCCCGCCTCTGCGGCTATCCCGGAGCCGAGCACCATCAGCTCGGCAGCATCGTGGAATTCATCCATACCGCCACCCTGTTGCACGATGATGTCGTTGATGACGCCGATCTCCGGAGAGGCAGAAGAGCCGCGCGCAAGGTTTGGGGAAACCAGATCAGCATTCTGGTCGGCGACTACCTCTATACGAAGGCGATGTGCAAAGTCGTCGAGTTCCAGAATCAAGGCATCAATGAAGTCCTCGCCGAGGCCTGCAACAAAATGGCGGAAGGTGAGGTCCTTCAACTGTACTATAACGGGAATCCCTCGATGCCGGAAATCGATTATATCAAGATCGTCGAACACAAGACTGCCAGCTTGATTGCAGCGGCCTGCCGCATGGGCGCCATTCTGGCCGAGGCTTCGGAAACGCAACAAAATGCGCTGTTCCGCTTCGGCCAATACCTTGGTATCGCCTTTCAAGTCGCCGACGATACCTTAGATTACATTGCAAACGGCGAGTCGCTCGGGAAGACGATCGGCCAAGATCTCCGGCAGGGAAAAGCGACGCTGCCCCTGCTGCATCTGTTGCAGCATTGTTCAGAGCAGGACCGCCAGATGATCAAGGATCGAATGGAAACTCGGACTCTCAGCATCGCTGATCTTGAACGCATCCTGTTCCTAATGGCCGATTTCGGTTCGATTACTTATGCCATGGATCGCGCGAGCGCCTATATTGCCGCCGCCAAACATGAGCTCGAACGCTTCGACGACAGTACCGCACGGCGCGCGCTATCGGTCGCCGCTGATTATATGATTACCCGCGACCGCTAGTTGTCTTCCCACCGGCTGGAAAGATGCTGGACCGTAGGAGCGGCACGGCATAAGGCGGAAGCATCCCACTCTCTCCTGTAACCATTAACCATCAAACCGTCGTTGCTGTCACGACATTGCCAAGGGGTTGTTCATGTCACAGATCATTCCATTTCAGGGCATGCTGTACGACCAGACGCTCGTGGGCTCCATCAAGGACGTGGTCGCCCCGCCATACGATATCATTGATGCGGAGGGGCAGAAACGACTTCACGGCCGCCACCCCCACAACATTATCCGAATGGAATTAGGGCTCGACCAGACCGGTGACGACCCTGCTCACAACCGGTATACCCGCGCTGCAGCTATGCTGCGGACCTGGCTCAACGAGGGTATCCTCACGCGCGACGCACGACCTACCGTCTACTATCACACGATTGAATATGCTCCTCCCTACTCAGCCTCCGACGCTCCGAAGAAGGTGCTTCGGGGATTCCTGGCGTTGGCAAAGCTGGAGGAGCTCGACTCCGGACATATTTATCCTCACGAGAACACACGCGCCGCGGCGAAGACTGATCGCCTGAATCTGATCGAAGCCTGTCGCTCAAACTTCAGCCCGATCTGGTCGCTCTATTCCGATCCGCTCGGTGTCACCATCCAACTTCTGGAAACCGCGGTAAAAGGCCAGCCGGCTCGCTACGACTTTCAAGACGATGCAGGCTGTCGCGAATGCCTGTGGGCCGTAACCGATGAGACTGTCCTGAAGCACATCACCGCTGCGATGCAGAGCAAGCCGCTGTTCATCGCAGACGGTCACCATCGCTATGAAACAGCATTGAACTATCAAAAGCTTCGGCTGCAGCAGGCGGCCCCTCACGTCGGGCTGCAACCCTACGACTCCGTGCTCATGCTGCTCACCCCGCTTGAAGATCCAGGATTGACGGTATTACCGACGCACCGAGTGGCGACCACTCCCTTGCCTTCTTCAGACCAGATCAAGACGGTACTGGGTGACGCGTTCGAGTTTCGAGAATTCCACTTCAGCGCATCCACACAACAGCAAGCACGCTCACAGTTCCTGACCAGCTTGCGGACGGAAGGGAAGCATGTTCCGGTGTTTGGACTGACGCGACAAGGCGACGACCGATACATCACGCTCACACTGAAGCCAGCCCATCGACCTTCCACTCAGGCATCACCTCGAGTCAAACTCGACGTCTCCCTGCTGCAACAACTGATCGTGACCAGGCTCTGTCCGACGCAGCAGGAACAAGAAGCCATTCTGTACACCAAAGATGACCACGAGGCTCTGGACTGGGTGGCCAAAGGAACAGGGACGGGCGCATTCCTGCTCAACGCCACCAAGGTCAGTGAAGTTCAAGCCGTCGCGGCAGCCGGAGAACGGATGCCGCATAAATCAACGTATTTTTACCCGAAGCCGTTGACGGGGCTTGTCATCAATGTGATGACCGGTTAGGTGGAGATATTTTATCGATCGTCGCTTATCAACCGCGACACGACTCCCTGGCCGATCCTTCCATAACGGCCGCGATGACCAGAGGCAGAAGGTTTTCCTGATGAACGCCAAAATTCTTATTGTCGACGATGACCCCGACATCGTCATGATGCTTGAGGACCGACTTCATGCTTCCGGGTATGAGACCGCTGTGGCCACCGAGGGGCAGCAGGCGCTTGACCAAATCGTTCACGAGTCTCCGCAGCTTATCCTCCTGGATCTCACACTGCCTAAAGTGTCGGGGCTCGATGTCCTCAAGCGTCTGTCCCAGATGAAGCCGTCGGACAATATTCCTGTCATCGTCATGACCGCGCATGCATCCATTGAAGCCGCGGTGGAGGCCATGAAGGACGGGGCATACGACTTCCTGACCAAACCCCTCGACAGAGACCATCTCTTGATCGTAATTCGCAAAGCCTTGGAACGGGATGCACTCCGACGACAAGTCGCGTATCTCCGTTCTGAGGTCGACAGCCGGTACGCCTCCATCGTCGGTAACAGCCCGTCCGTGAGGTCCGTCGTGGAATCGGCACAGCGGGCTGCCAAATCCGATGCAAGCGTGTTACTCCTCGGCGAAAGCGGGACCGGCAAAGAACTCTTCGCCCGGTCGATCCATCAATGGAGTCATCGTTGTGCCATGCCGCTCATCGTCATCAACTGTGTCGCCTTGACGGAGACGCTGCTTGAAAACGAACTATTCGGACACGAGCGTGGGGCGTTTACCGGAGCCGACCGGCAGCAGAAGGGCAAGCTGGAAATGGCCGACGGTGGAACCGTCTTTCTCGACGAGATCGGAGATATGTCCCTTCCTTTGCAAGCTAAGCTGTTACGTGTCTTGCAAGACCGAGAGTTTCACCGCGTCGGCGGCTCCAAAACCGTCTCGGTGAACATCCGCATCATCGCGGCTACGAACAAGGATCTTCGGCAAGCGGTGAGAGCGGGCCAATTCCGTGAAGATCTGTATTTTCGACTCGACGTCGTGAGTCTGACCCTGCCGCCGCTTCGCGAACGATCAGGGGATGTCGCGGGCCTGACCCAGTTCTTTTTGGATCGACATATGAGAGATGCGAAACGACCAGGCATGGCTCTAAGTACAGCCGCACTCGATTCCTTGATCCGCTACCCCTGGCCGGGAAACATTCGGGAATTGGACAATGTGATCGCGCGCGCCGTCGTCTTGAGCCCGAAAGACATCATCGAACCGGAGATGTTGGCCCTACTGGCAGACGACACCATGCTCCGCCGAAGAGACGATGCTCCACTGCCGTATCTGAGCCTGCCCTATCATGAATCGATGGAGCAACACAGCCGCTACATCATCGCCCGCGCGATGGAGCAGGCCGAAGGCAATCAGACGAAAGCCGCCGACTCGCTCAAGCTCCAGCGCACCTACCTGGCTCGGTTACTCAAACAGCAAAAGGAATAGGCATGATGGAGGTGGCTGGCCAGCAATCGATGGAGCGCCGTGGTCGAGATCACCTGCTGCTTACTTGAGCGGAACGCGCAACTCGATGGACTGTCGGTCTTCCAAACGAATCAGTCCCGCTCGGACATCCCGTTCCGCCTGCGCATAACGCTCGGTCGTGCCGATGTCCGACCAATATCCCCGCAGGTCATACCCGAGCACCGGTTCTCCCCGTTCAATGGCCCGCACATAGGGATTGATGATCGAAGAAGCCACCCCTTTCGGCACCTCCCGGAGCAATCGAGGGTGCAAGATGTGAATCCCGGCGAACATGCGTGGCGTCGCCGGAACGGAATTCACCAGCCCTTTTCCGGTGATCCGTAAGATCTGCCCCTGGTCTCCCACTTCAACCAGCCCCCAGCGGACAGCGTCCGAATCTTCCCGGAGCACCAAGGTTGCTGCGGCGTTGCGGGTGCAGTGAAAATCGCGGAGCGTCTCAAGATCCAATTCCACCAGCGTGTCCCCATTGACAATCAGAACCGGCTCTCCCGAAAAATGAGGCTCGGCCTGTTTAATCCCACCGCCGGTTCCAAGAATGATCGGCTCATGGGAGTAAATGATCTGAATCCCGAATTTCGACCCAGTGCCCAACGCCTGTTCGATCATCGGACCCAGGTGATGCAGATTGATGACGACTTGGCGGAACCCATGCCGTTTCAGCAGCAGTAAGTTCCAGACGATGAGCGGCACTCCGCCGACCGGCAGCAACGGTTTAGGAATGGTGTTCGTCAGCGGTCTCAGACGGGTGCCAAGACCAGCCGCAAGAATCATGGCTTTCACGCGATCAGTGCTGAGGATTGAGTGCTGAGTGCTGAGTCGATGATCCGACGTTCAGTCCTCAGTCCTCACCCCTCAGTCCTCTACTGCAATTCCGGCACGTGTGGGCTGAGGTGCTTCCGGAGGGTATCCAGTTCCGGATATTTTTTAAGATTGCGTTTGACGTAGCTCAAGACACGAGGAATATCAGCTAAGAACTTCGGATTACCTTTGACCCGATCGATGTAGACAAACCTGCCGGCCGCCTTCAGATTGCGTTGTATACTCGTCAAATCAAACAGCCGTCGGAACGCGGCACGATTGGTCCAGACGAAGCGTCGCTCGGCCAGCTGGTCGAGGTAGTATTCCACCAAATCGTCAACGAGGGATTCGTCGAGCTGAATGTAGGCGTCCCGCACCAGGGAGGCAAGATCATAGGTCGCCGGTCCCATTAAGGCGTCCTGAAAGTCGATCACGCCGAGCCGCAGCCCGTCGACCATCAAATTGCGAGAGTGGTAATCACGATGCGTGAAGACGCGTGGCTGCCCGGCCAGTAGTTCCGCAATCCATTCGAACTCGCGTTGTATGGCCGTGGCGTCCTCATCGGGCAATGGTTTGCCGCTGCGCGCCACGACTCCATACTCCAGAAAGTGATCGAACTCCCACGCCAACAACGGCACGTCGAAGCTACGGTGAAACGCCACGCACCCGGGATCCGACGGTGTAGTAGCATTGATCTGCATCTGGACCAAGACGTTGATGGCCTGCTTATACCGCGACTCCAAGTTCGGCGCATCCGCCTGACTGACGGCCTCTGCCAACGTCACATCTCCGAAATCTTCCAGATAGAGCAGCCCTGCGGATTGATCATAATAGTGGAGTGCGGGCACCGGCACATTCGCGTTGGCCAAATGCGACATGATGTTGATGAACGGCAGTTCGGAGATCTGATGGATACCCCCGCTCACCGCCTCTTCTGACTGTTTGAATCCTTCCGGCTCAGCCAACTGCATCACGATCACAGAATGTGGCGGTCCGCCCGCGACTGCGGCTCGATAGTAGCGCCGATTGGAGGCATCCCCTGCCAATGGGGTCAGCGTCCTCAACAAGAGGCCGGGAGGAAGACGAGTCTCGACTGTCTGAGCGATGAGTGTTTGATCGAGAGGAGACAGCGGAGTTTTGATAGGGGTTGTGTTGGCCGACAACATACTCAACGAATTATAGCGAGCGTCCCACGACTTGTCACGAACACCGCGTATTCGATCGACCTACGGCAGCGCTTCCGGAATCTGACCCATCGGTCTGAGACTCAACACCCGATGCATGACGGTCACTCCGAGCGCGGCTCCGACCGTATCCGCCAACCAATCGAGCCAACTCGAATCTCGGAACGGAACGAACGCTTGGTGAACCTCGTCGCTCACCCCATACAACGAGGCCAGTAGAATAGCTGCGGGAATCGCTTGCCGCCTCCACGAATCATATCCGCTTCCACAAATTGCCCGGTAGCACAATGCGCCCAATACCGCATATTCCACGGCATGCAAGACCTTATCACTGAAATAGGTGACGAACGGCACATGGGTTTCGGGATGAGACTGCGCGGATAAATAGAAAATGAGCCCGGCATATCCGCACGCTGGCCCCCAGTACCGAAAAAATGTCGTCATCTCAACTCCTCATGCGATGTTCGATCACAAATCCATCCGCAGATTGCATGCTCATACCCCCTATGACATACTCGCCGAAAGAAAGGGTGATCGGCATCAATGAAGCATGTCCACGTGAGTTTTCTGTGGCATATGCACCAGCCCTATTACACCGATCCGGTGGCTGGATCGGCCAGTATGCCGTGGGTACGTCTGCATGCGACCAAGGCCTATTATGATATGGCTTATTTGTTGGAGAAATTTCCAGGTGTTCACTCCACGTTTAATTTTACGCCATCCCTCGTCTTGCAGTTACAGGAGGTCGGCACCGGCAAAATCCTCGATCTTTTTCTGGAACATGCACAACGTCCGGCGGCCAACCTAACTCTTGAAGAAAAGGCCTTTCTGGTCCGGCATTTCTTTGCGGCCAACTGGGCGACAATGGTACGCCCCTATCCACGATATCATGAGTTACTGGTGAAACGGGGATTGGACATACCGAGGCATGATCTCCACCGCATCGCCTGTCAATTCTCCACACAAGAGCTGCTGGATCTGCAAGTTTGGCACAATCTCACCTGGTTCGGGTACGGCACCGTTCAACAATATCCTCGTCTGGCAGCCCTGCGCCAGAAAAATCGCGGCTTCACCGAGGACGACAAGCGGGAAGTACTGGAACTACAATGGACGGCTGTGCGAGAAATCCTCCCCCTGTATCGACGACTCATGGAACGAGGGCAAATCGAACTGACCACGACTCCTTTCTATCATCCGATTCTGCCGCTGGTCATCGACACCGATATCAACCGACGGGCCAGGCCGGACCTCCCTTTGCCCGCTCGTTTCCATGCCCCAGATGATGCCGCAGCTCAACTTCAACAGGCCGTCGATTTTCATCATCACACATTCGGTCGGCCTCCGACCGGTTTGTGGCCGTCAGAAGGGTCGGTGTGTCCGGAGATGCTTCCTCTTATCCATCAGGCCGGTCTCCGCTGGTTCGCCACGGACGAAGGCATCCTCGCACGCTCTCTGGAAATGTGCGGCCGTCCATGGCACCGACAGTCTTCGCTCTATCAACCCTATCGCATCGGTGAAGACGAGCATGCTTTGACCGTACTGTTTCGCGACCGCGAGATCTCCGACGCATTCGGATTCGTCTACCACAAGACGACGCCCGAATCCGCCGCCGAAGATGTTCTGCGGCGCTTGCGGGGCGTCCTCTACGACGCGCCCCAAGAGAAGCTCGTCATTGCCATCATTCTGGACGGTGAAAACCCGTGGGAACATTATCATGACGGGGGTGAACAATTCCTTTCCCTCTTGTACGAGGCCTTCACAAACCACGAACTGGATCAAGCCGGGCAGATCGCGGTCCAAGCGGCGACGATTTCCGACGCGATCACCTCCGTTCAGCCCACACAGCAGCTCTCCTGTCTCCATTCAGGCTCCTGGATCAACTCCGACTATAAAATCTGGATCGGGCACCAGGAAGACAATCGCGGATGGGATCTCCTCGGTCATACCCGTAGTCGGCTTATGGATGTTGCCCCGAGTCTTCCGTCCGACCGCGCACAGGCGGCTTGGCAAGAACTGTATGCCGCTGAAGGCAGCGACTGGTTCTGGTGGTACGGCGATGATTTCGATACCGATTTTAAACCAGAATTCGACCGGCTCTTCCGAACGCATCTCCGCAATGTGTGGACGCATATGGGCATTCCGCCTCCCGATTACCTGAATGCCCCGATCTGCGCCACGGCTATCGCCTCGGAGTTCGATTCGGTCCAACAGCCGCTCGTCCTGTTGAATCCTACGATTGACGGCATGGTGACCGACTTTTTTGAATGGCGCGGCGCCGGGAGCATCAACACCCGACCCCCGCTTGGCGCCATGTGGAAAGCTGACGGACTCTTCACCGCGATCCGATTCGGTTGGAACCTAGAGCACCTCGTGATGAGATTCGACCCCGACGACACGAGCACGACACGACAGGGCCTCGACGTCGACATCACTTTGCAAGGACCTCAATTCACGTTTCGGCTTACGTTTCCGCTTTTTTCACCGGGCCCGGAGACATTTCTCTTGTTTCGCCGGACCCAGGCGGATGCCTGGCAGGAAATCGACTCTTATGGGTCGATCAATGCCCACACCATTCTGGAGTTGGCCGTTCCCTGGAAAGAGTTGAGCCTGAAACAAGGGAACGCGGTCCAGATGTCGATCATCGTGCGAGAACATGGCCTCGAAGTGGCCCGTTATCCCGGCCATAGTCCGGCCGTCCTCACCGTACCAGGGCCGGAATTTGAGGCCGGACTCTGGAGAGTCTAAGACGAACAGTGCTGAGTTTTGAGTTGTGAAATTTCCCCCTGGGACACTGAGCACTCACAACTTTTCGAATGGAGAGGAACAACCATGCCCGATCTAAGGCGTGATCCCATTGTGGGCCGCTGGGTAATCATTTCCACAGAACGAAGGGGCCGCCCACATGATTTCGTCAAACCCCAACCGACCCGACCGGTTTCAACGGCCCTCTGTCCGTTTTGCCCGGGACAGGAACGACTCACGCCAAAAGAGATCATGGCCTATCGACCGCAGCCGGGCGAACCCAATTCTCCCAACTGGACCGTCCGTGTCGTGCCGAATAAATTTCCCGCGCTGCACGTCGAAGGTGACATGGGTCGCGAAGGGGTCGGGCTCTACGACCGCATGAACGGCGTGGGCGCCCACGAAGTCATCATCGAAACCCCCAACCATATCGAAGGTCTCGCAGATCTCCCGACCAAGAAGATCGAGGACATACTGTGGGCCTATCGAGACCGCATGATCGATCTCAGAAAGGATCTTCGGTTCCGTTACATTCTCATTTTCAAGAACCACGGCGTGTCCGCCGGTGCCACGCTGGAACACAGCCATTCTCAGCTCATCGCCATGCCGATCGTCCCGACCAGCGTGCAAGAGGAGCTCGACGGATGCCGCACTCACTACCAGCAGAAGGAGCGCTGCATCTACTGCGACATTCTCCGGCAAGATCTCTCGGATGGAGATCGCATCGTCGCCGAAAATCCGGAATTCCTGTGTGTGACGCCCTTCGCGCCGCGGTTCCCGTTCGAAATGTGGATTCTTCCCAAGCGGCATGCGGCGTATTTCGAGGAAAGTCAGAAATCACAGTTTGAATTTCTGGCCCCCATCCTTTCGGAATCGTTGCGTCGCATGGACAAAGTGCTGTCCCGTCCCCCGTACAACTTCATCCTCCACAGCTCTCCCCTTCACGAGAAGACCGGCGATTACTACCATTGGCATCTGGAGATCATCCCTAAATTGACGCAAGTCGCCGGCTTCGAATGGGGCACCGGCTTCTACATCAATCCGGTGTCACCGGAAGAAGCCGCGACGTTTCTGCGCGAAGCGGTGATCTAAGTGCCGACCCGCTTTCGTCTTGAAGATCCTATCCTCAGAGAGGTTCTTCACCGCGTTGAACAGACCATTCGTCGTGGGGGCGGAAGGGTCTGGCTGGTCGGCGGCTCGGTTCGCGATCTCGCGCTCGGTCGACAGCCCCGGGATCTGGACCTCGAAGTCGTTGGGCTCCCGCCTGGTCAAGTCCACGCACTGCTGACTGAGCACTTCTCTGTGCAATTCGTCGGAAAAGCGTTCGAGGTCTTCAAGCTGCAAGGTCTGCCGGTCGATATTTCCATTCCCTCCCGCATACTTGATGACGGCACGTCCCTGCCCGGCTTGCTGAGACAAGCCGATCCCAACATGCCGATCGACGAGGCACTGGCACGGCGAGACTTCACCATCAACGCGATGGCCTGGGATCCGGACACCATGGAGCTTCGCGATCCCTTTAACGGTCGCGACGACCTTGATTCACAAATATTGCGTCACGCATCGACCCGATTCGTCGAAGATCCTCTGCGCGTCTTGCGTGGCATGCAGCTGTCCGCTCGCTTTGAGCTCACTGTTGCGCCGGAAACAGTGTCCCTGTGCCGAACATTGTCCCAGGAGGATCTGCCGAACGAGCGTCTATGGGAAGAATGGAAAAAGCTGCTCCTTCAAGGACGCAATCCGTCGCTGGGTTTGCAATTCTTACGTCACTGTGGCTGGCTCCGTTTCTATCCAGAGCTCGCGGCCCTGGAAGGCTGCCCACAAGATCCCATCTGGCACCCGGAAGGTGACGTCTGGATTCACACCCTCCACTGCCTGGACTGGTTCGCTGCCGAGCGAACCGGAGATGAGGTGGACGACCTCGTCGTCGGGTTGGGCATCCTCTGCCACGACTTCGGCAAACCGGCCACGACCAGAGAGGAATATGGACACGTCACCTCACGGGGACATGAATCGGAAGGAGAAAACCCAACAAGACGTTTTCTAGAACGACTGACCAACCAACAGGACCTAATCGATGAGGTGGTCCCTCTGGTGTGTTGCCATCTTCGTCCTCGTGCCCTCCATGACGCCAACGCTTCGGACGGCGCAGTCCGCCGATTGGCAAAACAAGTCCACCGCATCGATCGATTGGTGCGTGTGGCGCGGGCCGACCATGCAGGCCGTCCACCGAAACTGTTTGATGGATTTCCCGCCGGCGAGTGGCTGTTGTCTCGGGCTCAACAGCTGGCAGTGGACCGCCGCGCTCCTCTTCCCATCGTCATGGGCCGTCACCTATTGGAATTGGGAATCCAGCCTGGTCCTGACATGGGGCGGCTCCTTAGCGATTGTTATGAGGCTCAACTTGATGGAGACTTTAGAACGCTTGAGGACGGCCTCACCTATGTAAAGAGTCGACTCTCCGCTCCCTGCTGATCAGCTTCTTCTCCGGCCTTGCAAACATTCACTCGTCGCTCCTTAACACCCTTGTCCCTTGACCGCTTGAACGCGTATCATACTCCCATGCACGTGCAATTGAACCACCCGTCGCGGTCAATTGAAATCAAGGGGCCGAAGCGAGCCAAAGAACTGCTGCGCGAATTAAATCTTCTGGTTGAAGCACACTTGGTGATTCGGGGCGACGAATTAGTAACCGAAGACGAGATGCTCTCCGACAAGGATCAGATCGAAATTCGTCCGGTGATTTCCGGAGGATGATGCTGGCTTGATCTTGAAAAGTAGGAATACGAATACATACGGTTGCGATATATCAACTGATCTTGCAACATCACTCGGATCTATCCCCCGGCATTACGCCTTTCGGATGTGACTAGCAACGAAGACGTGTCCGCAAAGCATCTGCCAACCATCTTTGCAAACTACTGGAATGAGGCAGTTTAGTCGTATCCATACCATTCTGCTACAACACCCTGTAGGATAAATCATCCGCGGTTTCATGAGAGGAATTTCGTAACCTGCTGATTACTCAGCGGTCTACGTTTCATCTTGCGAATAGGGTAAAACGGCACTACCTTTGCTGAACATCCTGGTAAGTGCCAAGTGAGTGGCACACATACTTTACAATTTTTATTTTATTAAGGGGGTTCTCATAATGAAGAGCATGTTGATGGCAGTCATGGCAGTGGCAGTGGCAGTGACGTTCAGTGCGCCAGCCTTCGCCGGTGAGAAGAAAGAAGAGAAGAAGAGCGGCCACGTTGTGGTCTATGGTGAGGGGAAGAAGGATAAGGGCGGCAAGGCTGACGAGACCTTCAGCGATAAGAAGGAAGAAAAGAAGGGCGGCCATGCCGATACCTTCGGCGAGAAGAAGAACGAAAAGGGCGGCAAGTAAGAGTCAGCTTGGTGAGGCTTAACTGGGGGGCTTTCCATACCGTAGGAAGCCCCCCTGCTATTTTATGGAGCAGAGCCTTACTCCCTCAATCCAGTCCCTCTTACAACGATAAAACGTAACAAATTCCGGACAAGTCGTACGATTCTGACTACGATCCCGAGAGCCTTATCCTGTGGATTGCCCTGGCGATCCCCTCTCATTCCTTGTATTTACCGATACTTCTGTGGAGAAATTTCCACGTTGAAGTCGGTACAAACTTTGCGGATAGACTTCCTCACGGGCTTGCCACGACCAAGGAGTTGGAGATGGAGTTACCACGGTCAATGACCAGTCATTATCACTGGATTCTGATGTGTCTGCTTCTGCTCATCACCACAGCGTGCCCTTCGACCAGTTCCACGCCAACCAGTGAAACGACCGCGCTAGCCAGTGAAACGGCCGCCCTTTCGTGGGACGCCAATAGCGAGCCAGACCTTCAGGGATACAAGCTCTATCTGGCAACGATCTCAGGAGGGTATGGTGCGCCGATTGCCACGTTGCCGATGGACGTCACCAGCTACACCGTGACTGGCCTGGAACCCGGTTCCACCTATTTCTTTGTAGTCACCGCGTATAATTCGGATGGTGTCGAAAGTTCCTTCTCAAATGAAGTGAACAAAACTACCCTCTAACAACCGTCGCTGAACCACGAATTCAGACTTTTCCGCTGTTCGTCTCTTGACCCTCTCTCTCCGAGAACTGTATAACCACTGACTCTGGTAAATCTGAGACAAAAGCGCTGAGTATTGAGACGAGACTCCATCCTTATCCATCGTCGTCAAGCTAGCCCTTTACCTCAGAACTTATACCTCGGCGGTTAATAGGGATGCGCCCGTAGCTCAAATGGATAGAGCACCAGACTACGGATCTGGGGGTTACAGGTTCAAGTCCTGTCGGGCGCACCAAACCTTGCTTGCTCTTCTTTTCATGCCTCGCTGACGGGTCTGGGCATATGTGATTCAGTCCCGTCTGATGCATCAGACGGGACATCGTGTGTACGACCGTTTCTTTTTGTAACGGCTCCATCCGACCGACCAATCTGCTATACAAATTTTCAGATTATTGAGCGCTCGAATTGAGCCTCAGCACAATCACTTATGCCAGGTCTGCGATTTGCAAATGGATTTGCAAATGTACGTATCGGCTATCGCCAATTACAACTCCTTGCAGAAGACTTTGCCGGTCTATCCCCCGATGACCAATTTCTTCTATACCCATCATGCGCAATGGTTCGGCATCGGTCTTCACTCCTATTTCTGACGATGTCTTTATCAAGGGACCTTCCGAGTATCGGACGTAGGTCCGGAACGATAAGCTATCATCATGAAACCTGTAATGATATTGGCACCTATACTCATCGCACTATTTCTGCTGTTCGACAGCATGCCGAGCAAAGCGCAGGCCACGTTGTGGGAGACGTATCAGTCGGCGGGGCACCAAGCTATAGAAGATCGACGTATGGCCGATGCCGAACGGTTACTGCTCGCCGCAGCCAAACACATAGAGACCATCAGTCCCGACGATCCCCGCCTGGCCAATACGCTCAACGACCTGGGCGTGTTGTACGGCATGCAAAATCGAGACATTGAAGCCGAGCCGCTCTTTGAACGGGCATTGGTCATTAATGAAAAGGCATTCGGACGACAACATCCTTCCGTCGTTTTGGCGTTGCAAAATCTCAGCGTGATTTACGCCTCGCAGAATAAGTTCCCCGAGGCACACAGAGCGGCGCGCGAAAGTTTAGAAATCGGCCTTTATCTATTTGGAATGGACCATCCTCGCATTGGATCAACTTGTCGGACGTTGGCGACGGTCTATGCATTGCAGGGTAAATATGAGGAGGCTGAACGCTTGGCAGAAAAATCGATCGTCATCTTTGAAAATACGTTGGGCGAGCGCCACCCCGAGACTGCTCAGAGCCTAAAAATGATGATCACACTCATGTGGGCGACCCATCGAGAACGCGAAGCTCAGAAACTCGAGACCCGCCTCAATACCATTCGTCAGAGTTCCCACTCTGCATCTGAATCGGTTGATGAAGCCGATCACAATGGTGACAAGACCTCCACACCTTGAGCAAGGTTCATGATTCAAATCCCGCTCGCATAAAGATTGGTTAGGGTCATCCTCTGTGGCGAGGATGAAGTGGTGTGTCACCTTCGCGTGAAAGGGCTTTGTGGGTTGACGACCACGCTCGCACTGTGGGCGGGTGATTTGTCCTTAGGCAGCGCCACATAGCTCAATGTGTATTACCGCAAACCAGCAAGACCGCTCCGCACATTCGAGTCGGTACCAGGGATATTTCTAGTGGGCACCCATTGCGTCTTGAATCACACTATTGCCCAGCGTAACGAAGCTATGGGCAACACATCCGGTCGAAACAATTTGTGCTCATGGTTACTCAAGGTCGGTGTTCTGATCGCCTGGTGTCGTCACCGGCCCACCAGACGCAAGACGGTGATGGCGGTGAACGACACCTGGCTCCGTGCGCTTGTACATGTTCACGAATAGTCACCGCGCTACAGTTGCTTGTCGTGTTCGTGAATGGTTCGTATCGCGCAGGGAATTTGGTTTGCTGGAATCAATGGGTTGAATGTTACTGATTGCTCCACAGTTCACACAACGAGCGCCCAAACATTGCCACGAAAAGTAATCCGTGGCACCGTAGAAATAATCATGCACTTTCAATCCACCGCATCGTTCACATACCATGATAATGCTCCTTTTGTTGATTGCGAAATGACCCGTCTCGTGATTGAGGCGAGCATGGATCTGTTGTCATGGACTAAGCACAAACACTGCCACGCCGATGCCTTGAACGAAATTGTTGATAATTCAGCGTTCCCGACATTCCATCTGGCTGTAAACCCGCACCGTCGAATGGGACAACTTGTCTTCGTTCATCGACGATGTGTCGCGAGTCGCCTTGGTCGGCACATTGATGACGCTGCGCCAAGCTTTCGCCGAGTGTGCCCCGAACGATGCCCATGGATCGATCATGTGAGAAGATTTCTGCCAGAGCGCGCCTTTGCCATAGCGGGGTTGATGACATGCACCGTCCCACTATTTTGATCGTGGATGATGACGTCGAAACACAGGCGTTGCTCCGAGATGCTTTGTCGAAAGAAGAGTACGGCATCGACACCGCGGCCGATGGGAAGATCGCTTTGGATATGGTCGCTCAGCTGAGGCCGGACCTGGTAATATCCGACATCAATATGCCGGGACTCGACGGCCTCGCTCTACTCGGGGAGTTACGTTCTCGCGGACACGACATGCCCGTCATTCTTATGACGGCCTATGGTAGTCTGAAGACGGCGGTGGACGGCATCCGAGCAGGGGCTTTCGACTACCTCAGTAAACCGTTCATCATGGACGATGTGCGGTTGGTGATTCATCGGGCACTCGAACATACCCAACTATCCAGGCAGAACCAGCAGCTCAAAGAACAGCTTCGCGATCGTTACCGGTTTGACAATTTCGTCGGCAGCAGTCCAGCGGTCGTCTCCGTGTACAAGTCCATCGCTCGGGTGGCTCAGACAGACAGCACGGTTTTACTAGAGGGTGAAAGTGGAACCGGCAAAGAACTCATCGCCCGAGCCATTCATGCCAACAGTGCACGAAGTGCCGGCCCCTTCGTGACGGTCGACGGCGGAGCATTGACCGAGACGCTGCTCGAATCGGAACTGTTCGGACACGAACGGGGCGCGTTCACCGGCGCAGTGGGCTCCAAGAAGGGTCTATTGGAGAAAGCCCATCTCGGCACCTGTTTCCTCGACGAGGTGGCCGATCTGTCGCCTGCGCTACAAGGGAAATTACTTCGTGTCATTCAAGAGAAGGAATTCCGACGCGTGGGCAGTACCATAACCACGACCGTCGACGTACGCATTATTGCTGCGTCGAAAAAAGACTTACGCTCACTCGTGCAGGCTGAAACGTTTCGCGAAGACCTATATTATCGGTTGAATGTGGTGACGATACATATCCCGCCATTGCGGGAACGCATGGAAGACGTGCCGCTCTTGGCGCAGCATTTTGTGCAGACCTACGGTTCCTCCAAGCCGAAGCCGGTCACGGGAATGTCGACTGAAGCCATCGCCGTCCTGACCCGCTACTGGTGGCCGGGAAACGTGCGGGAACTCGAACACGCCATTGAACGAGCGGTCGCCCTCACTCCGCATCCCATTATTTGTCCCGAAGATCTTCCACATGCCGTGCAGACGGCCACGGTGCAGACGGCGGCTCAAGCGCAAGGATGGCTGACCTTGGAGGAATTAGAACGAGAGCATATCGTGCGGGTTTTGAAGCACCATCACCAAGATTTGGGTCGATCCGCCGAGATTTTGGGGATTCATCGGAAGACGTTGTTACGAAAACTACGGCAATATGGTCTTGCGAATGGGCAACGGACAAGATATCTACCTCCGGACATCTTGTCTACGCCGGTCCATAACGAGCCGTCTCCCGCAATCTCCAATCCGCAGGAATTGGACTCATCACGATTCTAGGTCGAGGGACTGTTCTTTGCTTGTATTCTTCGGCAAGGTATGAGTTTCGGGTACGTTTCGGCTACAAGGACGACACAACCGTCGTTACGCGGGAGGGTGGTGATTATGGATGGCTATGGCAAACGCGCATTGATCATAGATGATAATGAGGACATTCTGCATCTGACCGGGATAACCCTGATGGATCGCGGCTATAACGTGTACACGGCTTCTGACGGCTTCGGAGGATCGGAGCAAATGAAAAAAAACGTTATGACGTCGTGCTGGTGGACTACCACATGCCGCGGCTTAACGGCCTGCAATTTATCGAGATGTGCCGCATGATGTGGCCTGAGACGCCCATCATTCTGATGTCGGTCGACAACTACGTGACCGATCGTTCTGATCTTGCCAAAGAGGTCTTTGCGTGTATCGCTAAACCATTTGAATCGTCCCGATTGAATGAAGCTCCCCGCAGCAAGCTGCGGGGTATCACAGAACTAAAACATTCGGAGCTGCCGGAGATCGTCGTGAGGCTGCCCTTGCCGCTGCACATACCGTTCGACGGTCTGCCAGTTT
>Ga0134128_10001413_pt1 | contig 30998 bp, 30 predicted proteins | sample KB31754_FD_96462 | JGI IMG/M metagenome (GOLD analysis project Ga0134128, IMG submission 96462) | Terrestrial soil microbial communities with excess Nitrogen fertilizer from Kellogg Biological Station, Michigan, USA - KB3-175-4 | ecosystem: Environmental > Terrestrial > Soil > Unclassified ... | reverse complement strand
TGTCGAGCGCGACGAGGGTGATTCCCTTTTTGATACAAACGGCTTTCACCTGCGCCGATTCGCCGGCCGCCGCTGTGATCACCATGCCTTCGAGCTCGGGTGTCTGGGTCGCATACACATGCAACGGAATACGGTACTGCCGCGCCGGCAGGATGCAGCGCGGGTGCAGCACCTTCGCTCCGTTGCTCGCGATCTCCTGGGCCTCGTCGTAGTGCAGCGCGCGCAGCAGCCGTGCCGTCGGCGTCGAGCGGGGGTTCGCGCTGAACAGGCCCGGGACGTCCGTCCAGATCTCGAGCCGCCGCGCCGCGAGCTTCGCCGCGAGATAGGCGGCCGAGGTGTCGGAGCCTCCGCGGCCGAGGAGCACGGTGTTGCCGTCGGCATCGTTTGCGATGAAGCCCTGCGTGACGAGCACGGGCGCGAGCCCGCAGAGCCGCGCGGCGAGCTCGGGCTCGGGCGCGAAGCTGCAGGTCGCCGAGAGAATGCTCGCGCGAGCGGATGCGCCGCGCCGTGGCTCGGCCGCGAGGAGCGTGCGCGCGTCGATCCACTCGACCGGCAACCCCACGTGGCGAAGGTAGCGGGCGCCCAAGTCGGTCGCCATCAGTTCGCCCGCCGCCATCACCCGCGCTCTGATCCGGTCGCTCACCTCACCGACGAGCGCAACTCCCGCCGCGATCTGGCCGAGCTCGGCGAAATGCCGCTCGAGTTCTGGCCCCACCTCGATACCGAGCTCGGAGGCGAGCGCCCGATGCCGCTCCTCGATCGCCGCAAGCAACTCGGCCTGGCGCTCCCGCTCGGCAACGTCGAGCAGCCTCTCGAGTCGGTCGGTGATGCCGGTGATGGCCGAGTGCACCACGAGCACGCGGTCTCCTTCGGACCGGCGCGCGGCGACCACGTGCGCAATGTTGCGCCAGTTCGCCGCGGACGAAACGCTCGTGCCGCCGAATTTGAGAACGTTCCAGGAGGGAAGAGCCGTGCGCGCCACGCGATGATGCCTCGCTGCCTCGCCGAGCCGGCGGCCCGTGACCGCCGGAGGGGTGCGGAGCCTCAGACCTCGTCGTCGAAGATGTCGCGCAAGTCCTTCTCGAGCTTCTTGTCGGCGAGGACCTCTTCGAGTCGGCTCCAGGCGGCCTTGCCGCGCTTGCCCTGATTGCGCGCACGCTTGTCCACGCGGTCGAGCAGACGGTCGTAGTCGGTGCCGTCCTCCGGGGGCGTCGAGAGGAACTCGTCGTCGATATCGAAGCCTTCGTTGTCGCGCTCTGCCATCGGTGTTAGTCTGATTTTCCTTGCGGGATCAAGGAATTACCTCACCAGGCGGAGCCCGGCAGGAGGGCGAACTATAGCGGATTCCGCTCAACTGGCAAGGGGCTCGACCATACGAGGACCGGCGCGCCCCGCCCGAGCCCGAGCGTGGCGGCAGCATTGCCGTCCGTCTGGGCAATTTCGAGCGTATCGAACGAGTTCATGAGTGCGATCAGCTCGCCCGGCCGCGCATCCCCGTACGTGCGGCGGTAAGGGATGACCCGGCCGCCGATAGTCACGTGGGCCTCGCGAAGAAGGGTGAGCCGGCTCGAATCGATATCGGTGATGAGGTTGCCGAAGTGGTCGATCGTGATCACCCGCCCGCTCACGGCCTGCCCGGCCTCGGTGGCGGCTCGCGCCGCCGGGGGCTCGTTCATCGGCATCGCCCGCCGCATGCCGAGCGCGTCCGGCGACAGGCGCCCTGCGGCGAGCTCGGCGGCAACCGGAGCAAAGATGTCCCGACCGTGAAAGGTCGCGCTCACGGCCCGAATGCCGAGGGCCGCGAGCGTCGCCGCGCTGAGCTCGTAGATCTCGCAATCCGGCGAGCGCGCGACGACCGGCTCGAGCAGTCCGTTGTCTGGCGCGATCAGCGCATGCCCGCGCGCCGCCACGCAGATGATCGCCCGCGCCGTGCCGACTCCCGGATCGACGATCGCGACGTGCACCGTGCCCGCGGGGAAGTACTCGAAGCAGCGCGCCAGCCAGAAGCCCGCCTCGGCAGGCCGCTGCGGAGGAATCGCATGGGTGACATCGATCAGGCGGGCAGTCGGGAATCGCGTGAGGATCCGGCCTTTGACCACCCCGACGAAGGGATCCTCGAGCCCGAAATCGGTCGTGAGTGTGACAATCCCGCACGGCCGGAATGCGCTCATGCGCGAATTATGGACCCCGCGGCTATGCCTCGCCGGCGCTTCGATCCGCGCAGGCGACGCAACGGTCGGTGTAAGGCACTGCTTCGAGCCGCTGGGGCTCGATTTCCTCGCCACACACGATGCACGTCGTATAGCGACCTTCGGCGAGTCGCTGGAGCGCATCGTCGATTCGCTTGAGCTCGGCGTCGGCCGTCCGGCTGAGCGCGCTCAGGATCCCGTTGCGCTCACTCTCGGTTGAGATATCTCCGTAATCGGCGCTCGAGAGGTCGGGCTGCTGCTTGAGGCCGGTGTTGGCGCGCAGCTCGCGCGCCCGCAGCTCCTCGCGCCGGCTGATCAAACGCTGCTGAATCGCCTCGGTATTCACTTGCACGCTCCTCGATGAGCCCCGCGAGGCTCGCTGCGGGGCCGGAGCGACGCAAAATGCGTGCCTTATTGAATCAGGCGGCGGCTCGCCGGGCGCCCGCACCCTCGAGCGCCGCCGCGAGCACATCGTCGATGCGCTCGGCCCAGACGAACTGCAGACGCTCTTTGGCACTTTCCGGAATGTCGTCGAAATCGCGGCGATTGCGCGCAGGCAGAATCACGGTGCGGATGCCCGCACGCGCAGCCGCCACCGTCTTCTCCTTGATTCCGCCGACCGGCAACACGAGCCCGCGCAGACTGATTTCGCCCGTCATCGCCACATCGCTGCGTACCGTTCGTCCCGACAGAAGCGAGGCGAGAGAGGTGAAGATCGCGACTCCGGCGCTCGGGCCATCCTTCGGAATCGCGCCCGCGGGAACGTGCACGTGCAGATCGATTTTGTCGAACCCTGCAGGGTCGTAGCCGAGCCTCTCGGCGTGCCCTTTGACGAGCGTGACGGCCGCCTGGGCACTCTCCTTCATGACGTCCCCGAGCTGTCCCGTGAGGATGAGACGGCCGCTGCCCGGCACCCGGCTCGACTCGACGAACAGGATGTCGCCGCCCACCGGCGTCCAGGCGAGACCGGTCGCAACGCCCGGAACGCTGGTGCGCATCGCGATCTCCCCGTGGTAACGGGGCGCGCCCAGAATGCGTGCGATGTCATCGGGCGATACGCTCACACGCCCTTCGCGACCCGAGGCAATTCCGACTGCAATCGAGCGCAGCACCGCGCCGATCTGGCGCTCGAGGCCGCGGACGCCCGACTCGCGTGTGTAGTCGTCGATGATGCGTCGCAGAGTCTCGTCGGGAATCTGCGCGCGCTCGCCCGTGAGCCCGTTCGCGCGTAGCTGGCGAGGCACGAGGTACCGCCGTGCGATCTCGAGTTTCTCCTCCTCCGTGTAGCCCGTGAGCTCGATGATCTCCATTCGATCGCGTACCGGCGCAGGAACGGAGTCGAGCACGTTCGCGGTGCAGATGAACAGCACCTTGCTCAGATCGAAAGGCACGCCGAGATAGTTGTCGCGGAAGGTGGAGTTCTGCTCGGGATCGAGCACCTCGAGCAGCGCCGAGTACGGGTCGCCGTGAAAGCCCGTGGAGAGCTTGTCGACCTCATCGAGCATCATCACCGGATTGCGCGTGCCGGCGCGCCGGATCGCCTGGATGATGTTTCCAGGCAGCGCTCCAAGATAGGTTCTGCGGTGCCCGCGCATCTCGGCCTCGTCGTGCACGCCGCCGAGGCTCACGCGCACGAACTTCAACCCGAGGGCGCGGGCGATGCTCTGGCCGAGCGAGGTCTTGCCCACGCCGGGCGGTCCGACGAAGCAGAGAATGGGGCTGCGCCCTTCGGGATTGAGCTTGCGCACCGCGAGGAATTCGAGGATGCGCCGCTTGACCTTCTCGAGCCCGAAGTGGTCCTGGTCGAGCGTCTCGCGCGCACGCTCGATGTCAAGATTCTCCGGATCGAGCCTCGACCAGGGGAGCGCCACCAGCCAGTCAAGATAGGTGCGCACCATCGAGTGCTCGCCGCTCGCCTCCGGCATGCGCTGCAGCCGGCGGAGCTCCCGTTCGGCCTGCTCCTTCACCTCCTGCGGCATCCCGGCTTTCTCGATCGTCTCGCCGAGCTCCTTGAGCTCCTCGGACGAGCCGCTCCCCTCTTCTTCACCGAGCTCGCGGCGGATCTGGTGCAGCTGCTCGCGCAGTACCGCCTCCTTCTGGCGCTCATTGAGCGCCTCGCGCGTCTTCTCCCCGATATCGCGGGAGAGCTTCAGCACCTCGATGCGCTTGTTGAGAGCGCCGATGACGCGGTCGAGCCGCGCCCCGAGGTCGAACGTCTCGAGGATCTCCTGCTTCTCGGAGGTGTTCACGTCCGTCACGCTGATCACGAGATCCGCGAGCTGACCGGGCGCCTTCACCGCTTGAATGGTGCTCACGAGCTCCGCCGGCGTCTGTGGCAGCAGCTGCAGCGCCTCGATCGAGCGGTCGCGCAGATACAGCGCGCGCGCCTCCACTTCCCGGCTCGTCGACTCGGGGTCGGGATGCAGCTTCACGCGCGCCTTCAGGTGCGGAGCGCCTTCGATGAACTCGAGGACCTCGAAGCGCTGCTCGCCCTGGCAGATCAGGTGATGCACGCCGTCTGCCGCGGTCACGAAACGCGCGATGCTCGCAACGGTCCCGATGCGATGCAGATCCGCGGGACCCGGGTCATCGACCGAAGCCTCTTTCTGCAGCAGAAAGCCGATCTTGCTCCGCGTGCGAACGGCCTCCTGCGCCACGGCCGTCGAGCCCGGCCGATTGACGGCGATGGGCAACACGACGCCCGGGAACAGCACGATGTCCCGCACGGGTAGGATCAGCAGCTCTTGCGTCTCATCCGCCATCGCTACTCCTTCGTAACTCGCAGCGTCAGGCAGCCGTCGGCGATGCAGCGCTCGACGAGCCTGTAGCGGCCGTTCGCGAGCTCGAGCTGGCGCTCGAATCGCCCGTACGGGATCTCGAGTCGCCTCACGCGCATGGTCGCAAGCTCGGCCGGTAGTCGCCGCTCCGCGCTCACCGTGAGCCCCGTCGGGCCGATCTCGACCACCACGGATTCGGGTGCGACTCCCGTCAATGCGACGCAAACGACGATCTCGGTGTCGGTCTCGAAGACATCGACCGGCGGCTCCCAAAGCGGCTCGGCGCGGCGCTGAGCGAGCGTGAGGCCATAGAACTGGCGGTGCCTGCGCTCGGCGCGCTCGAGCGCATGGAGCGCCTCATCCCACATCCAGGCAATGCGATCGATCGAGCTCACGCGCAAGGCTCCTCGGGGCTGCGCCGGAAATCGAGAGTCGGCTAGGGGAAGTTGGGACTGGGCAGCCCCATTGCAAGCCCGATCCGGCGATGTCTCAGCTGTCGGGGAAAGAGTGCCGCGAGGATGCAGCGAACAACGCGGCGAGGCGTGCCGGCAGGGACAGCACCGCCCACCGCGGCTCGCCGGAGAAGCTCAGCCGGCGCTACGCCGGGCTGCGGAGTCTGGCGGCGAAGTGGCGCGCGCGGCCGCAGCGGCCATGGCCCCTGCCGCCGCTGCAGCACGTTCGATGATGCTCGAGCGCGAGCCCGTCGCGGTCGCGCCGGCACGCGTGGCGGGCGAATCCACGGGGATAGCCGCTGGGTTTTGATAAAGGTACCAATCCACGCAACCGTAGGTGGCGCGGGCGTCCGCGGAGGCCGAGCCCAGAATTCTTTGCCAGGTCGCGGCCGGTCGAAGCGAGATGATGCTGTTCCGCTGCATGAGACACCTCCGTTGGCACTCCCCCCGCAGCGTCTGAACAGCATGACACCCGCGAGCGCGAGTGTCTACAACCGGCGACAGTATTCTCGACGCCTTTTCTACCGCCGAGGCATCGGTCTAGTGTGTGCCGCATGCCGCTCAGGCAGCGGACTGCGCGCGAAGAGCTCGTTCTTGCGCACGAATGCGAGCAGAAAGCGCCGCTCGAGTCCGACCATTTGAGTGCGGTATGCGCGCAGTGCTTCGAGCTTCGTGCTCCGCATTTCGGCATCGAGCGGCACGCCCTCCCAGCGCATCCCGGCAGCGCGCGGCGGTGCGCTCAACGGCTCGCGCGCATGCAGCCCACGCGGGGCAGGCCAGCGCGAGCCTCCGTGCACGATCCAGTAGCGGACTCGGTCGAGCTGCTTCCGCTCACCCATGATCCGCATGACGAGGCTGCCGGCCGCGCGGTGATCGGGATGCGCATCGAGCGGACTCGGCGCGAGCACGTAGGTCGGCTCCACGCGTTCGATCACCGCACGGAGCTCCTGTTGCAGGTTGTCGCCGTCGTAGTCGAGGCCCGGCTCGAGCGTACCCGGATAGCTCACGGCAGCGAGACCGGTAAAGGGCGAGGTGTAAGGAACGTACAGATGGTCGACGATGAGTGGCAGCAGCCCGCGATCCGGAAAACCGAGAAAGTACCGATCGTCCGAGCCGACGCCGAGCCGTTGCGCCGCTGTGCGCGCCTCCTGCATCCGCCGCTCACCGAGCGCTCTCAGTCCGGCCTGTCCCGGCCTCAATGTGTGCTCCACCCAATCTGCATCGAGCTCGAAGGCATCGCCGCTCGTGAGCCAGACGATTGCGACATGCGCGCCTGCGGCGCGCGCCCGCGCGATGATGCCGGCGCAGCAGAGCGATTCGTCGTCCGGATGTGGCGCGACGATCAGCACGCGATCGGTGGGACCCAGGGCTGCCAGGTCGGAGAGCGGATAGCTGCGAGCGGAGCCGGCGGCGAGGCCAAGGAGCAGGAGCGCTGCGATCGCCGGCACGCTCCTGCCGCTACGAGCGCTTCGCGGCGCGGCGCTCCGTGAGCCACTGCTGGAGTTGATCGAAGGGCTCGGCGAATTTGCGGACGCCCTCCTCCTCGAGCTGGTTTGCCACCTCCGAGGTATCGATGCCGAGCGCGGTGAGCTCGCGCAACACGCGCGGCGCCTCCTCACGGAATGCGGCGAGCCCCGGCGCCCCCTTGCCGTGATCGCGATAGGCCGCGATCGTCTCGAGCGGCAGGGTATTGATGGTCTCGGCGGCAATGAGGTCATCGACGTACTTGACGTCACTGTAGCGGGCGTCTTTGGTGGAGGTCGAGGCCCAGAGTAGGCGCTGCGGGCGCGCGCCGCGTTGCGCGAGCTCACGCCACCGCGATGAAGCCGATACTTCGCGATAGTGATCGTAGGCACGGGCGGCGAGCGCGGTCGCGGTGCGCCCTCGGATGGCCCGCGCCTCACCCCGCCCCTGCCCGGCATGCTCATCGAGCAGCCGGTCGACCAGGGTGTCGATACGACTCAGGAAAAAGCTCGCGACCGAGGCGACGCGTCGAATATCGCCGCCCCGCCCGGCCCGATGCTCCAGGCCGGCGAGGTACGCCTCGAGCACGGCCTGGTAGCGTTCGGGCGAGAAGAGCAGCGTCACGTTGACGTTGATGCCCTCGCCGATGAGCGTGCGGATCGCTGCGATGCCCTCGCGCGTTCCGGGCACCTTGATCATCACGTTCTCGCGCTCGAGCCGGCCCCAGAGGCGCCGGGCCTCGGCAATGGTCGCCGCGGTGTCGCGCGCGAGATGTGGCGAGACCTCGAGAGAGGCGAAGCCATCGGCTCCTTCGGTGCGTTGCCACACCGGCCTGAAGAGGTCCGCCGCATGACGGATATCGTCGACCACGATCGCCTCGTAGAGCTCGAGGCTGCTCGAGACTTTCGGGAGGAGCTCGGCGACGGGAGCCGTGTACTCGGCGTGCTGCATGATCGCCTTGGCGAAGATCGCGGGGTTCGACGTGAGGCCGGCAAGGCCGTCCTCATCGATCATGCGCGCCAGCGTGCCGTCGTTCAGGATGCGGCGGTGGATGTCGTCCAGCCACACGCTCTGTCCGCGGGATGCGAGCCTCAACAGTGGATTGCCGTCCATACAATCACCTCACTTCCCGATTATCGTGATTCGTGCGTCCATATGTAAGCCGCGGGGAGCGATCGGTAGGAGCAAATCTTGCACCCGCGGAGCGCCGCGCCGAATATCCGTACGGCGGACGGCCGGCGCCATCGGCTTCGAAGAGATCGAGAGTCATCATGCTCGTCCTCACCGTCAACGGCGGCAGCAGCTCCGTAAAGCTCGCCGCGTTTCGCAGCGCAGATGGCACCGCTCGCGAGCAAGGCTCCGTGGTGCCCGTCCGCACGGCGCGCGAGCATCTCACGGGCAGTCCCGAGCCTCGCGCAACGCTGCGCGCTTTCCTGCAAGAGTTCGAGCCGCACGAGCTCTCGGCAGTCGGCCACCGCATCGTTCACGGCGGGACACGTTTCGTCGAGCCGGTGACGATCGACGCCGGGGTCGAGGCGGCGCTGCACGAGCTCTCTGAGCTCGCCCCGCTCCACAATCCGCTCGCACTCGCCTGGGTCGCCGCCGCTCGCGAAGTCTGTGGGGTGGATGTGCCGCAGATCGCGGTGTTCGACACCGCGTTTTTCGCGACTCTGCCGCGCCTCGCGGCGGAATACGCGCTGCCCGCATCCTCGGGCACGACACTCGGTGTCCGCCGGTACGGCTTCCATGGGCTCGCACACGAGGCGCTGTGGCAGCGCTGGTGCGAGCTCAATCCGCAGCGCCCGCGCGGTGGTCGGATCATCACCCTGCAGCTCGGGGGCGGCTGCTCCATTGCGGCGATCGAGCGCGGCCGCCCGATCGACACGACCATGGGTTTCTCACCGCTCGAAGGGCTCGTCATGGCCACGCGCTCGGGCGATGTCGATCCCGCGGCGGTTGCGTATCTCGAGCACAAACTCCGCGTGCCGGGCGATCGCGTGATCGAGATCCTCAATCACGAATCGGGACTGCTCGGGCTCTCCGGCTCGAGCGGCGACGTGCGCGAGCTGCTTGGCGAGCAAAGCGACTCCGCGCAGTTCGCGGTGGAGCTCTATTGTTATCGAGCGCGCAAGGCGGTCGGCGCGTATCTTGCAGCACTCGGCGGATGCGACGGAATCGTCTTCGGCGGGGGAGTCGGGGAGCACCTGTCGGAGATTCGCGCGCGCATCCTCGCGCCGCTCGCCTGGGCGGGTGTCGAGCTCGATGCCCCAGCCAACGAAGCGGCACGCGGTGAGGAGGCGTGCATCAGCACCTCACGAAGTGCCGTCAAAGTGCAGGTCGTGCCCGTCGACGAGGAGCGCGTGCTCGCGACCGCGGCGCTCGCTGTCGCGCGTCAGCGCAGCTGATCCGGTACGAGCACGGCAGCCCCGCGCAAGCGCCCCTCGCGAAGCGCCTGCAGCGCCGCGTTTGCCCGCGAGAGGGGAAACGCCTCGACGTGCGGAGCGAGCGGCACGGCAGCTGCGATTCGCATGAAATCCGCGGCATCGGTGCGCGTGAGATTCGCGACCGACAGCACCGAGCGCTCGCCCCAGAGCAGCCGATAGGGAAAGCTCGGGATGTCGCTCATGTGGATTCCCGCGCACACGACGCGGCCACCTTTGCGTACGGCGGCGAGTGCGGCCGGCACGAGCGCGCCGACCGGCGCGAAGAGGATCGCCGCATCGAGCGGCTCGGGCGGCGACTGCGCGGAGCTGCCGGCCCATTCGGCGCCGCACTCGCGCGCGAATGCCTGTGCCGAATCATCGCCCTCGCGCGTGAACGCAAACACGCGGCGACCTTCGGCACGCGCCACTTGGGCGATGAGATGGGCCGCTGCCCCGAATCCGTAAAGGCCGAGATTCTCGCCCTCGCCTGCCGCTCGGTAGGCGCGATGGCCGATGAGGCCGGCGCACAGCAGCGGTGCCGCCTCGATGTCCGTATAGCGAGGCGGGATCACGCAGCAGTAGCGCGCATCGGCGAGCGCGTACTCGGCGTAGCCGCCATCGCGCGTGTAGCCCGTGAAGCGCGCACGCTCGCAGAGGTTCTCGAGGCCGCGACGGCAGTAGAGGCACTCGCCGCACGTTTGCGCGAGCCACGGTATGCCGATGCGATCGCCCGCCCCGAAGCGCTGGACGGCGTTGCCGCACCGTTCGATGCGGCCCACGATCTCGTGGCCCGGTATCACCGGATAGGGAATCTGTGGCAGCTCCCCGTCGACGACATGCAGGTCCGTGCGGCAGACGCCGCACGCGAGTACACGCACCAGTACCTCGTGCGGTCCCGGCTCGCGCACCGCAACCGGCTCCGCGACGAGGGGAGACCGGGGAGCGTGCGCGCGCAGGGCAAGCACCGGACGCCTTCGTCGGGCTCCTCTTTCAGAGTGAGCCGTGATCGGCTGCCGCGGCGGGCTTCGCCTCGTTCGCGGATGCCCTGTGCTCAACGGCCGCTGTGGATTGCCCGACCGGCGCTGCCGGCGCTCCAGTCGTCGAGGTCTGCTGCGCTGAAGGCGAGCCTGCGGGCGGGGTCGCAGGCGAGGAGTCGAGGTCGGCTTGCAGACCGACGGTCACCGGGATGCCGTTCGCAAGCTTCAATGTTTGAACAGCGTAGTCCCAGTCGATCGCGGTCGTGGTATCCCCGAGAGCGTGATCGAGCATCTGCTCGAACTCCGTGAGCCGGGGAGCGACAGTCTGGCCTTGCTCATCGACGGGTGCGTGCACCTCGAGCCACAGTTGCCCATCGACGAAGGCGACCTTCAGGGGCACGTTGATCAGCCGCACCTGAGTGCCGACCGGCACGGTCGGAAACAGAGCCGCCACGTCCTCCGGGTACATGCGGATGCAGCCGTGCGTCACCGGCATCCCGACGGCGAGCGGATTGTTGGTGCCGTGGATCAGGTAGTCGCCCGGCTTCACCGCGAGGCGCATGGCGAATGCGCCGAGCGGATTGTCGGGGCCCGCCCGCACGATCTTCGGCAGCGGATCGCCCTCGCGCAGGTGCTCGGCTCGGATGGATGCAGGCGGATACCAGACGGGATTGCGGATCTTCTGGATGATGCGCGTCAATCCGAGCGGAGTCTTCCAGTCCATCTTGCCGATGCTGACCGGATAGGTGACGACCAGGTGATGACCGTGTACCCGGCGCTTCGGATAATAATAGAGCCGGTGCTCGGCGATATTGACGATGACGCCCTCGCGCGGTCCGGGGGGCAGAATGCGGCGGCCGGGAATGACGATCGCAGTGCCGGCGCCCGGCAGCCACGGATCGACCTTCGGATTCGCTCGCGTGATCTCCTCGGACCCCACGCCGTACTGCCGCGCCAGATCGTAGAGTGTGTCCTCGTAGCGCGTTTTGATGTGGGTGTCCTCGCCCACGATCTGCGTGGAGCCGTCGTCGGCCAGCTCATATGTCGCCGCGCGAACCGGCACCGAGGGGATGAGCACCGCGATGGTGAGTAGGACTGCGCCGATCAGCACTGTCGGAATTCTTCGGGTCTCGATCGACTGCATGAGATGACGGCTCTCCGCATACCTGAAGACAAGCGGACTTGCGGCCTATTTTAGTCCTAAATACGTCAAAAGCGACGCCACCCTTCACAAATGCGACGCGCCTCAACGTAGGGCGGCGTGCCCCGTGCATCCACCCGATGCGCTCGAGACCTCGACAGCTTGCGCCGCGCCTGCCCCTCGGTATGTGCCTTGCTTCAGTCTCCGTCACCAAAGCACCATGGGGAGCCTCATGCGCCAGAGTCAACGGATCGCCGCCATTGCCGCTGTAGCCGTCGCGACGCTGTTCAGCGCGGGTTGCGGAGTCTTCCGCGGCCACGAGTCACCGAGCGCGTACGTCGATGACTCGGCGGTCACCGCGCGCGTCAAGACGGCGCTCATCAAAACCCCCGGCGTGAAGGCGAGCGAAATCGACGTGCATACCTATCACGGCGTCGTGACCCTCGACGGCGTCGTCGACAACGAGCCGATGCTCCGTCGCGCCGAGAAGATCGCACGTGACACTCCGGGAGTGTCCTCGGTGCAAAGCACGCTGCAGGTCGCATCGACCGCGCCGCTCGTCGAGCGGCGCTGAGCGCTTTCGGCCGCCGCAGGGCCCGGGTACGCTCGGGCCCGTGCAATCCACCGTCGCACGGCCGCCGCGAGGCTTCTATGCCCGCTCCTCGCTCGATCTCGCGCCCGATCTGATCGGGCTGCATCTCGTGCGCAGTGACTCCGGAACGCTGCGCATCGGCCGGATCGTCGAGACCGAGGCGTATATGGGTCCGGACGATCTCGCCGCGCACTCGGCCCGCGGCCGGCGCACGGCACGCACGGAGGTCATGTTCGGCCCTCCCGGGCGCGCCTACGTCTATTTCATCTACGGCTTTTGGAACTGCCTCAACGTCGTCGCCTCCCCCGCCGGAGTGCCGCACGCGGTGCTGCTGCGCGCCCTCGAGCCGGTAGCCGGCATCGACGATTCGACCTGGGGCCCAGGACTGCTCTGCCGCGCGCTGCGCATCGATCGCACGCTCAACGGCGCCGATCTGCGCGGGAAGGAGCTCTGGATCGGGCGTCCGCGCGCGCCGCGCGCGGTGCGGATCGGCGCAGGGCCGCGGATCGGTGTCGATTACGCCGGGGAGTGGGCAGCTCGTCCCTGGCGCTTCTTCGACCGGGACTCTCCATACGTCTCGACGGTGAGCGCCGCCGCGCGGCGGCGGGCCCTCGAGTCTCAGTCGGGCACCGGAACGCGCGCGCCGGGGACGTGATCCATTCGAAGGCTCCCCTCGGCTCCGTTCAATCGGTACCGCACTTCATAGCCTTGCCGCTCCTCCTTGGTCTCGTACGCAGTCACGCAGTGCTCCTCGATGGTCGTGTAGGTGTCCTCGGACCGCGCGGAACGTTCGCGCTGCGTGGACCGCATGCGCTGCGCAGCCTCCTTGTGCTGCGCAGACTCCTCGGGCGGCGCGGACTCCCCGGGCGGCGCAGACTCCTGGGGCTGCGCGGGCCTCACGTGCTTGACCTCCTCCGACTTGCAGACCTCGTGCGGCATGCGCACGCGCCGGACGATAGGCGACACCGCGATGACCTGTGCGTACTGCGGTGCTCGATCCGTCATCCGGCGGCTCGCGATTGCACCGCAAGTCGCCACGACGATCGCTCCGATCGCGATCCCGATGATCACCGATTGCCGTCGCAGCCGCATGAGCAGAATGGTAGGGCGGCGGCGCCGGCTGCGGAATGTCTCGGGCCGACGACAGAGCAATCTTGCAAACTGCGTCGAGGATCGGCGCGCTCGCGGCGCGCACCGTCAACCGTCAACCGTCAACCGTCAACCGTCAACCGATGATTTGACGCGCCCGAAGCTCGCAGAGCACGCGCCGCGCCGCTTCCTCCGCTGAGAGATCGTGAGTCGAGATGACGAGCTCTGCCTGCTCGGGAACCTCGTAGGGCGAGTCGATGCCGGTGAAGTTCTTGATCTTGCCCGCCTGCGCGCGCGCATAGAGTCCCTTGGGATCGCGCCGGACGCACTCCTCGATCGGCGTGTCGACGAAGATTTCGACGAACTCCCCCTCCCCCACGAGCTCACGCACCATGCGCCGCTCCGCGCGGAACGGCGAGATGAACGAGCAGAGCACGATCAGCCCGGCATCGACGAACAGCCGCGCGACCTCACCTACCCGGCGGATGTTCTCCACGCGATCGGCGTCGGTAAATCCGAGGTCGCGATTCAGGCCGTGACGCACATTGTCGCCGTCGAGCAGGTAGGTGTGCACGCCATGACTGTGCAGCTCCTTCTCGACCAGGTTGGCAATCGTGGACTTGCCCGAGCCCGAAAGGCCCGTGAACCACAGGATCGCCGGCCGATGGCCGTTGCGCCTCACCCGCGCCTCGCGGTTGATCGAGAGGCTCTGCAGGTGCACGTTCGTCGCGCGCCGCAGGCCGAAGGTGATCATGCCCGCGCCCGCGGTGGCGTTATTGAAACGGTCGATGAGAATGAAAGCGCCCGTCTCGCGATTCTCCGCGTAGGGATCGAATGCGACGGGAGTCGCGCTTCCGAGGTTGCAGAGGCCGATCTCGTTGAGCGCGAGCGTCTTCGCCGCGATGTGCTCGAGCGTGTTCACGTCGATTTTGTGTTTGAGGCTCGTCACGCGCGCCGGCACATACCGCGTGCCAATGCGCATGAGATACGAGCGCCCCGGCAACATCGGCTCCTCGGCCATCCACAGCACGTGTGCGGCGAACTGATCGACTACCTCGGGACGCGCGTCGGTGCGAGCAAGCAGATCGCCGCGAGCCACGTCGAGCTCGTCGGCGAGCACGAGTGTTACCGCATCGCCCGCCTGAGCGCTGCGCAGGTCCCCGTCCGCCGTCACGATGCGAACGAGCGCCGACTCGCGACCCGATGCGGCGACGACGAGTCGATCGCCGAGCGTCACGGAGCCCGAGGCGACCGTGCCCGAGTAGCCGCGGAAGTCGAGATTGGGCCGGTTCACCCACTGCACCGGAAAGCGGAACGGGCGCGCCGCGAGCTCGTGGTCCGCATCGACCGTCTCCAGATATTCGAGCAGCGTCGGCCCTTCGTACCAGCGCAGCCGCTCCGAGCGGCTCGTGACGTTGTCGCCGAAGCGTGCCGAGACCGGGATCGAAGTGATCGACTCGAATCCGAGCGCCTGTGCGAACCCGAAATAGTCTCCGACGATGTGATGGAAGCGCTCGGGGGAGAAATCGACGAGGTCGATCTTGTTGACCGCGAGGACGACGTGGCGGATGCCGAGGAGCGAGCAGATATAGCTGTGCCGGCGCGTCTGGGTGAGCACGCCCTTGCGGGCATCGACCAGGATGACGGCTGCCTCGGAGCCCGACGCGCCCGTTGCCATGTTGCGCGTGTACTGCTCGTGGCCCGGCGTGTCGGCGACGATGAACGAGCGCTTCGGCGTGCTGAAGAACCGGTACGCCACATCGATCGTGATGCCCTGCTCGCGCTCGGCCTCGAGACCGTCGACGAGCAGCGCGAGGTCGATGTCGTCGCCGGTGGTGCCGTGTTTGCGGCTGTCGCGCGCGAGCGCGACGAGCTGATCCTCGAGGATCAGCTTGCTGTCGTAGAGCAGACGGCCGATGAGCGTCGACTTGCCGTCGTCGACGGAGCCGCAGGTCAGAAAGCGCAGCAATCCCTTGCCCGGGGCCTCGGGCGGCGTCTTGCTGGTCCCATCGGGTGCCATCAGAAGTAGCCTTCCCGCTTCTTCTTCTCCATGGAAGCGGCCTCATCCGCATCGATCACCCGACCCGAGCGCTCGGAAGTGCGCGCGGCGAACATCTCGGCGACGATCTCCTCGAGCGTTGCCGCGGTGCTTTCGACCGCGGCCGAGAGCGGATAGCAGCCGAGGGAGCGGAAGCGCACCGTCCGCATTTGCGTGCGCTCTCCGGGCTCGAGCGGCAGGCGCTCATCGTCGCGCACGATCAGGAGCCCGTCGCGCAGGACGACCGGCCGCGGCGCAGCGAAATAAAGCGGCACGACGGGAATGTCCTCTGCCTGCGTGTACTGCCACACGTCGAGCTCCGTCCAGTTCGACAGCGGGAAGACGCGGATCGTCTCGCCCTTGCCGATGCGCGTGTTGTAGAGCCTCCAGAGCTCCGGCCGCTGATTGCGCGGGTCCCACACGTGCCCTTTCGAGCGGAACGAGAAGATGCGCTCCTTGGCGCGGCTCTTCTCTTCGTCGCGGCGGGCGCCTCCGAATGCGGCATCGAAGCCCCACTTGTCGAGCGCCTGCTTGAGCGCCTCGGTCTTCATGACCTGGGTATGGAGCTGTGAGCCCGAGGTAATCGGATTGATGCCGCGGGCAAGCCCCTCCGGGTTCGTGTAGACGAGGAGTCTCACGCCGTAGCGCTCCGCGATCATGTCCCGGTGGCGGATCATGTCGCGGAACTTCCAGCCGGTGTCGATGTGCAGCAGCGGAAAGGGCGGCTTCGACGGATAGAACGCCTTGAGCGCCATATGCAGCATCACGCCCGAGTCCTTGCCGATCGAGTAGAGCATCACCGGATTGGCGAACTCGGCAGCGACCTCGCGCATGATCTCGATCGACTCGGCCTCGAGCCGTTGCAGATGTCTGGACAGCATGCGGATCAGGCGGCTATCGGCAGGGGCACGAGCGAGCCGCTCGCGATGAACCACGTATTGCGGAACCCGGGCTTGCCGTACGCGAGCGGTGTTCCATCGGGCGCAATGACCGAGCCGCCTGCCGCCACGAGCACCGCATGCCCGGCCGCGGTGTCCCATTCCATGGTCGCACCGAGGCGGGGATAGAGGTCTGCCTTGCCTTCGGCGAGCAGGCAAAACTTGAGCGAGGAGCCGATCGAGACACGCTCGCCCACGGCATATCGCTCGAGGTATGCATCGGTCTCGCGCGAGCCGTGAGAGCGTGAGGCGACAGCCGTCAGGCCGGACCTCGGAACCGCGCGCACATGGATCGGCTCGCGCGCGGCGAGTTGTCCGTCCGCCTGCGGCTCGGCGCGAAACGCGACGCCCGCAGTGGCATCCCCCGCGTAGAGCAAGCCATTCGGTCCGCTCTCGGGAGCATAAACGACGCCGAGCACAGGTGCCCCCGCACGCACGAGCGCGATGTTCACGGTGAACTCCCCGCGCCGCGCCACGAACTCACGAGTGCCGTCGAGCGGATCGACCAGGAAGAACTCGTTGCCGACCGCCGGAGTGCGCCCGGCTGCGGCTGCCTCCTCCGCGACGACGGGTATCGAGGGCGCAACATTTGCGAGGTGCGCCAGTATGATCGCCTCGGAGGCATGATCTGCGTCGGTGACCGGAGTGGCGTCGTCTTTGCGGCGGACCGCGAACCCGCGCCGATAGATCTCGCGCACCTTCCGGCCGGCATCGAGGGCGGCCTCGATCGACGCTTCGAGCACTGAACCTTCACTCATCGAGCAGAAGCTTTCAAATCGACAGTGCATCGAGTTTACACACGAGGCGCGCGATGGCGCCGTGCGAGACGCACGCCCATTAAGATTTGTTCAGCATTAGCATATGACCCGGGCGGCTGTTCTTCTCTTTGTTACAGATAAAATTTGTTTAATGTCATATAGTTACGTATATAATTGAATGCAATACATCATTACAGCGCATGCCCTGGTAGCACCCCTCCCGCGACAATCCGATGCGGAGCTTGGAAGGGTTCGACGCGTCTCCATTGAGACGGGCGACCTGGGTCGCAATCCAAGGTCAACGGGGATGAAGGTACGGCGTTGGGCAGGGTAACCTTCGGCGCGGCACGAGTGCCGGGCGAGAGGAGGAACGATCATGGGACAGGCTATCGAACCGAGGTCCAAAGGCTGGCACCTCGTCGCGTGCACGCGCTCAGCTGCAGCACGAACGGCACGGGCAGTCGGGGTACTTGCCGCCGGCGGGTTGCTCGCGGCCTGCGTGACAGAGCCACCGTCGCGTCCGCTGCCGCCTCCACCGCCTGCGGTCAACACGACCGTTTATGCGTACCCGGAGCATGGGCAGACGGCCGAGCAGCTCGACCGCGATCGCTACGAGTGCTACGTCTGGGCCAAGCAGCAGACCGGATTCGACCCGAGCGCCAATAACATACCGGAACAGGCGCGCGTGCGCGTCGTGAGCGGTCCGCCCCCCGGAGCAAACACGGCAGTTGGCGCAGTGACCGGAGCCGTGATCGGCGCCGCGGTATCGAATCCATGGAATCGCGGCTTCGGCGCGCTGGCGGGCGCCCTCATCGGCGGTGCGATCGGCTCGAGCGCGGATGCGGCAAATGCCGAGCGCTCGCACCAGACCGTGGTGTACGACCGCGCGCAGATGCGCCAGATCGAGCGCGAATCGGCCGATTATCGACGAGCGCTGAGCGCGTGTCTCGAAGGCCGCGGCTACAGCGTCAAGTGAGGCCAGCCGTGACCAGCAACCGTCCCGCGAGCCGTGCTCGCGCAATCCTTCTCGCTGCGGCCGGTGCGACGCTGTGCGCGCTCTTCGCCGCGAGCGGCGCTCACGCGCAGCATCGCGACGACCACGCCGATCGGCGAGCGGAGCATGTCGATCGTCGGCCGGACCGCATCGATCGGCAGCCGGGTCGCATCGATCGGCGCCCGGAACGCTTCGAGCGCGAGCACGTCGATGCGCGATTCCATCATGACCGCGTCTACTACAACCGCGGAGTCGTCGTCTCGGCGCTCCCGCGGGCGCATTACGACGTGGTCCACGGTGGCCGGCATTTCTACTACTCGGGCGGCATCTGGTACGCCCCGCGCGGCCCCCGGTGGGTCGTGATAGCGCCGCCCTTCGGAGCCTATGTGCCGGTGCTGCCGCCGTTCTACACGACGCTCTGGGTCGGGCGCGTGCCTTATTACTATGCCGATGACGCCTATTACGTGTATCGCGGACCCGACATCGGGTACGAGGTCGTGGCGCCGCCTCCGGATGCGAGCGTCTCCGCCCAGCAGGCCCCGGGTGCCGAACAGCCGGCTGCCCCGCCGAGCACCGAGCTCTACATCTATCCGAAGAACGGCCAGAACGATCAGCAGCAGGCGCAGGACCGCTACGAATGCCACTCGTGGGCCTCGAGCCAGACGGGCTTCGACCCCACTGCGGCGAACGGCGGTGTAGCGCCCGATCAGACGGCGAGCACCCGCGCCGAATACGACCGTGCCATGACGGCATGCCTCGAGGCTCGAGGCTATACCGTCAAATAGCGGCTCCTAGCACGCTCCGCTCTCGCGCAGAATGCGCGGGATGTGTGCCTCCCAGCCGAGGGCCATGAGGTGCACACCGCTCGAGACGCCTTTCAGGCCACGCACGAGGCGCACGGCGATCTCGAGTCCCACTTGCTCCTCACGGCCCGCCTCTGCGGCCGCTTGCATTTCCGCGAGCAGCGCGTCCGGAACGCGGATGCCGGGCACATTGGCGTTGAGCCAGCCGGCCATCTTGGCCGATTTGAGCGGGATGATTCCCGCCAATAGCGCGACATCGTCGAGCCGCGCGGCCTCGAGATAGCGCTCGACCACTGCGACGTCGAAGACGGCCTGGGTCTGCAGGAACTGGGCACCCGCGTCGATCTTGCGGCGCGTGTTCTCGACCTCGGCCGCGAGGTCCGCTGCGCCGGGATTCGCGGTTGCGCCGATGAAGATGGACGGCGTGCCCTTCAGCGCGGTGCCGCTGAGATCATGGCCGGAGCCGAGCCCGCGCGCGGCCGCGAGCATCTCCGTCGTCGTCAGATCGAAGACCGGCTTCGCATCCGGATGATCGCCATTCTTTGGTGAGTCACCGGTCATGAAGACGAAATTCGCGACGCCGAGCAGCGTCGCGCCGAGCAGATCCGCCTGCAGGGCGATCCGATTGCGATCGCGTGCGGTCATCTGGACGATGGGCTCGACGCCCCGGTCGATGAGCAGATGCGCCACGGACTTCGGCTCGATCGCCATGCGGGCGCGCGGCGATTCGGTGAGATTCATCGCATCGACGCAAGGCTTGAGCAAATCGGCCTTCGCGAAAAGATCGCTGAGGTCGATTCCCTTGGGCGGCGTCAGCTCCGTCGTGACCGCGAATCGTTTCGCGCGGAGTTTCTCCGCGAGTGTGCTTGTCATGTGATTGGCCGTACAATTTCCGCGCGCCGACGCATCTTGCCATTGAGGCTCACGCATGGCCACCGCGCCCCCTCACCCGACCACCGGACGGGCCGACGCCGCGCTCGCGGCCTCATTCGAGCCGCAGCGACTCTCGGCAGAGGAGGCGCTGCGGCTCCTCGATCTCGAGCTCGAGCCGCTTCTCGCCGCGGCCGAGGCGCTCACTCTCGCGGGCCACGGCTCGACCGTCACCTACTCTCGCAAGGTCTTCATTCCTCTTACACAGCTCTGCCGCGACGTGTGCCATTACTGCACGTTCGCCAAGGCCCCGCGCGCAGTCGCGGCGCCATACCTCTCGCTTGAGGAGTCGATCGAGATCGCTCGCCGCGGAGCGGCTGCCGGCTGCAAGGAAGCGCTGTTCACGCTCGGCGACAAGCCGGAGCTGCGCTACTCGAGTGCGCGGGCGGCGCTCGCCGCGTTCGGGTACTCCAGCACGCTCGAATACCTCGGTGTTGCGGCCCGTGCCGTCTATCGCGAGACGGGGCTGCTGCCACATTTGAATGCCGGGGTGATGACGCGCGATGAGCTCGCGAGGCTGCGACCGGTGGCGGCCTCGATGGGGATCATGCTCGAGAGCTCCTCCGAGCGGCTCTGTACGCGCGGCGGCCCCCACTGGGGCTCCCCGGACAAGCTCCCCGCGACACGGCTCGCCACGATCGCGGCCGCCGGGGAGCTCGCAATCCCGTTTACGACCGGACTGCTCATCGGCATCGGTGAGACGCGGCGCGAGCGCATTGAGGCGCTGCTAGCGCTACGCGCGCTGCATGAGCGCCACGGGCACCTGCAGGAGCTCATCCTGCAGAATTTTCGCGCCAAGCCGGGCACCCGCATGGCCGGCGCGCCCGAGCCGTCCCTCGCCGAGCAGCAATGGACCATCGCCGTTGCGAGGCTGATTTTCGGCCCCCAGATGTCCCTGCAGGCACCTCCCAATCTGCGACCCGGGGCGTTGGGGGCGCTCCTGCGGGCCGGCGTGAACGATTGGGGCGGTGTCTCGCCCATCACCCCGGATCACGTCAATCCGGAAGCGCCGTGGCCGCATCTCGAGGTGCTCGCGCGCGAGAGCGCTCGGGCCGGCCGCGTGCTCATCGAGCGGCTCGCCGTCACGCCGCACTTCGCGCTCGAGCCCGCGAAGTGGCTCGATTCAGGCCTGCAATCCGCCATCCGCGTGCGCGCCGATTCGAGCGGGCGAGCCCGCAGTGACGACTGGCACGCCGGCTCTGCCGATCCTCTCCCAGCCTGGGCGGAGAACTGGCTCGCCGACGAGACCCGCGCACCGTGCTCGCGCGCGTCCCGCCCCATCGAGCGCATTCTCGAGCGGGCGTTGAAAGGAGCGGAGCTCGAGCCTCGAGAGCTCGTCGCCCTCTTCTCCGCGCATGGACCGGACCTCGAGCGGATCCTCGCCGCAGCCGATACGCTGCGGGAGCAGACGGTCGGGCCGCGCGTCACGTACGTCGTCACGCGCAACATCAATTACACCAACATCTGTCTCTATCATTGCGGGTTCTGCGCGTTCTCGAAGAGCGGCAGCAAGCGGCTGCGGGGACCGGGCTACCGGCTCGATCTCGAGGAGATCGCGCGGCGCACGAGCGAGGCGGCCGCGCGCGGTGCGACCGAGGTCTGCCTGCAGGGCGGCATCCACCCCGAATTCACGGGTCGAACGTATCTCGACATCGTCGCGGCCGTGAAAGAGGCGGTGCCGCGCATGCATGTGCACGCGTTCTCGCCACTCGAGGTGACACACGGCGCGCGAACGCTCGGCCTGCCGCTCGAGACGTACCTCGCGCGACTGCGCGCGGCGGGACTCTCGACGCTGCCTGGCACCGCCGCTGAGATACTCGACGACGACATTCGCGCAGTCATCTGTCCCGACAAAGTGACGACCGAGGAGTGGCTCTCGGTCATGCGTGCGGCGCACGCCGTCGGTTTGAAGAGCACGGCGACGATCATGTTCGGCCACGTCGACCAGCCTCTCAACTGGGCTCGGCACCTGCTGCGCCTGCGGGCGCTGCAGGTCGAGACCGGCGGATTCACCGAGCTCGTGCCGTTGCCGTTCGTGCACATGGAAGCCCCGCTATGGCGTCGCGGCCTCGCGCGGCCGGGACCGACGTTTCGGGAGGCGCTGCTCATGCACGCCGTCGGGCGGCTCGCACTCCATCCGCACGTGCGCCACATTCAAACCTCCTGGGTGAAGATGAGCCCGCGCGGTGCGGCGGCATGCCTGCGCGCAGGCGCAGACGACCTGGGCGGCACGCTGATGAACGAATCGATCACGCGCGCAGCGGGCGGCGTGCATGGACAGGAGATGACGGCCGAGGCGCTCGCGGCAATCGCGGCGGCGGCCGGAGCACGGCCGCTGATCGAGCGCACGACGCTCTATGCTCAGCCGAACTGGCGTGAGACGTCGTTGAAGATGGCGACTCCGAGCAGCAGCACGAGGAGCGCGATGCCGATCTGTTGACCGAAGACCTGTGTGCGCTCGGAGAGCGGACTGCCTTTGACCCACTCGGCGGCCTGGAACACGATCTGCCCGCCATCGAGAATCGGAATCGGCAAAAGGTTGAAGAACGCGATTGCGAGCGAGATCAGGACGAGGAATCTCAGGAACGAAGCGACACCCTCCTCGGCCGATTCCCCGGCGTACTGAGCGATGCCGATGGGACCGCTCAGATTTTTGACCGAGACCTGCCCCAGCACCATGCGCCAGATGAGCCGCCCCTGCAGGGCGGTCAGCTCCCATGACTGATTCGCTGCAGAGGAGAGCGCCGCGAATGGGGAGAGTGCATGGTGCATCACGAGACCCGGCGGGAAATGTGCGTGGACGGAGATCACGCCGATGCCGGGCTGCTTCACACCTGCGTTCTCGACGGTCGCGACGGTAATCGTCGCTGTGTGCTCGACGCCGCCCCGCTCGTAGCGGACGTCGACCGTTTTGCCGGGAATCGCCGGAATGTAGTGCGCGAGGTCCGCGAAGTCATGCACGGGCCGCCCGTCGACTGCGACGATGCGGTCCCCGGCGAGCAGTCCCGCGCGCGCTGCAGGTCCGTGAGGCTCGACTGAGCCGATGACCGGCGCAATGACCGGCCCCTGCATCTCGAATCCGAGCACACCGGGGAGGTTCGAGAGCTCCGCGAGCCGCTTGCGCTCTGCGGGGTCCGTGACGGAAAGCGTGAGGGTGCGGTTCACCCCCTCGGGCGTTCGCACGCCGAGGCGGGCGCTGCCGCCGGGCAGCACCGCCTCGAGCAGGTCGAAGAGCACGTCCCCTTGATCGGCGACGGGCTTACCGTCGATCGCCGTGATCTCGTCCCCGCGTGCGAGCCCCGCTCGCGCCGCCGGCGACGATGCCGTCACCTCGCTCACGATTGCCCGGACCGTCGTGGTGCCGTTGAGCCACAGCATTCCCCACAGCACGAGAATGGCAAAGAGAATATTGAAGCCGGGGCCGGCCAACAAAACGAGGATGCGCTGCCACGGGGGACGGCGCATATAGGAGCGTGGCAGATCCTCCGGCGGGACCGGACCTTCCCGCTCGTCGAGCATTTTCACATAGCCGCCCATCGGAATGGGGGCAACCACGATCTCGGTGCGATCGCGCCCCACAGCCTTGCGTACGAGCGGCGTGCCGAAACCGACCGAGAAGCGAAGCACTTTGAAGCCGAGCCGCCGCGCGACCCAGAAGTGACCGAACTCGTGCACGATGACCAGAAAGCCAACGGCTACGATGTACCAAAGGGCATACCAAATCACGGTCATTTAGCTGAGAGCTCCGATCATCAAGCAGGTAGAGCGCACTGTATCCCATCGCCGGCGCCGCGCAACGTAACCGGCGTGAGCTCGGCCTCGGACAGCGCATCGAGCAGGCGCGGCAACACCTCGAGGATCACGGGGCTGCCCCCGGCAGTGCGCGCCGCATTGCCATCGTGCAGCAACAGAATATCGCCTCCGGCGAGGCCCCTCGTCAGCCGTGCGAGCACTGCCGGCGGATCGCGGCTCACCGAATCAAATCCGCGCCGGGTCCAGCTCGCAAGCTTCAGGCCCAGCCGGGCGAGTTGGGGCTCGAGCAGCGGATTCCTCAAACCTGCGGGCGCGCGAAAGAACTGCGGCGGAGACCCGCACACCCTGGCAATCGTCTCCTGCGCCTCGGCGATCTCCCGCGCGATCGCACCGGCGGGGAGGAGCGAGAAGCGGCGCAGATGACGCTGGCTGTGATTCTCGACGGCATGCCCGCGGCGCGCGATCTCGCCCGCAAGATCGGAGAAGCGCGCAACCCGTTCGCCGATACAGAAGAAGGTTGCCGGAGCGCCCCGCTCGGCTAGCCGCTCGAGCACGCGCGGCGTCACCTCGGGATCGGGCCCGTCGTCGATCGTGAGCGCGATCGAGCCGTGCGCTGCCGCGCGCGGCGGCAGCCGCCGCACATTCGGGCCGAGCCAGCTGCAGCGCGGCGTAAGACCACTGCCGGCGAGGGCGAGATGGTCGGCGATCACGGCACCGGCGATCCACGGCCAGGCTCGCGGCGCAGCAAGGAGCAAGCCGGGGACGCCCGCGTGCAAGAGCGCCGAAGCCTTCATGAGGGGCGAGGGCAACAGACGGTGCAGGAGGGGCGGTGGGAGCCGCACGGGAGTCATTCGCGGTAAATGATACGCGAGCCGGGTGCTCTCATCTCAGAAAGGCGTAGCGCTCGTCGCGAGCGAGTGCCTCGAGTTGGTGAGGCTCGTCGACATCGAACGCGAGTCCCGGTTGCCGCACAAGCGCAAAGCCGAGGCCCGCTGCGTGCGCCTCCGCCTCGTGCGCAGCGAGACTCCCGGGTCCGAACCGCATCGGCAGTGCGTGCGCGAGCGGAAATGCGAGCGCGTTCGTGCCGGTCTCTTTCCAGTCGGGTGCCGCAACGACCTCGCCTGCCCGCGCCGCCTCGATGAGCGCGCCGATTTCCTCCGCGGTCACGAAAGGCAGGTCCGCCGCGAGAATCAGCAGCATGTCCGCGCCGGCTGCACGCCGCGCGAGTGCTGCGCGCGAGAGCGAGGCATTCAACTCCTCACCGGAATCGGCGAGATGCTCCGCTGACCGCGGCACCAAGTCCGGATCGATCGTGAGCACACTTGCGCGCGCGAGTGCCGGCACCGAGGTCGCAGCATCGATCACGCGCGCGAGCATGGCGCGGATCAGTCGCACGCGTTCGGCCTCGGTGAGCGCGCTTGCGAGACGGCTCTTGCCGCGTGCGAGGTCCTTGACCGGCACGATACATTCGACGCGCACTTCGCAGCGCTCAGCGAAACAAATCTTCCGACTTCGGTCGCCGCAGCACCGCTGCGCCCGCTTCGCTCGCCTTCCATTCGAGCCCTCGGACGAGCACGACCGGCGTGCTTTCCGCCGCCTCACCCATTGCAAGCGCAGCTCCCGCAGCGATCGCGTCTGCGAACGCCACCTCCGTCACCTCGAGTACCCTGCCCTCGCGATCGTGCTCGCCGCGGCGGTCGATGAGCGCCGGAATGCCGGCGCTACCGAGCGCGATGTTGAGCACTCCGCGCCGCCACGGGCGCCCGAAACTGTCGCTCACGATCACCCCCAGGCGCACTGCGAATCGCCTCATCAAATGCTCGCGCAGTGCCGCCGCGGACGCATCCGGATCGCGGGGCAGAAGCAAGACCCTCTCCCGCATGGCATCGCCCGCGCGCTCGGGCGGAACGTTCGAGCGATCGACGCCGGCATTCGCCATGACGAAGCCGAGCCGATGCCGCACGATGAGCACGTTCGGTACGGCGCGTACGATCTCCTCGGATTCCCCGAGGATGACTTCGACGAGGCGCGGGTCTTTGCGCGTTACCTCCGCGAGGCGCTGCGCCTCGTTCGAGGGACTGACGTTATCCAGATCGACTGTGCGGCCTTCGGCCTTCGAGACGATCTTCTGAGCGATCACGAGTACGTCGCCCTCGCGGAGCACGCAGCCCGAGGACCGCAGCGCATCCGCAACGCAGCTTGCAAGATCGGCGCCGACCTCGATTTCGGGCACCCCGGTAAGCGCATTGAAAGTAAGCGTCCGCATCATCGTGGTGCGAATTATCGCAAAGGACTGCGCGTTGTCGCCAATCGCCAACGCCGAGTGTCGGGCGCTTCGGACGTGTCAACCAAACAAACGCTCGAGCGCTTTGAAAGCGCAGTTTTGCGCAACGAGGTGCCGAACATGAATGTCAAATGGGTTCAATGTGCCGCGTGCGGCATCGCCCTCGCGAGCCTTGCCGCCTGCGGCGGCGGATCGGGAGGGGCAGACTCTGCAGCAGTGGGCTCCAGCGATATGCCGACCGCTCAGACGGGCGATGTCGCACTGATGCTGAGCGATGCTCCGGCGCAGGACTGGGCGCTGATCGGCGTAAAGATCGAGAGCATCGCACTCGTTCCGCAGGGCGGCGGTAGCGATGTCACGGTGTATACCGCGGACGCCGCCTCTGGCCCTTATGTCAACCTCGTGCAGCTCGATCAGCTGAGCGAGATCCTCGGCAATGTTTCGGTGCCGGTGGGGACGTACACGGGCGCCGAGATCCGAGTCGGGGGCAATCCCGGCGATGTGCTCCTCACCACGGCCGCCGATCCGGAGGCCGGCTTCGCCGGCACCCCGAGCAGCTCCATTCCTTCGCAGACCATTCAAATACAGCACACGGAGGGTCCGAGCGGGAATCTCTCCGTGCCGATCGATGTGGCATTCGATTCGCCTCTGACGGTCACCGCGAACTCGAGTAATGCGCTCGATCTCGAGTTCGACCTGTCGAACCCTGCACTGATCATTGCGCATCGGGCGCCCGGGTCGGGAGCGGTGCTCTGGGCCGTCAACTTTCGCGGCCCGGTGCGCCATCGGCCGATCCGCGATGTGGCGCGGCTCACGCTGCGCCAGCTCTACGGCGATGTGACGGCCGTTGCGAGCGATGGCGGCTCGCTCACCGTCAACCGCGTGTTCCGCAGCTGGCCCATCGCGACTCCGGAGACGGCGGTTCAGACGCAGCGATCCCTGACGATCGATGTGGACAGCACGAACGGCACGCTCTTTTATGATGTGGACCAGAAGAGCGGACCGACGAAGGTCACGAGCTTCGCGAACCTTTCCGGACTTGTCGCCAACGCCTACGTGCGCATCCAGGCGCGCTTCGAGGAGAACGGCACTCTTACAGCGACGCGTGTGTGGGTGAGCAGCACGTTCAACGGCGTCTGGGTGAGCCCGGAAGGCCACGTGCTCGATGTCGATGCCGAGCCCTCGGGGACGAGCAGCATCACGGTCACGAACGAGGCTGGCCGCCCGGTCGTCGTCGATATCTCGGACACCACGAGCTTCTACTTCCACGGCGGCACCGCCGCGATCGGTACGGGCCCCGCGTTCCTCGCGAACATGGTGCGGGGGTTCAAGGTGCACGTGATGGACGTAGTCGATCCGCTCGCGACGCCGCTCGTCGCGCAGGATGTCGACATCGAGACCGCCGAGTACTCGGGCGCGCTCTCGAGCGTCGATACGACGCAGCTCACATACACGCACGATTACCTGCGCGCCTCAGATGACTACCAGCAGACACTCCCTTATATCTCCTCCTCGTCAGCGAACGGAACCGACGGCAGCGGCAACGCGATCACCGGCTTCAAATACTGGCCGTTCGCGTACCCGACGCTCCTCACGAGCGGGAGCGGCGCGATCGGCGATTTCGTTGCAGCGACCACCGGCCTTGCTGGCGTCACGGCCTACGGCTTCACCGATGCGCGGTGGGGCGATCCGGCGAATGCGACGGGCTGGTCGGCACCCTGGGTGGATCTCCTGCCCTCGCCCCTGCCGCTCGCCCTGGTCGCAAACGGACTCTTGAACGGAGAGTTCACGGTCACGGCCTCGGCGCAGAACTACACCATCGATGTGGGAACGGCTTCCGGCTCGGCGACGCTCGTGTATCAGGTCGATCGCACCGGTGGTGTCGTGACGGTGAGCCCGATCGACATCACGACGACAAGTGGCCTCGAGACGTTCACGCAGGCCCTCTCGGCCGGTACGCCGGTGAAGGTGTTCGGCGTCCCGCAGGCCAACGCCACGATGCAGGCATACGTCGTCATCTACTTCACCGGCGACACGATGCCCGAACAATAGCGGGCACTGCAGAGCTCGAACTGCGACTCCCTTCAGCGCCGTTCAGCGGCCGCCGCCCGATGCAGGCGGCGGCCGCTTCGCGATCTCGAGTCCGCGCGCTACCATCGGAGCGTCAGCGTCGAATCGAGGGACTCAGCCATGCCCGCCACGCTCGATCAGTTTCGCGATCTTCTCACGCAAAAAAAGCCGCTCGCTGCGCTCGCGACGACGATGCCGGACGGCACGCCGCAAGTGACGCCCGTGTGGTTCGACTTCGACGGCGCGCGGCTGCGTGTCAACACGGCGAAGGGCCGGGTGAAGGCGCGCAATATGAAGGAAGGCTCGCGCGTCGCCTTGATGATCGTCGATCCGGACAATCCCTACCGATACGTTCAGGTGCGCGGCCGCGTCGCTGTCGCGACCGAGAACGGGGCCGATGAGCACATCGATTCGCTCGCACGGAAATATCTCGGGCAGAACCGCTATCCGTATCGCCAACCGGGCGAGGTGCGCATCCGGTACGAGATCGAGCCGCTCGCGGTGCAGGGCATCAGCTGAGCGCCGCGAGCCGGGCACCGTGCTCCGCATCGGCTTCAAGGCGTCCGCCGAGCAGTTCGGGCCGCGCGAGCTCTTAGAGCTCGGCGAGCTTGCCGAGCGCCTCGGGTACGACTCGGTGTTCGTCAGCGATCATTTTCAGCCGTGGCGGCACACGGGCGGCCATGCCCCGTTCTCGCTCGCCTGGCTCGGCGCGCTCGGAGCGCGCACCTCCCGCGTTCTCATCGGGACGAGTGTCCTCACGCCCACATTCCGTTATCACCCCGCGATCATCGCCCAGGCATTTGCGACGCTCGGCTCGCTCTTCCCGGGCCGCGTCATCCTCGGCGTGGGGACGGGCGAGGCGCTCAACGAGACTCCCGCAACGGCGCTTGCCTGGCCCGAGCCCCGCGAACGCACGCGCCGGCTGCGCGAGGCGCTCGCGCTCATCGAGCGGCTCTGGCGCGAAGAGCGCGTCTCGTTCAAGGGTGAGTACTACAGCACCGAGCGCGCAACGATCTACGACAAGCCGGCAGAGCCCGTTCCGATTTATGTGGCGGCGGCGGGGCCGGTCGTCGCGAAACTCGCCGGCGCGCGCGCCGCGGGATTCATCTCGACGAGCGGCAAGCCGCTCGAGCTCTATCGCGAGACCCTGCTCCCCGCAGTCGCCGCGGGGCTTGCCGAGTCGCACCGGCCGAGCGATGCCATCGAGCGCATGATCGAGATGAAAGTCTCCTTCGACACCGAGCGCACGCGCGCGCTCGAGAGCACACGCTGGTGGAGCGCCCTCGCGCTCACCGGTGCCGACCGCGACGTGCACGATCCATTAGAGATGGAGCGCCGGGCCGATGCGCTGCCCCTCGAGCGCATCGCCTCCCGCTGGATCGTCTCGAGCGATCCCGAGAGCCAAGTCGAGCGCATCGCGCCCTACATCGAGATGGGTTTCCGGCATCTCGTGTTCCATGCACCAGGCCCGGATCAGGCGCGCTTCCTGCGGCTTTATTCGGAATATGTCGTGCCGCGCCTGCGCGAAAAATTTGGTTGAGCGGTTGAGGCTTCCGGCGATGCAGGAGACACCTCGTCGAGCTAATCCGCTGTGCTGCGTCCTCGATAGAATTGCATGTTGGTCCTCTCTTGGGCTTGCAGCTCTTCCCACGTGAGGCAGACTTTCGTTCGCTGGACGCGCGATCCCGTATCGAGGTCGTCCCGGCAGAAGCGCTCCTCTCCGTTGACCACCTCGCGACGATAGCCCGAGGGAATGACATGCCCGCTCGCAGTGGCGGAGCCCGCCGCTGCCGCATGCCGACTGCCTCCCGTCGTGGTCGAAGTCTCCGGAGCCTGCGCTGCGCAGGCTGCAAGCGTCAAGGCGCCGGCAAGGATAAGAAAACCGGTGACCCATCTCATGCCACAACTCCTGTCGCGTAGCGCGCGGTCGCCCGGATAGTACCGCACACCGCGATCCGCCGACGAAGTCCCGAGCGGCCCGGAAGGGGTTCGGGCGGGTAAACGGCCGCAAAGGACCCTTTCCCGCGGTGCTCATTGCCGAGCTTGCTTACGTTCCGTTACCGTGCTTAAGCTCACCGATAAGCGTGCGGCCAGGGGGCCGGACGCTCTGCTTCTGCAGGGGTATGGGGGTCTCAAGAATGGCTCGACTCGAGACGTTCTCTACATTCGGCCTTGCGCCGCGGCGCCGGCTGGAGTTCTGGAACGATCTCGCGTCGAGCACCTTCACCCCGATCGTCTCCGATCCGCTCGATTTGAATGCCTTCCGTCCCAGCCTCACGCGCGCGAGCGCCGGCGAAGTGCTCCTCTCGGAAGTGCATTCATCGCCATCCATCGTGCGCCACACGCCCGAGCACGTTGCGCGCACGCGCAATGCGATGTTCTTCCTGCACGTGCAGCTCGAAGGCCGCAGCTGCAACCGCCAGGACGGCCGGGAGGTCTGCCTCGAGCCGGGCGATTTCACGCTGTTCGACAACAAGCGCCCTTATCAGATGAGGTTCGACGCGCCGACCACCGCACTCATCGTCGGCATCCCGGATCGCCCGATGCGGTGCCACATCGCGCACCCGGAAAGCGTCGTCGCGCTCGCCATGCGCCGCGGCGATCCGTTCGTGACGCTGTTTACCGATTTCCTGCAACGGCTGTGGGCGCTGTGCAGCTCGGACACCGGACCGGTGAATCATGGCATCGGCAATGCCCTGTTGAGTCTCATCGGCGGAGCGTACGCCTCGGTTCCCCACGCCCAAAGCAGGGCAGACTCCGTCTCGGAATGCCGGCGCCTGCGCATCGTTCGATATGTCGAGGATCATCTGGGGGAGGCCGATCTGAGCCCGGCGAAGATCGCCGCCGCCTTCAGGACGACGCCGCGCAATGTTCATATGCTCTTCTCACGAGGCGGCGAGACGCTGTGCCGATATATCCTGCGACGCCGGCTCGAGGAGTGCGCGCGACTTCTCACGGATCGGACGCACCTCGCGCGAACGATCAGCGACGTCGCATTCGACCTCGGATTCTCGAGCCTCACGCACTTCGGCAAGGTCTTTCACGACCAGTTCGGCATGAGCCCGAGCGAGTACCGGAACGCGCACGAGCAAGGGGCAGGCGCCGCCGCGAATGCGCCGGTCGTCGTGCTCGGCTGCCGGAAGGTCGCGTGCTGAGCGCTGGCGCAATGTTGCGCTTATACAACACTCACGGATGAACGCTCCTCGAGAAGATCTCTTCTCTCTGAGTGGAGCCGCTCTTCCCTGTCGATGGAACATCGGGCGGGTCCGGCTGGCAGCATCCGCGACGATGTGGGGGGACTGCGACGGAGCACGAAGGACGGCTGC
>Ga0134128_10001412_pt1 | contig 31032 bp, 30 predicted proteins | sample KB31754_FD_96462 | JGI IMG/M metagenome (GOLD analysis project Ga0134128, IMG submission 96462) | Terrestrial soil microbial communities with excess Nitrogen fertilizer from Kellogg Biological Station, Michigan, USA - KB3-175-4 | ecosystem: Environmental > Terrestrial > Soil > Unclassified ... | reverse complement strand
TACAACACCGTGGTTCCGGCTTCGGGCAAGGTGCTCACAGGCGGTGTGGACGCCAATGCACTGCAACGCCCCAAGCGCTTCTTCGGCGCGGCGCGTAACGTGGAAGAAGGTGGCTCGCTAACCATCATCGCCACCGCCCTGATCGAAACCGGCAGCCGCATGGACGACGTGATCTACGAAGAATTCAAGGGCACGGGCAACATGGAAGTCCATCTGGAACGCCGCCTGGCCGAAAAACGCGTCTACCCCTCGATCAACCTCTCCAAGTCGGGCACGCGCCGCGAAGAGTTGCTCATCAAGCAAGATATGCTGCAAAGAATCTGGGTCTTGCGCAAGTTGCTGTTCGGCATGGATGAAATCGAAGCGATGGAATTCATGCTCGACAAGCTCAAGTCGACCAAGAACAATGCCGAATTCTTCGACATGATGCGCCGTGGCGGGAATTCCTGATTTTCCTGTCGGAAATTAATGTAAATAAATCAATATTTAGGGGACTGGCATGATGATGCATGGTTTGATTGCATGGTTGATTATCGGCGCCATCGCCGGCTGGGCTGCCGGCAAGCTGGTCAAGGGTGGCGGCTTTGGTTTGCTCGGTGACATTGTCGTCGGCATCGTCGGCGCCTGGATTGCCGGCTTCCTTGGCATCGGCATGGGCGGCTTCATCGGCTCCATCATCAGCGCCACGGTGGGTGCCGTGTTGCTGCTGGTGGTAGTCAGGCTGATCAAAAGGGCGTGACGCCGGCCAACCCTTGCTAGCCCTTGCCTAAAGCATTGATTCGATTGTATAATCCTCCGTTTTCGCACCCGGCAAGTGATCAGCAATCAGGTCGAGAAGCAGTACAGGCCCCTGAAGTGACGATTGGCTACCGAACCAACCTAAGGAAATGAAATGAAAGCAGGCATCCATCCCGATTACCGCGAAGTTGTGTTCCACGACCTGTCGTGCGACTTCAAGTTCGTTACCCGTTCGACCGTGCAAACCCGTGACACGATCGAAATGGACGGCAAGACCTACCCGCTCGTGAAGATCGAAGTCTCGGCTGAATCGCATCCGTTCTACACCGGCAAGCACAAGATCGTCGACACGGCCGGCCGCGTCGAAAAGTTCCGCCAGAAGTTCGGCAAGCTGGGTTCCAAGACCCAGGTCGCTGCAGGCTGATCTTAGAACCTGTTTACGATCTGTAGCGAGCGGCCCGCAGTTGTCACCAACCAGCGCGGAAAAACCGGAATGTACTTAAGTACATGAGGATTTTGAGCACTGCTGGGGGGGCGCCTAGCCGCAAATCCGGGTCGCGCAGTAAGATCGTGAACAGGTTCTTAAAGAAAAGAATAAAAAAGGCAGCCCTGGCTGCCTTTTTTGTTTTCTGCGCGTCGGCGTGCCGCAACAGCAACATGCATGGCAAACAATTGCGTGGCACACCAGCCAAACTGCGGCACAATAGCGCCGAACGAATAACAAGAAACCAGCTCTATGCCAATCATCGTCGCTTGCAAAAAGACCGGTCATCCCCACAAGGGGATAATCGCCGGACGGTGAAACAAGGTTGCACATGCCCCCATTGAAACCCGTACGCCTGCCCGCTGCCGCCACCAACGCCCTGCCGCGCTGGGGCTTGATCGCCCTGTGCCTGCTCTACATCCTGCCCGGCTTGATCGCGCGCGATCCGTGGAAGAACGTCGATGCCGCCAGTTTCGGCATCGAATGGACCATGGCGCATGGAACGCTCGACGACTGGCTCTGGCCCCACATCGCCAACCTGACCATGCCCGACGAAGGGCCGCTGGCATTCTGGGCCGGCGCGCTGTGCATCAAATTGTTCGGCTGGCTGCTGGGTGACCCGCTGGCGGCGCGTGTGGCGTCGGTCGGCTTCTTCCTGCTCGGCTCGCTTTCAGTATGGAACACCACTTTCCGGCTCGGCTGCCGCGCCGAAGCCCAGCCCCTGCGCCTGGCTTTTGGTGGCCAGCCCGAGCCCAAAGACTATGGCCGCACGCTGGCCGATGGCGCCTTGCTGATCTTCCTGGGTTGCCTTGGCCTGCTCTACCCCATCCATGCAGCAACGGCCAAGGCGCTCGAAATCGCCTTGATCAGTTTTTCCATGTATGCCGCGGTCAAGCTGTTTGAAGACAATACCAAAGCCGCCGCTGCCAAGCTTGGCGCCACCTTCGGTCTTCTCGTATTGACGCGCGGCTTCATCGTGCCGCTGGCACTCTGGGCCGCCCTGGCCGTGCTATCCATTTTGGACGACCGCCTGCGTGCCACGGACTTGCGCAAGGCGACCTGGAAACGCCTGCTTGTGATCAGCCTGCCCCTGATGCTGGCCATTACCGGTGCCTGGTTTGCCATCAATGCCTTGGCCCATCCCTTTGAAAGCTCGCCGATCCGCGCCTGGACCGAATGGAACTTCAGCCTGATCGACTGGCCCAGCTTTGAGTCCGTCAAATATCTGTTCAAGAACGGCATCTGGTTCAGTTGGCCTGCATGGCCTTTCGCCGGCTGGGCTGTCTATGCCTGGCGCAAGCAGATCCGGACATTGCATATCGCACTGCCGTTGACATTCTTTCTTGCTTTCATCGTGCTGTGCCTGCTGGACACGAATTCCGAGATCGGCCTGCTGATGCGCCTGATTCCACCGCTGGCCGTACTCGCCGCCTTCGGCTTGCCGACCATGAAGCGCGGCGCCATCAATGCCGTGGACTGGTTTTCCGTCATCATCCTGACCCTGCTTGCCTTCGCGATCTGGATGTACTGGATTTCACTGCAAACAGGCTGGCCGCTGCCGGCACGCAACGTTTTGAAGCTCCTGCCCGGCTTCGTGCCTGAATTTCACGTGCTGCCCTTCCTGGTGGCCTTGGCGGCCACCGCAGGCTGGTTCGTCGTGGTGCACTGGCGCATCTCGCGCCGCCCTTCGGTGCTGTGGCGTGCGGTGGTGTTGTCGACCGGCGGCGGCATCCTGTGCTGGCTGCTCCTGATGACGATCTGGCTGCCCGCCATCAACTATGCGCGCAGCTATGCCGGCGTGGCAAGCCAGATTGCCGCCCACCTGCCCGCCACGCCCTATTGCGTGGATGCCGAAGTCAGTGCCGACCAGATGGCGTCGTTCGCCTACTTCGGCAACATCCACTTCTCGCAATTCGACGGCGCGCGCTGCAGCTACCTGCTGATCCAGGAACGCAATCGCAGCCGTGACGAAGTCGTGCGCATCGACGCGTCAGGCGAGTGGCAGCTCGAATGGAACGGCCGGCGGCCTTCCGACAAGGACGAGCACTTCCTGCTCTATCGACGCGTGAATTAGAAGAATTCAAGCCAGCAAAAAGGCGCGGACCATGCCGCGCCTTTTTCATTTCACATCACGGTTTCAATTCGCCTTCAGGGCTTGGCAGATTCCGGCTTGTACCCGTCGTTCAAGGTCTTCAGGAACGCCACCACGTCCTTGATCTCGTCTTCGGTCAGGGCCGGCGTATCGCCCTGCTTGCGGTCGAACGGCGCATCGGTGATGTCGACGTTGCCGCGGCGCGCCAAAGGCAAGTCATTGTATTTATCCACTTTGCCATCCCTGCCGACGGGGTACCATTTCTCCGGCTTGGTCTCGCGCTCGACGTAGAAGCGCACCACGTCTTCCAGCGAATGGAACACGCCATTGTGGAAATAGACCTGGCGCGTGGCCGTATTGCGCAGGCTGGGCGTTTTGAACAGGCCGCAATAGGCAAGCTGCTTTTCATAATCCTTGCGCCACGGGCCACAGATGCCTTCGTCGAAATAAGCGGCGGCGCGGTTGGCGGCAATCGCCTGGTTGCGCGGCGCAGCCAGGGCTTCGAACTGGTAGTCGGTAAAGGCAGGCGGGGTCTTGCCGTCGCGCGAGGCCTTTTCGACGTGGCAGGCGGCGCAATTGCCCTTCTTCGGGTCCTTGAACAAGTCGAACCCGCGTTGCTCCTGCTCTGACAACTGGGCCATCTTTGCCAGATAGTAGTCGTACTTGCTATCGTAGCGGTGGAAACCGTGTTCCTCGATCTGGTAACGCGCCAGCGCATAATAGGCTTCACCCAATGCAATATTGGGTGACGTGAACACGCCGGGGCCGAACAGCAGCTTCATGTCGTCGGCATAGGGCGCAGCCTTGAGCCTGTCGGCCAAGGCTTGCGCGTCCTTGTTGGCCATTTCATTGGCAGCCATCAGTGGGCCGCTGGCCTGGTCGGTCATGTTGATGGCGCGGCCATCCCAGTCGAAGCCGCCTTGCGGCACCATTTCCTGCGACTTGGCGTCGGGCGCCATGGTTGCCTTGGCGGCGCGCCGCGCAACGTCCTGCACCGTATTCTTTGCATCGGCTGCGGCCTTGGCGGCCTGCTTGTCGTCTTCATCAGGTTTCAAATCGGGGCCGACCGTAAATGGCGGCGCATGATCATGGTAAGCCAGCGACGGCACGGCGCGGCCACCCTGGCTTTGCATGCCCATGCCGCCCAACTGCACGGCCAGTTCATTAGCCGGTGCGAAGGCATGGTCGGGGTCGTGGCAGGACGAGCAAGCCTGCTTGCCCGAACCCGAAAGCGACTTGTCGTAGAACATCTTGCGGCCCAGTTCGGCCAGCGCAGAAAGTGGTACAGCGGGTGTTTCGATACGCGCACGCGCTTCGGCGGCGATCACCGCATCGGGGTCAGGTTTTGCGGCGACAGGTGCGACCAAGGGGCCCGGCACGGCGGCACTTACGGGCGCGTCAGACTTCTTGTCGCCGCAGGCGGCGGATAAGGCAGCAGCCAGGATGGCTGCAAGCAAAGCACAAAGACGGTTGGAACTGAGTTTCATAGCGAGCCAAAGCGCGGGCTACCCCGCAAGTTGCACATCAAAAAGCATCGAAACCGATGCCCTTCCGGCACAAAGGAAATCCAAAAACCGGCGAGCTTAGCACGTGAATATGTCATGTTGATGAAACAAGACCACTTCGATGCAATCCGCCCCCTGCCCCGCAAAGTTCACTGCGGCGATGCCGGTTCGTCATGATCTTGTCATAACCCGAACCTACAATCCACTCCCGCCAGTCATGCCGGCACGGTACTTCATTTGTCGCTCGAAGCGCCATGGTATCCGGCAGGTGGACTTGTTCGATCTAACCTATTCGATCAAGCCTATCGGCCGCAATCCACAGGATAAAAAGAGCGCCTCGAAAACCGGAACGGCATGGCGGAAACGCCGCACAGATATTACACACCGCACCGCAGGCTGCAAGTTTTGGCACGTCGCTTGCGGCAAGCTTCAATCACTAAACGTGAGGGGAATAGACCAATGAATCTGAAAACTCTAACTGCGCAGAACGGCTTGCTCAAGCCCGCCGCGCTTGCTTTCGCCATCTCGGCCGCCATCCTGGCCGGCTGCGGCTCAAGCAGCAACAATAATTCGTCGTCGACGAGCGGCGGCACGGCAGCCAAAGCTGCCACGCCGATCCAGCACGTCGTCGTGATCTTCCAGGAAAACGTCTCCTTCGACCACTACTTCGCCACCTATCCGAAGGCCGCCAATCCGGCCGGCGAACCTGGCTTCACTGCAGCCAGCGGCACGCCGGTAGTCAATTCGCTGGCCACTCCGCTTGACGTCACCAAGAGTTTCGCTGCTTTGGCCGGCGTTGACCTGATGACACAAAACCCGACCGCCACCAACAGCAAGAATGGCGCCGGCGCGATCAACCCGTTCCGTATCGACCGTTCGCAAGCGAACCCGAACAGCCAGAACCACGACTACGATGCAGAGCAAATGGCGCTAAATAACAGCGTGGTTGACTTGTATCCCGCTTCTACCGGCACGCCCAACACCGCCGCGCCGCAAACGCTGCAAGCACCGTTCAATACCACCGGCATCGCCATGGGCTATTACGACGGCAACACCGTCACGGCCATGTGGAACTATGCCCAGCACTATGCCATGAACGACAACTCGTACGGCACGACCTTTGGTCCGTCGAATGTCGGCGCGCAAAACCTGATCTCGGGTCAGACCAATGGCGTGATCAAGACCAATGCCGCAGCGGCTTCGGGTGGTGGCACCAACATCGACTATGAACTGTCGAATGACGGGAATGGCGGGATCACGCAAACGAGCGATCCGCAACCGCTGGGCGACGCCTGCTCCACGCGCGATGCCGTGCAAATGGGCGGCAAGAACGTAGGCGACATGCTGAACGCTGCAAACGTGAGCTGGGGTTTCTTCATGGGCGGCTTCGACCTGACCGTGACCAACCCCAACGGCACTACCGGCTGCAAGCGCACTACCGTCTCTGCTGTCACAGGTGTGAACAAGGTCGACTACATCCCTCACCATCAGCCGTTCCAATACTACGCCTCGACGGCCAACCCCACGCACGCACGTCCTAGTGCAACATCGGCAATCGGCAACACCTATGAAGCCGATGGCAAGACGCTCGACCCGGCCAACCATCAGTACGACATCCACGACTTCTTCGATGCTGTCACTGCAGGTAACTTCCCTGCCGTTAGCTTCCTGAAAGCGCCAGGCTATCAAGATGGGCACGCCCAGTACTCCGATCCGCTCGACGAACAAACGTTCGTGACCGAAACGATCAACTTCCTGCAGCAGCAACCCGGCTGGAGCAGCACGCTGGTCATCATCGCCTATGACGATTCGGACGGCTGGTACGACCATCAGATGCCACCGATCGTCAATCCCTCGCATCTCGTTGAAGGTGCTGCTGGTGCCTCCGGCGCAACCGCCAACATCGTCAGCAACGGCGTAACCGTCCTGGGCCAAGGCGACTTTGCCAACGGCACGGGCGTCTGCAACGCCGGCATGCAACAAGGCACGCCGACACCAACCTCGGCCCTGGCCGGCTACGACGGCAAGGCCAATGCCCAAGGCCGTTGCGGCTATGGCCCGCGTCTGCCGCTGCTGGTGATCTCGCCCTACGCCAAGGTCAACTACGTCGACCATACCTTGACCGACCAATCGTCGATCCTGCGTTTCATCGAAGACAACTGGTTGAACAGCCAACGCATCACCGGCTCGTTCGACGCCATTGCCGGCCCGATCAACAACATGTTGAATCTGTCCGGTTCGGCTTCGACCGCAACCCTGTACCTCGACCCGTCCACGGGCCAACCGCAAGCTTGCGCAAACTGCAAGTCGCAATCGCACAAGGGCTGATCCAGCCAAGCATGGCCCCATCCCTGTCCGGGGATGGGGCCAGAGCCTGAGGAAATACCCGCAAAGCCCGCTTCCAGCCAATGGAAGCGGGCTTTGTTTTTTCTGGCCGCATTCGAAATCACCGCAAGGGCGCGAACTTCGCTACACTGCAGTTCATGAAGAAAACGCTCTACGAATTGCTTGGCGTGGCGCCAGATGCCACTGCTGACGACATCGCCGCGGCTTATGAAAAAGCCAGGGCGGCGCTTGAGCAAAGCAGTCAGTCCGACCCCAATCAAGCCATTATCCTGCGCGAAGCGTTCCAGATCCTGTCCAACAAACAGAAACGCCAGGTCTACGACAGTAGCCTGGCCGCCAAGGAAGCAGCGCTGGAGGCGGCTGCCGCCGCGCCAGCCGTCGAAGGCGCCAACTCCATGCGTTTCGTCTGGATTGCCGGGGCCGCGTTGGGCCTGGTCCTGGTATCCTGGGCCCTGATCAAAAAATCGCCTCACAATGAGGCGCACGACAACATGCCGCTGACCGGCGTCGTCGCCAAGCCGCAAGCGGTTGTCACTGTGCCGATCCAGACCGCGTCGCATCAATTGAATGCGGAAGAACTCTACGCCAAGGTGTCGGCCTCGGTGGCACGCGTCAATGTCAACGACGAACATGGCAACCTTTTGGGCATAGGCAGCGCGGTCGTGGTCGGGCCCAACGACGTGATCACGAATTGTCACGTCGCCAAGATGGGGCCGAACCTGGAATTGAACTTCCGCAATGAAAAAGTCAACGCCAGCATCGCCACCGCCGACGAAGTCTATGACCTCTGCCTGCTGCACGTGAGCAGCCTGTCGGCGCCGGCAGTTGCCACGGCCGACATGAGCGCGGTGCGCACAGGCGAAGCGGTCTATGCCATCGGCTCGCCACAAGGGCTGGAATTGACCATCAGCGAAGGCATCATCTCTTCCCTGCGCAACGTACCCGATGCCGGCACCGTCATCCAGACCAGCGCCGCCATCTCACCAGGCTCATCGGGCGGCGGGCTGTTCGACAACAGCGGCCGCCTGGTCGGCATCACCACCTTCCAGAGCAAATCGGGCCAGAACCTCAACTTCGCCGTGCCCGCCGAATGGATCAAAACCATGAGCACCCGCACCGGCGGTGGCGTGGGCAGCATCACCATGGAGCATTAACCGGCTACGCGCCTTAGAACGGGTTTCAAAATGACCAGGGCTAGGGTGTAGCGGGGAATTCGGGAGGCTCGCCTCCCGCCTGCGGAACGGTCTGCGCCTGCAAGCGCAGACGCGCCCTGCAAGGGGAACGACGAAGACAGTACGACTGTACGGCGAGGAGTGACAACAACGCCATGGGCTTTTTGAAACCGGTTCCTAGACCTTCATTGGCAAGACCACCATCTGCAAACCGTCGAAGTGCAGGCGCCGCTGCAGCGCTAGCGCAGCCTGGTTGTGCAGCAAGCGCGTGAACCAGTTGTCGGTTTCAAAGATCAGCTTGCTGGTGAAGAAAATCGAATTCGGATATTCACGGTTGGTATCGATACACAAACGCGTCACCTGATCCACCACATCGGTGCCGAACGACAGCCTGGCGCTGGACGCCATGCCGTGGCTTTGGCAGAAATCGACGAAAAATTTCAGCGTGGCTTCGGCTTCCACGCGCATCTGTTCCAGCACGCCTTCGCCGCCGTAGGCATGGGAGTCGACCGTGCGCGCATTGATGAAGAGGAAATTCTTGAAGTGGCCCGGGAACATGCGCTGCACCCATAGCAAGGCATGCAAGCCGCCACCGCGCGAATTGCCCACGATGAAGACGGCCGTCTGTTCTTCCGGGTTCGGTTCGATCGTGCCGGTATGGCTGCCGAAAGGCTGGTCGGCAAACACGCGGTCAACCATGCGGATCTTGTCCTTAGTTTCGCGATAGTGCATGCGCACCACAAGGCACATGCCGATCACGATGGCCGTGATCAGGATCGTCATCCAGCCGCCTTCATTGAACTTTTCGATCACCGTCACCACCAGGATGCTGGCGGTCACAAGCAGGCCGATCAGCGACAGCAGCATGCGGCCGACCCAGGGCTGGCCGGCGCGCTTCTGCTTCCACCAATACAGGCACAGCCCGGTCAACGACAGGCTGAACGTCAGGAACACGTTGATACTGTAAAGCACCACCAGCAGGTCGACCTTGCCGGCACTCCACATCAGCAGCGCAAACGCGGCAATGCCCATCACCATGACGCCATTCTGTGTCACCAGGCGCGTCGAGAGATAGCGGAATTTATGCGGCACCCAGGAATCCGACGCCATATTGGCGAGCACCGAAGGCCCGCCCAGGAAGCCGGTGTTGGCCGCCACCAGCAGCAGGCCTGCTTCAAATGCCAGCGTCGCCGTCAGTGCCAGCCAGTGCGAGCTGCCGTGGAACCCCATGTTGGCAAAGATCGTATTGAACACCACGGCATTGAGCGTCTGCCCTTCCACCGGGTGCGCATCCCACAGCAGATACAGCATGATGATGCCGCCGGCCGTGAAGGCCAGGCTGAAGGCCATGTAGAGCATGGTGACCTTGCCCGTGCGCACGCGCGGCTCGGCCAGCGAATTGACGTTGTTCGACACCGCTTCGATACCGGTATAGGTACCGCCACCAAGAGAATACGCCTTCAACAGCATGGCAATCGTGAACAGCCACGAGGTTTGCCCGGCCAGATGCGTCGTTTCGGCAAAGGTATCGGGAACCAGATTCGGAATGCCCGACACGTGCACCGCAAGGCCATAAACGATCACGACAAGATGGGTGACAACAAAGCCCAGGAAGATGGGCAACAAGACCTTGATCGATTCCTTGGCGCCACGCAGGTTCATCCAGAGCAGCAGCACCACGGTCGCCAGTTCCAGCGTCAGCTTGTACGCCTGCGCCCCGACCGGCAGCAGGCTGAACAAGGCATCGACACCGCTGGCCACCGAAATCGCAATCGTCAACACATAGTCGACGATCAGCGCCGCGCCCGACACCAGCCCCGCATAAGGCCCGATCAAGACCGTGGCAATGCGATAGCCGCCACCACCCGTGGGAAACAATTCGATGATCTGGTTGTAGGCCAGCGAAATGATGAACACCGTGACCGCGGTAGCCACGGCAAGATAGAGGCCGAAGTGGCCGTGCGTGCCGAGCGCCTTGAAGGCCTCTTCCGGGCCATAGGCCGATGAAGACAGGCCGTCCGCCCCCAAGCCCACCCAGGCAAGGAAAGCCACCAGGGCCAGGGAATGGCGGGTTTCCACCTTCATCGGATCGAGCGCCTTGCCCAACAATACTTCGCGAATTTTTGCGCTCTTCATCGTGATACCACGCCCGGCGGGGCCAAAAACTGGTCGGAAAGCCGATGATGATACGCCCAAGCATCATTGCCTGACAACGCGAAAGGCAGGATTTATACGTCCATCCCCTTGATAGATGGTCGAAAATACGTCATAATTTTCGTTTTCCTTGTCGCCAATAGTTTCTTGACAAGGAAATCATCAGTAAAATTCGCAAGACCAAGCTGCCCGGGTGGTGAAATTGGTAGACGCAGGGGACTCAAAATCCCCCGCCGCAAGGCGTGCCGGTTCGATTCCGGCCCCGGGCACCAGCAGCTTGAAGTAAAGCATTCGAAAACCCGCGCAGCCTGACGGCTGCGCGGGTTTTTTATTGGTGCCGCCCCTGCCAAGCGGGCTCCTGTTCGATCGCACCCATGATCAACCCAACCAGCTTGCCCAACTGCGGGTTGGTCACGTCGCGCTCGGAAAAATCCTCGTTGTCGTTGTCGTTGTCGATGTCGTGCACGATCACCAGATTACAATGCCTTGATCACCTCAATCATTTTTTCGTATTCGTCCAATTTCTCCGGTGCCGCAATCATGCGCGCCAAGGTCGCGGTGAGAGCAGCCTGCCGCAGCACGGCCATATTCGATTCCTGGTTCAAATGCTGCAGGCCGTCAAGGGCATCCGTGAATGCCGCCATCACTTCACGGACCGCATTGGCCCAGTGGGCAGCACCACCGGCTTCCAATTTATCGGCAAAGTCGAGTGCCTGCAGTGCCATGGCGGCATTGGGCACAGCAGTGAACGCCGTATTCGGCGCCGGGCTATCCACTGCAACCGCCTGCATCTGCCTGGCCATTTCTGCCGCGTACCCAACACCCGTTGACGCCGTATCGATCGACAACAAGGTCGCAACACCCTGCGTCGTTGCGGCCTGGCTGGTGACATAGCTCTGCTGCTGGGCATTGACGGCATTGTGCGCCGCGTTCGATAGCGCCTGCGATGTCGCCACCATCAGGTTGCCCATGGCGATAGCGGGCGCGTCACCCAGTATCTTGGTGTTGGCTTCATTCACTGCATCGGTGATTTGCCCATTGACGGGGGTGGGAAAGGCCATGTCTGCTCCTGAGGTTGGATGAAATCGTCGCCCCTTATACGCCGTTGCGCCGTTTGCGATAAGCTGTCAACAATGACAGGCTGCAAGAAAAGCGCCATTATTGCCCAACGCCAACGAAACAGGCGCAGGCAACGGGCCTGGACAGAAAATGCCTTCAGTTTCTCTCCGTTTTTCCTACACAAGATGTGCCCTTGTCCGATAACCGTTTCCTGCATCGATTGCTATTCTGAACACCATACTTCGGAGGCAATATCATGGAAAACAACTTCTCGACCAAATCGTCCGTCAGCGCAGGCATCGCGGGCTATGCCAGCCCGATTCTCTTGACCGTTGCCTTGCTTGGCTTGAGCCTCGCCTTGTTTCTGATCGCCCTGCCAGGCGTCGCCGGGCAATTGAAGTTTCATGAGCGCACTCGGGAAACCATGGCAATTCCCCTGGAGTTGTCGATGTCGACCGCCGACCAGCATATGCAGATCGCCGAGTCGTTTAACGCCGCCCTGGATAACCAGGCACAGGCTGCCGGCCAGCAAGACACACTGACCGCCGCCAAGTAAGCGGTTATCGTTCAGCCAAGCTGAACAAAGCAGGAAATCATCAACCGAAAGGGCCGGGGCATTGATTTCCGGTGAGCAGGCATTAAGTTACAATCGTCCGACTGGACAATGCCGCCACCAACAAGAAAGCCTCATTCATGCCCTTTTCGCTCGACAATCTGCTGGTCATCGGCATTTCCTCCCGCGCCCTGTTTGACCTCGAAGCCGAGGAAGCGATCTTCCGTAGCGAAGGGCTTGACGCCTACCGGCGCCATCAATTGGACAATGAAGGCGAAATCCTGAAGCCGGGCCGCGGCTTTGCCCTGGTCCGCTCGCTGCTGAAATTGAACACCCTGGTGGAAACACGCCTGGTCGAAGTCGTGATCATGTCGCGCAATTCTTCCGAAACCTCGCTGCGCATCTTCAACGCCATCAAGCACTACGACCTCGACATCACGCGCGCTGCGCTGTCCGGCGGCGCATCGCTGGCGCCCTACCTGGAAGCCTTCAACGTCAGCCTGTTCCTGTCGCTCCATGAAGACGACGTGCAAGCTGCCATCAATGCCAACATTGCCGCCGCACTGCTCTACCAGCGGCCCGAAAATGCGCTCGACGAGCTTGACCAGATACGCATCGCCTTCGATGGCGACGCGGTAGTCTTTTCCGATGAGTCGGAACGGATCTACCAGGAACAGGGGATCGAAGCGTTTGAAAAGCACGAGAGCGAAAATGCACAGCGGCCGCTGCCGGACGGGCCATTTGCGCGCCTGCTGAAGGCGCTGTCCTTCATCCAGAAGAATTTCAAGAATGCCGATGGCCGTGCCATTCCGCTGCGCACGGCCCTGGTGACGGCCCGCTCGTCACCGGCCCACGAACGCGTGATCCGCACATTGCGCGCCTGGGATGTGGTGATCGATGAAACCTTCTTCATGGGCGGCGTGGCCAAGTCCGACGTGCTGGCCGCCTTCAAGCCGCATATTTTCTTCGACGACCAGTTGGCACATTGCGTGCGCGCCGCGCCCCTGGTGCAAACAGGGCGCGTGCCGTTGAGGAATTAGCAAAAATCGCGTCGGGTTTTACATCCGCCGCGAACCTCTCGATTAATACCACTTTATTTTTGCACTGCACAGTGGTCTTATTGATCGCTTACTCGAATTCAATCAACGCCTTCTTCGGCGAGCCCTGCCTTTCGGACCGGGCCTTCGGCGCCATCATCGCCAGACCAATACCAGTAGCAAGCGGGTAGCGGCGGGCAATCGAAATGGCAAAGTTAATGTGGTATTTCATTGGTATTAATTTTCCAAAACCACTTGCTAGCATACTTCCACTCCATTACGATCAAGCCCATATAAACCATCGCTCAAGCCACAAAGGAACCTCAAGCTGTGACCACTGACACCACATCGCGCCGCCACCCTCTGGTCTGGGTGCCGACCTTGTATTTTGCGCAGGGCCTGCCCTTTGCCGTGGTTGTGATCTTGTCTGCCGTGATGTACAAGAAGATGGGCGTCAGTAATGCGGATATCGCGTTTTGGCCGAACTTCCTTGGCTTCGCCTGGGCCTTCAAGCCCTTATGGAGCCCGTTCCTGGAGCTGACGGGCAGCAAGAAGAAAGTGGTTGTCGCCTTTCAGATCATTTGCGGCGCCTGCCTGATCGCTTGCGCTTCGGTTCTGCAACTAAGCAATTACTTTGTTCTGAGCCTGATCCTGTTGGGACTGGTTGCCTATTCGTCCGCCACGCACGACATTGCTTCGGATGGCTCTTACATCGCCAATCTCTCGAAACATCAGCAAGCCATGTATTCAGGCTGGCTCGGCGCTTTCTGGAACGGCGGCAAGTTGTTTGTGCAAGGCGGCTTGATCGTTCTCGCCGGACGCCTCGAAGCAAACATGGGCATTACCGGAGCATGGTCTACCGTCCTGTTCATTCTTGGCGCCTTGTTGATTGCGCTGGGCTTCTACCACGCCTGGGCCATGCCCACGCCACAGGTCGTAAAACGCCCTGATTTGACGGCCCGCGCAGTCGCCGCGACAACCTTGGACGTGGTCATCGAATTCTTCAAGAAGCCGGGTATCTGGTGGGCCATCTGTTTCATCATTCTATTCCGCGCCGGCGAAGGACAGGTACAGACCATGGGCCGCCTGTTCCTGCTCGACCCGGTCAGCGCAGGCGGCTTGGGCCTGACGACGGAACAACTTGGAATAGCCTACGGCACGGTTGCAACGCTTGCCTTCATTATCGGCAGCATCGTCGGTGGTTACTTTGCGGCGTGGCTGGGATTGAAGCGCTCGATGTTCTTCATGATTTTGGCGATGAACGTTCCCAATCTCACCTTCCTGTATCTGAACGTCTTCCATCCAACCGACATCTACACAATCAGCACGGTGCTGAGCGTGGAAATGTTCGGCTATGGCGCCGGCTTCCCGGCGTTGATGCTTTACATCATGCAAGTCGTCGCGCCGGGGAAATATTCGACTGCCCACTACGCCTTGGGTACCGGCATCATGCAATTGGGCTTCATTCTTTTCTCCATGAAGAGCGGGCAAATTGAAGCCTGGCTTGGCTATCACGACTTCTTCATCTGGTGCGTAGTCTCGGCGATTCCGGTATTGATCCTGTCCTTGATCGTGCCAATCCCCAGCAAAGAAGAAATTCTGGCACGCAAGGATTCCGAGCCTGCCGGGTCAGAGGTTGAAACCAACCCGGCGTAATCTTCAACCGCGGCGTGCATTGAATGAAAAAGCCACCGAAACGGTGGCTTTTTGCTTTACATCTGACCAGGATTCCATCGCCGGTCGCACATAACAAGCGAAATAGTTAGCGCTGCGACACCGCATCCATCACGCACAAGGCCGTCATGTTGACGATACGGCGCACCGTGGCTGAAGACGTGAGGATATGCACCGGCTTGGCACAGCCGAGCAGGATGGGGCCGACGGCGATCCCGTTGCCGGCGGCCGTCTTCAACAGGTTATAGGAAATGTTGGCCGATTCGATGTTGGGCAGCACCAGCAGGTTGGCCGCCATGGTCAACTTGGTATCGGGCATCATCTTCTTCAACAGCGAATAGTCGAGCGCGGTGTCGCCATGCACTTCGCCTTCCACTTCGAGGTCAGGGGCGAGGTCTTGCAGGATTTCCAGCGTGGCACGCATCTTCTTGGCCGACTCGTTGTTCGACGAGCCGAAGTTCGAATGCGACAGCAGGGCCACGTGCGGCTCCAGGCCGAAGCGGCGCATCTCTTCCGCTGCCAGGATGGTGATCTCCGCCAGTTGTTCTGCAGTCGGGTTGTCGTTGACGTGAGTGTCGACCAGCACCAGTTGGCGGTCCGTCAGGATCACGCCATTCATGGCGGCATAAACGTTGACGCCTTCACGGCGTCCCAGCACCTGGTCGATATAGTGCAGGTGCAGCAGCGTATTGCCGAAGGTGCCGCAGATCATTCCGTCGGCGTCGCCCTTGTGGATCATCATCGACCCGATCAGGGTATGACGGCGGCGCATTTCCAGCTTGGCGTATTGCTCGGTCACGCCCTTGCGCTTGGTCATCTCCATATAGGTCTGCCAATAATCGCGGTAGCGCTCGTCGTATTCGGGGTTGATGACGGTGAAATCGACGTCGGGCTTGAGGCGCAGGCCGAAGTGCTGGATCCGTTGCATCAGCACGGCCGGGCGGCCCACCAGTATGGGCTTGGCCAATTGTTCGTCCACCACCACCTGCACCGCGCGCAGCACACGCTCTTCTTCGCCCTCGGCAAACACGATGCGTTTCTTTTCCGGCGGCGCCGCCTTGGCCACCTGGAAGATCGGCTTCATGAAGGTGCCGCTGTGATAGACAAATTGCTGCAGGCGGTCACAATAGGCCGCCATGTCCTTGATCGGGCGCGCCGCCACGCCGGACTCTTCCGCCGCCTTGGCCACGGCCGGGGCGATCTTGATCATCAGGCGCGGGTCAAACGGCTTGGGAATGATGTATTCCGGGCCGAAGCACAGGTTGGTGATGCCGTAGGTGGTGGCCACGATGTCGGACTGCTCGGCTTGCGCCAGGTCGGCAATCGCATGCACGGTGGCGATTTCCATTTCGCGCGTGATCGTGGTGGCGCCGCAATCGAGTGCACCACGGAAGATATAGGGAAAGCAAAGGACGTTGTTGACTTGATTCGGGTAGTCCGAACGGCCGGTGGCAATCACCGCGTCACCGCGCACGGCGGCCACATCTTCCGGCAGGATTTCCGGCGTCGGGTTGGCCAGCGCCAGCACCAGGGGCTTGGGCCCCATGGCTTTGACCATCTCGGGCTTCAGCACGCCGCCGGCAGACAGGCCAAGGAAGATGTCGGCATCGGGAATCACCTCGGCCAGGCTGCGGGCATCGGTTTCCTGGGCAAAGCGTTCCTTGTCCGGGTCCATCAACTCCTTGCGCCCCTTGTAGACCACGCCTGCCAGGTCGGTGACGAAGATGTTTTCAATCGGGAAGCCGAGGTCGACGATCAAGTCCAGGCAAGCCAGTGCCGCAGCGCCGGCGCCGGACACCACCAGCTTGCACTTCTTGATGTCCTTGCCGACAATCTTCAAGCCATTCAGGATGCCCGCACCGACGATGATGGCGGTGCCGTGCTGGTCGTCATGGAACACCGGAATCTTCATCCGTTCGCGCAGCTTGCGCTCGATGTAGAAGCACTCGGGCGCCTTGATGTCTTCCAGGTTGATACCGCCGAAGGTCGGTTCCAGTGCCGCAATGACGTCAATCAGCTTGTCCGGGTCGGTTTCATTGATTTCAATATCGAACACGTCGATGCCGGCGAACTTCTTGAACAGCACGCCCTTGCCCTCCATCACCGGCTTGGCGGCGAGCGGGCCGATATTGCCCAGGCCCAGCACGGCCGTACCGTTGGTGATCACGGCAACCAGGTTGCCGCGCGCGGTGTAGCGGAAAACATTGGCCGGATCGGCGACGATTTCTTCGCAGGGCGAGGCCACGCCGGGCGAATACGCCAGGGCCAGGTCGCGCTGGTTGGTCAATTGCTTGGTGGGGGTGACGCTGATCTTGCCGGGTGTCGGACACTCGTGGTACTCGAGGGCGGCTTGTCTCAGTTGTTGCCGCAGTTCTTCTTTTTTTGCTGACGAGGAATCCATGTATGCCGCCTGTGTTGTCGGAAAGCTCTTCATTCTAGCAGAGCGGCAAATTGGCATTTATGCGTATTTGTTTCGACAGGCATGCTTTTATTGCATAACTGGGAGAATCATTGTTTGCCATTATTTAATTTGCAAGATTCAACAAATCGATCACAAGCCGAGCGTGTTGATTCGGTAAAATGTGCAGATGCCCTCCGAATTCCAGTTGATCGCCGACTATTTCACGCGCCCGGTGCGCCGTGCAGAGAGGCTGGCCCTGGGCGTGGGCGATGATTGCGCCCTGCTGACGCCTGGCCCCGGCATGCAACTGGCTGTCTCAACCGACATGCTGGTCGAGGGACGCCACTTCTTTGCCGGTGCCGAACCGCGCTCGCTGGGGCACAAATGCTTGGCCGTCAACCTCTCAGACCTTGCCGCCATGGGCGCCAAGCCGCTGGCGTTCACCCTGGCACTGGCCTTGCCGGACGCGAATGAAGCGTGGCTGGCCGAATTCGCGCAAGGCATGCTGGCCCTGGCCGATGCGCACGGCTGCGAATTGATCGGTGGCGACACCACGCGCGGCCCATTGAATATCTGCATCACTGTATTCGGCGAAGTGCCGATGGCGGAAGCGCTGCGGCGCGATCACGCGCAGGTGGGCGACGATATCTGGATATCCGGCACGCTGGGCGACGCACGGCTCGCGCTGGCCGGCTACCTCAACGAGATTGAACTCGACAGTGCCACGCAGGAAGAAGCCGGCAAACGCATGCATGCGCCGACCCCGCGGGTTGCACTGGGCCTGGCCTTGCGCGGCGTGGCGCGCGCCGCCATCGACATTTCGGATGGCCTGCAAGGCGACTTGCAGCACATCCTCGAGCGCTCGCAGGTCGGCGCCACCATCGACGTCGATGCCCTGCCCGCCGGCCCCATGCTGGCCCGGCACGACACCGACCTGCGCCGCCGCTTCACGCTTGCCGGCGGCGACGATTACGAACTCTGCTTCACCGCCGCACGCATCAAGCACGACGCGATCTTAGTCGCTGCGCGCGAGACCGGCGTCACCGTTACCCGCATCGGCCGCATCGAAGCCGAACCGGGCTTGCGCCTGACCGGCCGGGACGGCGAACCGCTGGCCATCACCACCACCTCTTTCGACCATTTCCGCACACCATGACCACACTGGAAGCAGGCCAGCGCGCTGCCGTCACCAAGCCCACCCCGCGCTTCATGATGAGCCACCCGGCACACATCCTGTCGCAGGGCTTTGGCAGCGGCCTCTCGCCCATCATGCCCGGCACTGCCGGCACCCTGTTCGCGTGGCTTTGCTACGACGCCTTCAATACAGCCTGGCCCGCTGTATTCACACCGTTGAACTGGCTCATCATCATCGTGGTGGGGTTCATCGTCGGCGTGGCCGCCTGCGCCAAGACTGGCAAAGACCTCGGCGCCCCCGACCACGGCAGCATGGTGTGGGATGAAATCATCGCGTTCTGGCTGGTCATGGTTTTGGTCATGCCCGGCGACTGGCGCACGCAATGCTGGGCCTTCGTCTGGTTCCGCTTCTTCGACATGGTAAAGCCGCCGCCGATTGGCTATTTCGACAAACGCTTCAAGGGCGGTTTCGGCGTCATGTGGGATGACATTCTGGCGGCGTTTTACACCTTGCTGGTGTTTGCGTTGTGGCGTTCTTTGTAGCAAATCGGAAGCGGCCAACCCAAGCCGCGCAGGATTCCTTATACTGTCCCTAACGAGACATCAGGAGAAAGCCATGGAAGCCCTGCGCGAATTATCCATCCAAGTCGGACACGCCCTGAAAGAACGCGGCCTGCTGTTGGCCACCGCAGAATCCTGCACCGGCGGCGGCGTGGCCCAGGCTGTCACCGACATCGCCGGTTCGTCGGAATGGTTCGACTGCGGCTTCATCACTTATTCCAACGCATCAAAAACGGAAATGCTCGACGTGCCGGCTGCACTGTTCGCCCAGCACGGCACGGTCAGCGAAGAAATTGCCGAAGCGATGGCGGTCGGCGCGCTGGCCAACAGCAACGCCCATGTCAGCCTGTCCACCACCGGCATCGCCGGCCCTGGCGGAGCGGTGCCGGGCAAGCCGGTCGGCACGGTGTGCTTCGGGTGGGCCAAGGGCGATTACACGCATACCGAACGGCATGTGTTTGCCGGCGACCGGCAAGCTGTGCGGCATCAGACTGTGGTGCTGGCTTTGAAGGGCTTATTGCGCTTGATTGAACAGGTGAAGTAAATAGGTGGATAAAGCGCGCTGCACAGTTCGGGTACTACGCGTTACGCAGTCCCCGACAAGATGTTTTGCGCTTCCTCCGTTACGCCCTCTATTTGCTCATTGGCGGTTGGGTTGCTGGCCAAGCGTTGAAGCTCCGGTCGAATCGCGTCTGCAAGCGTCGATGAGTGGCTTGCGATGGCCACAAGAATGTTGTATTTCCAGATATCGTCGTCTGCGTCGAAAATCGGTCTCAAGAATGGGGCAAGGCGGGCACCAGCTTTTACCAGAAATGGCTGGAAAACGGCCGCAACCGGCCAATTGAGATCCTGTAGCCATTCGAGGACTTCGGGCAGGGCAGATTCAGCATCTTCCCAGTCAAGTGCGACAAGGGCTTCGGCTCTTTCAACATCACACTTGTCGCGTGGCAGCAGATGACGCAAATCTTTATTCAATTCATACCACCCCAATATGGTACGTCCGATAGCCCCGTGGGCTGAGCCGATGAATCACAGCTCGCACACGCAACTATCCTTACTTTTTCTGCGAACGCTGCTGCTGCTTTTTTTGGGTTTGCACCCGGTTTTTCTGAGCCTCGAATAGCGTTACCGCATCCGACCTTGCCCGCTCGAGAGTGCGCATCTCGGCATGGTCGTCATGCGCGGAAAAGTATCCGTCCTCCTGTGCATCGACCACCAGCCCGATAGCCGTCGCGTCGTCGAGATCGTACAGTTCGGTGAGCAAGGTCGTTACCTCATCGAGGTAAGCTTCATATGTCATGTATTCCATTGACTCTTTCTCCTTCGGGATCACGGTGAATTCAATTTTGGGAGTATCCCACTTCCCGCTGATGGCGCACCGAGAGAATCAGCACGGCATCGTCCTCTGCCTCAAAGCTATACAAGGCAACGTAGCCAGTCCTGCCACGGGAGATAATCAATTCACGTTTATTCAACTCGATATGGTGGCCAAGCAGGGGGTGACGCTTCAATATCGTGACGGCTTCCCGAATCAACTCAACGGTTTCCATCGCCGCCAATGGATTTGTCTCCAGCAGGAAATCCGTCAGCCTTTCAAGGTCCTGTAGGGCATGATGCGAATAACTTATTCGCGCCAAGATTTCGCCTTGGGTCTGGTCGCTTTTTTCCCTTCAACGCGCGCGCGAATATAAGCATGAACTTCGTCGGCATCATAACCGGTGCCCGTATCCAGCATTTGTTGTCGCGCAGCCTGGGCATCCTCCATAAAGCGGGCCCGATTCTCCGCGGCGATCGCCGCTTGCTCAATTGCTTTGACCATGAAGGCGTGGGTGGACACGCCTTGCAACTGCGCGGCTGCCACGGCGCGTTCCTTGATGTCGTCAGGAAGTTTTAAAGACGTTGTTGCGGACATAGTGCCTCCAAGCCACACGGTGTCACCATGGTAACACCAGCACCTTGCCATTGCAATCGGCAGACTCGACAGCGAACTAGAGTTCATTCCGTAAATGGGGGCCTGATGCATTTTTGTGGGGACGCCGAGTCCAGAAAGGGTGCTGGCAAGGCGCGCGACGCGTCTCGTAGCGGGGCTACGAGCAAGGAGTGCAACGCCGCCAGCACCCTTTCTGACGAAAACCCGGAGGGAACGTACTATTTGGGCCGCGTTTGGCCTACTTTCGTTCGCGCATAGCAGGCAATTGTGTGATGAAATGACGTTAGCCCACCACGAAAAATAGTGCGTTTGCACAGGTCTCCATTTACGGAATGAGCTCTAAAGCTTCCGGCAAGCCTTCCCGGTGCCATCGAACACATGGCAATGCTCAGCAGGCATCAAAATGGCAATCGCATCGCCCGCCTTGTACGCCGCGCCACCAGCCGCTTTGACGGCCAGCATTTCGCTCACGCCTTCGACTTGCGCGTAGATAATGCTTACGTCACCCAGATGCTCCACGTGCCCGACCGTGGCCGGGACGGAATTGGGGGCACCTGCCGTGGCGACGCTGACGTGCTCGGCGCGAACGCCCAAGGTCGCCGCGCCACCGGCGGTCAGCGAACTTGCATCGACCTGCGCGCGCAGCATGGTGCCGCCGGCCAATGTCAATTCGGCTTGTTCTGCGTTGCCGGATGCGACTTCGGCCGCAAGAAAATTCATTTTGGGCGAGCCAAGGAAACCCGCCACGAACATGTTGCCGGGGCGGTTATAAAGCTCCAGCGGCGTGCCGACCTGTTCGATATGCCCGCCATTGAACACCACGATGCGGTCGCCCAGGGTCATTGCTTCGACCTGATCGTGCGTGACGTAGATCATGGTTGTCTTCAATTCCTGGTGCAGGCGCGAGAGCTCCACGCGCATCTGCACGCGCAGGCTGGCATCGAGGTTCGACAGCGGTTCGTCAAACAAAAACAATTGCGGCTTGCGCACGATGGCGCGGCCGATGGCGACACGCTGGCGCTGGCCGCCCGACAAGTCCTTGGGCTTGCGCTGCAGCAGGTGCTCGATCTGCAAAATCTGTGCCGCCTTTTGCACGGCCGCATCGATCTCGGCGCGCTTCTTGCCGGCCAGCTTCAGCGCGAAGGCCATGTTTTCATGGACCGACATGTGCGGGTAGAGTGCATAGGACTGAAACACCATCGCCAGCCCACGCTCGGACGGCGGTATGTTGTTGGCCAGCTTGCCGTCGATCAGCAACTCGCCGCCCGTGATCTGCTCCAGGCCTGCGATCATGCGCAGCAGCGTGGATTTGCCGCAGCCTGAAGGCCCGACGAAGACCATGAATTCGCCGTCAGCGATTTCCAGGTCGATGCCCTTGATCACCGGCACGCCGTTGTCGTAATGCTTGACGATGTTTTTGATCTCTAGTGCCGCCATGTCTCAATTCCCGAATAATGTCACTTCACCGCCCCGTCCATGCCGCGCATGAAAAAACGCTGCGTGGACAGGAACACCGCCAGCATGGGCAGAATCGTCAGCACCGTGCCCGCGGCGATCACGCGCGTGCTGCTGCCATATGTCCCGGAAAGATACAGCACACCGACGGACAAGGGAAATTCATCGGGCTTGCTCATGACGATGAAAGGCCAGATATAGTCATTCCATGCTTCGACGGTGGCCAGGATGCCGACCGTGGCCAGCCAGGGCCGGATCAGCGGCAGCACGATGCGCCAGAAGATGGTCCATTCCTTCGCCCCATCCACGCGCGCCGCATCGATCAAGTCTTGCGGCACTTCCTCGAAGGCTTGCTTCAACAACAAAATCGACACTGCCGTGATGATGTTGGGCAGGATGACACCGGTATAGCTGTCAACCAGGGAAAGCTTGGTGACGGTGATGAAGTTGACCAGGAAATTGACTTCCGAAGGCATCACCATCGTCGCCAGGATCAGGCCGAACACCAGTTTGCGGCCATGGAATTGCATGCGTGCCAGAGGATAGGCGGCGAGCGAACACAGCAGCAATTTCCAGAACACGGTCCAGAAGGTGATCAGGATCGAATTCTTGAAAAACGACCAGATCGGAATCACGCGGAAGGCTTCGACGAAGTTATCGAATGCGGGCGCCTTGGGCCAGAAGGTCGGTGGGAAGGCGAAGATATTGCCTTCGGTGGAAATCGCCGTGACGAAGGTCCACCAGAACGGAAAGACGCAAATGAGCCCGATGGCGCATAGCACCAGGTAATGGCCGATGAGGGAAGGCAGGCTGCGTTTCACGATTTCACCGTTCCCTTCACCGGTGCTTGGGTTTGATGTAGCGGAAGCACAGCAGCATGATGCCGACACAGATCAGCGACACGACGAAACTCGCCGCCAGGCCGCGCGGCAGCTTCAAGTGCTTCAAGCCCTGGTCGTACGCATAATAAAGCCCGGTGAAGGTCGAGTTGAGCGGGCCGCCTTGCGTCAGCACCAGCACTTCCTGGTAAGCCTTCAAGGCCGCCAGCACCGACATGATGGAACACACCATGATGGTGGGGCGCAGCATGGGCACGGTGATCTTCCAGAATCGTTGCCAGCGGTTGGCGCCGTCCAGGATGGCCGCCTCCTGCATCTCGGCCGGAATGCCTTGCAGGCCAGCCAGGTACATCACCATGTACCAGCCCAGGCCGCGCCAGACGGTGACGAACATGACGGCAAACAGGGCAATCGAATCGTCCGACAGCCAGCCCACGGGTTTGTCCACCAGGCGCAATTGGGTCAGCACATAGTTCAGAGTGCCCTGCTCATGGAACATGAAGCCCCACATGATGCCGACCACCGAAATGGTCGTCACCACGGGCACATAGAACGCGGCGCGGAACAGTTTGATGCCGGGCAGCTTGTTGTTGACCAGCACCGCCAGCGTAATGGCGCCGACCTGGATCACCGGCACGATGATGAGGAACAGCAGCGAATTCTTCAAGCCCGTGACGAACATGTCGTTGTTGAAGATATAGCGGAAGTTGTCGAGACCGACCCAGTGCCAGGGCTTGATCAGGCTGTAGTCGGTAAAGGCAAGGAAGGACCCGTAGCCGACCGGCCAGAATGAAAAGACGGCAAACAGCACCAGCGCGGGAGCCAGGAACAGGTAGGCTTGGAGTGTTTGTTTCAACGACGTCTTCACGTTTGACTCCCTCTACTATCACCTTCCGTCATTACCGCGAAAGCGGGAGGCCGCCCCGCGGGAATCCACAATGCGTCAGATGAAGCAAGCTCAGCGTGGATTCCCGCTTTCGCGGGAATGACGTTGAAATTGGAGTGAAGATTATTCATTCTTAAGGCCTCTGCGAAGCCAGCTTGCGGTTCCAGATCGCCACGGCGTTATCCAGCGCGGCTTTCACGTCCTGCTTGCCCGTCACACCGGCCTCCAGCGCATTGACCAGGGCGCGGCGCAATTCGTCGTAATCCTCGATCCCCGCCACATACAGCGTGCGCGAACGCTTCATCGATTGCGCACCGATGGCCACGGCCTTGGCCGCCGCACCGGCGTTGGGCGGCAACTGCTGGAAGTATGCGTCATTGGCCGCTGCCACCGTGATCGGGAACACGCTGGCTTCCTTGGCGAATTCGAGCTGGTTTGCGTCGTTGGTCAGGTATTTGGCGAACTTGGCGATGGCCGGCATCAGCTCGGGCCTGATGCCTGTGGGCACGGCGAAGTGGATCAGCCAGCCGCCGGCCACCATGCCGGTCGGCCCCAACGGCGCGGGTGCGATATCGGTCACAGCGTAGATATCCCTGGCGTCGGTTTCGATGCGCTTGACCGCCGTCGGCGGCGCAGACAGCATGGCCAGCCGGCCACCGTTGTAGGCGGCAATCGCCGCCGGAAAATTATCTTCCGAGAACAGGGCATCTTTCAGGATGCCGCCGGCCAGGTAGGCATCGCGCAGTTTTTCCACCAGGGCCACGTGGGCCGGCGAATTGAATACGGCGCGGTTGTTTTGCACAATGGGCAAACCCTGCTCGAGCATGAAGCCATCTGCCTTGGCCAGGCTGGGCGAAAAACCCGGCTTGCCGGTCTTGGCGAAGATGCGCTTGGAATACTCGAGTTGCTCGTCCAGGCTTTGCGGCGGCCTGGTAATGCCGGCTTGTTTGAACAGCTCGGTATTGTAGGCAATGATGGTGACGTTGCTGTACAGCGGGAAGCCATAGACCTTGCCGGAAAGCGTCAGGTCATCGATGGCGCCTTTCACATACCGTGGTTTGGCGTCGCCCATCAAGTCGTCAACCGGTACGATCAAGCCGTCGCGCGCATACTCATCGGCCCAGGGCACGTTGAGATTGACCAGGGCCGGCGGGGTGCCGGCAACAATGCGGGTGATGAGTTTGGTCTGGATCAGGTCGCCGGGAAAGTCGACCCATTCGATTTCGACACCAGGGTTCTCAAGCTCGTAGCGTTTGACCAGGTTGTCGAAGTAAGGCACGAACTTGGGCTTCAAGCTCATGGTCCAGAATTCGATATGCTGTTTGCCGTCTTTGGCAAACGCCGCCGGATGCAACAGCATCGCGGCGGCGGAAAGTCCGATTGCCAGCAGGCGCTGAAAATGCATGGTCAGTCCTGCCGGAGTCGGATTAGTTGGCGCAGTTTGGTTAGCGCAGTTTAGTTAGTCTTAGTGACCTTGCTCAGGTGGCGTGGCTTGTCCGGGTCAAGGCCACGCGCCACCGACAGGTGCGCTGCCATGACGTAGAAGGCCTGGATCGCAACGATGGGGTCGAGGTCAGGCGTGGCGGCAACCGGCAAGGTCAGGTCGCGTTCGGCCACATCTGCCGGCGCAGCCAGCAGCACGCTTGCACCACGGCCGCGCATTTCTTCGGCCAGTTTGATCAAGCCTGCCTGCGTCGGTCCGCGCGTCGCGAAAATCAGCAGCGGATAACCTTCGTCGATCAGGGCCATCGGGCCATGCTTGATTTCTGCGCCGGAGAAGGCTTCAGCCTGGATGGCCGAGGTTTCCTTGAATTTCAAGGCCGCTTCGAGCGCAACCGGGAAGCTCACGCCGCGGCCGACGACCATGATGTTCGATGCGGGAGCCAGCACGTCGATGGCCTTGGACCAGTCGCACTTGGTGGCGGCTTCAAGCGATTCGGGCAAGGCTTCAATGCCGGCCAGGAGCTCGGCGTCGTTTTGCCAGGCAGCGGTCAGGCGCGCACCGGCGACCACGCTGGTGATGAAGCTCTTGGTTGCGGCAACCGACAGCTCAGGGCCGGCGTGCAGCGGCATGGTCCATTCGGCGCTTTCACCCAAGGGCGAAGACGGGTCATTGACCAGCGCAACCGTGGTGGCACCGCCTCCACGGAAATAACGGATCGGTTCAACCACGTCCGGGCTCTGGCCTGATTGCGAAATGGCAATCGCCAGCGCGTCACGCGTGGCCAGGGGCGACTTGTAGAGCGTCACCAGCGACATCGGCAGCGACGCCACGATACGGCCCAGGCGCGACATGATCATGTAGGCGCAATAGCTGGCGGCGTGGTCCGAGCTGCCGCGTGCAACGGTCAAGACGGTGGAATGCTGGGTGGAACGCAATTTACGGCCAAGCTCGGCGTAACGGTCACGGTCACGCCCGAGTTGAAGCGAAACGAATTCTGCTGAGGAACAAGCTTCCTTAAGCATCAGTGAGGTCAATCTTCTCTCCTTCTACATACACGGCTTTGAGGTTGAGATCGCGGTCCATGACCACGATGTCGGCGACCGTGCCGGCGGCAAGTCGTCCTCGTTCGGAAATGCCGAGGAAATCGGCAGCGTAAGTGGACACGCGGCGCGACGCATCGGCGACGTCGAGCCCAAGCTCGACGAGGTTGCGCAAGGCCTGGTCCATGGTCAGGGTGCTGCCGGCCAGCGTACCGTCGGCCAGGCGCACACCGCCCAGGCACTTGTGTACAGTCTGGCGGCCCAGCATGTATTCGCCATCGGGCATGCCCGAGGCGGCAGTCGAATCGGTCACGCAATAGAGGCGCGGAATGGCACGCATCGCTGTCTTGATCGCGCCTGGATGCACGTGCAGCAGGTCGGGAATCAGTTCGGAATATTCGGCATGCGCCAGCGCCGCACCAGCCATGCCGGGGGCACGGTGGTGGAATGCACTCATGGCGTTGAACAGGTGCGTGAAGCCGGTGGCGCCATGCTGCAAGGCTGCAAGGCCGTCTTCATAGGTACCCAGCGTATGGCCGATCTGCACGCGGATGCCGGTGTTGGAGACGATCTTGACGAATTCGAGATGGCCCGGAATTTCCGGCGCCACCGTGATCAGCTTCAGCGGTGCAAACGTTGACAGACGCTCGACTTCAGCCAGGTTGGCCGCCTGTGCATAGTCGGGCTGGGCACCAAGCTTGCCGGGGTTGATATAGGGACCTTCCAGGTGCACACCCAGCACCCGGGAGGTGCCTTCGCGGCGCGTCCAGCAAGCGTGGCCGATGGCCTGCAGCGCCGCTTCCAGGTCAGAAATCGGCGAGGTCATGGTCGTGGCCAGCATGGACGTCGTGCCATGCCGCGCATGCATGCGCGAGACCGTATACACGGCATCGCCCGCATCCATGATGTCGCGCCCGCCGCCGCCATGGACGTGCAGGTCGATGAAGCCGGGCAGGATGTAATCTTCGCTGTTCTCGGAAGGGTCGACCGATACCCCATTGATATCGATGACACGCCCTTCAAAGCGCAGTTCCCCCTTGACCCAGCCTTCCTCGGTCAAGACGTTGCCGGCGACTTTTTTACTCTGACTCATCTACGCAGCTCCGCAACGAAGTCATAGTAATCGCTTCGGCAATAGGAATGGGTCAATTCAATGGCTGCGCCGGAGTCGAGATAGCCGACGCGGGTGATATACAGCATGGCTGCGCCCTGCTTGATGTTGGCCAGGCGCGCCTGTTCGGCAGTCGCATTGACGGCGCGGATGTGCTGCAGCGCGCGCGTCGGCAACAAGGTGTGCGCGTCCAGATAGCCATACAGCGAATCGTTGATGACTTTGGGATCGGGCAGGAATTGCGCGGGGATGGTGGAACTTTCAATCGCCATGACAACGTTGTCGGCGGTACGCAAGCGTTTCAGGCGCGAGACCACGGTGTTCGGCGAGAGGCCCAGGGCCAGGATTTCTTCCGCCGAGGCGATGCCGGTTTCGCGCGAAAGCCATTGCGAACCCGGGTTGAAACCGCGCTGGCGCAATTCTTCCGAGAAGTTGGTCAGGCGCGACAGCGGCTGCTCGAGCTTCGGGGTGATATAGGTGCCGGAGCCGCGCTTGCGCGTCAGCATGCCGCGTTCGCACAGGATGTCGATCGCCTTGCGCGCCGTCACACGGGAAATGTCCAGCGTATCCGACAGCATGCGCTCGGAAGGCAAAGCCTCGTCCGGCTGCCAAAGCCCGCTATGGATGCCTTCGGAGAGCTTGTTCGCCAATTGCAGATACAACGGCGTGACGCTTTGTGTGTCAGGCTTGAAATCGCTAAGCTGGATGAGCATGGTTTCCTCGTAGACTTTGACGTATTAGTTGTAGAGCACCCGCAGCCGCATCGGAATGCGGTTTGACGACACGGGTCCTCAGTTTTTCCGGCAAATAGTCACTCATTGGCGCGGCAAGGCCGCCGCACAATGCAATCGGGTTTTGGGCGTCCGGGTCCAGCGCCATGGCGACTTCAGCGATATCCTTGCCCGCCTGCACCATGAAGCTTTTGGCCCACTCATCCTGCCCTGCGAATTGGATCACCACCGGCGCCATCTGGGCATAGGTGGTCTGGTTGGCCACGGCCAGCCACTTGAACATGCCGTCGCGATCGCCGCCGGAGGCCGCCATGACCGCGCGGGAAAAATCACTGGCGGGGCGGCGCCCATCAAGAGTGCGCTCCACATGATTGATGGCTTGCAGGCCCAGCCAGGCACCGCTGGCTTCATCGCCGCAGGGAAAACCCCAGCCGCCGACTTCCACGCGAGAACCGTCAGCCAGCAAGGCCTCGCCCACACTGCCGGTGCCGATGGCAACGATGGCGCCGGGCTTGCCGGCATGCGCACCCAAGAGCGTGCAAAACGCATCCGTCTCAACCACGATCTTGCCGAAGCCGGGATTTTTTTCTGCGAAATTTGCAGCCCATTGTTTGTTGTGCACACCCGCCAGGCCGAGGCCGATGGCCATCTTGCCCAACTCGGGGCGCGCCAGGCCTGCTTCAGCAAAGGCGCGATCAACGGCTTCGAGCACTGAAGCCCATGCCTTTTCGGCGCCATGCATCAAGCCTGAAGGCCCGGCACTGCCCTTGCCTACTTCGGTTGCGTCGGGGCGCTCGACGCGCACTCTGGTGCCGGTTCCTCCCCCGTCCACCCCGATCAAATATTCGTGCATAGCTAAACCGTTCTAGTTATCGATCCCTTACACCTGGAGTCTCGTGCTCGATTCAGTGTCGTAAGGAATATGTCCCACCACCCCAAGCTGCGAAAAACCGATCTGGCCGTGCTGCCTGCCACACCCGCTTTTCAACAGTCTGACAACAACCACTTTTCCAGCCGGCAAAAGAACCGGATCAAACATAAACAAACGCCTACGCATGCGCATGCAATTTCACTGCGCATACCAGCACTTTAGGGATGCTTAAAGTGGATGTCAATCGGTATTTAAGTGGTATTACCAAAAAAAATGTCGGGGCAAATCAATATTTGCCCCGACAATCAAAAAACACGGTGAAATCAATGCATTGGGTTATTCAAATTCAGAATCCAATAGCGTGCCAAATCAGCGGTACCATCGCTACCCTGTACCGTTTTGAGCACATCGATGGCTTTTTCCTTTTGGCCAGCCTGTGCGTAAGCCTCGCCGAGGTGCAACTTTGCCTCGTCCAGACGTTTGGCATTGGACGCCTTGACACCCTGCTCCATCATTTCCAGGCCTTTGTCGAACTGGCCCATCGTGATGTACGAGTAACCGACATTGACCATGCCCAAGCCATCCTTGCTCTTGCGCACGTCCGCTTCGGTCTGCGCGATGCTACGCGTTTCCGTAGCAGCATCCTTGGTAGCTTGCGCCATCAGGTTCTTGATGTCAGGCGTGGAATCGTCGATTACCTTGGCAGCATAGCCTGCGTCGAGGAACTTCTTGGCTTCAACACCGTAACCGAGGTGCAATTCGCTATCGATGAAGTAAGGGTATTCCTTGGCTTCGAGCAAGCCCATCTGCTGCTTCAGGCGGTAAAAGTCCACTCCCAGGCGCTCGGGGAAGTCCTTGCGGCTACGCAAGGTCTGCAGCAAATTGGTCCAGTTCTCTTTCTTCGGGTAATACTCCACCGACTTTTCCAATGCGACATTGAGCGCAGCATTGTCTTTCTGCTTGATCGCGATACTGGTCAACAAACGCAGTTGCAATTCGGTCGGCGCTTTGCCCGCCTTTTCCAATGCGTCGATATTGGCCTTCAGTTTTTCGTTTGCGTGTGGATAGTCTTCCGTGATGTAGTAGAAGCGCACCAGCTCATCGTTGACGCGCGGATCGGCACCGCCTTCTTTGACATAGCGCAGCAACCACGCCAGGGCTTGCTTGTAGTCGCCGGCCTTGTCATATAAGGCAACACCGGATAGCAACAGCTTCAGCCGTTCATCAGGAGCCACTTCACTCGAATCGACCACGCGTGGCAGCATGGCAAGCACGGTCTTGTCATCTCCTGCCACTGACGCGATCGCGACGCGCGTGCGGTCGATCAGATAGGACTCATACGGCGTCAGCGGGCTCTTGGTAATGCTGTCGAGCTTGGCCAGCGCTTCCGTGTATTTCTTTTCCTGGGACAGTTTTTGCGCTTCCTGCACCGGCGTCCCGACTTCGGGGCTGACGGATTTGGTCGCATCCGGTGCAGTGATGGTCTGCGCCGCAACCGGGAAGCTCACCCCGGCAGCTACCAAACCGCCAGCCAGGGAAAGAAGCAATGCAAACGCAGTATTGATAGAGCTGTTCTTTTTCATATTTGGCTTCCAAAAAGTGTTTCGGCAAGCCGGCACATTTTCAGTGCCGGCTTGCCGCATTTGATGCAAGTGCGAAGTTAATTAGGCGACAACTATGCCATTTCAGTTCCCGACGAACTGCTCGTTACCGATCATGCCGATCTTGGCCACGCCATCGCGTTGGGCCATCGCCATGACTTCGGCAACGTACTTGTACTCGACCAGGCGGTTCGGCTTGACGTGCACTTCGGGC
>Ga0134128_10001410_pt1 | contig 31043 bp, 30 predicted proteins | sample KB31754_FD_96462 | JGI IMG/M metagenome (GOLD analysis project Ga0134128, IMG submission 96462) | Terrestrial soil microbial communities with excess Nitrogen fertilizer from Kellogg Biological Station, Michigan, USA - KB3-175-4 | ecosystem: Environmental > Terrestrial > Soil > Unclassified ... | reverse complement strand
CGCAGGGCCTCGCCGATGTGCTCCTTGCGCTGCAGCAGGTTGTCCATGACGGCGTTCAATTTGTCCAGCGCCGGCTTGAACTCGCGCCTGTTGTCGGCAACGAAGCCGGAAAGCTGTTGCGAGACACCATCAATTCCCGCGATGAGATCGCTCAGCGCCTGACGGCGCTCATCCAGCGCCGCGAACAGCATGTTGCCGTCGGTGATCAGCTGGTTTACCTGACCGGCACGTTGCGCCAAGGTGTCGGTGACGTTCTTGGCATGTGCAAGAAGTTGTTCGAGTGCCTCATCGCGCTTGTTGAGGGTGCGCGACAGGTTCGCGACTCCGTCGAGCGCGCCGCGCAGCTGCGGGGTCGCGTCGCGCAATGTGTCGGTCAGCGTCTGCAACGCCTGCTCGAACTTCGGCTTGTCCAGTTCGCTCGCGTTCTGGCCGAGGTCCTGGAGTGCCGTATTGAGCGTGTATGGAGTCGTGGTGCGGCCCAACGGAATAACAGTCACCTCGCCTCCGCCGCGCGGGGTGACCGCCAGTGACTTCTCGCCGAGCACGGTGTCGGTCTTGATCGCGACCAGCGACTGGTCGCCCACCTTGACGTCGCGGTCGACGGTGAACGTGACCTTTGCCGCGTCACCCGCCAACTCGACTCCGGTCACCTTGCCGACCCTGATGCCCGACACGTTGACGGCATTACCCGGTGAGATCCCGCCCGCATCGGTGAAGTACGCCTGGTAGGGCTTTCCCTGCGGCCAGAACGGCAGTTGGGTGTAGCCGAACGACACCAGCACCAGGCACGCCACCAACGCGATGCCGAAGATACCGGTGCGCAGCGGATTGCTTTCGTCAGACCTAGCCATTCTCCGAACACCTCCCCTTCGACGGGTCCGGCGGACCACCGAACGGGATCAAGATGTCGCTTCCGGCAGGGCCGTTGATCTTTATCCGGATCGAGCAATAGTAGATGTTGAAGAACGACCCATATGCGCCAAGAGCGTTGAGTCGCAAGTAGTTCTCGGCGAGCGGTTCGATGACCTTGTTGATATCACCCTTGCGCTCGTCCGCGCGCTGCGCCAGCGGCCGCACATTCTCGATCACGCCCTGCAGCGGCCTGCGCGACTTCTGCAACATGTCGGTGAGGTCGTTCTCGGCCGACGCCAGCGGCGGGATGGCGCCTGCGATCGGGTCGCGGCCCTCCGCGAGCCCGGTGATCAGCTTCTGCAGTTGATCGACGCTGGCGTTGAACTGCGTACCCTTCTCGTCGACCGTACCGAGCACCGCGTTCAGGTTGTTGATGACGTCGCCGATGAGTTCGTCTCTTGCGGCGAGGTTCTGGGTGAACGCGCTGGTGGAGGACAACAGACTCGACAGCGCGCCACCCTGACCCTGCAGCAGTTCGAGTACGGCATTGCTCACTTCGTTGACCTTGGCACCGTCCAGCCCCTTGAGCACAGGGCGCAATCCGCCGAGCAGCGCGTCGAGATCCAGCGCCGGCTGGGTGTTCTGCTTCGGAATGGTCGATCCAGGCGACAGCTTGCGTAGCTCACCCGGCCCGGAAGTGATCTCCAGATAGCGGTCACCGACCAGGTTTTCGTAACGGACCACCGCCCTGGTGGAGGTGTAGAGCTGGTAACGCTTGTTGATGTCGAACGCGACGTCGACAGTGTTATCCGGGTTCAGCGAGACTTTGTTCACGGATCCCACCGGAACGCCCGCGATCCGGACGTCCTGCCCGGCCTTCAATCGCGAGGCGTCGGTGAACGTGGCGTGATAAGCGCTGTCCGACGCAAATCGGAACTCGCCGAACACCACTATGAGGAATGCCGCCACCAACAGCATCGCCACCGTGAATACGGAGACCTTCAGCAGCGCCCGATCGCCCGCCATCAGTACTCGTCCCTTTCCGCGAACGCTCCGTTGAACAGGAACTGAACCGTGGACGGCGCGTCGAACTGCAACTCCGTGTTCGGTTGGTAAGGGATGTACGCGTTGTCGGTCACCAGAAACGGCGTGTGGTACCAGGAACCGCCATTCTGCTTGGTCGGCACATTCGGCAGTCCGCGGCAGTTCGGTCCGCCGGACGCGTTCACGATAGGCAGGCTTTCCGGGTACGTGTAGCCCGGCGAGCCTGGCAGGAAATTGGACGCGACGAACAGGCCCGGCCGGATGCCGCCGATGACAGGGGCGAAGGTATCGATCGCCTTCGCGACACCCTGGAAAAGGCAACCGAACTCGGGCGAGTAGTCGGCGGCGACCTTCAACGGGACCCGCAGTCGCTGAATTGCTGCGATGTAGTCGTTTTCGGCGGGCTCCAGCGTCGCGGTGCCGTTGTTGGCCAATCCGGTGGCGGCGAGCAGTGTGGCGTTCAGATTGTCCTGCTGGTCGACGATCGTGTTGCTGATCGCGGGTGTGTTGTCGAAGATGCGGGCCAGATCGGGGCCGGCGTCGCCGTAGATGTTGGCGACGACCGCGGTCTTCTGAAGGTCGTCCTGCAGCGTCGGCAGCTTCGGATTCAGCTGCTGCAGATAGTAATTCAGCCCTGACAGCGTGGCACCGAGGTCGTCGCCGTTATCGCGCAGGCCTTCGGCGAGGGCGGATAGCGTCGCGTTCAGATTGACCGGGTCGATCTTGTGCAGCACATCGGTCAGGGTCTGGAACAGTGTGTTGACTTCGAGCTGGACGTCCTTTGCCTGAACGTTGGCGTCGGGACGCAGTTGTCCGCTCGGCTGTTCCGGCGACAGGAACTCGACCGACTTTGCACCGAAAACCGTTGTGCCCGCGATGCGCACACCCGCATTCGCCGGTATGTAGCGCATCTCGTTGCTGTTGATCGACAGCGTCAGCTTCGCCTGATCACCGGCGTACTCAATGGATTTCACCTCGCCGACCTGAATGCCGCGGTACTTGACCTTGGCGTCCTGTTCCATCACCAGGCCCGCTCGCGGAGACGTCACCGTGACGGTGTCGGTGTCCGTGAAAGCGGCGGTGTACGCCAGGTAGGTGAACACGGTGGCGGCCACCAGGATCGCGGCCAGGATCGCAGCAGCGATCCTCACGTGGCTGCGCTTGGCGTCTCCGTCAGACATTGTCCCCCACCTATCCGGAGAGGTTGAAGTTGCCGGACGCGCCGTAGACGGCGAGCGAGATGAACAAGGTGATGGTGACGACGACGATCAGCGAGGTGCGAACCGCCTGGCCGACCGCGATGCCCACGCCGACCGGGCCGCCGGATGCGTTGTAGCCGTAGTACGTATGGACCAGCATCACGGCGATCGACATCACGATGGCTTGGAGGAACGACCACAACAGGTCGGTCGGCACCAGGAAGGTATTGAAGTAGTGGTCGTAGAGGCCCGCCGACTGATGGTTGATGAACACCGTGGTGAACCGCGCCGCGAAGAACGCCGCCAGCACCGACAGGGAATACAGCGGGATGATCGCGATCAGGCCGGCGATCAGCCGCGTGGACACCAGATAGGACACCGAATGCACAGCCATCGCTTCGACGGCGTCGATCTCCTCGGCAACCCGCATGGCGCCCAGCTGTGCCGTGGTGCCCGCGCCGATGGTGGCAGCCAGCGCGATGCCTGCGATGACTGGTGCGACGATGCGCACGTTCAGGAACGCTGACAGGAAGCCGGTGAGCGCCTCGATGCCGATGTTGCCCAGCGACGAGTAGCCCTGGACGGCGATCACGCCACCGGATGCCAGGGTCAGGAAGGCGGCGACGCCAACCGTGCCGCCGATCATCACCAGCGCGCCGGTGCCCATCGTCATCTCGGCGATGAGCCGGATCGTCTCCTTGCGGTAGCGGGTCAGCGCGTTGGGGATGTAGCGCATCGTCTCGCCGTAGAACAGCGCCTGCTCGCCGACGGTGTCGACGGCCTTCGGCACGCCGCGGAAGGCACGCCTGATGCGGACGCTGAGGTCGTAGCTCATCGGCGTCCTCGGCTCTTCACGCGAGCGTTCATCGCACCAGCACCCGGACCCCGACCGCCGTCATGATCACGTTGATCACAAACAGGCAGATGAACGCGTAGACGACGGTCTCGTTGACCGCCGTCCCTACGCCCTTGGGGCCACCCGACACCGTCAGCCCGCGGTAACAGCCGACCAGACCCGCGACCACACCGAACAGCAGTGCCTTGACCTCAGCAAGCACCAACTCGCCAAGGCCGGTCAGCACCGTCAGCCCGTTGATGAACGCGCCGGGGTTGACGCCTTGCAGGAGACAGAGAAGACGTAGCCGCCGGACAGGCCGATGAGACAGACAAGGCCGTTGAGAAGCAGCGCGACGAACGTCGATGCCAACACGCGCGGCACCACCAGGCGCTGGATCGGATCGATGCCAAGCACCCGCATCGCGTCGATCTCCTCGCGGATGGTGCGGGCACCGAGGTCGGCGCAGATGGCGGTGGCGCCTGCGCCGGCCACCACGAGCACGGTCACGACGGGGCCGAGCTGAGTGATGGTGCCGAACGCCGTGCCTGCCCCCGACAGGTCCGCGGCGCCGATCTCACGGAGAAGGATGTTGAGGGTGAAAGCCACCAACACGGTGAACGGGATGGCGACGAGCAGCGTGGGAATCAGCGAAACACGCGCGATCATCCACGTCTGGTCGAGGAACTCCCGAAACTGAAATGGCCGGCGGAAGATCTTGACGAACGTGTCCAAGGACATTTCGACGAACCCGCCCACGGCCCGAGCCGGAGCCGCGAGCTGTTCGATCAATCTCGGCTCCGTTCTCGGCAGTCGGCGTGTGCTGAACGTGCGCCATGGCGAAGAGTTCGTGACTACTTGCCGTGGCGGTTCTCCCACCCAATTCTTAAGCGTTGCTCTTAGTAAGCCGGATCATAGTAACTAGAACAAGTTCGCAGTGTCAAAGAACGGCCCAAGAGCTCGAAATCGTGACCTTTGCGCAGCTCAAGGCCACTGTGGCGCAGATCGTTCTGCAACGTGTTCTAGTCCCCACAGGACCCTGACAAACAGAGAACGTCATTCTCCTTGGGACATCAGTCCCGTCGCTGAGAAATTCCGTTCGGGATCACGGTCAGCAAAGTAATTCTGCAGTGTTTTCGAGAGGTCTGACGGGTCCCACGCATTGGATTCCGCACTGAATCGGTACTCGGCGGTCGGCGCCGCAACGAGCGTCACCGTCGGACCGTAAACGATGAACAGCTGTCCGTTGACATCACGCGACGCGGGTGACGCCAGGAACCGCACGAGGTTGACGACGTGCTCCGGCGACAGCGGATCGATCTGCCCCTCGGCCAGCTCCGGCGACTCCCCGAAGACGTCCGCCGTCATCGCCGTGCGAGCCCGGGGGGCGATGGCGTTGGCGCGCACGCCGTAGCGCTCGAGCGCACGCGCAGCCGTGAGCGTCAGCGCGGTGATGCCCGCCTTGGCGGCGCCGTAGTTCGCCTGACCGACGGGACCGGCCAGGCCCGCCTCCGACGACGTATTGATGATGCGGCCGTAGACCTGTCCTTTTTGGCTGCCCTCTGCTTCCTTGGCCTTCGCCCGCCAATAGGTGGCCGCGTTGCGCGTCAAGAGGAAGTGGCCGCGGAGGTGGATCGCGATCACGGTGTCCCAGTCCTCGTCGGACATGTTGAACAACATGCGGTCTCGGGTAATCCCTGCGTTGTTGACGACGATGCTCAGGCCTCCGAGGCCGTCGGCCGTTTCCACCAGTTCGTCGGCGGTGGACCGCTCGCTCACGTCACCCGCGACGACGACGGCCTTGGACCCGGCGGTGGTGATCTCGTCGATGACATCGGATTTGTCCAGCGCGCCTGCGATGTCGTTGACCACGATGGTCGCACCCGCGCGAGCGAGTCCGATCGCCTCGGCCCGGCCCAAGCCCGCGGCAGCGCCGGTCACCACCGCGACTAGTCCGGACAGATCAGTCGCGTCGTTCGGAGTCAATTTATGAATACCTCTAGTCTCTGCGGATCAGGGCGGCTCGCGGGCACTCGGCGATCGATTGCTCCGCCAAGTCCTCCTGGTCGGCCGGCACGGGGTCGGCCTTCACGACGGCGTAATCCTCGTCGTCGAGATCGAACAGGTCGGGGGCAATTCCGACGCACACGGCGTTGCCCTCGCAGCGGTCACGGTCCACTTCCACTCGCATTACAAACCTCCTCGTGGTCAGCGCTGCCTCGAGCACCAGTGTGGCACCGGCCTGGACCCCAAGACTAGAACGTGTTACAACCGGGGGTGAAAGCGGGCCCACACGACGGGTTCGTTATACCCCGAAATATCCCCAGAAGTGTTAGGACATGGCGATGCGGATCGGCTACACCCCAGAGCAGGAGGAGTTGCGCCGCGAACTGCGGGCCTACTTCACCAAACTCATGACGCCTGCGCGTGCCGAGGCGCTGGCCGCAGGCGACGGCGAGATGGGGCGTGGCAACGTCTACCGCGAGACCGTCGCGCAGATGGGCAAGGACGGCTGGCTGACGTTGTCCTGGCCCAAGGAGTTCGGCGGCCAGGCGCGCCCGCCGATGGATGGGCTGATCTTCAACGACGAGGCCGCGATCGCGAACGTCCCGGTGCCGTTTCTGACGATCAACAGCGTCGCGCCGACGATCATGGCGTTCGGCACCGAGGAGCAGAAGAAGTTCTTCCTGCCCAAGATCGCCTCGGGCGACCTTCACTTCTCCATCGGCTATTCGGAGCCCGGCGCGGGCACCGACCTCGCCGCCCTGCGCACCACGGCGGTGCGCGACGGCGACGACTACGTCATCAACGGTCAGAAGATGTGGACCAGCCTGATCGCCTACGCGGACTACGTGTGGCTGGCGGTGCGCACCGCGCCGGCCAAACATCGTGGAATCTCGATGCTGATCGTCCCCACGACGGCCGAGGGCTTTTCGTGGACACCGGTGCACACGATGGCGGGTGTCGACACCAGTGCGACCTACTACCAGGACGTTCGCGTGCCGGCCAGCAGCCTCGTCGGCGAGGAGAACGGTGGCTGGAAACTCGTCACCAACCAGCTCAACCACGAACGCATCGCGCTGGTCTCGGCGCAGCCGATCTTCGTGGCACTCAACGGCGTTCGTGAGTGGGCACAGAACACCAAGGACATCCACGGCAACCGGCTGATCGATTCGGAGTGGGTGCAGCTCAACCTCGCTCGGGTACACGCCAAGGCCGAGGTGCTCAAGCTCATCAACTGGGAACTCGCCTCCACCGAGGATGCCGCTCCGTCGCCGGCCGACGCATCGGCCGCCAAGGTGTACGGCACCGAACTGGCCACCGAGGCGTATCGCCTCCTGATGGAAGTACTGGGCACCGGCGCAACGGTACGGACCAACTCCCCCGGCGCCCTGCTGCGCGGCCGCATCGAGCGCATGCACCGCTCTTGCCTGATTCTGACGTTCGGCGGCGGCACCAACGAGATTCAGCGCGACATCATCGGCATGGTCGCGCTCGGCCTGCCCAGAGTGAACCGGTAAGGAACATCATGGATTTTTCGACGACGGAAGCCGCGGACGATCTGGGCGGCCTGGCCCGCACCATCACCGAATCGGTCTGCACTGCAGAGCACCAGCGGGAGCTCGACAGGCTCGAGACACGGTTCGACCGCGACCTGTGGGGCAAGCTGATCGAGGCCGACATCGTGTCTGCCGCGATGCCGGAATCGTTGGGCGGTGGCGGTTTCGGGGTGCTCGAGCAGGTGGCGGTGCTGGTGGCGTTGGGCCGTCAACTCGCCGCCGTGCCGTACCTCGAATCGGTGGTGCTCGGTGCGGGCGCGCTGGCGAAGTTCGGTTCCGAGTCGCTGCAGCAGGAGTGGGCGACACCGGCGATCAACGGCGAGAAGATCATCGCGCTCGCGCTGGACGGTGAGATGGGTGAGGGCCCGGTGCAGGCTCAGGCTGTTGGACCGAGCGGCTCCGGGTTCAAGCTGACCGGCTCGCGAACGCTGGTCGTGTACGGACCGGTGGCCGATGCGTTCCTCGTGCCTGCCGAAACCGATTCAGGCACCAAGGTTTTCCTGGTCGGCAAGGAGGACCCCGGCGTGACGGTGACCCCCCTCGACACCACCGGACATGGGAGTGTCGCGCAGCTGGAGCTGCAGGGCGTCGATGCGGACCGGATTGTCGGTGGTGCTGAGGCGTTCGCCTGGCTGACCACCCATGGCGCCCTCGGTCGCAGCGCGTATCAGCTCGGCGTGCTCGAGCGGGCGCTGGAGCTCACGGCGCAATACGCCCGTGAGCGCGAGCAGTTCGACCGTCCGATCGGCAGCTTCCAGGCCGTCTCGTCGCGACTCGCCGACGGTTACATCGACATCAAGGGCCTTCGATTGACTCTGACCCAGGCAGCGTGGCGGCTGTCCGAGGACCTGCCGGCGGACGTCGACGTCAGCACTGCCGCGTTCTGGGCGGCCGACGCCGGCCACCGGGTCGCACACACCACGGTGCACGTGCACGGCGGCGTCGGGATCGACACGGACCACCCGGTACACCGGTACTTCCTCGCCGCCAAGCAGACTGAGTTCGCGATCGGCAACGCCACAGGACAGCTGTTGCGTATCGGCCGTGAATTGGCCGACACCCCTGCCTGATCAGCGATGAGCGCGGGTCTGCCGACCGTCACCGACCTGCTGACACCATTGGTCGAGGTTGACGGTCGGGGCGTGCAATTCGAGGACGCCTTCACCAGCTGGCATGACCACATCCAGCACGGCGCCGCGATCGCAGCGGCGTTGAAGGCACGTCTCGATCCTGAACGCCCGCCGCATGTCGGGGTGCTGCTGCAGAACACACCGTTCTTCTCGGCGGTGCTCGTCGCCGCGGCGCTGACGGGCATCGTGCCGGTGGGGCTGAATCCAGTTCGGCGGGGCGTCGCGCTGGTCCGCGACGTGACGCACGCGGATTGCCAAGTGGTGCTGGCTGATTCGGCCTCCGCAACGGACCTCGATGTCGACTACATCGACGTCGATTCGCAGGAGTGGGCGGCCGAGGTCGCCGCGTTCCAGGACACGCCCGTCGTCGGCTACGACGCCGATCCGAGCGACCTGTTCATGCTCATCTACACGTCGGGCACCAGCGGCGAGCCCAAGGCGGTGAAGTGCAGCCAGGGCAAGGTCGCGATCGCGGGTGTCACGATGACGCAACGCTTCTCCCTGGGGCCAGAAGATATCTGCTACGTGTCGATGCCGCTGTTCCATTCGAATGCGGTGCTGGTCGGCTGGGCGGTCGCGCTGGCGTGCGGGGGCTCACTTGTGTTGCGACGCAAGTTCTCTGCATCCCAGTTCCTTCCGGATGTCCGCCGCTACGGCGCGACGTATGCCAACTATGTGGGCAAGCCGCTGTCCTACGTGCTCGCCACACCCAAGCGGTCGGACGACGCGGACAACCCGTTGCGGGCCGTGTATGGCAACGAGGGCGCGCCCGCGGACGTCGAGCGGTTCGCGGAGCGGTTCAACACGCTGGTGATGGACGGGTTCGGGTCGACGGAGGGCGGGATCGCCATCGGCCGCACGCCCGATACTCCGCCTGGCGCACTGGGTCCGCTGCCGCCCGGCACCGAGATCGTCGACGTGGAGACCAGTGAGCCGTGCCCTCCCGGCGTGACCGGCGAGTTGGTGAACGTTTCGGACGCAGGGCGTTTCGAGGGTTACTACAACGACCCCGGCGCCGAGGCCGAGCGGATGCGCGGCGGCATGTATCACAGCGGGGACCTGGCCTACCGCGACGAGAACGGCTACGCGTACTTCGCGGGCAGGCTCGGCGACTGGATGCGCGTCGACGGCGAGAACCTCGGGTCGGCGCCGATCGAGCGGGTGCTGCTGCGCCATCCCGACGTGGTCGAGGTCGCGGTATACGGGATCCCCGCCCCCGATGTCGGTGATCAGGTGATGGCGGCGTTGGTGCTCACGCAGGGCGCCGAGTTCAACGCCGACGAGTTCAGGGCCTTCCTGTCCGAGCAGCCGGATCTCGGGCCGAAGCAGTGGCCGTCGTTCGTGCGAGTCGGTACCGAATTGCCGCGGACCGAGACGTTCAAGGTGATCAAACGCCGGCTACAGGCGGAGGCCACCGAATGTGCCGACCCGGTGTATCCGATCGGGCGTTGACGCAAGTCGAACCATCCCGAGATGTCATCGGGCACCGGTAGCCTGACCACCGTGGGCTATCGCGAGTTCCCGCCGCCCACCACGCTGCGCGGCCTGGTCGAATGCGCGTGGGTGGTGGACGGACCGCCGGAGCCGGTGCGAGTACTTCCGGACGGGTGCATGGATCTGATGCGCCTCGCCGGTCGCATCATGGTGGCAGGCCCGGACACCACCGCGTCGGTGAGCCCACGCGATGGAGAACCGTTCGTGGGCTTGCGATTTCATCCGGGCGTGCTTCCACGCCTGCTCGGAGTGCCGGCGTCGGAGCTGCGCAACGAACGCGTACCCCTGTCCGAATTGCAGACCGGATTACTCCAGCGCGGCTCCTTGACCGATCTCGCAGCCGCGCTCGCATCGGCAGAAGCGCGGGCCGAGACGGCGCCCTGGTCACTGCCGGTCCTGAGCCACGTGACCGGCACACTGGCGGCGGGCTCCGCCGTTGCCGAGGTGGCGCAGCAGGTCGGCTGGTCGGCCCGCACGCTGCAGCGCCAGTGCTCAGCCGTCTACGGCTACGGCCCGGCGACGCTGCGACGCATCCTGCGCTTCCGGCGCGCGGTGCGGTTACTGAGCGGCGGACTGCCGTCGACCGAGGTGGCCACCCGCGCCGGATATGCCGACCAACCCCATCTGCACCGCGAGGTCAGAGGTCTTGCGGGCGTGCCGCTGGCGTCGCTGCGTCAGGAATCCAGCAGTGCGAACAGATCCACCCAATTGCCGTCCGGGTCGGCGACGGTCGCATAACGCATCCCCCACGGCGCGTCGTACGGCGCCAACGGGCCGGCATGCCCTGCGGCCGTGACCTTCTCGAACAAGGCATCTACCTCCGCAGGAGACGCGACGCCGAGCGCAAGCGCCAGTCTGCTGACAGGGGACGGCGGCGGCGTCCATCCCGGATGCATGCCGGCGATCGTTTCCTCCGTGTCAAGCGACAGGCTGTTTCCTCCAGGCAGCTCGACCGCGACGTGGGGCACGTCCGGGTCCGGTACCTGCAGGCCGAGCAGTCGGTAGAAATCGATCGATCGCTGAAGATCTTGAGCGAATACCTGGAAGACGGCCGATGTCAGATGAATGTCCATGACAGCACGCTAGGTCGATCGAGGGGGTGCCGTCATGAACAAATCGGACAACCGTCACTCGACGCCGAGCGGGATTGTCGTCAACAGGTGACGCCCCTGGTGGCTCGACATGTCATCGCGCCCTTCTCCGACCTTGTCAGTCGCCTCCTGGGACGAGCGAGGCCCTCCGGGCCGCCTGGAAAAGCGCACGCAAGCAGGGAATCCGCTGCACGCGTCCGAGATTGAACCACCCACGGTTCCATATCGTGTCACTGGTGGGAACTGTGACGATGGGGTCATGCAGCTTGTGTGCACTATTCGCCGACCAGAAGCGAGGAATAGATCCCCCTATGACACAGGTCCAGGACGGCCGCGATGCGGTTGTCATCGGGGCGGGTCCCGCCGGTCTCGCTGTCGCACGTGAGCTCAAACATCAGCACGGCATCGAGACGCTTGTCATCGACCGTGCCCCGGCACCCGCGATTTCGTGGCGCACGCGCTATGACAACTTCCGCCTGAACACGACGGGGTTCTTATCACATCTTCCTGGACAGCGGATCCCGTTGACCGCCGGTCGTTGGCCAACCCGGGAAGGCATGGTTTGTTATTTCGACAATTACGTGCGGCGGCAGAACATCACGCTCGAGCTGGGCTGTGAGGTCACCGGGGTTTACCGCGCAGAGCGCGGCTGGCGGCTCGACACGTCCTCCGGCGAAATCCAAACGCGGGCAATCGTGCTCGCGACGGGCAACTACCGCACGCCCACCATCCCTCCCTGGCCAGGGCTGAGTAGTTTCAAGGGCGAGCTGGTGCATTCCGGGAGCTTCAGCAACGCTTGGCCCTTCCGCGACCGCGACGTTCTCGTCGTGGGCGCCGGCAATTCGGCGGCCGACATCGCCGTCCAGCTCGCCGACAACGGCGCACGCAGGATCTGGCTTGCGGTCCGCACACCGCCGCACCTCGTGCGGCGGTCCCTCGGACCGATTCCATCGGATATCTTCCTCGAACTGTCTGCCCGCGTGCCTGCAAGCAAGATCGATCCGATTATCAAGTTCTCGGAGCGCCTGATGTGGGGCGACCTGACGGCCCACGGCTTCAACCAGCCGCCGCTCGGGCTGAAGGCGACGGTGGAACAGACAGGCCGAATCCCCACGCTCGCTGATGGGCTCATTCACGCCGTACGCGCCGGCCGCGTCGAGGTCGTCGCTGCCGTGGAGGCGATCGAACCCCACCGTGTGATCCTCGGCGACGGCACCGGCATACCGCCCGCGGTGATCATCGCCGCCACCGGATTCAGCGTGGATCTCGAAGGTTTGGTCGGCCACCTTGGCGTCCTAGACGACCGCGGCAAACCGCGCGGCGGGTTCGCCTCGCATATCGGCGATGGCATGTTCGCGATCGGCTATGGCATACCGCCCAATGGCCCGCTCCGTGCGATCCGCCGCGCCGCGACACCCCTGGCCGACGAGATCACGGCCCACCTGGGTCTTGGGTTGACCTCGTCCGTCGCTCGACGCACCAATACGCACATCACGGGTTCACACATCACAGCTGGTCAGCGTTCATAGTGAACTCGCAGCATTTGTTATGCAGCACAAGTGAAGTCGCTGAATTGAGAGTGGATCACGGCGAGCGAGGTTTGTGATGTCGGCCACGTCACGTGAACGAAAGCTGTTCACGCTCCGTGTCACTTGGTAAGGCAGAGTGGCCCCGCTATAGGCGACTGGTCTCGTTGCGTGGGCGTCACCGCACGCCGATGGTCATCCGTACGCGCAGCGTCGCTGCCCGAAATCAAAGGAGACGCAATGGTTTTGCTTTCGGTCGAAAATTGCTACTCCCGCGGCGCTGAAGGATACGAGGTGGCCCGTCGGGCCACCGTGTGGAATGGCCTTCTACCGGCCCGCTTTCCCGACGTGATAGTGCAAGCGCATGACACCGGCGACGTGGTCGCCGCGCTCCGCTACGCGCGTGCCAACGGCCATAAGGTCGGCGTACGTTCGGGGGGACACAGCTGGGCCGCCAGTCATCTGCGTGACGGCGGTCTGCTGCTCGACGTCAGCCGCCTCGACCACTGCACGGTCGACGCAGCTCGGATGACCGCGGACGTCGGGCCGGGCAAGATCGCCAGCATCTTCGCGACCGAACTCGACTCGCAAGGGCTCTTCTTCCCCGCGGGCCACTGCGAAGGCATTCGCCTCGGCGGCTATCTGTTGCAGGGCGGATACGGCTGGAACAGCAAGGTGGTCGGACCGGCATGCGAAAGCGTACTTGGACTCGAGGTTGTCACCGCCGACGGCGAACAGATCTACTGCGACGCTGAGAACCACCCCGACCTGTACTGGGCCGCCCGCGGGTCTGGCCCTGGATTCTTTGGTGTGGTCACCTCGTTCAAACTGCGGATTCACCGCCGCCCGGCCGTCTTGGGCACCTGCATGTACATGTACCCGATAGAGCTCGCCGACGAGGTGTTCACCTGGGGGCGCTCCATCAGTTCCGAGGTCGACGACCGCGTCGAACTGCAGATCATCACCACACGCGCTTATCCGACAATCGGGATCGACCACCCCGCAATCACCGTCGCCTCGCCAGTCTTCGCCGAATCTGAAGAGGAGGCGACGAAAGCCCTTGCCGTACTTGGCACCTGCCCCGTCGCCGATCAGGCCATGATCAACATTCCCTATGCACCGACAGACTTGACCGGCTGGTACACCGCGGTGATGGCCAATTACCCGGAGGGTTACCGCTACATCGCCGACAACATGTTCACTTCGGCTTCAGCCGAGGAGCTGATGCCCGGCATCCGCAAAATCATCGAAACGATGCCACCACACCCCTCGCACTTCATCTTGACGGGTTGGGGCACATCCGCCGAGCGCGCCGACAAGGTGTACGGGTTGGAGGACGAGATCTACATGGCCCTGTACACCGTCTGGCGGGACCCGGCCGACGACGAACGGTACCGCGACTGGGCCGCCTCGAACATGGCGAGTATGTCGCACCTTGCGACCGGCATCGCGCTCGCCGACGAGAATCTCGGCCGGCGCCCGGCGAAATTCATCACCGACCCGAACATGGCGCGCCTCGACAAGGTGCGCTCGACCTACGATCCGGACGGTCGCTTCCACAGCTGGATGGGGCGCGGATGAAGATACCAAGCGCGCGCCGGATTCTTGTCATCGGCGCCGGGGTGGGCGGCATCTCCATCGCCCGGGCACTACTGCGAGACGGACATGACGTCACCGTCTTCGAACAGCGGCCGGACATGCGGCCCGGTGGCGGTGCGGTGACCATCTGGCCCAATGGGTCGACGGTTCTGGAACAACTGGGCGTCGATATGAACGGGGCTGGGCAGCTGCTGTCCACCGTGCGGATCGCGACATCTACTGGTCGCCCGCTCGTCACCATCGACCTGAACGCGATCGTGGACCGCCTGGGCGCACCTGTACGGCAGGTCCCACGTCGAGTCCTGCTTGGCCGTCTGCTGGAAGGCTTTCCGGCCGACCGCATCCGATGCAACTTCCGTGCAGTTGGGGTCCTCAGTTCGCACGACGGGGTGCGGGTGCAGTTCGAAGACGGCAGCTCGGCCGACGGCGATCTGTTGATCGGCGCGGATGGTCTGCACTCGATGGTTCGAAATGTCGTCGGCGGGCAACCCGCGAAGCCGACCGGCTGGTGCAGCTGGCAGGGACTGATCACCCTGCCCGATGTCGTTGACAAGGACGTCGCACTGCAAATCATCGGCGAGCGCGGAAACGTTGGTCTGTGGCCGGCCGGCGGCTCGGATCTGCAGTGGTGGTTTGACTTGCCGTGGTCGACCGAGTTCGTCAGGCCGGACCGTCCGATCGACGTGATCCGGTCGAATTTCACAGGATGGTCGGAGTCGGTCGATCGGGTACTCGCGGCGTTGACCGACGACGACCTGATCGATTCGCCCTTCCCACATTTTCGGCATCCGATTGTCCGCTCGCCGCGCGATGGCGCGGTTACGTTGCTCGGCGATGCCGCCCACACGATGCCGCCCATCCTCGCGCAGGGGACCAATCAGGCGCTGCTCGACACGATGGTGTTGCGTAGGGCACTTTCGGACTTTGAGGCCGGATCCGACGGAGGCAGCGGTGATCTCGCGGGTGCGCTTCGCTGGTACGAGAAGACAAGGCAACGCAAGGTCACGGCCGTGTCCTGGGTGACGTCGCGTCAGTTGGCCCAGAGTAAGTCGGTGCTGGGACCTGCCGCCATGATCTCGGACTCGTTTGGCACCTGGGCGATGACAACGTTTCTGCGTTCGGTAAGTCACCGCCGGATATCCTCGGAACTCAACCGTGACCTGACTAGCGGGGTGCCGCGATGTCGGTGACCGTGAAGGTGCCGCCCCCCGAGCTGGCCCGCGCTATCGAGTGGATTCGCCACCATCTTTACCGGTTTCACCAACGGCTGACACCTGCGCCGGCCTCGATGCTCGAGATGATCCTTGCGGGCTGGACATCGCAGGCGGTCACCGTGGCGGCCGAACTCGGTGTCGCCGACGCCCTGGCTCACGGACCCCTGGCGATCGACGAGTTGGCTACGCGGGTGGACGCGGACGCGGACGCACTGCGCCGGTTGCTGCGGGCGTTGATCAGCCGGGGCATCTTTCGTAATCGTCGCGACGGCCGGTATGAGCTGAACGCCCTTGCCGACACCCTGCGTTCCGACGCACCGATCTCAATGAATTGGGCGGCCCGGTTCTACGGGTCGCGCGAACAGCGCGAACGCTGGACCCTGCTGGTGGATTCGGTGCGAACCGGGAATGCGGTCGTCGCGGCATTGCGCGGCAAGGAAAGTTTCGACTACTTCGACGAACAGCCCGAGCTTGCCGAGCTCTTCAACCACACGATGACGAGTGTTTCGGCGATGACGGATGCGACCGTGGTCGCGGGATACGACTTCAGCGCCTACCCGACGATCGTGGATGTCGGCGGTGGACACGGCCCACTGCTAGCCGCGATCCTCGCGGCGGCGCCGGGTTCCCGAGGCGTGCTGTACGACCTGCCGCGCGTCCTTGCGGAGGCCCCAAACCTGTTGCGGGAGCGCGGTGTCGCCGACCGGGTTCGTATTGCCGAAGGGTCGTTCTTCGACAGCGTTCCGGGCGGCGGTGACGCCTACGTACTCAAGAACATCATGCATGACTGGCCCGACGAGAAGGCGGTGCAGATCCTGGGTAACGTTCGCACGGCGGCCGGCTCCCAAGCCACCGTGTTGCTGGTCGAATTCGTCATCCCCAATCACGACCGCGACTTTGCAGGAAAATGGGTGGATCTGGAGATGATGCTGAATCTGGGGGCCCGTGAACGCACCGCGGCCGAGTACCGCGACCTGCTGAGCGAAGCCGGATTCCGTATGACACGCGTCGTGCAAACCGCTTCACCCCTCAGCGTGGTGGAGGCCAGACCCGCGTAACGACAATGAGCAAAACGCATTGCCCTAAGGCCCAGACTCAGCTGTCGCGGATGCCATCCAGTCGCCGGGTGGCGTCCGCGAAGCCCTGCACCAGTTCCGCGACGATGTCGGCGACAGGCCGGATCTCGTTCATCCGACCGACGATCTGGCCGACCGGCATCGCGACGGTATCGGGGTTGTCCGACTCGTTCATCCGCTGATGCGCCTCGCTGACAAGGATGTTCTGCAGCGGCATCGGCAGCGGCTCAGGCGCATCCGGGGCGTCCCAAGCGTCGGTCCAGCGCGTCTTCAACAGCCGCGCCGGCTTACCTGTGTAGATGCGGCGGCGCACCGTGTCGCTTGACGTTGCGCGCAGCAGCGCTTCCTGAATGGTCGACACTCCGCTCGGCTTACCGTGGCCCAGGTCGTATTCGGCCGACGTCAGAAACGCCGAGCCCATCCAGACACCTTGGGCGCCAAGGGCCAACGCCGCCGCTACCTGCCTGCCGGTGCCGATGCCGCCGGCCGCCAGCACCGGCGCCCTACCTCCGAGAGCGTCGACGATCTCCGGCCACAGCACCATCGACCCGATCTCGCCGGTGTGTCCCCCGGCCTCATGCCCCTGCGCGACAACGATGTCGACACCGTTGTCGACATGGCGCTGTGCATGTTTGGCGCTGCCGGCGAGCGCGGCCACCGGAACACCCGCGTCGTGGGCCCGATCGATGACGTCCTTCGGCGGCGAGCCCAGTGCGTTGGCGATCAGCTTGATCGGATGCTTCAGCGCCACCTCGACATGTGAGCGCGCCACCGAATGCAGCCAGCCGAGCACCCCTTCGTTGCGCTCCTCGTCATCGGGAAGCAGTGGAACACCAAGCTTGGCAAGGGTTTTAGCGACGAAGTCGCGGTGGCTCTGCGGAATCAGCTTGTTGATGTCGACCGCTGAGCCCTCCTGCGGCACCTTGGCGGGCATGACGACGTCGACACCGTACGGCTTGCCGTCGGTGTTCTCGTCCATCCAGCACAGCACGCGCTCGAGATCGTCGGCGTCGTTGAACCGCACACACCCGAGCACGCCGAGTCCGCCCGCCCTGGTGACCGCCGCGGCGACCTTCTCCGATGGCGTGAAAACGAAGATCGGATAGTCGATGCCGAAGCGGTCACACAGCTCGGTCCGCATCAGGGCGCTGTCCCCACATGGCTGGCGTGCACGTCGTCGGCAGGCCGCTCCTCCGTCTGGTCCTTGGCCCACCGGTAGTCAGGCTTGCCTGCGGGTGAGCGCTTCACCTCGTCCACATACCAAAGACTGCGCGGCACTTTGTATCCCGCGATTTCGCTGCGCACGAAGCCGTCGAGGTCGGCCAGCGTCGGCCGTGCGCCTTCGCGCGGTTGGATGACGGCGGCGACGTGCTGGCCGAAGCGCGGATCCGGGACGCCGACGACCAGCGCGTCGAACACGTCAGGGTGACCCTTGAGTGCGGCCTCCACCTCTTCGGGGTAGATCTTCTCGCCCCCGCTGTTGATCGACACCGACCCACGGCCCAGCATCGTGACGGTTCCGTCCGCCTCGACCTCGGCGTAATCGCCTGGGATCGCATACCGCACACCGTTGTAGGTGCGGAAGGTCTCCGCGGTCTTCTTCTCGTCCTTGTAGTAGCCAACCGGGATGTTGCCCTTCTTCGCGATGACGCCACGCACTCCGGAGCCGGGCTTGACCTCGTTGCCGTCCTCGTCGAGCACGACGGTGCGATGGTCGATCGTCACCCGCGGACCACCCATGTGGTGCTCACCCTTGGCGACGATGCTCGTGCCGCCGAAGCCCGTCTCCGACGAGCCGATCGAGTCGGTGATAACCCGGTTCGGCAGCAGTTCGAGCAGCCTCTCCTTGATGCTCGTCGAGAACAGAGCCGCGGTGCTGGCCAGCAGGAACAGCGACGAGAGGTCGTACTCCTCTCCCAGCTGCTGTGCAGACTCCAAGGCATCGAGCAGCGGTCTGGCCATCGCATCGCCGGTAAAGAACAGCAGGTTCACCTTGTGGTCGTGAATCGCCTTCCACACCTCGTCGGCGTTGAATTCCGGTGCCAGCACGGTGGTTTGACCGGAAAAAAGCGACATCCAGGTCGCCGACTGCGTGGCGCCGTGGATCATCGGCGGGATCGGGTAGCGGATCATCGGGGGATTCTCCGCGGCGGCCTTGGCCAGGTCGAACTCATCCTTGACGAACTCACCCGTGGCAAAGTCGGTGCCGCCGAACAGCACTCGGTAGATGTCCTCGTGGCGCCACATCACACCCTTCGGGAAGCCGGTGGTGCCGCCGGTGTAGAGCAGGTAGATGTCGTCGGCGTTGCGCTCGCCGAAGTCGCGCTCCGGTGAACCCTGCGCGATCGCCGAGTAGAACTCGACACCGCTATATTTTCGGAAGTCGCCGGCTGGATCTTCTGTGCCATCCTCGACGACGAGGACGGTCTTCACCTCCGGGGTCTCCGGCAACACGTTGGCGACCCGGTCGGCGTACCGGCGCTCATGCACCAGCGCGACCATGTCCGAGTTCTCGAACAGATACTTGAGCTCGCCCTCGACGTAACGGTAGTTGACGTTGACGAGGATGGCGCCTGCCTTCACGATGCCGAGCATCGCGATCACGATCTCGATGCGGTTGCGGCAGTAAAGTCCGACCTTGTCGTCCTTCTTCACACCTCGGTCGATGAGGTAGTGGGCGAGGCGGTTGGCCTTGTCCTCCAACTGGGCGTAGGTGACCTGCTCGTCTCCGCAGATCAGGGCGACACGGTCAGGCACAGCGTCGATGGCGTGCTCGGCGAGATCGGCTATGTTCAGGGCCACGAGACCTAAACTAGAACGTGTTACATTTTCATTCAAGTCTGTGGCATCGACGCTGGAAGGCAGCTGTTCCGTGAGTGACGTAAAAAGCGCAGAAAAAGGTCCCGACGCCCTCATTGAGCAGCGCGGACATACTTTGATCTTGACGCTGAACCGGCCGGAGGCACGCAACGCGCTTTCCACCGAGATGCTCTCGACAATGGTCGAGGCGTGGGACCGGGTCGACAACGATCCGGAGATCCGGACCTGCATCCTGACCGGCGCGGGCGGCTACTTCTGCTCGGGCATGGACCTCAAGGCGGCGACGGCCAAGCCACCGGGCGACTCGTTCAAGGACGGCAGCTACGACCCGTCGCGGATCGACGCGCTGCTCAAGGGCAGGCGGCTCACCAAGCCGCTCATCGCGGCGGTTGAGGGCCCGGCCATCGCGGGCGGCACCGAGATCCTGCAGGGCACCGACATCCGCATCGCGGGCGAGAGCGCGAAGTTCGGCATCTCGGAGGCCAAGTGGAGCCTGTACCCGATGGGCGGGTCGGCGGTGCGGCTGGCGCGTCAGATCCCGTACACGGTGGCCTGCGATCTGCTGCTGACCGGACGTCACGTCACGGCCGCCGAGGCCAAGAATATGGGCCTGATCGGCTACGTCGTCCCGGACGGTACGGCGCTGGCGAAGGCGCTTGAGATCGCCGAGGTGATCAACCGCAACGGTCCACTTGCGGTGCAGGCGATCCTGCGGACGATCCACGAGACCGAGGGGCTGCACGAGAACGACGCGTTCAAGATCGACACCAAGATCGGTATCGAGGTGTTCCTCTCCGACGACGCCAAGGAAGGCCCGCTGGCGTTCAAGGAGAAACGCGCGCCGAACTTCAAGATGCGCTGAGGTACTCATCACGGCACGCCCGCCGGGCAAGCTTGCCGCTGGTGGTCCGCGGGATGGCACCCGCGGGCAGGAAGCGAACGTCGAACACCGTCAGCCCGTGTTTCTCCGCCACCGCCTTGCGAATGGCGTCGATCGCAGGTCGCGGATCCTGTCGGGCGGTACCCGCCGCGCGCTCGGAGACGATCACCAGGCGTTCGCTGTCGTCGGTGAACGCAGCCACGTATCCCCGCCGCACCATCGGCGACGCCTCCCCCGTGGTGGCCTCGATGTCCTGCGGATAGTGGTGCGCGCCGTTGATCGTCACGAGGTCCGCGATTCTGCCGGTGACGTAGAGCTCGCCGTCGAGATACACCCCGAGGTCCCCGGTGCGCAGCCAACCACCCTCGATCGCAACGCCTTCCGTGTGGCTGGCCTCGAGCAGTCGGGCGTGCAGCCGGGCGCCGAACGTTCGACGGGTTTCGTCGGGTCGGCCCCAGTACCCGCGACAAATGTTGTTGCCGTGTAGCCAGATCTCACCGACGTGCCCGTCGGGCACTTCCTCACCGGTATCTGGATTCACGATCACGGCCCACTGGCTTCGCGCGACCTGACCGCACGACACATGCGCGACGGCGTTGGGGCTGTCGGCTGCGGTCCGCACCGCGCTACCGCCGGCCAATTGTTCACGGTCGAAGTAGCTCACGGTGGGCTCTGCGCTCGGCGCGATCGACGAGACGAACAGTGTAGCCTCGGCGATTCCGTAGGACGGCTTGACCGCCGATCGCGGTAAACCGAAGGGCGCGAACGCCTTTTCGAAGACGCTGATCGCATCCATGCTCACGGGCTCGGATCCGATGATCAGCACCACGTTGCTCAGATCGACGTCATCACCCGGATCCGGTAGGCCGCGCTGAGCGGTCCATTCGTAGGCGAAATTCGGCGCGGCGGTTATCACGCGGCCCTCGCGGGAGCCATTCGATAAGGCGCGAATCCATCGCTGCGGCCTGCGGAGAAATGCCGTCGGTGCCATCAGTGTCGAATGGCCGCCATAGACAGCCGGAAAGCCGATCATCGACAAACCCATGTCGTGGTATAGCGGTAACCAGCTGACGCCGTGGGTATTTCGGTCCAACAGGTCGATCGAGAGGATCATCTGCAACAGGTTGGTGCCGACGGCCCGGTGGGTCACCTCGACGCCGACAGGGGGCCGCGTCGCTCCCCCGGTGTACTGCAGGTGAGAAACGTCGGCAACATCGATCGTCACCGGGTTGAAGGCCTCTCCCGCAGAGTCCGGTATCTCGTCGATGACGATGACGTGCGGCCGGCCGGCAGTCGACATCGTGGCCAGGAACGCTTCCACCACGTCCCTGGCGGCCACGGTGGTCAGCACGACGGTCGGCCTGCAGTCATTCAGCGCGGTTTCCAGACGGTCGACATGGCCCGGCAACTCGGGTGCAAACAACGGCACCGCAATGGTTCCCGACTTCACCGCCGCATAAAAGCCAGCGATGTAGTCGATGCTCTGCGGCGCCAGGACCGCTACCCGATCGCCTCGGTTGGCGACCCGCTGGATGTGCGCACCGATAGCTTCCAGCCGGACACCGAGTTGGGTCCAGGTGACCTCGGTGGGCTGCCCCGCCTCCGACCGGGTGAAGTCCAGGTAGCGGTAGGCCACCGCGTCGCCGACGTTGGCGATGTTGCGGTCGATGAGCCCTATCAGCGTGACCCCCGGTGGTAGCACGATGCCGCCGTCGGCGTCGAGGCAGTCCTCGATCTGCAGCAGCCCGACCATGAGCGCAGTGTATGCATCGCTACGGGTGGTGGCCGCCACCTGTGACGGACCTCGCGCCAGGCGGCCGGCCCAGGTGCGTATATTCCCGTCACGTGCCGGACACGCTCGTCGCGAGGGCTCGCGACCTCGCCGCGCAAATCATGCGCGAGTACCCCGACCGCCTCCGCCATCTGGCGGCGGTGGCCGCCCGGGCGGACGCGCTGAGCGTCACGGTTCCGACTGACACGGTGGATGCGCTCGTGGCCTCTGCCTGGCTTCACGACATCGGGTACGCGCCTGCATTGCAGCAGACCGGTTTCCACCCGCTGGACGGCGCAACGTATCTCCGTCAGGAAGGCTGGCCGGACGACGTGTGTGCTCTCGTGGCGCATCACTCAGGCAGCCGCTTTGTCGCGCGGATCAACGGCCTCGACGGTTCATTGCGGAAGTTCGAGTTTGCCGAGGATGCCGCGTCCGATGTGCTCACCTCGGCAGACAACACTGCCGGCCAAGACGGCTCGTTGGTGAAAATGACTGAGCGACTTCGCGAGAAGATGCAACGCCATGGGCCCGATTCACCGGGTGCCCTCGCCAACCCCGAACGTGACGACTACATCCGCGCCGCGGCGCGCCGGGTGGTCCACCGGCTCGCAAAGGTCGGTCGCACCGACGCCTATCTGGATGTCTGAGGGTAGTCCCGCCGTTACGCCTGGACCGGCTTCGTCGGCGTGAATTTCACCGGCATCGACTCCAGGCCGCTGACGAAATTCGCAGGCCGCAGCGGCAACTCAGCATCTTCGGCGAGCCGCAGATCGGGCATCCGCTGCAGCACCCGGCCAGTCATGTTCACCAGCTCGATCCGGGCCAGCTGGTTACCCAAACAGAAGTGCGTGCCGAAGCCAAACGCTAAGTGGCTGTTGGGGTCTCGCTGAATCCGGAAGTTGTCGGGATCGCCGAAAACGGCCTCGTCGAAGTTAGCCGACTCGAACATCAGCATCATCTTCTCGCCAGCATGAAGCTGGGTGCCGTGGAACTCGGTATCCGCTGTCAGCGTGCGGCACATGTTCTTCAGTGGCGACGTCCAGCGCAGCATCTCCTCGATCGCGCTGGAGACCAGGTCCGGATTCTTCTGCAGCAGATCCCACTGGTCGCGGTGGCGTAACAGCTGTTCGGTTCCACCGGAGATCGTGTGGCGGGTCGTCTCGTCGCCGCCGAGGAGGATCAGCAGGGTCTCCTGCAGGATGTCGTCGTTGGACAGCCGTTCACCGTCGACCTCGGCGTGCACCAGGACACTGATCAGGTCCTCGGTCGGCTCGGCGCGGCGCTGTTCGATCTTGCTGCGGGTGTAATCGTTGTACGCGACAAAGGCATCCATCGTGGCCTGTATGTCCGCCTCGGCCACAGTGGAACTGAGTCCGACCATCATGTCATCGGACCACTTCAGGAACATCTCCCGTTCGTCAGGGAGCACACCGAGCATGTCGCCGATGACCGCCATGGGCAGGGGTGCGGCGATGTCCCGGACGAAATCACATTCACCGCGCTCGCAGACCGCGTCGATGAGCCAGTCGCACAGCGCGCCGATGGACTCGTCTTGGACCTTCAACCGCTTTCGGGTGAAGCCGGCGTTGACGAGTTTGCGGCGCAACAGATGTGCGGGATCATCCATGTCGATCATCATTGGCAGGGCATCTTGATCGGGGCGGATGCCGCCTGCGTTCGAGAACAACTCGGGATTGCGTTCGGCGTCAATCACGGCCGCATAGGTCGTCGCCGCGGCCAACCCATTGCGGTCGCGGAACACCGGCTCGTTGGCCCGCATCCATCGGTACGCTTCGCGCGCCCGTGGTCGATCGGCATAGAAGGCACCGTCGGACAGATCCACATCCGGCTTCGTCGTGGTGGTCATCAGATCTCCTGTGCGTCGTCGAACGACATCTGTACGTTCGCAGCAGAACTCGACACGAGGGGGCGTTTCGGTAAGCCGAGCGATGCAAGTTCCTTCGCGTACGGGTGATCGCCCAGCGTCACGCTGGCCCCACCCAGCCGGTACCGAACACCCGAAAGGGTCGTATGCCCGAGGGTTTCGCGCGTGACGCCATCACGATGTGAGTAGGTGCTGTACACCTGCTCGCGCGAGGTGAACGCCGACGGAATCGGCAGGCCCCGTTGAAATTCCATGCCGACCGCCAGTTGGCCGTCGATGCTGACGTCGAAGCCGAACTGCCCCCCGTCCCGCACGGTGAAGTCGGCCATCACCTTCGGATAGCCCCAAATCGTTTGTCCCGCTTCCAATGTGAACGCCTGGTTGACGGGGAGGTGATGGATGAAGGCGCCTGCACCCTGAAGGGCGCGTGGCCCGCCCGCAGTCGAGCCTGGCGGATTGACCATGACGTTGGTGCCGTACTCGAGGTACTCACCCAGGTCGCCGTCGATGTAGTGCATCAGCATCAGGACCAAGATGGCGCGGCCCGGTATGAACCGGCAGACCTGCAGGCCGCTGTAGTCGATCAAGTGCTGCGCGGCGTCGGCGTCGACCGAGAACATGGCCATGTGCTGATTGGCCTTGCGGATCTTTACCGGCATGGTCAGCACCATGCCTGCGATGGTGTGCTGCGAAGCGGTCATCCGGCCAATCTAGAACGCGTTCTAGACAACTAGCAAGAAGTGTTCACACCAGCGTGGCCACTTCCCTGATCTGCTCCGGTGACCGACCTGCAACCACCATCATCGTCACGCCGACGGCCTCCCAGGCGGCTACCTGCTTACGCACGTAGTCGATATCACCGACGATCGCGGCGTCGTCAACCAGGTCGTCGGGGATGACCTTGGCCGCCTCGTCCTTGCGGTCGGCGCGGAACAGCTTGGTGACGTCGTCGACAACCTCGGCGTAGCCCATCCGGCGATACACGTCGGCGTGGAAGTTGGTGTCCTCCGAGCCCATGCCGCCCATATACAGCGCCAGGTGCGGCTTCATCGCGGCCAACGCTGCCGTCCGGTCGTCGGTGATGACGATGTTGGCGGTCGGGCAGACCTCGAAGTCGTCGCGGCTGCGTCGCGCACCCGGCCGGGAGAAGCCCTCGTCCAGCCATTCGTTGTACATCTGGCCGAGCCGCGGCGAATAGAAGATCGGCAACCAGCCGTCACAGATCTCGGCGGCCATTGCGACGTTCTTGGGCCCCTCGGCACCCAGCATGATCGGAATGTCAGCCCGAAGCGGGTGGGTGATCGGCTTGAGGTTCTTGCCCAGGCCGGTCGTGCCCTCACCGGTCAGCGGAAGCGGGTAATGCGGGCCGTCGCTGGCTACCGGCGCCTCGCGGGCCAGCACCTGACGCACGATGTTGATGTACTCGCGGGTGCGGGCCAACGGCTTGGGGAACTTCTGGCCGTACCAACCCTCGACGACCTGCGGCCCGGAAACGCCCAGTCCAAGGATGTGCCTGCCGCCGGACAGGTGATCCAGCGTCAACGCCGCCATCGCGCAGGCGGTCGGGGTGCGCGCCGACAGCTGCGCCACGGAGGTGCCCAGCCGCAGCCGCTTTGTCTGCGACCCCCACCAGGCCAGCGGTGTGTAGGCGTCCGAGCCCCAGGCCTCGGCGGTGAACACCGCGTCGAAGCCGGCTTCCTCGGCGGCGGCGATCAGTTCAGGCGCGTTCTCCGGCGGCTGCGCGCCCCAATATCCCAGCTGAAGCCCAAGCTTCATTAGCTCGCCTCCCTACGCGTCCTTGAAACCATTCTTAGAACCTGTTCTACTCGATGCCGTGACCACCAGCCAAAGCAGCCCGGTGCAGATCGATAAGCATGAGCGGCCTCTGTCAGCTCCGCTGAGGCTCTCATTCGACTACACCCGTTCAGTCGGCCCACTCCTTAGCCAGTTCTTCACCGCCCTGCGCGAACGACGCATCCTCGGGGTGCGCGGTTCGGACGGGCGGGTGCACGTGCCACCTGCCGAGTTCGACCCCGTCACGTATGACCGACTGACGGAGATCGTACCGGTGGCCGGCGTCGGAACAGTGGTGTCGTGGACATGGCAATCCACGCCGCTGGAGGGCCAGCCGCTGGACCGACCGTTCGCGTGGGCGCTGATCAAACTCGACGGGGCCGACACCCCGCTGCTGCACGCAGTCGACGGGGTCACCTCCGACGCGATCAGCACCGGAGCGCGGGTGCACGCGCACTGGGTCGACGAACCGGTCGGCGCGATCACCGACATCGCCTGCTTCGCGCTCGGGGATCAGGCCGAACCCGAGGGCGAGCCCGACGATCGGGAGCCGGTCAAGGTGCAGGTGGTGCCGTCGGCAATCGAAATCCAGCACACCGCATCGCTTCCCGAGACCAAGTTCCTGCGTGCGCTCGAGGAGGGCAAGCTGCTCGCCGCGCGCACGAGGCGCGGACGCGGCGAGAAACCAGGCCCTGTGTACTTCCCGCCCAAGGAAGCCGATCCGGCCACCGGCCTGGAACTCGATGAGTTCCTCGAACTTCCGGACAACGGCACCGTCACCACCTTCGCGATCATCAACATCCCGTTCCCAGGGCAGCGCATCAAGCCGCCCTACGTGGCGGCCTACGTGCTGCTCGACGGCGCAGACATCCCGTTCCTGCACCTGGTCACCGAGATCGATCCGGCGGATGTGCGAATGGGCATGCGGGTGGAAGCCGTGTGGAAGCCCCGCGAGGAGTGGGGCCTCGGCATCGACAACATCGACTACTTCCGGCCGACGGGCGAGCCCGATGCCGACTACGACTCCTACAAGCACCACCTGTAAAGGCCTGTAAATGACTGACATTGCTGACATAGCAGTTGTGGGCTTCGCCCACGCGCCCCATGTGCGCCGCACCGACGGGACCACCAACGGCGTCGAGATGCTGATGCCGTGTTTCCACCATCTCTACGACGAGCTGGGGCTGCAGCAGACCGACATCGGATTCTGGTGCTCGGGGTCGTCGGATTACCTTGCCGGCCGCGCGTTCTCGTTCATCTCGGCGATCGACTCGATCGGCGCCGTGCCGCCGATCAACGAGTCGCACGTCGAGATGGATGCGGCGTGGGCGTTGTACGAGGCCTACATCAAGCTGCTGACCGGGCAGGTCGAGACCGCCCTGGTGTACGGGTTCGGCAAGTCCTCGGCAGGCACGCTGCGTCGCGTGTTGGCACTTCAGACCGATCCGTACACGGTCGCGCCACTCTGGCCTGACTCCGTGTCGATGGCCGGACTGCAGGCACGCTTCGGCCTCGACGCAGGCAAGTGGACAGCCGAGCAGATGGCCCAGGTGGCGCTCGACTCGTTCGCCGTCGCCGAGCGCACCGACTCGGAGAAGCCGGCCAAGAACATCGACGAACTGCTCTCCCGGCCGTACTTCGCCGATCCGTTGCGCCGCCACGACATCGCGCCGATCACCGACGGCGCGTCGGCGATCGTGCTCGCCGCGGGCGATCGGGCACGGGAACTCCGCGAAAATCCTGCCTGGATAACCGGTTTCGAGCACCGCATCGAGACCCCGATTCTTGGCGCCCGTGATCTGACGACCTCCCCGTCGACCGCGGCGTCGGCCAAGGCGGCGACCGGCGGCGACGTCGGCTCGATCGAGGTGGCCGAGATCTACGCGCCGTTCACCCACCAGCAGCTGATCCTCACCGAGGCGATCGGGCTTCCGTTGTCCACCAAGGTGAACCCGTCCGGCGGCGCGCTGGTGGCCAATCCGATGTTCTCGGCCGGGTTGGAGCGCATCGGGTTCGCCGCGCAGCACATTTTCAACGGCTCCGCACAGCGCGTGCTGGCCCACGCGACCAGCGGCCCTGTGCTGCAACAGAATCTGGTGGCGGTTCTGGAAGGGAAGAATTAGATGGCGGGGCAGGTGGCCGCGGTGCTGGGCACCGGACAGACGAAGTACGTCGCCAAACGACACGACGTGTCGATGAACGGCCTGGTGCGTGAGGCCATCGACAAGGCGCTGGCGGATTCCGGTTCGACGTTCGACGACATCGACGCCGTGGTGGTCGGCAAGGCGCCCGACTTCTTCGAGGGCGTGATGATGCCCGAACTGTTCATGGCCGACGCGACTGGTGCCACGAACAAGCCGCTGATCCGCGTGCACACCGCAGGCTCGGTGGGTGGCTCGACCGCGATCGTCGCGGCCAGCCTCGTGCAGTCCGGCAAGTACCGGCGCGTGCTCACGATGGCATGGGAAAAGCAGTCCGAGTCGAATGCCATGTGGGCGTTGAGCATTCCGGTGCCGTTCACCAAGCCGGTGGGTGCGGGCGCGGGTGGCTACTTCGCCCCGCACGTGCGCGCCTACATCCGGCGCTCGGGCGCGCCCAACCACATTGGGGCGATGGTGGCGGTCAAGGACCGGCTCAACGGGGCGAAGAACCCGCTGGCGCATCTCCATCAACCGGACATCACCGTGGAGAAGGTGATGGAATCCCCGATGCTGTGGGATCCGATCCGCTACGACGAAACCTGTCCGTCCTCCGACGGCGCGGCCGCGATGGTGATCGGTGACGAGCAGGCCGCCGACGCCCGGGTGGCCGACGGCTACCCCGTCGCCTGGGTGCACGCCACCGCGCTGCGTACCGAACCGCTGGCCTACGCGGGCCGCGACCAGGTCAACCCGCAAGCCAGTCGCGACGCCGCGGCGGCCCTGTGGAAGGCGGCCGGGATCAAGAGCCCGATCGACGAGATCGACGCCGCAGAGGTGTACGTGCCGTTCTCGTGGTACGAGCCGATGTGGTTGGAGAGCCTGGGTTTTGCGCCAGAGGGTGAGGGCTGGAAGCTCACCGAAGCCGGCGAGACCGCGATGACCGGGCGGATCCCGTTCAACGCCTCCGGCGGGGTGCTGTCGTCCAACCCGATCGGCGCGTCCGGGATGATCCGCTTCGCCGAATCGGCGATCCAGGTCATGGGGAAGGGCGGTGATCACCAGGTCGAGGGTGCCCGCAAGGCGCTGGGCCACGCGTACGGCGGTGGCGCACAATACTACTCGATGTGGGTCGTCGGGGCGGACAAGCCGTGACGCGCATGCAGTACACGGTCAGCGTGGCGATGAGCCCAGTCGACCAACTTACGGAACTCGCCAAGACCGCGGAGGCAGTCGGGTTCGACTCGATCGCGCTGCCAGATTCGATCTTCTACATGGAGAAGCAGTCCGCGGATTATCCCTACACGGCCGACGGTTCGCGGATGTGGAACGAGGACACCCCGTGGGCCGATCCGCTGATCGTCGCAGGCGCGATGGGCGCGGTGACGTCGAAACTGCGGTTCTACACGAACGTGATGAAGCTGGGTTCACGCAACCCGCTTCTGTTGGCACGCCAGGTGGGGTCGGTGGCGAACCTGACCAAGAACCGGTTCGGGTTCGGCGTCGGGATCGGCTGGGCGCCTGAGGAGTTCGAATGGTGCGGCGTCCCATACGCGAAGCGAGGCAAGCGCGTCGACGAGATGATCGAGGTGATCAAGCTCGTGCTTGCCGGCGGCATGGTCGAGTTCCACGGCGAGTTCTACGACTTCGACAGGCTGCAGATGAGCCCGGCGCCGACCGAGCCCGTGCCGTTTTATGTCGGGGGCCACACCGACGTGGCGTTGAAGCGCGCCGCGCGCGTCGGCGACGGCTGGACCAGCGCGATGCTGACGTGCGATCAGCTGGCCGAGATCATCGGCAGGCTCAAGAAGCTGTTGGCCGAGAACGGCCGCGCCGACGACCCATTCGAGTTCCAGGCCGTATGCATCGACAAGTTCGGCGTCGACGGGCACCGTGAACTCGCGAAGGTCGGGGTGACCGACAACATCGTCATCCCGTGGATATTCGAGGGACTCGGGTTCGACGCACCTCTCGATAAGAAGCAGGACGCCATGAAGCGGTTCGCCGACATCTACATTCGTTCGGGATGGCAGGAGTGATGGACTCGCCGGCTCACTTGGCGGGCAAACGCTCCCGCGAAGCCGCCATGGCCCGCGACAAGGAGGGGTGGCTGGCCCTGTTCGCCGACGATGCGATCGTCGAGGATCCGATCGGGCCGTCGCACTTCGACCCTGAAGGGAAGGGACACCGCGGCAAGGAGGCGATCGCTAAGTTCTACGATATGGCGATCGCGCCGAGCGAACTCAGTTTCAACTTCGAGAAGACCTATCAATGCGGCAACGAGGAAGCCAACGTCGGCAACATCGTGATCAGGGCCGCCGGATACGAGGTCACCGCCGAAGGTGTGTTCACCTACAAGGTCAACGACGAGGGCAAGATGGTCGCGCTGCGGGCCTACTGGGAGCTGGACCGCGCCACCGCCAGCGCCCGCAAGATCTAGCCGCCGATCAGCTGCCCGAGGCGATAGTCGAAAAGCCCCGCATAACCAGCGAGGTGCGGATGCGCCGCACGCCCCTGATGTCCAGGATCCGTCCGGCGATGCGGTACAGGCCGTCGGCCCCGCGCGCGACCACCTCGATCAACGGGTCGACGGCTCCACTGAGCCCCTTCACCTCCACGACCTCGGGAACCTGTGTGAGGGCGCCCGCGACCTCGTCGAGCAGTCGCTGCTTGGTCTCAGCCGAAGTAGCGTTGCCCCATGCACGAATGGGACACCTTTGCTGTGATCATCGGGGGCTCCGCGGGGGCGCTCGTCGGCCTGTTGTTCGTGGCGCTGTCGATCCACGCAGGACGCGTCGCCGAGTCGGCGGACTTGCGCAACAGGGCCGCCCAGACATTGGCGATTTTCGCCGTGGTGCTGTTGATCGGGGTCCTCCTGGCGATTCCACTGCAGCCGGAGTGGCTGCTCGGGGCGGAATTACTAGCGCTCGGCATACTAGCGGCCGCCCTGCTGATCATCCTGGATCACCGGGCGGGACAGAGTGATTCACGTAAATCGCTCGCCCAGGCGCTCAAGGTGGTCAACCCGTCGACGCTGACAGCGGGGGGCACGGCACTGGCGGGTGCGCTGATTCTCTGCCGAATCAGTTGGGCGAAGTTCCTCCTAGTGCCCACCGTATGTGGGGCGATGAT
>Ga0134128_10001408_pt1 | contig 31066 bp, 26 predicted proteins | sample KB31754_FD_96462 | JGI IMG/M metagenome (GOLD analysis project Ga0134128, IMG submission 96462) | Terrestrial soil microbial communities with excess Nitrogen fertilizer from Kellogg Biological Station, Michigan, USA - KB3-175-4 | ecosystem: Environmental > Terrestrial > Soil > Unclassified ... | reverse complement strand
CATCAGTTCCTGGTGGTTCAGCACAACCTGTTCGCCGGATGCCATGTCTTTCAGCGCGTACGATTTCGACACGATCTCGTTGTCACCAACGATGAGCGTGTAGCGGGCGCGCAGCTTGTTGGCAAGCTCCATCATCCGCTTCAGCTTATGATCGACGCCGACCTCGACGGAAACCCCGAGTTTCCGGATATCGCCCGCCAGTACGCCGCAATGCCGTAAGGCAGCATCGCCCATGGGCGCGATATACAGGTCGAGTGTGGACTGCTCAATGGATTGCTTCTCTTCTACCGTCATCACCAGGCGATCTTCCCCGATCGAGAAGCCGATTCCCGGCGCCGGTGTTTTCGATCCGAGGTTCTCGGCGAGGCCGTCATAGCGGCCGCCGCCCAGAATCGAATTTTGTGCGCCCAATGAGCCGTGCGTGATTTCAAATGTTGTCCGAGTGTAGTAATCGAGTCCTCGCACCAGTCGTGGCTTAATCTCGAATCGAATCTGACGCTCTTCCAGATATTCCCGTACGCGGCGGAAATGATCGCGGCAGGGTTCGTCGAGGTAATCGAGAATCGACGGCAGCGAGTCGATAATCGGCTGGTCTTCCGGAACTTTGCAGTCGAGCACGCGAAGTGGGTTTACTTCGGCGCGGCGCTGGCAATCGCCACACATTGTGGGCGCGACAATCTTTAGGCGCTCGCGCAACACTTCGACGAACTTCGCACGGCACTTCTTGCAGCCGACGGAATTCAAGAGTAGCTGGAAATCCTCGATTCCCAGTTCATGAAGGATCGCGATCACCATCTCGATCACTTCGGCATCGACGAACGGCGACTCCGAGCCGATGGCTTCCGCGCCGATCTGATAGAACTGGCGATAGCGCCCCTTCTGCGGCCGCTCGCGGCGAAACATCGGCCCAATGTAGTAGAGCTTCTGCAAACCGGGCTGTTGATCCAGGCGGTGTTCGATGTAAGCGCGCAGGACCGACGCCGTGCACTCGGGCCGCAACGTCAGGGAAGATCCATCGCGATCCTCAAACGTGTACATCTCTTTGCTGACAATATCGGTGTCTTCTCCAACGCTGCGGGCGAACAGAGCCGTTTCTTCCAGGATCGGCGTTCGAATTTCGTCGTAGTTATAAGCCGCGAAAACGCGCCGCGCCGCGGCCTCCACCTTGTTCCAGATGGCGCTCGAAGGCGGCAGAATATCGCGGGTTCCTTTGACTGCGCGGATCACAATTTCTCTTCCTGGTAAAGCCGCGTGTTCAGAACGTAGTGCTCCACGTTTTCGCGAAACCGCTCGCGTTCAACGCTGCTTACTACGCGGCGAATCTTTCCCGGCACGCCCATCACAACGCTCTCCGGCGGTATCTGCATGCCCTCGGGCACGAGCGCCCCGGCGGCGATAATAGACCCTTTCCCGACGCGCGCTCCGTTCAGTACAATCGCGCCAATTCCAATCAGCGCTTCATCCTCCACTGTGCAGCCGTGCAGCACGACGCGGTGTCCCACGGTGACACGATTGCCGATCGTCAGCTTCAGAGCCTCTTCGTAATCGACATGAAGAACCGAATTGTCCTGGATGCTCGTTTCGTCTCCAATACGGATAGAGTTGACGTCGCCGCGCACCGATGTGTTCGGCCAAATGCTCGACCGTTCGCCGACAATTACGTCGCCGATTACCTGGGCGCTGGGGTCAATGTAAGCGGAAGCCGCAATCTGGGGCGTCTTTCCGCGGAATGTGCGGATCATGTGGAGTTGAACCGGTCTTACCGCCCGCCACGCGAAAATGCGTAAAAAGCGGGCAAACTCGTCGCTTCCGGTACTGTCATCGTAACATTCGCCGTTAGAATGAGGATCATGCGTTATGCTGCTATGCTCGTGCTGCTGGCCGGGTCCGTGGCGCCGCTCTTTGCGGTGGACAAGGCGCCATTTACATTCGACGCCATGATGCTCGTCTCGCGTGTTGGCGACCCCCAGCTTTCGCCCGATGGCAAGGCGGTTGCTTTTACAGTGCAGACCGTGGACATGGACACGGACACGAAGCCCACGCAAATCTATGTCGTTCCGGTGAATGGCGGCAGTGCGATCCAGATCACGCATGCCGGAGCGCAGAACAGCCGGCCGCGGTGGTCGCCCGATTCCAAGCGGATCTATTTCATCTCCGATCGCAGCAAAAGTTCGCAGATCTGGTCCATGAACGCGGATGGCGGCGATCCGAGACAGATCACGACACTGCCGACCGAGGCGGAAGGCGAGATCGTGTCTCCCGACGGCAAACTGCTGCTGTTCACAAGCAAAGTGTACCCGGCCTGCGTGCCGACCCCGGCTACGCCCGGATTTCTCTACGACGCTGGCTGCAACCAAAAAAGCCTCAATGAGGATGCCGCGAACAAGATGCATGCGCGCGTCTTCACACATCTGCTCTACCGCCACTGGACGCAATACCAGGGGCGCCGCCGCGGCCACTTGCTAATTCAGAATATCCAGACAGGCGATTTGCGCGACCTCACGCCGGGCGATATTGAAGTGCCGCCGTTCTCGCTAGGGGGCCCCGAACCGTACGTGTTCTCCCGCGATAGCACCACGGTAACCTATGTGTCCGACACCGATCCGGATCTGGCCACCAGCACCAACACGGATCTCTTTACGATTCCCGTGAATGGCGGCAGTGCTCGGCGCATTACGAATAATCCCGGCGCCGATGAAGGCCCCGTCTATTCACCAGACGGAAAATACCTTGCTTACCGCATGCAGATTCGCGCTGGTTACGAGAGTGACATGTGGCGCCTGGCGGTTCTGGAACTCGCTACGGGAAAATTAAATATCCTGACGGAAGGCCTTGATCGTTGGGTGGATTCGTACACCTGGTCTCCGGATTCGGCTCGCATTTTCTTCACCGTCGAAGATCATGGGCACGAGCCGTTGCTGATGATCCCGGCGGCGGGCGGACCGGTGAGCACGATTGCCCAGGGCCCAACCACAATTGGCGATGTGCAGTTCGCTCCCGACGGCAAAACGATGATCTATAGCGAGCAGAGCGGGTCGAAGCCTCTCGAAATTTCGCGGGCCACGTCCGGCGGCGGCCCTGGCGTGCCCCTGACGCATCTCAACGACGCTCTGACCGGCGCTTATCAATTGACTCCGCTTGAGTCCTTCACGGTCGACTCGGTTGACGGCAGCAAAATTGAAAGCTTTGTCATAAAGCCCCCCGGATTCGATCCGAATAAAAAGTATCCGGCGCTGCTTTTGATCCATGGCGGACCACAGGGCGCATGGGGAGAAAGCTGGAGCTATCGCTGGAACGCGCAGGTGTTCGCAAGCGCCGGCTACGTTGTCGTGATGCCGAATCCGCACGGCTCGGTGGGATATGGCCAGAAATTTACCGATGCTGTCAACGGAGATTGGGGCGGCATTCCGTATGACGACATCATGAGGACCGCCGATTACGTGCAGACTCTGCCGTACGTGGACCGGACCCGGATGGGAGCGGCCGGCGCGTCTTATGGCGGGTACATGATCGATTGGATTCTCGGTCACACGGACCGGTTCAAGGCTTTGGTGGTTCACGCGGGCGTATACGATTTGCGCAGCGAGGCGGGAACGACCGAAGAGCTATGGTTTCCGAAATGGGAGTTTCAGGGATTCCCCTGGGACAACCCCGATATGTACGAGAAGTGGTCGCCGAGCAACCCGAGTTACGTCAGAAACTTCAGAACCCCGACCTTGGTGACTCAGGGTGAGATCGATTACCGCGTGCCGGTCGGGCAAGGGCAGCAGTTATTCACCGCGCTTCAGGAACTGAAAGTACCCTCGAAACTGATCCTGTTCCCCGATGAAGGGCACTGGATTCAGAAGCCGCAGAATAGCCGGTTTTGGTATCGAAATGTATTTGAATGGCTCGGCGAATATCTGAGGCCCACGGGGCAAACGGCGTCAGCAGTCCTGCAGTAATTCGTGCCGAAGCAAATCGATAGCCGCTTGTGTCGCAAGCAGGCGGATGCGGGCCCGATCCAGACCATAACGGATTCGACGCACTTTCGTTTCCCGGGGACCCGCGAGCCCGATGAACACGGTTCCGACCGGATTTTCTTCGGTGCCGCCATCCGGCCCGGCAAAACCTGTTACGGAGAGAGCGTATGTCGAGCCGGTATTCTTTTTCGCCGCTTCGGCCATAGCTCGCGCTACTGGTTCGCTAACAGCCGTGTACGTTCCTAGCAGGTCCTTCGGAATGCCAAGGAGTTGCTGCTTTTGCAGGTCGTTGTACGTCACGAAGCTGCCGGTAAAAAAATCCGAGCTGCCCGCATGCTCGGTTAATCGAGCGGCAATCAGCCCTCCGGTGCAACTCTCGGCCGTTGCGACGGTCGCGTGCCGCCGCCGAAGCAGATTGCCAACGACCACCTCCAGCGGGTCGTCTTCATTGGAATACACACGCTCACCAAGCAATTGAGCGATAGGGTCTCCAGCTTCTTTCAGAAGCGCGTCGGCCTCCGCCTCCGACGAAGATCGCGCGAATAGAGTGACGGATAAATCGCCGGGCGCGGAGAGAACTGTTGTTGTGGGATTCGCGAATTTTGTGTACACCGGCGCAATCAGAGCGTCAAGGTCGGATTCGCCCAACCCGGTTACGCGGAAAACTCGTGTCCGGATGACCTGCGGAGGCAGCATGGGTCTGAGCAGCGGAATCACCTGCTCGTGCATCATCGGCTTCAGTTCTCTCGGCGGTCCGGGTAGTAGAAATACGCTGCCGGTACTCGTTCTGAGAAACTGGCCCGGCGCCGTTCCATATGGATTGGGCAGAGCCTTGGCTCCTTCAATCAGAAACGTCTGGCGTCGATTGATGTCCGCCATTTTGCGATTAATTTGCTGAAACCGGCGGACCAGAATCTCTTCCTGTTCCGGCGACCGTACCAGCTTACGATCCAGCGCTTCGGCCGCTGCCTCGCGGGTGAGATCGTCTTCCGTCGGACCAAGACCACCGGTCAGGATCACAATCTCCGAGTGATGGATAGCGATACGCACGGCTTCAATAAGCCGTGCGCGTTCGTCTCCCACGACGTGCTTCTCCACGACATCGACGCCGAGTTTGTTCAGCTCCCCTGTGATGAAAAGCGAATTCGTATCGATGCGCGATGGCGTGAGCAACTCACTGCCTATGGCGATAATTTCCGCGCGAATCATGGGAACGCGTCAGGGAAGGGGCCGGCCCGCCACGCCGACATCGGCGCGGTAGAGCGCATTGTGCGTCGCCAGCACCAGTGCCCGCGAAGGTGTGAATGCAAGGCCGACAATCCCGGGACCGGAAAGAAACAGGTCCGGTTCAGCTGCGCTGTCCAGCCTTACGATGCCCCGGCTGCCGCGGAAAGAAGCAGCCACATACAAGCGCCCTGTAGCGTCGAACGCTAGTCCTTGCGGGCGGCCCAGGCCACGATAGAAGACTTCCACCTCGCCTGTATGCGCAACTCGGTGTACCGCGTCGAAGCTCGATGTGGTGGGTCCGGTGACGTAGAGATAATCGTCGGGCCCGAACGCGAGGTGGTATGCGGCAATGGACGGTTCGAGCGTTGCGAAGACATAAATCTGGCGGGAGCGGCTGATCTTGAAGATCGTACCGCTGCGATCGCCGACGTACAGGTTCTCCTCCGAGTCGAACGCCATCCCAGTGGCGACGCCCATGCCTTCCACGTACACGGACATGTTGCCGGTAGGCGTCACCTGGTAAATGATTCCGTCGTAGCGGCTCGAGACGTAGAGGATGCCAGCACGGTCGAACGCGAGTCCGGTCGGATTCATCAAATCGGTCACGAATGGGCGCGCGCTGTAATTCGTATCGATCTTGTAGATAGATACCGGCGATTTCTGTCCGCGAGACCCGCTGAATGTGCTGAAGATGTTTCCCTCGGCGTCGATCGCGGGGTTCGCGACCGGATGGAGGCTATCGGCAATCTGGATGCCGACATGTGTTTCCCACACATCGCTTTGAGCGTTTCCGCTCGCCACAATGAGATCGCCTGCCGTCGCCGTCTCAGGAACGCGAACGACAATGTGCGAATCGGAGGCGACGACGAGGTGCGCGGGTTCCTCGCCGATGCTGACCGTGGGATGGGCGCCAGCGGCAAAGCCACTGCCGCGGATCTGCAGATCGCCCCCGGCAATCGCGGCGTTGGGATGAACGCCCGAAATTCGGGGCTTTTGAACAGCCTCTGTTCGAGTTGCCATAGTCAGTAGATTTTCAGCAAACCACCTAAATATAAGATAAGCGCTCCATACAGACCCGCCACGAGGTCGTCGACTACAATACCCGTTCCTCCCGGCAGTCCTTCAGCCCATCTTGCGGGTTGAGGCTTCCAGATATCGAAAAGCCGGAACAGCAGGAAGGCGGCCAGATAAGCCTTCCAATTCCAGACCGCCGCTCCGGCCAACGTGAGCCACTGCCCGAGCACCTCATCGATAACGACCATTCCCGGGTCTGTCTTTTTGAGGTACCGCTCCGTTCTTGTCGATGCCCAAATTGCCGGCCACAGCAGAATCAGGCCGAGCACCAGAATTTGAGTCGGGCCAAATTCCGCGTACTTATGCAGCAACCACGCGACCAGTATGCCGGCTGCGGACCCTGCCGTCCCCGGACCATTTCGGAAATACCCGCAACCGAAAAATGTCGAAATCGCAAGAGCGATCCGCGTCATTCGGTCTCGCCGGACTCGTCTTCGAGTTCGTTGCCCTTCGCCGGCGAGGAAATCACATATTTTTCAGACGCCCAGTTGCCCAGATCGATAATGCGGCAACGGTCGCTGCAGAAAGGCATGTTCGGATCGTCGAACGGAACGTCTTTCTTACAGATGGGGCACTTGACAACGGGCGTTTTCTCGCCGGACATCCATTCCTCCAAACTGCGCCCTCCAGACTACGCGCGTGTCTCCGACGAGAGACGAGCCGCCGGGAAAGATTTGGGAATCGAAGCCGTGGGCAGGATCACAAAAGGGGCCGCCGGATTCACCGAAGCGTCCGGGCGCTTTTCACCGGCATCGATGAGTTCTCCGATTAAATCGTAATCGTGGGCCTCCGTAATGCGTATCCTCCGCATCTCTCCGGGCCTCGGCTCGGCTCCGCCGAAATCGTTAATCAGGCAAACGCCGTCAATCTCGGGAGCCTGGGTCGCCACGCGGCCTTCCCACAGTAGGTCCGTTTCCTTCGAGATGCCTTCCACCAGCACGGGAAATTCTCTCCCGATCAGGCTCTTGTTTCTCACTCTCGAAATCTTGCGTTGCAGAGACATCAGTTTGCGCTTGCGATTGTAGATGGTGCGCGCGTCGATCTTTCCGTCGAGATAATAGCTGTGGCTCGTCTCTTCGTCGCTATAGGAGAAAACGCCCAGCCGGTCAAACCGGGCAGCTTCGATGAAGCCGCAAAGTTCTTCGAAATCCTGTTCATTCTCTCCGGGAAAACCGACGATCATACTCGTTCGAATCGCCACTCCAGGAATCGTTGCGCGAATTCTCTCGATCAGTTTCAAAAAAATATCCCCGTGCGCGCCGCGTTTCATTCGTTTCAGAACCGGAGCGCTGGCGTGCTGAAGCGGAATATCGATGTATTTCACCAGCGCTTCGTGTTCGGCGATGGTGTCGAGCAGGCGCTGTGTGACTCGGTTGGGATATGCGTAAAGAAAGCGGACCCACTTGGGAACGTCTGTTTCGATTTGAGCGAGACGCGCGAGCAGTTGCGCGAGCCCGTCCTTCATGCCAAAATCTTCGCCGTAGCAGGTTGTGTCCTGCCCGATCAGGTTGATCTCCCGGACGCCCATGGCGAACAGGCGAGTGGCTTCCGCGACGACGCTTTCAAAGCGCCGGCTGCGGAACTTGCCGCGAAATTGCGGGATGATGCAGAACGTGCAGGGATGGTCGCAGCCTTCCGCGATCTTAATGTAAGCGGAGTGGCGCGGAGTGGTGAACACGCGCGCGGTCAAATCGTGGTAAAGATAGGGCTCGATCGGGTTCGCTTTCGGTTCCAGACCCTCGCAAAGCGACGTGATTTTGTCGAGCTCGTTCGTGCCGAGCACTGCGTCCACTTCCGGAATGTTCCGCTGGATATCCTGGCGGTAACGCTCCACCAGGCATCCGGCCACAACCAGGCGCTGTGCTTTCCCTGATTTCTTGTATTCCGCCATCTCGAGGATGGTGTCCACCGATTCCTGCTTTGCCGGATCGATGAAACTACAGGTGTTTACGACAATGACGTCCGCCTCGGCCGGCTGGGGGGTCAGTTCGTGACCGTCGGAGACGAGTTGCCCCATCATCACCTCGGTATCGACGAGATTCTTCGGGCAACCCAAACTTACAAAACCGATTTTCAAGCGGGAATCAACTCCAGGCGTGACGCGCGGCGTGCGCACCGCAAACTTCAGGATAGCAGGTGAGAGCCCGGTCGCGGCGCGTTAACGCGTTACTCAGGAGTCTTGTAAGCCGTTGATTCTGTGGGTTTCCAACTCGGTGTAACTACTTGCCCGCGAGCCATTCGTATTGGGCTTCGGTAAGCGGGACCACAGAGAGCCGCCCCTGTCGCACCAACGGCGAATCTCTGAAAAGGGCGGACTCCTTTATTTCCGCCAAGGTCCGCGGTTCGGAGATCGCCTTGCCGCTGCGAATTCGCACCTGTGGCTCGCGTGGATTGGAGGCGTCAACCTTGACGACCGACGCCGTGCCGACCGCCCGGCGTTCATTCCCGGTGTGATAGACAATCAGCTTGTCGCCTGGCTTCATTTCGCGAAGGTTCTTCACGGCAGCCGGGTTGGTCACCCCGTCCCACAGTGTCTCGCGATCCTGTTCGAGGTTTGCGAAAGAGTAAGCATCAGGCTCGGTTTTCAGCAAGTAAGGCATAAGCGCCGAAACTTGCATTGTAACTGTAAACGGGAGCCGGCGGGAGGCGTCCATTCCCTCAGGCTGGAGATTTTCCCCGCAACAGGTGTAAATACCGTTTCAATCTAGTATGATTTGCTAGAAAGCAAAGATTTTTAGCAAATTGCATTGAGCTGTAAATAAAAGGCTCGGCTGCCGGCCTGCGCAAAAAAGAATGGAATGACCATGAAATCGAAGCGGGCCTTGCACCGTTCGCGAACGGAACGGGAGTTGAAGACACCGCGAGCGAGCAACCCAGAGCGGGTCAAATCCCGCAGGGAGGATGTTCCGGGCGCTGGCGATGCCGCCCCGGTAAATCGCGGCGCTGAATCCCGCGATCTTCTCACTGGTCTGCTCACTCTCGACAGCTTTCTCGAAGAACTCCGTGGCCGCGTGGCGGAAGCGCGGCGACGTGGCCGGCTTACGGCGGTTCTATATGTAGGTTTGAATGGCGTCAAGCGTGTGAATGACAGCTTCGGCATTCAATTTGGCGATATCCTGATCCGTCAGGCAGCAGCCCGGTTGCTTTCCGCTGTGCGTGAAAGCGATATCCTGGCGCGAGTCGGGGGCGTTTACTTTGCGGTAGCGCTAGAACCCTTCGACACCGTCGAAGATGCCCTGATTGTGGCCGATCGTTTCGTGGATATCCTGAGCGAGACGTTCAATGTCTTTGAACTTGCCGATCATCCGGTCGGCATCTCGGCAAATGTCGGCATAAGTCTCTATCCCAGTCACGCCAAATTGCCAGTGGATTTGATCCGTTACGCCGCGATAGCGCTCGGTGAAGCGGGACAGCAGGGAGCGAATCGTGTCGAGGTATTCGATCGCGAACGAGGTGAGGAAACCAGGGCGCGCATCGAACTCGAATGGATGCTCCGGCACTCCATCGACAAGCGTGAGTTCGCGTTGTGGTTCCAGCCGGAGATTGACCTTCGAACCGGCCGAGTGATTCAACGGGAGGCGCTCCTGCGTTGGCTTCATCCCCAGCGCGGCCAGATTGCCCCAGCCCGTTTTGTGCCGATTGCCGAGGAAACCGGTTTGATCGTGCCGCTTGGGAATTGGGTGATCCGGGAAGCTTGCCTCCAGGCCTGGAAGTGGCAGCACACCGGCAATGCGGGCATTGGCGTCGCGGTGAATGTCTCGGCATTGCAACTGGCGAAACCGAATTTCGCCGGCACCGTGGAAGTGGTGCTGCGTGAAACTGGACTCTCAGGCGAGCTGCTCGAACTCGAATTGACAGAGTCCGCGCTGATGGCGAATTTTGAGAAATCGGTGCTGGAACTCTCCCGGCTGCGCGATTGTGGAATCAGCGTGGTCATCGACGATTTCGGAGTTGGATATTCCTCTCTTAGTTACCTGAAAGAGTTGCCCGTCAGCGGAGTGAAACTCGACCGCTCCTTCCTTCGAGATATCGAAAGCAATCGTCATACGCTCCCGCTGCTGAAGAGCATGGTGTCGCTGGCGCATGTACTGAACATGCGCGTGACGGCGGAAGGCGTCGAAACGCAGGCGCAACTGGATGCCGTCCGCACCATCGGCTTCGATACGGCGCAAGGCTATTTTCTCGGCATGCCGGCCGCGATAAGCGATAGGGAAAAGGCTTCCGGCGCCTCCTGCCCGTAACGTCAACAACCACCGCGAGCAAGTGTCGCTTGCCGGCGATCGAACTAGCCTGAGGATATGAAGACGAATGCGGTGCGTCTGCTCGAAACGCTGAAAGTTCCTCACGAGATCCGCGAATACCACGTGGACCCGGACGATCTGAGTGCCGGGAGTGTGGCAGCCAAAATCGGTCTGCCGGCGGAGCAGGTCTTCAAGACGCTTGTAGTGAAAGGAGACCGGACGGGAGTGTGTCTGGCGGTTGTTCCCGGAGATCGCGAACTCGACCTGCGGGCACTGGCGAAGCTGACGGGCGACCGGCGCGTGGAACTTGCCCCGCTCAAAGAGGTTCAGCCATTGACCGGTTATATTCGCGGCGGCGTCACCGCTCTCGCGGCTAAGAAAGAATATCCGGTTTATGTGGACGAGACAGCCATCCTGTTCGATGTGATCTCGGTATCGGCTGGACTCCGCGGCGGTCAGATTCTATTGAGTCCGGAGGATTATGTAAGGATTGTACACGGAGTTTTGGGCGAAATCGCAAAATAACACACGTCGATGTGCTGGCAATTTCGAATCTGAGCCCCGAAGCGTCCAGCGAGCCTCAACCGGGCGGCAGCCTTCCTTCGGCGATCCGTGGCAGGTGCGCGCCGGGTGTGGACGCTCTTTCCTTCCGCCAGTGAAGCTCCGGCGGGGGAGTGTTTGGAAAAATCCGCGACAGCACCAACGCGAGCATCACGATCACGACGAAGACGAGCGCGCTACCTTCGGGACCGGCGGACCCACCCGATAGCCAGACGGGGCCCTGGTGAGAGCTGGTGAAGAGGTGGCCGGGCGCTAGTCCTCCACTGTCCGGCACGCCATAAAAGTAGCTTTCCGCCCAATCCCAAGCGGCATGAAAACCAATGGCCCACCATAGAGAGCCGGTCCATTTCAAAGACCACGCCAGCACGAGACCAATGAAGCCCGCGGCCGCGATGCCGATTGCGTTTTCGCCGGGGTTGCCGATATGTCCGGCGGCGAAAAGCGCCGCGAGCAAGACGGCCGCTGGCCAGAAGCCGATGCCCTGCGTGAGTGCGAACAGCAGATAACCGCGAGTAATCAATTCTTCACTGAGGCCTACGAGCAAAAAAACCAATGCCCAAAGCGCCCCATATTCGAGGATCGCGGGACCGCGGATTGCCAGGCCATCCAGCGAAAACGCGCGGCTCAATGCCAGAAGGCCCACGAGAAAGCTGAGCGATACAAACCCGCACAGCAACCCAATGGGGAACCGCCTGCCGGCGCCGTTCAGTGTGAGTCCGAAACTGGTGAGCGGCTTCCGATCGATGAACCGGGCTAAGATCCATGTGGCAATGAAAGCGCCGGCGAATTGGACGCATTCGATCAGCAACAAACGCCGCGGGAGCGAAATGCTCCCGTGGAGAACGCCGTGCAGCGCGCCGAATCCACCGGCGATCAAAGCGGCGGCAATGGCGGCCCACAGCAGAAAGCGCCAGCCTGAACGAAGACCGTATGAGGAAAAGAAGATGCCGGAAATGAGCGGTGGCGGCGCGAAGGACTCGGGTTCGGCATCCATCCGTTTTCAGAGTATCGCAGGCAAACAAAAAGGCCGCCCCGTTCAGGAGCAGCCTTAGTTTTCACCGTGTCGCTGATTTAGCGCGGCCGGACGGTCCCTCTCGCGGGGGGCGCCGCCGGTCTAGGCGCGGGGCGCGGTCCAACGCGGGGGGCCATCTGCGGGCGCGGGGCCGCCGGCCGCGAACGCGGCATCACCGTACGCGGCGGCCGGTTTTGCGGAATCGCGCGTGGCGGCTCAGCGCGAGGCGACGCAGCCACACCCGGAGCGACCGGGCGTGTGCCCGGGGTGGGTACGCCGTGCGGCGTCGCTGCCGGAGTAAGCGGAACCCGCGGTGGATTCGATGGATTCACCGGTATCGGCCGGCTAGAGCCCGGCAGATAGTAAATCGGCGCTTGGTAGACGTACCGGGGAGAGAAGAAGCCCCAGCCGAACGGATTATAGAAGTATCCGCCGCCCGGAATGAAAGCCCAGGTGCTAAATCCTGGATTCCAGTACCAACCCGTGCCATACCAGTTGGGTGCGTATCCATATCCACCGCCCCAGCCGTAGCCGCTGCCCGCATCGACGATAATGTTTTTGGCGCTGGCGTAACTGGCCTCCGCAGCGTAAGCCGATCGCAGATTACTCCACGCATACAGTTCATCCTGTTTCTCCACGTCCTTGGTGTTGAACTTCTCGGAGCGCAGTTTGCCGGATGTCACAGCCACTTCGCGCCCCTTGCCCAGATTCACTTGACCGCTTTCGTTGTAAACGGATGCTTTACCGTCAAGCACCGCAATGCGAGGGTTTTCACCAGCTTCGAACTGATACAGCCCCTTCTTCTCGAGTTTCGCCGTCCCCGGGCCATTTAGGATCTGGATATTGTTCTCTTTGTAGAGCTGCGCTACTTCGACTAGCGCCTCGCCCTGGGTCACCGCCACTTGTGTATTGGTGAGCGAAGGCGTGACCATCTTCACCTCGCTGTTATCGCCGACGCGCAAAAATACTCCAGGCGTCAGCAACACCTCGGCTTTGCTGTTATCGTCTGTCCGAAGTGACTGGCCGGTCTGAAGATTCAAATGCCCAAGCTGCTCTTGTTGCACTTCCTGGCCATCTACATACGCGTGGCCCTCAACATAATTCAGCGTTCCTGGCTGGGCGGATATCGTCGCTTGCGGAAAAGCGTACATGGCAGCCACGAATAGCCCAGCGAGGACTTTGTAAAGCGGGCGGTATGCGTGATTCATCTCCATGTATCTCCACTGTTTGGATGAGAACGATGCAAGGATAGTTTCGAAAAGCCAGAGCTGAATAGTATTGAAAAGAAAGGGCCTTAAGTGGCCATCGTGAACTCGGCCTCAGTCCGTTCCAGCGCCGCTGGCGGAAACACGGATTATACAGACTATAATGTGCCGGCGGCCGTTGCCGGTTTTGCGGAAAGAACCCGGGATGCCTTGAGCGTCTGGAGTTCGAAACGCAGCCGGTTCCAGCGCTTCTGATTTAGCTTTGTACTGAATGGAAGGTCCAGATTCGCATAGTAGGCGAGGATATTCGAACGAATGGCCCCGCCCAGACCGGCAAAATTCTTTTCGGCCAGCTTGTCCAGAAGTTTGCAATACGCTTCGTCCGCCATCTTGTAAACGCCCGGCTTCGTGGGCTCGCCTACATCGAAATTCATATCGGGCAAATCCAGGTGTTTCGACTGGGCCTCCTGGAGTTTGACAGTGTATTTTTGCAGCGAGATGTTGAAGCTGTTCATAAACAGCTTCTCGATCTCCGGCGTAGGCATGTGAAACGCGAGCGCTTGTAGGGGCCCTACTTTTGGCACGATCTTCAGCAGCAGCGCTAAAAAACGCTCCCACGTGTTCGGCCGTTTATACTGCTTGCCCCACTCCTTTTCGAAGCTCGATCGCCTCACGTGGTAGAGGAAGCGCCGGCGCGTGATGCCGGGCGACGACTTTTTAATCTCATCTTGCCGCTGCGCCCAAGCCACCCGGGTCGCAAGCGGAATGGTCTGGCTGATGGCGCGGCGGTAGGATCCGAGCGCGAGATCCAGATTCTTGAAAATATCGCTCAATTCGAGCGAATAGGTGTCTCGAAATGCCCGTTCGAGCAGCGGTTTTGAAACCGAGAAGCCGATGAAATCGTGATACGACGCCGGCGCGAAGCGCCCTTTGGCGATCTCTAGCACGTCGAAACCGAACTCCGTTTTTAAGTGCGCGGCGGGATTGTCTTCGTAGGTGACGCGATCGCCGAATTTATTGCGCAACTTCGGGTAGAGCATGGGGACGGCCCGATTGGTGGCCAGACGGTGTCCATTGTCGTCGGAAGCGTAATGCGATAGGGCGCCGAGCGCGAACGCATACTCGTTCAAGTCCTCGGATTCAGCCACCAGATTGGTGACAAAATCGCCGCTCCGAACGTAATGGGTGAGGTCGCTGAAGAACTTGTTCCCGTACGGGTAATAGCCCATGTCTTGAATGATCGAGCCGCCCAGAGCGTACGCGTGCGCCGCGCGCAGTTGATCCGGGCTGGCGCCGGGGAAACGCGCGAGAAGGATGGGCTTGATACGCACATCCCACAACGCGTCGACAATCGCTTCATGGGAGAACACCGAATACGATCGGGCAGGCACGCTGGCCAGCAAAACTGCGATGGCCGCGCAGACGCCTTTCATCACGCGCCTGAACATCGGTAGGCGGCTCCGGGTTGAGAGAACGTCATTGGATCTGTTTAATTGAATTGTATGAAACGGAGAAGCCGGCAACGCTGGTATTCTGGAGCCAATAATGGGCTTCAACATTGGGGACACCGTCGGTGATTACCGCGTGACTGGCATCCTCGGCGCCGGCGGCATGGGCACTGTCTATAAGGTGCAGCACCTTATTTCGGACCGCATAGAGGCGCTGAAGGTGTTACTGCCCAACCTCGAAGGAAACCCCGAGCTGGCGGAGCGTTTCCTCCGTGAAATCAAGTTGCAAGCCGCGCTATCCCATCCCGGCATCGCTGCTCTGCTAACCGCGTTCCGGGTCACAAATCAGTTATTGATGGTAATGGAGTACGTGGACGGCGAATCCCTCGATGTCCTCATGCGCCGCGGGCAACTCGAGCTTTGGACGGGCGTCGATCTGATGCGCCAGGTGCTAGCGGCGCTGGACTACGCGCATAAACAGAGCGTGATTCACCGCGATATCAAGCCGGCAAATATCATGGTGACGGCCAGTGGCGTTGTCAAGCTGATGGATTTCGGCATCGCCAGGCTGATCAACGATCACCGCATCACACAAACGGGAGTCGCTGTCGGGTCGCTCTATTACATGTCGCCGGAGCAGATCAAAGGTGGACAGATTGACGAGCGTTCGGACATCTACTCGGTAGGCATTACGCTTTATGAACTTGCCACGGGCGAGAGGCCGATCCAGGGCGACAGCTCCTATTCCGTGATGAGCGCGCATTTACAGCAGGTTCCGCGTTCGCCCGACCTCCTGAATCCACGGATACCGCCGGTGCTGGCTTTGGCAATCATGAAGGCCCTTCAGAAAGATCGATTGGAGCGGTATCAGACCGCGGGCGAGTTTGTCGCCACCCTCGACGATATCCGGAAGCGGCACGATCCTGCCTGGGCGACGAGTAACCGCGCGGCATCATATGTGTCAGCCGAAAGCTTACCCGCGCCGCCCCAGCGTCCTATCGCCCAGCAGCACGTGCGCCACGAACCGGACGCTCCGGCGTGGCCGACCCCGTATCCGCCCCTCGCCTCAAACGCCGTTACCCCGCGTACCCCGGCTTCTACCGCCACGCCGACGCCGGCATCGGGCAGTCCCCATGCCGGAACGATGCTGTTCGATCCGGATAGGCTGGAGCGTATAAAACGTGAACTCGCGGCGCATATTGGTCCGGTCGCCCGCCTGCTCGTCGACCGCACCGCGAAGAAGTCCACCAGTTGGAAGCAGCTTTACGACACGCTCGCGAAAGAAGTTCCCGAGGGGCCGGAGCGCGATCGTTTTTTGGCATCGCGATCGCGCATATAAACCGTATGAATGAATGGTCGCGAGGGCGGTGAAACCAGGGAAGCCAGGCGCGCGAGGCATGCATCGCTACAGCACAACAGCCAATTTTCGTGTTTCGCTATCACTCCGCCTCGTCGTTTGCTTCCAGCAACCGTAACGCCCGCACCAGGCTGCGCTGCATGCGATTGAACGACTGTCCAAGCACCGAAATCTCGTCGCGCCCCTTGACCGGCAATTCCTGAACATCCGTGTGTCCTTTGCTGATTTCATCCGCCATCCGCGACAGGCGCGCCACCGGACGGATGACGGTCACAATTAGAACGATATCGAGAATCAGCAACGTGAACACCGCGAGCACGGCTACGTAGAGGAGCAACGTTTTGATCGCCTTGTCCGCCATCGCGATGGGAACCGATTCTGGAACCGAAACAATCTGCGCGCCGACCGTGTCGTTCAAATGCCACCCGAAACCGTTGTCCGGGCCGTATTGCCGGACTACCGCGACGGGCGCTTTGGCAGCGGTGGCGTGGCACTCCAGGCAACTGGGGTCCGTAATGGTAATCGGCCTTGCCAGGAACAATGATGGGCCGGTTGGGGTGGCTCGTTCGCCCGAAAACTCTTTCAGATTGGGATGGTTCCGGAAGTTGTTGACGATGTCGGCCTCCCAATCGACCGCCCGATCCCGGGGATTTGTCGGGTTGAGCGTCGCTTCCTTGTATGAATAGTTCGGGTATCGCTTGTGGATGAATTGAAAGGCTTCGGTCGCCGCATAGGCTGGCACCGTTTGCGGCAGAAATTTCCGGCTTCTCTCCTCGGTTGGCAGAAGCAGAGGCTGGATTTGTTCCGAAGTGTAGTGCCGTGTGGCCAGCGTAGTCTCCATCATCAACTCCGCCTGGCGGACGACCTCATCGTGAGCCAGATTTTGCAGAAACCCATACGCCAGCCAGGCGGCCACTGCCAGACCGCTGCCAAAAACGATCAAAAATATCAGGTTGAACTTCGCAAGCAGCTTCATAGAGCGACACTCAAACGCTTCGGTTCAAAATAGAAGGAATCGATTTAGAGTATCGCAGCCGGACCTTGACGGTATCCCGCAAACAGGCGTGAACGGGCGCGGCCCGAAGGGCATCTACTTGAATATGACCAGGCGTGATGCAACGGGAACGGATGCCCCACGCGTCTGGATCGGCACGTCCGGATGGCACTACAAGCATTGGGTAGGGGCGTTCTACCCTCCGAAAACGCCGGCTGCGGGCATGCTCGACTATTACATCCAGTTTTTTGACACCGTTGAAATCAATAACAGCTTCTATCGTTTACCACCAGAGAGCGCGCTCGCGGATTGGCGCAACTCCACGCCGCCCGGGTTTCTGTTTGCGATGAAAGGCAGCCGCTTTTTGACTCACATGAAAAAACTCAAGGATGCGGAACAAGGCCTGGAGCGATTTCTGCAACGGGCTGAGATTTTGCGCGGCAAGCTCGGCCCGATTCTGTTTCAGTTGCCGCCGCAATGGGAAATCAACCGGCAGAGGCTCGAAGATTTCCTGCGAATACTCCCGACTCACCACCGTTACGCGTTCGAATTTCGTAACGCGTCCTGGAATACACCGTCCATTTACGACTTGCTTTCCACTTATCACGCCGGATACTGTATCTTTCATCTGGCCGGCGCACAGTCGCCAATCGAGATAACTGCGCCTTTCGCCTATCTCCGCTTACACGGACCTGGCGAAAAATATCAAGGCAGTTATTCAAACGCCGATCTTCATAACTGGGTGCGGCGGATTTCTAGGTGGACAAGCGCTGGTCTCGACGTTTATGTCTATTTCGACAATGACGACTCGGGGTACGCCGCTCAGAACGCTCTATCTTTGAAGCGTATGGTTTTGCCTGACGCCGCCATGCCGGCCTGAAGCGCGAAGAGTCCCACCCGCTCCCCTAAATGACCGCCTGCTCCCCTAAATCACATTGCGCGTATGCGGCGGTCACTCCGATCGTGTCACGCTGCCGGCGCCATCACCGTCTCAAGCAACTCGATAATCATGCGGCGCAGAGGCCGTGAAAATGGCCGGCGGCTCAGTTGAACCAATCGGACGACTATCCGCAGGCTCTTTTCAGTCAGCAACCGCGTGCGGCGCTGTTCTTCGCTGCGGTCGTAAATCCAGAAAAGCAGCAGTGCCATCTGATATAGCCAGAGCAGGCTCGGAAGGTACGGAGCCAGGTCTTTCGGCACGGTCGTTTGCGTCTGCTCGAGCAGCCTCTGGAAATGCTGCTGATCGGCATGGCGCATGTGCCGGCTTTCGTAGCTGAACGGTGACAACGGATCGCGCGGGTCCGCCGCATGCGGAAACAGAGCGCCCAGGAACTTCCGGTTCGGCGAGAAATACTCAAACCGTACTTGGAGGAGCGAACGCAAGCCGCCTGCCAGGCCGCGAGCGTTCTCTACTGCGTCTTCCAGAAGCGGCTTCAGTTGATCTTTGGCGACGTCGTAATACGCGAGGACAATCGCTTCTTTCGAGCCAAAGTAGTAATATGTCGCCCCGAGCGCAATGCCGCAGGCGCTGGCGATGTCGCGCATCGTGGTTTCTTCGAAGCCCCGCTGCCGGAAGAGTTCCAGGGCAACTTCCAGGATGCGGCTTCGGGTTTCGTCGGCTTTCCGCGTTTTCCGCAATACGGCGCCGGGCTCTCCATCGTTCATACGTGGCTTCGTCTCGAAAGTATCAAACTAAGATAGACCTATGACGAGACGCAAGTTGATTCTCGCCGTAGCCCTTCTGCCGGCCCTATGCTTTGCCGCCGGCGATCCCCGCGGCATTCATAACTTCCGGCAGGTGGACGATCATATCTATCGCGGCGGTCAGCCATCGCGCGACGGCATCCACGATCTCGCAAAACTCGGAGTGCGCTCTGTCGTCGATCTGCGAGGCGGCGGGAAACGATCCGCTGCGGAGAAGAAACAGGTCGAGGCGCTCGGAATGAAATACTACGCTATTCCGCTCCCGGCTCTCGATGCTCCTCAGAAGGAGGAGATCGCGAAGGTTCTTGGCCTGCTCAACGATTCTCAGAACTGGCCGGTGTTTATCCATTGCCAGCATGGCCGCGACCGCACCGGCACCGTGGTCGCCTGCTATCGGATCGGCCACGATAACTGGAACAACCAACGCGCGCTTAAAGAGGCTGCCTATGATGGTTTGAGCCGCTTCGAAAGGGGCATGCGCGCCTTCATCCTTCAATATCGGCCCTCTGGCGAAACTCCGAAAGCCGTTGCGCTGGCGAAGCCCAAAAGCATTCAGTAATTTGCCATCGGTCCGGCTTGCGGCGGATGTTATTCTGAAAGCGCACTCCCCTCCGCAGATGGATTTTCTAGAAGGTCTGAATCCCCAGCAAAAAGAAGCCGTTGCGCATGTCGAAGGGCCCATGTTGCTGCTTGCCGGAGCGGGAAGCGGAAAAACCCGTGTCATCACAAACCGCATTGCTCACCTGATTTCCACGCATCATGTGCCGGGCCCCGCGGTGCTCGCTGTCACGTTCACGAACAAGGCCGCTGAAGAGATGCGGTCGCGCGTGGGCAACTTGCTTGGCACGGCGACGGCAATCGGCACGCCCCTGGTTTCAACCTTTCACTCATTCTGCGTACGAGTGCTGCGTCGCGATGGCGATTCGCTCGCCGAGATACGCCCGGGTTTCACACGCCAGTTCACCATCTACGATGACGACGACCAGATCGCGCTGCTGAAATCGATCTATCGTAATCTTGGTATCGACGATAAGACCATTCAGTTTCGCGCGATGCTATCGCGAATCAGTCATGGCAAGAGCCATAACGAGACGCCGCTCGACTGGTATAAACAGGCGACCGATCCCAAGGCGACGCGGATGGCCAAGATCTACGAGCAGTATGAAGAGCGGCTGCTGCAGGCAAACGCGTTCGATTTCGACGATCTGCTGCTCGAATCCGTCCGCCTGCTGAAGCACGACGAGTTATTGCGCCAGCGCTACAATCGCCAGTTCGAATTCGTCATGATCGACGAATACCAGGACACGAATCGTAGCCAGTATGAGTTGATGCTTCTGTTGACCCATGTGCGCAAGAACGTGTGCGTGGTCGGTGATGAAGACCAGTCGATCTATGGATGGCGCGGCGCCGACATTCGCAACATTCTGGATTTCGAGAAGGACTTCCCGAACGCCAAAGTCATTCGCCTGGAGCAGAACTACCGTTCGACCAAGAACATTCTCGAAGCGGCCAGCGCCCTTGTCGCCAATAACAAAGAACGCAAGGGGAAATGGCTTTGGACGGATTCGGGAGCCGGATCGAAGATCGGGTTCTACGAAGCTCCGGATGGTGAAAACGAAGCGCTGTATATAGCCGATACGATTGAAAAGATTCTTTCGGCTCACCCGAACGAGCAGGTCGCAGTCCTGTACCGCACGAATTTCCAATCCCGCCAGATTGAAGAAGCGCTGCGCCGGTATGGCCGGAAGTACCTGGTCGTCGGAGGGTTCAGTTTCTATCAGCGGTCTGAAGTCAAAGACCTACTAGCTTATTTGAAAGTGTTGCTGAGTCCTGCCGACTCCATCGGATTGCTGCGCATCGTCAATACGCCGGCCAGGGGCATCGGCAAGAGCACGGTGGAACAGATCGAGCAATACGCGCTCGGAAGAAACCTTCCGTTGTGGCCAGCCATTCAGCGCATGATTGAAGAACGAGCGTTTGCCGCGCGCGCCGAATCCGCTCTCAAATCGTTCGTCCAGACAATCGAGGAGTTGCGCCAGATGGCCGCCAGTGCACCGATTCCGGACGTGCTTCGCGCGATTCTGCAGAAAACCGGCTACGAGGAGATGCTGAAAACAGACAAATCTCCGGATGCCGAGTCCCGGCTGGCGAACCTCGAAGAACTGATCAACGCGGCGGTGGAAGCGGCCGAGCGAGGCGAAACGGCTTCGGAATTTTTAGACCATGCGGCGCTCGTCTCCGACAGCGATCAGGTGGATGAACGCGCTCCCGTTTCCCTGCTGACCATCCACAATGCCAAGGGACTGGAATTCCCGAACGTGTTCCTGGCTGGCATGGAGGAAGGGCTTTTCCCGCATAGCCGGTCGCTTAACTCGGAAACCGGAATGGAGGAGGAGCGTCGGCTTTGCTATGTCGGGATGACGCGTGCGGAAAAGCGGCTCTATTTGACGTGGGCGCGGTACCGCCGCCGATTTGGCAACGGCCAGCCCGAAGCCACCATTAAGTCGCGATTCATTGCCGAGGTCCCGCCGAGTCTCTGCGAACGCCTTTCTCCTTATCGCGAGATGCAGGTCGATGAAGTCGATCTGTTCTCGGAGCAGTACGACGTTCGCGAATCCGTTAAGCGCAATCTATACACCGGCCGCACCTTCAATTCGCTCGACAATATCGCGCAATTCTTTGCGGAACGCGGCATGTCCGTGCCGTCTGGCATTGCGCGGGCGCAAGAGGCAAAATCGGCTCCGACGCCCCCTGCCCCGAAAGCCGGTGTGCGTGTTTTGCCAGCCGTTGTGCCGCCGGTGAGCCGCCCGGCCGCAACCCAAACCCAGAATCGGCCTGCTTCCGTCACGCCCATTCGGCCGCCGGCGCCGAAATCCTCCCCGAAATTCCGGAGCGGCAAATTCGGCGCCGGTAGCACCGTCCAGCATCCAAAATATGGCCGGGGAGTCGTGATGCGCCGCGAAGGCGAAGGCGAGGATGCGAAACTAACTATAAGTTTTCCCGGATACGGGTTGAAGAAGATCATAGAAAAGTACGCAGGAATCAAAGTCGAAGAATGAACACAAAACACGTCGCCGATAAAGCAGAACGCAAGAAGGTGAAAAGAGACGCCCGCAAGAAGGCGGCGCCCAAGGCGAAACGCGCCTCCGGTGTGGCGCGCGGCTCGATGAAGAAAAAGGTGCGGAAGCTCGTCAAGGGACAGCGTAAGCGGTAAACAAAATCAAAGAGGCGCGGATGGCCGGTCGTGCGGCAAGGGCGAATGAGCGTATCCCCCCGTCGCATCGACCGGCCTGTCTATTTGCCCTGTACTCCCGTATACTGGCGCATGATGTCTCGCACCCAGGGACCCTCGCCCTCTGAATGTCACAACTTCTGAAGACGAAGAGCATCGAGTCGCTCATTCATGAATCTGAATGTGGTGACAAGCGGCTGAAGCGTTCTCTAGGCCCGTGGAGTTTGATCGCGTTCGGCGTCGGCGCCGTGATTGGCTCGGGGATTTTCACGCTGACCGGCACAGCCGCCGTCGGGTCGATGTACATCTCGCATTCGATCTTCGAGGCGCCTGTTCTCGATCTGCTTCTGCACGGATCGAAGGCCGCATCGGGTATAGGGCGGCCCGGCGCCGGGCCCGGCATCACGCTGTCGTTTATTTTGGTGGCGATCGTCTGCGGATTCGCGGCGCTGTGCTACGCGGAGTTGGCGTCCATGATCCCGATCGCCGGCAGCGCCTACACCTATGCCTACACGACGCTCGGCGAGATATTCGCCTGGATCATCGGATGGGACCTGATTCTCGAATATGCCGTCTCAAATATGTCGGTCGCGGTGGGTTTTTCCGCCTACTTCAACGACATCTGTGACTTTCTTTTTCACGCACATCTGCCGGATTCATTGTCGAATCCGGCCATGATCGAATTGCATCGCACGGGCGCCGTTTTCAACGTGCCCGCCTTTCTCGTGGTCATGGTGCTGACCTGGGTTCTTGTTCGCGGCGTTCGGGAAAGCGCGGGAGCGAACAACATAATGGTGGTGATTAAGATCGCGGCGGTGCTCGTGTTTGTGTTTGGCGCGGCGCACGCGATCAAACCGGAGCACTGGCGGCCCTTCATGCCCAACGGCTTTTCAGGCGTGCTCACCGGCGCCGCCATCGTGTTTTTTACTTACATCGGTTTTGATTCCGTGTCGTGCGCCGCGGAGGAAACTAAAAATCCGCAGCGCGACATGCCGATCGGGATCATCGGCACGCTAATCGTCTGCGGGATTTTATATGCATCGGTCGCGCTGGTGCTGACCGGCATTGTCAATTGGAAAACGCTGAACAACGCGGCCCCCGTCGCTAATGCATTAAAAGCAATCGGTCTGAACAACCTCCGGTTCGTGGTGACTACCGGCGCGCTGCTCGGCATGTTATCGTCGCTGCTCGTCTACCAATATGGACAGGCGCGCATCTGGTTCGCTATGTCTCGCGACCGGCTGCTTCCCGATCTGTTTTCGAGCGTCCATAAACGCTTTCAGACACCGCACGTCAGTACATGGATCGCGGGCTTTTTTGTCGCGCTGCCGGCAGGGATCTGGGACATCGGCACCTTTGCCGAGCTTGCGAACATCGGCACTTTGTTTGCTTTTATTCTGGTTGCTTTTGGCGTCATTGTTCTGCGGCGGACGCAACCGGACCGCGCGCGCGGTTTCCGCGTGCCCTGGGTCCCGCTTACGCCGGTCCTGTCAATCGTCTCCTGCGGCATTTTGATGTTGAGTCTTCCACTCCAGACGTTTCTTCGGTTTGTCGCATGGCTCCTCGTCGGATTGGTAATTTATTTCTGTTACAGCAGTAAACGCAGTCCTCTTCGCATCGAAGAATCCGTCGGAAAGTGAATCTTATGCGCCCCAGGAAGGCCACGCTTCAATACGTGCTGTTACTGGTGCTGCTGGTGTGGAGCGCGGGCGTGAGCGTTACGGTTGCGGTATTCGAAATCTATCAGCGAGCGGCCACTAAGGATACGGAGAGGCCGTTTGCGTTCCATGGCAGAACGCTCGATCTTGCCTTCGTGAATGAATCCGGCAGAGCTGCCGGGCTCCACCGTGGCGATGAAATCGTGACGGTCAATGGCGAGCGCATAACCGGATACGAGCAGCTTGATCGGCTTCGCATGCAGTGGCGCCCCGGCGAAATCGTTCGAATTGGAGTTCTTCGCAAGGAAAAAGGACAACCGCCTAAAGCCATGGACATGGCGCTCGCGGTAAGCCGCGTAAGCAGGCCGGCTATCGATTGGACAACCGCTATCTCCCTTTTTGCGGTGCTGCCGTTGATCTCCCTGGCAATCGGTTTCTTCGTTGCATTCACACGTCCTCGCGATCTCCTGGCGTGGCTGACCATGGCCCTGCTTGCCTCGTTCGGCCAGATTGCCCAGGATAGCTTTTTCGCGTTGAGTTCTCCCATTCGCGAGATCGTGATGGTTTACCGGGCGTTTTTTAACGCAACGTGGCCTTTGTGGGTGATGTTATTCGGCTTGTATTTTCCCGAGCCGTTCGATTTTCTACGGCGCAGACGATGGATTCCCTGGCTTTTGTCCATTCCGTTTGTCTGCCTGCTTGCGCTATCCGTCTATATCGAATTCTATGTAGGCCATAACATTGCCCGAATCAGGCCGCTTGTCGAGTCCACGCTGTGGATTGAAAGACCGGCGACCGTATTCGCCATTCTATGTGCCTTCAGCTTCTTCGCGAGTATCGCGATTAAGCTGGCGCAGGAGCGGCATCCCGATGCTCGCAGGCGCCTGCAATGGCTCCTGACCGGCTGCGGCGTCGGATTGACGCCAGTGCTCGTGCTCGCCCTCTGCCAGAGCGTTTTGAATGTCAGGCTCCCGCTATGGTTCATTGTTTCGGCGCTGCTGCTGATTGTTCTCTTTCCACTTACGTTGGGGTACGTGATTGTTGTCCAGCGGGCCATGAATGTACGAGTTGCCCTCCGGATAGGCGTGCAGTACACGTTGGCGCGGCGCGGCATCACCGTTGTGCGCATCTGTCTGGCGGGGCTGATTATCTTTTTTATGTACCGGCTTGCCAGGAGCGCTGGAAACGCCATCTCGGCGGATATCGTGATCGGTGTTTGCATCGCGCTGCTCTTCCTTTTGCGCAAGGCAGGCCAGTCCGTGATCGGTTGGACGGACCGGCGTTTTTTCCGCGAAGCTTACGACACCGAAGTGATTTTGACGGAGCTCAGCCAGAACGTCGCCGGCATCCGCGATATGAAAACGCTCCTCGAAACCGTGTCGCGCCAGATTTCGGATTCTCTGCACGTTCCGCGCGTGGCCGTGCTGCTCGATTCCTCCGAGAGCTTTCGTCCGGCGTATTCGCTTGGGTACAATCCGGTTCCATCGATTGAGCTGAAGCCGGAAGGGACCGCCGTTCAGGTGCTGAAGGAGACGCGCCAACCCTCGCGGGTTTATCTCGACGACGAGAACTCGTGGACCCAGCGAACGCCGGAAGAAGAGCGCGAGATTCTGCGCATCCTCGATTCACAACTGTTGTTGCCCTTGGCTCTGAAGGATCGGCTGCTCGGAATCATCAGCCTTGGGCCGAAGCTTTCCGAAGAGCCCTATTCGGCGGACGACTTGCGGCTTCTGCATGCTGTCGCATCGCAAACGGGGCTGGCTCTCGAAAACGCGCGCCTCACCGAGAGCATTAAAGTAGAAGTGGCGCGGCGCGAGCGCATCAATCGCGAACTCGAGATTGCGCGCGAAGTGCAGCAAAGGCTGTTTCCGCAGCATCTTCCGGCGGTGGAGGGTTTGGACCTTGCCGCCTATTGCCGTCCGCAGCAAGGTGTCGGCGGAGATTACTACGACTTTTTGCGCCTGGAGGAGGGAGGCTGTATTGGGATCGCCATCGGAGACGTCTCGGGGAAGGGAATCAGCGCGGCGCTGACGATGGCGACGCTGCAAGCGTCGCTGCGAGGCAGGACCATTAGCCAGTCGGAAAGCCTTGCCGAAATGATCGGTCTGATCAACAGGCTGGTGTATGATGCTTCGGCATCGAACCGGTACGCGACGTTCTTTTACGCCCAGTATTACCCGAAGACGCGTTTGCTGCGCTATGTAAACGCCGGCCACAATGCCCCAATTCTCTGCCGCTTCACGGGCGTGCGGCCCACCAACGCTGATGAAGAGGTGCGGTTGCCTGCACCGAACCGCGACCGTGAGGGAGCGGACGCTTTACTGGACATCTTCAACGAAAATGTCCACAAGATTTTGCGCCTGGAAGAAGGCGGCACTGTCATCGGACTGTTTCCGGACTGGATTTACAACGAGGGGTCCGTGCAACTCGAACCTGGCGACACGCTGGTCGCATTTACCGACGGAATCAGCGAGGCGATGAACGAACGGGAAGAGGAGTGGGATGAAGATCGCCTGATCGCCGCGATATGCGAATCTCACAACCGCACAGCGGCGGACACAATTGCGCACATTCTGGATCGCGTTGATGCTTTCACCGGCGGCGCCAGGCAGCATGACGACATGACCCTCATCGTGGTTCGGGTTCAGTAGCGGATGCGGCCCGAGGTCTCGGTCGTCATCTCCACCTACAATCGCGCCGATAGCCTGCTGGCCGCCGTGAGCAGCGTACTGGTGCAAGATCCGGCGCCTGCTTACGAGCTGATCGTCGTCGATAACAATTGCGCCGACGAAACTGCCGAACGAATTCAACAACTGGCGCGGCGAGACGAGCGTCTGAGGTATGTATTTGAGCCGCGGCAGGGCGTTTCGCACGGCCGCAATGCCGGAGTCGCCGCGGCTCGGGGGTCCATCATTGCGTTCACCGACGACGATGTTTCCGTCGAAAGCAATTGGATCGCGGAGATCAGGAAGGCGTTCGAGGCCAAGCCGGACCATGGCTGTATTGGAGGAAGAGTTCTGCCACGATGGCCGTCTCCCCCGCCTTCCTGGCTGAAAGAGAGGCATTGGGCGCCGCTTGCGCTGCTCGACTACGGGCAGGAACAGACGATTGACGCCGCGAACCGCCGCTGTTTGATCACGGCGAACATGGCCGTCCGAAGAGAGGTATTCGATCGGATTGGTTACTTCCGCGCGGCGCTTCAAAAAACGGCCGCATCTGTCTGCTCCATGGAAGACCGGGATCTGCAGGAGAGATACTGGCGGGCGGGCGGGCGCTGCTGGTTTAATCCGCGCATGATCGTTTACGCCGCCGTGCAGCCGGAGCGGCTTACCAAGAGCTATCACCGGCGCTGGCGTTTCCAGCACGGCGAGTTGCACGCGATGATGCGAGATCCGGAACTGGAAGCTTCAAAATTCCGGCTGTTCGGCCTGCCCGGTCACATCGTGCGCCGCGCGGCTACGGCATCGTTGCGGGCGGGCGCTCTCTCTCTGATCGGAAATCGCGATAAGGCTTTCGACAGCGAGGCGGAAATGTGTTTCTATGCCGGATTCATTCGCGGGCGCATCGCCGCTCGTTTCAGGGAAACAGCGCTTTCTTTATGAGGGCCATCTGGCCCGCGTGATAGAGATTGTGTTGCGTTACGCCGGATAGCAGATGATACAGATTGTAGGTGCGGCCGGGCGTCGTCTCTTCCAACTGACTGTCGTCTAATCGTTCGGCGGCTTCTTTAAGGGCGACCACCGCTCCTCCCATTCGCTCCAGGACTTTCTGCCAGGCGGCATTGCTGGTGTCTTCAATGGGAGGCCAGCTCAGCGAATCGGGGCCGTCCGGGAGTGGCGTTCCGTTGAGCGCGCTTGCGGCAAGCTCGTTCCAGCAGGTGACATGAAGCACGAGTTCCCAAATATTATGCGTCCGAGGAGCAATTCGCGGCAGCGCCTGTTCGGCGGTCATGCCGTCGAGAATGTCTTGCAGCGACGGACCGTGCCATGCCTCTCCGAAGCAGGAACGGCGGAGCTGGTCGGCTAAACGGGTAACTTCGGACATCTGCGCTCCTCCCAAAGATTATGCAACGAAAGCTTCGAGGCAATCTTGTGGATGAGTCGTAGGAAATAGAACGTTAGCGATCTGCCGGCCGTAATCTCTCGATCAACTTCCTGGACAACATGGGGGGGGCGGAGAGAGATGGTCTGAAGTGGGTTATGGCGAGCCAGAGAAATAGTACAGAGCAAGTCCGTCGACCGCTTTGTGCTGTTGGGCGTGGAGGAAACAAAACCCGTTCGCGGCCGTTGGAATGGAAACTCGTCATTCCTATACTGGAAGCAGGAGCATGCCTGTTCCAGCTACTCTGATCTTCCTGCGGCATGCTGCAATTGAATGCAGCAGCAACGGTAAGTCGCTGCTCTGCGGGTCCTTTGACGCCCCGCTCAGCGCGGCTGGACAACTCCAGGTGGAACGTGTCCGTCGGCGGCTGCAAACCGAGCCTCCAATCGACAGGCTCTATTCGAGTCCGCTCCGGCGGAGCCTCGCGACGGCCGAGGCCGCGCCGGATTCTCTGCTTCACTCCCTGTGTCTACTGAAGGCTCTCGCCGAAATTGATTGCGGCGCCGTGGAGGGTATGCCCCTCGACGATGTGCAACAGCGATATCCGGAATATTGGCGCAGGAACGAAGCTCAAGAAGATGAGATGTTCTGCTGGCCGGGAGGAGAAACCTACGGCGAGTTCCGGACACGCGTGCGGCGCGCCATTACGAGCATTGCTCAACTCCATTTGGGAAGGCGCGTGCTGATTGTGACACATGCCGGCGTGATCAACCAGGTTCTCGGAACGATTTCAGGGCAGAGCGCCGCCTGTTGGAAGAATTTCCGCCCTGGATATGCAAGCCTGACGCAAGTTGCCTGGGAGAACGGGCACGGTTCGATCGAGCGGTTTGACGACTGCAGCCATCTTTAGCGCCGCCCCTCTTTCGCACAGGCCCCTCCCGGAAGCACGTGTCGGCGCGGCGGATGAGGCGAAGCCAATCGGCCGCCGCCCGGTGGCTATCGTCCTTGGCGCGCCGTGAAGTTTTCGGATCTTCGAGAACAGCCAGATGATAGTGAAGCGCGCCGGAAAGCGCATTCGACGCTCCCGCGAGCGAGCAGGCATCGCGGAAATCGCGCGAAAGCGCCGCCGGAAGCCCGCGAGCAAGCAGATACCTCCGCAGGAGGCTATCGTGTCTGCGCTTTGCCTCCGGCTCCCAGAAGGAAACCGAGTGAACCCACGAACAGACGTCTTCCAGCGCCGAACCTATTCTGGCCCGGCTCCAATCGAGCAGAAGTGCGTTGCCGCGCGTCAAGACCACATTTCCAGGATGAGCGTCTCCGTGCAGCAGCGTGGTCCCGGCGAACGCCAGTAATTGGCCGCGCAGCCGCGGAAGAGCCTCTGTGATGCGCGCCAGTGCGGCTGTCGCCGGACGCCCGGCCGGGCTTTTCCGTTGAAAGGACATCCGATTGTATGCTTCGAGCGTCGCGTACGCCGACTCGCGAAGTTCCGCTTCGTAATCCCATTCGGCCAGTGCGGCTTCCACCGGTTCTGCGCTTGCGCCGTGCAGACTCGCCAATTGCTCGATCACCAGGGCCAACGAATCGAAATTACGCCATGGCCACCGGCTTTGTCCCGCAACCCACTCCAGGAATATGTGTTCCTGGTCTTGGCCTGCGTGCCACCCGAGCAATGCTGGAGCCATGCGCTGGCGCGCTGTCCGCTCCAGTAGCTGGTAGACGTGCAACTCACGCGTGCTCGCTCCCAATAAAGGCTTGGCGACGAATGAGCCGACCCGCGCGCCCTGTCTGCGTACGTCGGCCCGCATGATTCCAGGAGATTCCAGGCCGCCGCGCAGCGGAACCATTTTGACCTGAATGCCGGGTCCGAACTGCTCATTCGCAAACTGAGTGACAACACAATCAAATAGCATCGACGTGTCATGGTAGCAAGCTTGCGGAGTGCGTGCGAGTCTCTGCTTTCGAAAGCGTTGCCGATGCTAAAAACCGCTCAGATACATTGCTGTTCAATTTGGTGCAAATGCCGGTTCCGAGCCGAAGCGTAAGGCGCCAATCGCGAAGCTCGATTGAATCAAGTGAGTCGTCCCGGTTTCTTCCCGGGTCCTTAGCACGGCTGTTTGTAAATACGAAAAACGCGTATTGCGGCAGAGAGACTCCCTGTAGGTCGTGGCATCTCGGAACTGAGCAGCGCGCGCCAGAAAGCGGTTTTGAGCGGCTCTTCGATGCCTGCTGAATCTACGAACAACTCTACTTAGGGACTCTGCTCAATTTCTGCGCTTTCTGTCACCGTGCTTAGCTTTAAGTAAGTGGAATTGGCCATCGTCTGCCAGCCACCAGAATCGGATGAAGAAGTCCGGTTGCCTGCACTGAACCGCGATCGTGAGGAAGCGGATGTCTTCAACCGAGTGGGCCACCAACCAAAGGTGACGAAGAAGTCCGGCTGCCTGCACCGAACCGCGACCGTGAGGGAGCGGACGTCTTCAATCCCGAAGTTCCCCGGAACTTCGCTGTGTAGATAGACACGATGCGAGGAATAACCGTAACACGATCCAACAAGACTTGTACGTAAGTGCATTTCCAAGCATACTCAGTACGGCATAATCACGCGGCGCGATTGACGGAGTGGCAATCCGCGAAGAGATGCACTGCGCGCCGTGTACAGAGTAATGAATTATACAGAGTAACTAAGTTGCCGGAGAAGAGGATGCAGATGTCTCTGCTATCCAGGCGGGGCGGTGTTATCGTGCACCGCCATTGTTTGAGTATCTTGCGTTCCGCGTAAGCGTCAAGCTGCTAGTAAGCGCGGCGCCATGGAAATGCCGGGCTGAAACCCGTCTAATTCACCCGATTATTACGATACTGGCGGGATAGATCACTGTATGGGGGCCGGACCACACTGCCCAGTTAAACGCGTCTTCGTGCAAGATCCGGAATCCGATTCCGATGCCAAGAAAGAAGCGAAACTGACATAACTAATTTTTTTGTAACTTATTACTTAAGGCTATCTCTACAGAACATACCGGGACGGCTGCTTCTTAACGAGATTTATTCGCCGGCAACCAACTCAAATTGAAGGGGGAGTAGAAATGACAAAGCGTCGCATTCTCGGCTCGATGCTGCCAAACATGGCGGCGTTGGCGCTGTCTATCGGTCTGATCTCGCAGCCAGGTTTCGGCCAACAACTGCCGTGGATGGACACGGGACTTACGGCGCAGGTACGCACCGAACTGCTGCTCCGCGCGATGACCCTGGACCAGAAGATCGAGCAGATCGCAATCCTTCCGGTTCCCAACACGGAATTGGCGGGCTGTGGATTCCAACCGTTCGGACGCCACATCGAGGGTATTCCCAGT
>Ga0134128_10001407_pt1 | contig 31071 bp, 32 predicted proteins | sample KB31754_FD_96462 | JGI IMG/M metagenome (GOLD analysis project Ga0134128, IMG submission 96462) | Terrestrial soil microbial communities with excess Nitrogen fertilizer from Kellogg Biological Station, Michigan, USA - KB3-175-4 | ecosystem: Environmental > Terrestrial > Soil > Unclassified ... | reverse complement strand
GCGAGCCCTATCATCCACTCTGCCGCTCTGAGACACTGGGGCAAGGACCTGCGCTGGGCGTGGCCAAGGGACGGGGCGAGGCAGACGCTGGAAGGCGCTGGCATAGCTCTAGCGGAGCAATACAAGCGCGAAGGCCTCGACATGTGGCACGAGCATGCGCAATTCGAGGATGGGAGCGTGTCGGTCGAAGCCGGTCTGATGATGATGCTTTCCATGATGCAGACCGGACGGCTCAAGGTGTTTAAGCACCTCAACGATTGGTGGGAGGAGTTCAGGCTGTACCACCGCAAGGACGGCAAGGTGGTCAAGGTCGGCGACGATCTGATGTCGGCCACGCGGTACGGCATCATGATGCTGCGCTATGCCCGGTCGGCCGCCTCTGCGCGAGCCTTCAATCGCCGCATCGATTATGGGCCAGCGAGGGGCATCGTCTGATGCTACCCCCAGCCTGCGCGTCCTCCCAGAGAACTGCACGAACCTCCGCGCGGTGCCGCCGGAGCTCAAGCGGTAGATCACGCGCGATTTGCTGACCAATCCATCCACGCGTACACAGGCGCTTGAGCTGCAGGAAACGGCAACGCTCAAGGCCCTCCTCCGTACTGGATACAAGTCACGACCTCCATGCCGAAGCGGCGGCGCGCGCGGCGACTGGGTTGGCCGTCATCCAGCCAACCACCTGCTTACCCAGCGCTTACTCTCAATGGTGCTGCGACCCCGCAGTTCGACTTAACATATTGAAATGTAGTGATAACATCCCCCCAATTGCAGCGGCTGTCATCTAAGCGCGTTGATCCTGCTCTACGAGCATGATCACAGGCGCAGTCGCGACGTGTGCCGGGAGGCTCGAATGCAGGCGGCGGAAGAATTCGGGCCCAGTCATATCGGGCAGCGTCCAGTCGAGCAGCACGACATCCGGAGCGAGCACGACAATTTGTTCGAGCGCCTCAACGCCGTTACGCGCTTCGTGAATCTTCGTGCAGTTCAGGGCGAGCAGCAGCCCCTGAATGACTTTGCGCACCCGATACTCGTCGTCGACGACCAGGACCTTGGTCTCTCCGAACGAACTTTTCTCAGCCGCGGAGAAAACCACCGCCGGAACTCCGATACAATTGCAGCTGTCATGGCTATCAAACCATTTCCGCGTTAGAGCCGGGTGCAAATGGATGCTAAAATTCTATTCAAATTACCTGCGTACTCCGCAGCTGATGGTTAAGACCAACTACGAGCACGTCGAAGCCGGGTGAACGGCAGCGAGTTCCGGGGATGCTTTCCCAGACCTCGCTCGCGCTCCACGACTATTAAAAGAATGCGAACGTGCGCGTTTCGATGCTCTCGCGCGGCCAGGCATCCGCGGGCGTGTGCGGATCGTCGAAGGCGGTATGAGCGGTGAAGCGGGCGGGCTTGCTGGCGTCCGAATCGAACACTTTGAACACGAGCGCTTCGTTTCGCTCCATCTCGGGAAAATAGTACCAGAGATGCGCCGGGTGATAGGCGATGTGATAGACCTCGCCTGTGCGATACGGATACCGCCGCTGCACGAGAATAAATCCTTGTGGTGGTATGCTGCGCGCATCACAGATCGCGAGCGGATCCATGACCACTTTGCGCCGGATCGGACGCCATACCTGGACGATGGCATAGCGCCGCTTGAGCCGCGCGTCCGCCTCGCCGTCACCAACGATCTCCCGCAGCCGTCTAGGCGCAGAATTCTCTGTGTAATCGTTGTGCACGGACTTTACGGGCGGGCGGGCCGCTTCGGCAGTGCGCGTGGCCTCGTCGCCAGTGCGCATCGTGTGATCGAAGACGACAACCGATGACGCACCCGAGCAGCGCTTGATCAGCTCTTGAACCTCGGCATCGTAGACCCGCTTGCGTTCATCAGAGTCGGTAAAGTTCTTCACCCTTGTCGGCTGATCGACAAACATAAAGCCATGGGTGTCGAGCTTGAACGTGTCGCGCAGCGGCCGGCCGTTCCGGATCGAAACTTCGTGTTGCCTATACTGCGCCGGGACGGCTTTGTGCTGCATCTCCGGCCAATCGATGTACTGGACGGGGGGTGTGCCGGTATCGATGACGTAGTTCAGCCTGGCTTTGATCGTGTCGCGCGCCAGCATATCGGTTGCGAGCTGCATGCCTGTGCTCCCTGCAGCATCTATTTATGCATGCGGGCGCGCGCCTCACAGCCTTGGATGCATTATCCGCCGGCGCGCAGGCGGCCCAGCAGCTCCGCGGTAGGCCAGCCGTCAGCCGCCAGACCGAACTTGATCTGCATGTCCCTGATCGCGACGCGGCTCTTGAGCCCGAGCACGCCGTCGACGCGTCCCACGTCGTAGCCGCGCCTTTGCAAAATCTCCTGCAGCTCGCGCGTCTCCTCGAACGAGATCCTCGGAATGTTGCCGCTGCCCTTGTACATGGGCGGCGCACCGTCGAGGCGCGTGGCATAGTACGCGGCAGTCAGCGAGTAATTGAGCGACTGATTCCACTTCAGATATGCCTGGAAATTGTCATAGGCGAGAAACGCGGGACCAAATCTGCCCACCGGGAGCACGACCGAAGCCGGCATATCGTCCGAAGGGAGCGGCTTGCCGTCGGCGCGCGTCACACCCCAGGCTACCCATTTCGAGCGCGGATGCTGTACCGACAGATCGGCTTCCTTCCACGGCAGATTGGCCGGCACGCGCACTTCCTGCAGCCACGGCTCGCCGCGTTTCCAGCCGAGGTGAACGAGATATTTCCCGGTCGAGCCGATCACGTCGGGAACGCTCTTGATCAGATTGCGCCTGCCGTCACCGTCGTAGTCCACCGCATGCGCCATGTATTCCGATGGCATCATCTGGGTCTGGCCCAGCTCGCCGGCCCATGAGCCGATCATTTCGTCAGCACGAAGATCGCCCTTCTCGATCAGCCGCAGCGCGTCGAACAAATGTCCGCGGAACATGTCGGAGCGGCGGCAGTCATAGGCCAGCGTTGCGAGCGATTTGATCGCCTGGTCCTTGCCTTGGCCGCTGCCAAAATCGCTCTCCAGGCCCCAGAACGCGGTGATGACCGAGGCCGGCACGCCGAAGTCCTTGTCTTCGCGCGCAAATATCGCCTGGTGCTTTTTCATCTGTGCGGCGCCATTGGGCAGACGTCCGCCTGCGAGCATCTTGTCGGACATCTGCAAGAAATCCTGCGCAAAGAATCGCTGCCCGCGGTCGATGTTGATGATGCGTTGGTCGAGCACCAGGTAAGGAGAAGCCGCAGCAATGGCGGTATGCGAAATGCCTTTCGCAGCCGCCTCTTTCTTGAATTCGGCAAGCCAAGGCTCGAAGCTGCCGCTATTGCGGCAGTTGGCCTGCGCCCATGCTGCCGACGGCAGCACCAGGGCGATCAGCAGGAAAAGCCAATATGATCGCGTTATCTGCATCATGTCTCGTGCTCTCATCAATCGCATATTCGCCTCGGGAATTCTCGTTTTGATCACACTCGGCTCAGGCCTTTTCGTCCGTTGAACGCTCTGGCGATGACTTGCCCGCACGCGGCCTACTCGCCTATCCTGCGGATCACCTGCCCCGAGCGCTTGAGAACTGCACCCGTCCTGCAGGATTCAGCTGTGCTTCGTCGCAAAGACGATCAATTTTCGACAACATCATGACGCTGCGGTTGCAAACAACGGGAACCGAAACATGCCAATTTGCTTATTGATTGCGGCAGCCATCTGGAGTGGCGCGGGCGCGGCTCTGGCACAGCAACCGCCGCCCTCGCCTGCTCCGGCAGTTGCGACCGACTACGGCTTGCCTATCACCATCGAGCAGGCGAAGGCGGTGGCGGCGGCCGCCGTCGCGGAAGCCAGGAAGAATAATTGGCATATGGCTGTTGCGATTGTCGGACCAGCAGGTGAGCTCATTTATTTCGAGCGCATGGATGGCACGCAGCTCGCTTCCGCCCAGATTTCGCAAGCCAAGGCACGGACGGCCGTCATATTCCGGCGGCCGAGCAAGGCCTTTGCCGATCAATACGCAGCCGGCAACACCGCATTCCTCACCTTTCCGGAAAAACCGATTGCCTCCGAGGGCGGAGTGCCCATCGTGGTAGGCGGCAAGATCATTGGCGCGATCGGCGCGAGCGGGGGGACTGGCCAGCAGGACGGGACAACGGCGACTGCTGGCGCAAATGCCGCGAAATGAGCGCAGCCCCTATGCCGGCTACGACGGCGCCGCTTCTCACTGATGAAATTCGTGGCACAGCTTCGCAGGCCGATGCACGTGGCGTTGCCGCCGCGGCTTTCCGCGCCGTGCGCTCCGAAACCGAGCGGCGTGCGGCACCCCTGGGGCCCGAGGATCAGAGCGTCCAGTCAATGCCGGAGGCGAGCCCGGCGAAATGGCACCGCGCGCACACCACCTGGTTTTTTGAGCAATTCCTCCTCGTGCCTCATCTTGGGGGGTACCGGGTCTTCGACGAGCAGTACGCGTATCTGTTCAACTCGTATTACGTGGGAGCCGGTCCGCGTCACGCACGCCCCAGGCGTGGACTCATCACGCGGCCCACTGCCGCTGAGATAACTGCGTTCCGGCTGCATGTAGATGCGGCCGTGGAGCGGCTGCTTGTAACCTCGGCTGATCACCAGTTGCCGGAGGCGCTGCGCGTCCTCGAAATTGGAATGCATCACGAGCAGCAGCACCAGGAGCTGCTGCTCACGGACATTCTGCATGCGTTTGCGTGCAGCCCTGTGACCCCCGCCTATGACAAGGCGTGGCAGTCGCCGCGATCCAGCTCTCCAGCAGCGGCTTTCGGGGACCTGCCTGCGGGCATTCACAGGATTGGCTTTCTTGATAGAGGATATTGCTTCGATAACGAATTGCCCGCGCACCGGGTGTTCATTCAGCCGGCACGCATCGGCCGATCTCTGGTCAGCAATGCGCAGTGGCTCGAATTCATGGAGGAGGGTGGGTACGGTACTCCTTCACTATGGCTCTCGGACGGGTGGGCTGCACTCGAGGCGGAGCAGTGGGAAGCGCCTGGATACTGGCGCAAAGTCGACGGCGCGTGGCACACCGTCACGCTCGCCGGATTGACACCGGTCGATCCAGACGCGCCCGTCACGCACGTCAGCTATTACGAAGCGGATGCTTTTGCCCGCTGGGCTCACAAGCATTTGCCAACCGAAGCGGAATGGGAGATTGCCGCCCGTGCCAATACTATCAGTGATGCGTTTGGAATAGTGTGGCAATGGACCCGTAGCGCCTATCTGCCCTATCCCGGATATCGCGCAGCGTCGGGAGTACTGGGCGAATACAACGGGAAATTCATGGTCAATCAGATGGTGCTGCGCGGCAGCTCCCATGCCACGCCCTTTGGGCACACGCGTCCAAGCTATCGCAATTTCTTTTATCCCTCGGCGCGCTGGCAGTTCAGTGGTTTGCGTCTTCTGGATTATCTCGAATGATGAATTTTTTATCCGGAGCGCAGGGCTTCGGAGGATAGGATGGCACCCGCACGACAAGTCGCTTTGCGCCAAGCTGTGGGCGAGACCGATCCGTCTTTCGCCCCCGATGTCATTGCCGGATTGACGGGCCGGCCCAAACGCATTCCGGCAAAATATTTTTATGACGCGCGCGGCGCGCAGCTGTTCGAGGCAATCACCAGAACACCGGAATATTACCTGACGCGCTGCGAGCTCTCCATTCTGCGCGAGCGCGGCCGTGAGATCGCAGCGCTTCTTCCTGAAGGGTCGGCGCTGATCGAGCTCGGCAGCGGGTCGAGCGAGAAAGCGAGAATCCTTCTTTCTGTTGCGCCCGGTATTCGCCTCTATGCACCCGTCGACATCTCGCGCGAGATGCTCAGTGAGGAAGCCGAAAGGTTGCAGCGCGATTATCCGGGGCTATGCGTCATTCCCGTGCAGGCCGACTTCGCCGAGCCGTTTGTTTTGCCCGCGCCCGTGCTGCGCGTGACGCGCAATGGCTTCTTTCCCGGTTCCACTGTCGGTAATTTCGAGCCACCCGCGGCGGTCGAGTTTTTCCGGCGACTTGGGCGGACGCTCGGACACCGGGCGGCTTTGATTGTCGGCGTTGATCTCATCAAATCCGCGCAGGTGCTTGATGCGGCCTATAATGACGCCGCGGGGTTCACCCGCGAATTTAATCTGAACCTTCTCTCCCGCATGAACCGCGAGCTCAATGCCGAATTCGATCTGGCGAGCTTCGAGCACCGTGCATTTTTCAACTCCGGCCGGGATCGCGTCGAAATGCATCTCGCCAGCAGGAAGGCCCAGCGCATTCGGGTCGCCGGGCGCGTGATCGAATTTAAGAAGGACGAAACTATTCATACCGAGAACAGCTACAAATACTCGATTGCTTCCTTTGCCGATCTGGCGCGCCGTGCCGGATGGGAGCCGGCAAGCTCGTGGGCGGACGCAGGCTCTATGTTTTCAGTGCATGCCTTAAGGAACGCCGCGTGAAGATTGTCGGCTTCGAACACGAAGGCGAATTGCGGCTGGGTGTTGTCGAGCCCGACGAGGTGATCGACATTCAAGCCGGTGATGCATCTATTCCGGCCGACCTCGGTGAGCTGTTGCGTCGAGCGAACGGCGATTTGGCGACACTCGACGAAGCCGCGCGCCGCGCGCCCACGCGCGCCCGCCATGCTGTCGCGGCGCTAAAGTTCGGGCTCCCTGTGGCCAAGCCCGGTAAAATCCTCTGTCTCGGCCTGAATTACCTCGAGCACGTCAAGGAGGGCCCACAGCGGGACAATATTCCGAAATTTCCGACGATATTCATGCGCTCCCTTACCTCGCTTGCTCCGCATGGACAGCCCATCTTCCGCCCGCGCGTTTCCGAGACTCTCGACTATGAGGCCAAGCTGATTGTGATAATCGGCAGACGCGCGAAACATCTTGCGCTCGACAGCGCTTATTCCTGCATTGCCGGATATGCGTGCGGCAACGAGGGCTCGGTGCGCGAATTTCAGCGGCAGACGACGCAATGGACCATGGGCAAGAATTTCGACGCCACCGGCGGGTTTGGTCCATGGATGATCACGGCCGATGAGCTGCCGCCTGGAGGCAAGGGGCTCGCTATCCAAAGCAGGCTCAACGGAAAGGTGATGCAGTCCGACAACACGCGCAACATGATGTTTCCCATTGCTGAGACGCTTGTGTACATCACACAAGGCGTCACGCTCGAGCCCGGTGATGTCATTTTCACCGGCACCCCTTCCGGCGTCGGCCACGCGCGCAAACCCAATCCGATCTGGATGAAGCCCGGAGACGTCTGCGAGGTGGACATCGAGGGAATTGGAATACTGAGGAACCCGATCGCGGCCGAGAAAGGGTGAGGGAGATTGATGGCGAAGCTGAACGTGCTCAGTGTCTGCGGCTCGCTGCGCAAAGGCTCCTACAATGCCATGGTGCAGCGTGCGCTTCCATCGCTGGCGCCCCAAGACATGAGCATCAAGCCCGCTCCCTCATTCACAGAGTTTCCGCTGTATAATTTCGACATCCAGAACTCGACCGGCTTTCCTGCCCCGGTGCAGACGCTTGCCGAAGCGATCCGCTCGGCAGACGGCGTGATCTTCTGCTCGCCCGAATACAATTTCGGCATCCCCGGCGGTCTCAAGAATGCGATCGACTGGCTCTCGCGCCTTCCCAATCAGCCGTTTGCAGGCAAACCGATTGCTCTGCAGTCAGCTTCCCCAGGCCCGGTAGGCGGTGCGCGCATGCAATATGAGTTCCGCAAATCCATGGTGTTTCTTGACGCGTTCACGCTGAACAAGCCGGAGATCTTCATCGGCAACTGCGTATCCAAGTTCGATGAGAAAACCGGCGAGCTCACCGATGAAACAACGCGCGGTTTCATCCAGCAGCAACTCGCAGCTTTTGCGACATTTATTGCGCGCGTGGCATCCACGAGTCGACCCGGGCCGTAGCGCTTTCGGCGAGTTGTAGTTTTACTATATAGTAGCGAGAGATTCTGCCTCCACGGAGAGTGCCTCATGAGCAGCGCGGTCGCGAGCAAACGGAGCAATAAGGCTCCGGGGCCCAAGCACAACATCGAGGCGGTCAGGCAGCAGTACTACGACCGCATCGCCAAGCACGATCTCGCCCCGCTCTGGAAGGTGCTCAAGAACGTGGTGACCAAGGAGCCGGTAACGCGCTGCGCTCCAGCAATCTGGCATTACCGCGAGATCAAGCAGCTGGTGATGGAGTCAGGCCCGCTGATCACTCCCGAGGAGGCGGAGCGGCGCGTGCTTGTGCTTGAAAATCCAGGCATGCGCGGCGAATCGCGCATCACCAATACGCTGTTTGCGGGCGTGCAGATGATCCTGCCCGGAGAGATCGCACCCGCGCATCGGCATGTCTCTTCGGCGATCCGCTTCGTGCTCGACGGAGAGTGCGCCTACACCGCGGTCGAGGGAGAAAAGGCTTACATGGCACCCGGCGACTTTGTCATCACCGCGAACTGGGCGCCGCATGACCACGGAAATACCGGGGACGATCCGGTGTTATGGCTCGACGTGCTCGATTTTCCGCAGGTCAATTTCTTTGAGACCTCGTTTGCACAGGAGATGGACGCTCCGACGCAGACGACCAAGCGCGAGGACGGGGACTCATTTGCGTTCTACGCCTCCGGCGTGCTGCCCGACGGCGCACCGATTGAGCTCAATCGCAGCCCGGTGATCAATTATACATATTCCCGCACCCGGCCCATCCTCGAGCGCATGCTCAAAGCAGGCGAGACCGACCCGCGACACGGCGCACGCGTGCGCTACGCCAATCCGATCAATGGCGGTCCGGTTCTGCCCACCATGGGAGCCTGCCTCGCGCTCTTCCCGCAAGACTTCCAGGGCCGCAAATATCGCGCCACGGATGGGACCGTTTTCGTGTGCGCAGAAGGGCAAGGCACGACGTCGATAGACGGCAAAACACTGGAATGGAGTCAGAACGACATTTTCGTGGTGCCGCCGTGGAAGACCTACGCACATGCTGCGCACAAGCAATCCGTGTTGTTCTCGATCTCTGATCGCCCTGCTCAGCAAATGCTCGGCATCTGGTGCGAGGACACGAGCCCGTAGGGCCACAGGACTTGTAGCGATATCGTAGCCCGGTCTCGCTGCGAAATCCGGGACATGCGTACCAGATGTCGCTTCGCTCCATTCGGGCTACGCGGTGAGCTCTTAAATCTTAATGCCCATTAGCTTGGCGGCTGTCCCGCCAAGGATCGCCGTTTTTTCCGCGTCGCTCAGGCCAGGGGTCTCCAGGACCGCGTCCACGGCCGCGTTGCCCCATGGATACGGATAGTCAGTCCCGATCATCACCTGGCTCGCACCGACTTCCGCAATCAAATGACGCATAGCCTCCGGGGTGAAGATTATGTTGTCGTAATAGAGTTGGCGCAGATACTCGGTCGGTTGTTTCTTGATGCCCCCATGCGGCCCGCCGGCACACAAATCCGATCGCGCGAAGCATCCGCGGTCGAAACGCCCGGCATAGGAGGGCACGTACCCGCCACCATGCGCCGCACAGATCTTCAGGCCAGGGAATCTGTCCAGTGTGCCCTCGAATATCAGATGCGAGAGCGCGATCGTCGTCTCGAGCGGATTGCCGATCACGTTGCTTAAATACCCGTTCCCCTTGAAACGTTGAGCAAGCTCATGCGGCGCGCCATCACCCTGCGGATGAATAAAGACGAGAACGCCGAGCTCCTCGGCCTGGGCCCAGAACGGGTTGAATTTCGGATCGCTGATTTCGGAGCCCGCGACATTGCCGCCCATATTCACTCCGCGGAAGCCGTAGTTCTTTACGGCGGCCTGCAATTGCTCCACAGCCAGGTCGGGATGCTGCAGGGCGACTGTGGCAAAGGCGACGAGACGATCAGGATGTTTGGCGCAGACTTCTGCAAGCCTCTCGTTCTGAATCTTGATGACCTGGGCTGCGACGTCTCGATCGAGCTTATACCAGTTTGGATTGATGCTGAGCGCTTCGACGTCAAGCCCCTGCTCGTCCATGGCCTTCAAACGCAGAGCGAGCGAATCGCCTTGCGGGTCCAGATCCGGCCGCAGCTGCGGTCCAGCCAGTTTCAGATTCATCAGCGCCAAGGCCTCCGGCACGGCACAGTGCGCGTGGACGTTAACGGTCTTGACGCGTGTGCCGTTGATGACAACCTCGCGGCGGCACGGTTGCGCTTTGGCCGCAGGGGTGCCCGCGATCTCGCATCCGACGAATATCAGGCCGGCTACAGCACTCGTTGAGGCAAGAAAATCCCTGCGGCTTTGCATGGCGGCTCCTTCCTATGTGCACATAGTATCGGCGAGTGTTGCCGGCCCTGGCAATCAAGCCCGAAAGCTGCACATGTGACATAATCTCACGAAGCGGTCAGATACCGGGATCAGGCGGCTTCCTCTAGCTGCGAGAAGCGCACGCGCAAAATCTCTTTGGTGCTCACCTTTCCGTTTTCATCTCTTTGGACCAGCATAAGCTGCTGAGCCTCGGGCAGCCCTGCGGGGAGCACCATCCTGCCTCCGTTTTTCAGCTGGTGAATGAGCGGCGGCGGAATCAGATCGGGGGCCGCGGTGACGATGATCTTGTCGAACGGCGCATGCTGGGACCAGCCATGATATCCGTTACCAATTCTGAGCTCGACATTGGTCAGGCCCCGGCGCCCCAACCGCTGCTTGGCCTGCTCGCCAAGCTCCTCGATCACCTCGATGCTGTATATCTTGCGCGCGAGTTGCGCGAGCACTGCGGCCTGATATCCGAGACCAGTGCCGATCTCCAGCACCGTGTCATCGGGTTTGAGGTCGAGCAGGTCCGTCATCAGGGCGACGATGAACGGCTGCGAGATGGTTTTCTCAAAGCCGATGGGCAGCGGCACGTTCGCATAGGCAAGCGGCTGCAGCTCGACGGGAACAAACTCGTGGCGCGGCACGTCCGCCATGACTGCCATGACGCGTTCGTCCAGCGAGGGTTTGCCGACAAATTCCCGCGCGTGAAACGCATCGGCAGTGATCTCGGCGAGCATGTGCTGGCGCAGCAGGGCTAAGTCTTCGGTACGCATAACTACAGCCTAATGCCTGCTGCAGCAGGCGTCACGGGCCGCGGGAGCGGCAGTCATGACCACGATGGGTCTGGCTGCTCGGATGCACGCTGCGCCGGCCCTTTTGCAATCCCTGGCTGTGCATTAAATCTCTCTGCGGGATACATGCATTATGCACAACGGCCGACTTCCGCCTCGAGTTGAGCGGAACTTCCATGGAGGCAAGGCTTGTCCGATCAACATAACTCACCAATGCAGGCGACGGCGCATCTCCCTGGATTGAAAATCGACGTTCTGCACCAAAGATCGCCCGATGGCGATGCGGAGCAGATTTCCATTAATCTGCAGGCTGTTCCCTCTTTCGAAGCGTTCAGCCGGTACATGGAAAACGTCAATCCACTCGTGCTCTGGGTCCAGCTCGCGCAAATAGCCTGGTTTCCCTGGCTGCAAGCGAGCCGGACGGGGATGCTGCCGTGGCAAAGTCCCCTCAAGCGGAAGAGCATCACCTCTGATTCAGGGCCGAGCCGGACGGGTGCTCGCTCCTGAGCGGTGGGTGGAGAACCGTTTAAGCCGTGCTTCTCTCAAATGTCGTTGATGCGCAAGAAGCCTACGAACGGTGTTGAAAAGCGCGCTTCAGTGCAACGGCGGCAAGGTCGAGGGCAGTATCGGCAGCTCTGATGATCCGTCCCATTGTGAGAAAGCCATGCATCTGGTCGCTCATATGCACGAAGGTGGTAGGCACATTGCTCTGCTCCAGCAGGCGGGCATACTCTGCCCCCTCGTCGCGTAACGGGTCGTAGCCCACCGTCAGAATGAATGCCGGCGCAAGTCCCTTGAAGGAGGACGAGCGCAACGGAGATGCGCGCCAGTCCGCCGCGTCGTCCGCACTCGGCAGATAATGGTTATGGAACCAACGCACGGCCTGAAAATTGAGCGGCAGCCTCGAGAAATCCAGGCCATAGGAGGGGTGGCGCATGCTCATCTCGACGCTCGGATAAAGGAGCATCTGAAAACAGAGGCGCGGCAGCTCCCCGTTCCGGGCCATGTGCGCCATCACTGCCGACAAATTGCCCCCCGCACTGTCGCCGCCGACAGCAAGGCGCTTTTCGTCAAAACCAAGCGTGTGTGCCTGCTTTCTTATCCAGATCACCGCGGCCGCGCAGTCCTCGACCGCGGCCGGGAACTTGTGTTCGGGCGCCAGCCGGTATTCGATCGAGACCACCGCGCATTCCGCAGCGTTGGCGATCTTGCCACAGACGTAGTCGTGGGTGTCGCGATCGCCGATGCAAAACCCGCCGCCGTGCATGAAAATGAGGACCGGGACGTTTCCCGCGGTGCCGCGGCCGCGATAGCTGCGCAGTGGAATCGGCCCCGCAGGCCCTGACGCCGCGAGATCCTCCACGTGCGCCACATCGGGTGCATCCGGCGTGAGCGCTCTTCGCGCTGCGCCGTAGCCTTCCCGCGCCTCCTGCGGCCGCAATGATTGAATTGGCGCCCGGCCCGCCGCCGCGATTATGGCCAGCACCAGCTCAGCATCGGGATCAAGGGCCATCGCAGGCCTGAGCACGGGAGTGTGTGATGCGAACGAGCGCGGCTTTATTTTGTCCTGAGTCTCCTAACACCACGGCCCAAGTGTCGGCTAATCGGCGCTCAGCATAGCCCGGGGGCGCCCTGCGGATAACATTGCTGCACCCATCACGGAGCCGGATGCCGCACCAGGCAGGGGAGCACTATCGAACTGCGCATTGCACCCCCTGTCCTCCGCTACGCGCCTCTGTCATCAGGCCAGGTCCACCGCGAACCGCTTGAGGTCGGCCAGAGAGCAGTAATTCAGGGCGCCTTCATGGGTTGCGCGCAAGACCACGCGCGGCGCATTTCCTGCTTCCAGCGCTTCTTGCCAGCGCGGCGCGCACAGGCACCAGCGGTCCCCGGGCTTGAGCCCCGGAAAGCCAAACTCAGGCACCGGCGTGGAGAGATCATTGCCCCGCGATTTCGAGAACTCGAGGAAGGCCGCCGTCATAAGCACACAGACGGTGTGGCTGCCGACGTCCTCAAGGGAGGTATCGCAGCAGCCGTCGCGGAAGAAGCCGGTCATGGGGCTGATGGAACAGATTTCGAGCCGCTCACCCAGCACATTGCGCGGGGCGCTTCCTCGACCACGTCCGCCCGCACTGTCATCTCTCAGCATTGTTCGCGCCGACCCTCCAATCCTCGCATGGCGCATCGTCGCACAATCGGCAGAGTTCGTCACGATGATTGCAATCTCGGGAATACGGTGGTTCGCTGCAAGCAAAGCACGTCGGGGTATTTTGCATGCCGCGCTTTGCCGCGAATCTCGCCTATCTTTTCACCGAACGGCCTCTCCTCGAGCGGTTCGGCGCCGCGGCCGCGGCAGGTTTTCGTGCCGTCGAATTGCAGTTTCCCTACGATCATGCGCCAGCGCTGGTGCGGAAAGAGCTCGAGAATCACGGCCTGACAATGCTCGGTATCAACACGGCGGCCGGCCGCTCGGCTGAGTCCGAGTTCGGCCTTGCTGCCTTGCCCGGACGTGAGCAGGAATTCACCAAGCATTTCTCTCAGGCCCTCGATTACATTACCGCGGTAGGCGGCCGCCAAATCCACTGCCTCGCCGGCATAGTGCCTCCGGAGCAGCGGCCAGCGGCCGAGCGGACGTTTATTCGCAATCTGGCAGAGGCGGCCGATGCGGCGGCGGCGCGCAACATCACCGTGCTCATTGAGCCGATCAATTCACGTGACCGACCGGATTACTTCCTCACCCGTGCCGAGCAGGGCGCCGACATCATCGCCAAGATTGGTCATCCGAACGTGCGCCTTCAGTTCGATTTCTACCATGCGCAAATCATGGGCGGAGACCTCGTCAAACGGTTTGAGAAACATTTACCCGTCATTGGGCACGTGCAAATCGCAGCGGTGCCGTCGCGGCATGAGCCTGACGAAGGCGAGGTGAACTATGGGGCGATATTCTCGATGCTCGATGCGTCGGGCTATGCGAGCTGGGTCGCCTGCGAATACCGGCCGCGCGCCATGACGGAAGCAGGATTGAGCTGGGCGCGGCCGTACGGCATGGTGCCACAAGCAGTCAAGCAGCCGTAAAGCCGGAAGGAAACGAAATGCGTCTACAGGGGAAGGTCGCGCTCGTCACCGGAGGTGCTTCGGGTTTTGGACAGGGGATCGCCGAACTGTTCGCGCGCGAGGGAGCGCGCGTGGCCATTACCGATCTCAACGAGCAAGCGGCGCGCAAGGTCGCGGCAAGCATGAGCAACGATGCACTGGCCGTGCGGTGTGACGTCTCACGGCGGGGGGACGTGGATGCGGCCGTCAAGGCAACGGTCGAGCGCTTTCAAACAATCGATATTCTGATCAACAATGCGGGGACGACGCACGTTCGCCGCCCGATGCTGGAGGTCGACGAGGCGGAATTCGATCGCGTCATGGCGGTGAACGTGAAATCGATTTTTCTGTTTGCCCACGCCGTTGTCCCTCTGATGCGCGAAAAGAAATCGGGCGTGATCATCAATATCGGATCGACCGCGGGCATCCGCCCCCGCCCGGGGCTGACCTGGTACAATGCGTCGAAAGGGGCCGTGAATCTGCTGTCGAAATCGATGGCGGCCGAGCTTGCACCCGATGGGATTCGCGTTTGCGCAGTGGCTCCTGTCATCTCGGAGACGCCGCTGTTCGCGAGTTTCCTGGGGGGCGACACGCCGGAATTGCGCGCGCAGTTTCGCGCGAGCATTCCGATGGGGCGCTTCGCCACGGTTGCAGATATCGCGAATGCTGTCCTGTTCCTGGCTTCCGACGATGCGTCTTTCCTGACCGGCAACGTTCTCGAGGTAGACGGCGGGCGCTGCGTGTAGCTGCAGCGACGCAGGCTCACAGTTCGTGGGTATTCGCGGCTGCAATTGCCTTTGCGCCGCCGCGATCCATTGATAGCTTTGCGCAATGTGGAATCGGCGACGCCAGAAAGTCGATGAGACCAGGCCGGAGCAGCCTCCGCCCCGCCTCAAGGAGGCCTTGCGCAAGGCGCGGCTTGAACAGGCCGAGCGCAGCACGGTCGTGGTCGACTTGCACGATGCCGAAGTCGCCCGACTCGAATTGCTGAACGAGGCCCTCGACCCTTTGTTCGAGGAAATTCCGTCGGAAGTCGATCTCTTCGACCGCGGCATCAGCCGGGGGGAAACGCCGCGGCTATGGATTGATTCAGTCGCTCACATCGATATGGGCCGTGACAAGCGAGTGTATCGGCTGCTCCAGGATACGCGGTACGGGCGCAAGGTACTCGCCGAGACCGCCCAGATCGACGACATGGTCGAGTCGGTCACCAAGTATGTCGCGCAGCGGATCATCGAGCGCGAACGCGCCCTTGCGGACGGCTCCTTGCCGGTCCTGGGCGATCTCCGCCAGGAAGCGCGCTCGCACAGGCGACGCCGGCGCTGGCGTGCCGCAAGGGCGTTCGTGTTCGGACTGCTCGCCGGGTTGGCAACGCTGATTGCAGCGGCCCTGCTGTTTGGTCCGCGCCCGTAGCGCGGGATAGCTTTCTTCGAATGACTTTCCCGCTCTACATATTTGCTGGAGCATGATCTTTTCCGAAAACCGGTTCCCACTTTTCGGGATCATGCTCTAAGCTGCTCAGGCAAGCCGCACTCGTTCGATATCGGCCATACTCTGCTCGTCTGAGGACAACGCGCGGGCAAGCATTTCGCAGGTGTATGGGCGGCTTTTGGCTTCGATGCGATAGAGATTGTAGCCAGGGCAGGAAAACGCACTGCGCGCTTCCGACGCAGAGGCAACGCCGATGACCGGAATGGGTCGGTACCCGCCCTTGAGGAACATGCGTGAAGGGACGTGGTCATGTCCATGGATCACCAGTTCGGCCCCATGGCGGACGAGTGTATTGCGCAGCTTGGCTGCATCGATCAGCCTTTTGAAATGCCGCCCTCTGGTGCTGGACAGCGGATGATGAATAGCTACGACGCGAAACAGTCCTTCGTCGGCGCAAGCATCGAGCAGGGTTGCAAGACGCGCGATTTGCTCATCGCCAAGAATTCCGGTCGCCGTAAACGGAAGGGAGGGGGCGGCGCTCGACAGGCCGATGATCACGACCGATCCGCGGCGGCGCAGGAACGGGAAGGCGGGACGGTCCATGTCATCGCCTCGCATGTAATCGCCCCAATGCAGATGGGGCTTAGCCGAGCGCACATAGGCATCGTGATTCCCCGGAACTACGCTGACGTTTTCGGGTGAGCCGAGGGATGCGAGCCAAGCCCGGGCGGGCGCGTATTCGGCCGCGAGCGAAATGTTGATGAGATCGCCCGTGACAACGATGTGGTCGGCGCCGCTCGCCTTGAGATCGGCAACCACCTTGGCGAGTAAATCGCTGCGATGCATGAGTCGGCGCTTACGCCGCCAGTTGACATAGCCGGTGACACGCTTGCCGATGAGCTCGCGCCATGTCGGGTCAGGCAAAGGGGCCAGATGCGGATCGGAGAGATGTGCCAGCACGAACATCAGGCGCTGATTTAATCATTCGGTCAGGAATGAATAGGCGGCACCACGCGCGCCTGTGTGCCGAGCCGCTATGCGAAGACGTTGGCGCTGGTCCGAGCGCGCGACTCTTTTCTGGATTAATCAGAAGCTGGCGCCAGGCATGTTCGGACGGACGGCGCCGGGCCAGCGTTCATGCGTGAGCGGCACAGTGAGTTTGGCGCGCAGCCCCGCGGGCTCGAAATGCTGCTCGGCGCGACCATTGAGCTGGCGTTCGATCACCATGTTGATGAGACGCGAGCCAAAGCCCGGGCGTATGTTTCGCTTCGGCGCCGGACCATTACTTTCGGCCCAGTCAAGGACGAGCGTGAGGCCTTGCTCGGTGCGTGTGACCGACCACGCCAAATCGACGCGTCCGTTCGGGTCGGCGAGACTGCCGTGCTTGCTCGCATTCGTCACCAATTCATGGACAGCCATGCTCAGGCCGAAAGTGGGGTCCGGCTCCAGAAACACGTTCGGTCCCTTGAACGACATGCGATCGAGAAAAGCTGCAAGCAGGGTTTGCAGCAGATCATTGAGCGAAGTCGATTTCCAGCCTCCCTCCGTGATGAGTCGGTGCGCGTTGGCAAGCGCGAGAACGCGAGCTTCGTACTTGGTCACCAAGTCGGCAACGCTTCCTGAATTCTTTGCGGTCTGCGAAAAGAGCGCGAGCAACTGCGAAAACAGGTTACCGGATCGGTGACGCAGCTCCCTGATCATCAATTCATGGCGCTGATCCAGTTGCCTGCGCTGAATGGCACCCGCAACTATGTTGGCAATGCTTGCGAGAAACGAGACTTCGTAATCGGTGAACTTGCGCCGTTTGCCGGTATGCGCCCCGAGCACCCCATAAGCGCGGCCATCGTGACCGGCAATCGGCGCGCTGATGCCGCTGACCGCGCCGTGATCATGTAGCAACGGCTCACCCCGGAACCGCGTTTCCGTGCTCAGATCTTCGCAAATAACCGGACGACCGGAAGCCAGCGCGTAGCCTGCCTGTGATTCGCGGCCGGTGGAGAAATGCGCCGTTCCGACGCGTCCGTCCCGCCAGCCCCGGCCTGCCCGCAGCAATAGCTCTGAGTCGCCGGGCAGGAGCTCCAGAATCTTCACCAGCTCCGCATCAAGAATCTCGCCGACCGTGTCCACGACGTCATTAAAGAATTTCTGCAGGTCGGTTTCGGTGAGCGCCCGTTCGCTCAGGCGTCCAAGCATTTCCTGCTGACGCGCTCGCACTCGGACCTCGCGGTAGACGCGCAGTCTCTCCGTAACTTCGCGCGATATTCCGAGGAGGCGCACTGCATCCCCGTCTTCGAGAATAACGGTGACCGAACCTTCGAGCCATCTTTCCTCGCGGCTCGAAGCTCCGGGCAACCGATATTCGGCGCGAGCGGGTGCACGAGTTTCCAGCGCCTGACGAATGACTGCAAATAACGGTGAATCATCGTGCTTCGGGACATCCTCCGGCAGCACAAAGACAACGCCATCGGCACTCCGCTCCGGAGCGCCCTCAGCGGTCACCAGATTGCTCGACCACGTCAGAAGTTTGGAACGCAAGTCCCATGACCAGACGCCGACTGGACCAGCTTCAAGCGCAGTCCGGAACCGTTCGAGAGAGTCGCGCGCGTCTCTTTCCGGCGGCGGCGGAGCATTCTTCAACGTGTTTTGATCTGCTTGCGACCGAGACACACTCACATCCGGCATGCCCCCTGCACACGAAACGCCGTTGCGCTTGCCATTTTCAACTCCGGATGCGCCGGCTTTTTACAAACCCGATCCGATGAAGCCGGCGAGCGAGCGCGTGTTCGATAACTGCCTGAAAAGGCAACGGTTCCGTACGCGGACCAACTCCGCAGGAACCGCGCACTCCGAGGAGGGGCGCGTCGGCGCGCTTCAGGATAAGCAGCGGCCGGGCACGCGCGAGAGGGGAGGCTGGCCAATGGCGCTCACCAGACCCTCACACCCTTCCAGCAACCCCGGCTGGGTAACCGGCGCGCGCGGGGCAGACTTCGGCTCCGCTGGTCCATTCACCGCATTTCGGCTTTTGGCCGATGCAAGGGGTAAACGATCGCCCTTTAGCACTCGGTTGAAGGATGGGCCGGCAGTCATGCCAGGCGCAGCCTGGGTTGCCGATATCTCCAGCGCCACCACGAACGAGGCAAGGCCGAACGCCGCGCAGGCAAAAGCAGCGAGAAACCGAGAATGACGCAGCATGGGTTGGCTCCCACGATCCCTGTGCCCATTAGTCGCGTTCACTCCTCGTTAGGTTCACGAATGCGTGCCTGCGAAATGAAACGGGACGTCGAGAAAGGTCCACCCAAGCTCCCAGCGCGCAAAATCGGGCGCGTAAACCTTCTTTCTTTTTTCGGAACCAATACCGCTAGGGCGCATTAACAGAGCAGCCGGCCGCCCATTTCCCCCTCCCCGTGCTCGGCCGGTACCTCGGGCGTAGCTGACGCAGGTCGGCTACGCCCGTGCTTTTTGCCGGGCCGGCAGCGTTTAAGCGCGAACGAAATCCGGTCGTCCCGAACGTCTCCGCGTCCAATCGGGCTAGGAATTTCGATTAAGCGGGAATGCGCCGCTCACGCCTTTTCGCGCTGCGCTCGAAAAACAGCGCTTGGCTTGCCACCGCTGATACGGTTGCCGGCTGGAAGGGCTTGGCGATGAGGAACGCAGGCTCCGGACGCTCTCCGGTCAAGAATCGTTCGGGGTATGCGGTTATGAAAATGACCGGCGCCTCGAACGAGCCGAGAAGCTCGTTTACTGCATCCAGGCCAGAGCTGCCATCAGCAAGCTGAATGTCCGCGAGAATGAGGCCGGGCTGCTTCTTCTTAGTCAAGGCGAGAGCTTCGGCGTGGGTACGGGCAACTCCGAGCACGCGATGCCCCAATCCCTCGACAAGCGTCTCGAGCTCCATGGCGATGAAAGTATCGTCCTCGATAATGAGCACATCGGTTGCGATCTCGGCCGCCAATTCCCGTCCGGATTCCTCGACCAGCCCTCGCAGCTTCACAACGTCGATGTCCAGGATGCGCGCGGCCTCCGCTTCCGAGAAGCCCTCAAGCGCGACCAGCAGAAAAGCTTGGCGAGGGAGCGGCGTTATGTTTGCGAGCTTGTGCTCTCCGGGAAGTGCGCCTTCGGCGGCGGATTTGTCCGCGTTCACCGACACGGAATTCCAGATTTTGGTGAACAGGCGGTACAGGGCTGCGCGTACCCCCTCCTTCTCGTCGATCAGCGAACGATCGGCGATCAACGCCTCCAGAGTGGCGGCCACGTACGCGTCACCAGAGGTCTGGTTGCCGGTCAGCGCCCTTGCGTAGCGGCGCAGAAACGGCAGGTATTGCGCTACTGCAGAAGTATTGGGCACAAAACCCTCCCATCAATCCCGGAAGCATACCGGTCGAAAACAGCGCCGTCATAAAAAAGTTCCATATGTGCCGGAACGAACGCTATTGCACCACGTTATGCTCAGACGAGCGGAAGCCGACCCGCCGGCTCACCGAGCGGCGGTATAATGCACATGAAGGACTGGAAGTCGGTCAGACGGCCTCTGGGGCGGCCAAAACCGGAGCAGCCACCGGCGCCGCAAAGCAGGCCGCACGGGGCGGGAGCGCCAATGCACACCGATTCTCCCACGCGCAGGACTGCCGGGCGACTTAGTCGAGAGGATCAACGCCGGCTTGGCGATATTCTCCAGCGGGTGTACGACGATGTCGTGCACCAAGGTGTCCCTGATCGATTCAGGGCACTCCTGAATGAGCTCGAGGAGCCGGGCAAAAACGAGCAACACTCCGCCCCTTCACGCGCCGAGGCGCACATGGCCCCCGGTGGCGAAAAGCCCGAGTCCGATCAAGTGTTCGAACCTGAGGGCGCATCCGACCCGCGCAGTAAGGGGCAGCACTGATGACCATGCGACCGTCCGTGCGTGAGGCGATGCTCGGAGCCGTTCCGAGCTTGCGGGCATTTGCCATATCGTTGTGCGGCAATGTGGATCGCGCCGACGACCTGGTGCAGGAAACGCTGCTGCGCGCGATGGCCAACATCACGTCTTTTCAGCCCGGCACGAACATGTCCGCCTGGCTCTTCACCATTCTGCGCAACCTCTTTCGTTCCGAGTACCGCAAGCGCCGGCGGGAAGTCGAAGATACGGACGGGACGTATGCGGAGAGTCTCAAATCACACCCCGAGCAGCACAGCCGGGTGGAGTTCGAGGAATTCCGTGCGGCACTTGCCAAACTGCCGCCCGATCAGCGCGAGGCCCTGATCCTCGTGGGCGCCTCGGGCTTTTCGTACGAAGAAGCGGCCGCGATCTGCGATTGCGCCGTGGGGACCATCAAGAGCCGGGTAAATCGAGCGCGTACGCGCCTTTCCGAGCTCTTGTCCATCGATGGCGCCGATGATTTCGGCCCCGATCACACCACGCGCGCGATCTTGTCAGCCGGCGGCGGCCGCAGCTGACGGTTTCGCCGGCTCTTTAGAAAAGACAATAGCGCAGGCAGTTCGAGGCAATTGAGCACCCGTTCCTTGGGTACCCCTCCCTTGCGGGCCATCTCGACGCCCCAGTGGGTGAGGTCGAGCTCGGAAATCGAGTGCGCATCGGGGTTGATGCTGAGTATGCAACCCAATTCGACCGCGCGGCGATGCCACCGCCAGTCTAGATCGAGACGCCAGGGATTGGCATTGATCTCGACCGCGACGCCCGCACGGGCGCAGGCCGAAAGCACCCTCTCGATGTCGAGCGCATACCCGGGGCGCCGCATCAGCTGACGTCCGGTCATGTGACCCAAAATGGTCGTGTACGGAGAGTTCACCGCGCGAATGATGCGTTGCGTTTGCGTTTCGCGGTCGATGCGGAAACGGCTATGCACGCTTGCAACAACGAAGTCGAAGCGGGCGAGCAATCCTTCGGGATAATCGAGAGAGCCGTCCGCACGAATGTCGGATTCGATTCCTTTCAACACGAAGAACTTGCCGCGAAATTTCCTGTTCAGCCGGTCGATCGCGTCAGATTGCGCAAGAATTTCTTGCTCGCTGAGTCCGCCCGCGTAATGCGCGGATTGCGAGTGGTCCGCGATGCCCAGATAGGCATAGCCGCGCGCCCGAGTGCCCTCCGCCATATCTTCCAGCGTGTGTACTCCATCCGACGAGTCAGTGTGTACGTGCAACAGACCCCGCACATCTTCGTCCCGCACCAGCTGCGGGAGAGTGCCTTCCTCAGCGCTCGATACTTCATCGCCGCCTTCTCGCAATTCGGGCTCTATGAAAGGGAGATCGAGCGCCGCATAAATTTCTGCTTCCGTCGCCCCTGCAATCCTCTTTTTCCCCGAGCGCAGACCGTCAGCGCTCAGCGCCAGACCACGCTGGCGTGCCCGCACTTGCAGCGCCGCAACATGGCTTGCTGATCCTGTCGCACGGAGAAGAGTTGCGCCGAAACGCGCTCGATCGGCCAGATGCACGGAAAGCTGCGTGCTCGGTTTGAGCACTTTGGGCTTCTGGCTGCTGCTCGTTTCGACGACGAGGGCGAGATCGGAGACCAGCTCACAGCCGCGGCGAAAATCGCCGGCGGGGACGATGCGCCTGATGCGCGCCATTGACTGGCGCAGATTCGCCTCAGCCGCGCGTAAGAGCTCGGCGGCACGATGCATGTGATAGCGCTGATGGCCGCCCTGCCTGATTTCGAGACCTTGCAGGATCTTGTTTTGCAGGGCCGCGCCTAATCCCTTTACGCTCCTGATGCGGTCCGTACGCGTGGCTTCTTCCAGGTCCGCGAGGGAAGCCAGCCCCAGCTTCTGGTGCAGCTTGAGCACTTGCTCAGGTCGCAAACCAGGAACGCTCAACATTTCAAGCACTCCCGCGGGGATTTCCTGGCGCATGGTTTCGAGGGCCGGATGCGTGCCGGTGCGATGCAGTTTCTTGATAATTTCCGCGATTGCTTCTCCCACTCCGGGAATTTCCCGCAGCCGATCCTGCGCGATCAACTCGGCGAGAGGTGTGCTGAGAGCGAGCAGGCTTTCGGCGGCGCGACGGTAGGCGCGCGCGCGATACGGGTTGCCGCCCCGCAACGCATTCCGCTGCCCGAGCTCAACTAAAAGCTTCGCCACCTCCGCAGTATCCGGCCTTGGCATGGGTCTCCCTGTTTACGGGTCAACGCTGGTCCGGGCGAAATGGACAGCCAAGGCCATCTTCCAGCCTTAAACATAACAATAGATGCAAAAAGCATCACTTTAGAAATACGATATCGGCCTATTCACACCGGAAGCATGATCTCAAGCGCCCAGCTCCGCGCCGCACGCGCCCTTCTCGGCATTGATCAACGCAAGCTTGCGGAACTGTCGGGTCTCTCGCTCCCCACCATTCAGCGCATGGAGGCAAGTGACGGGGTCATTCGCGGCAACGTCGACTCCTTGATGAAGCTGGTCAGTGCCCTGGATGCAGCCGGCATCGAGCTCATTGCGGAAAACGCAAGCAGCTCCCACGGAGGCCGTGGCGTGCGACTTAAGGCCCACTCGCCCGGCTCGCCGACATGATCGTCTTCGCGCTTTCAGGCGCAGGTGTGCTCCTGTTGCTTGGGCCCGTGGCCGTCGTGATCGGCAAGCGCAAAAACGCGAACGCAGTCCTGTATGGCGTTTGTTGCGCGGTGTCACTCGTTTTGCTGGTTTGTGCTGCCACGCATCTTCTCGGTCGAGCTCCAGCGGCAACTCTGCGCTTGCCACTGGGACTACCATGGGTCGGCTCGCACTTGCGGCTTGACGCGCTTTCGGCTTTTTTTCTGATCGTCGTCAATGTGGGTGCGGCAGCTGCCAGCCTGTTTGCAATCGGTTATGGCACGCACGAGAGCGCGCCGATGCGCGTGCTCCCATTTTATCCCGCCTTTTTGGGCGCGATGAATCTCGTTTGTCTCGCGGATGACGCGTTCAGTTTTCTGATCACCTGGGAGTTCATGTCGCTGACTTCGTGGGCGCTGGTCATGGCGCACCATCATGTCCCGGAGAACGTGCGCGCCGGCTACGTGTACCTTGTCATGGCGAGTCTCGGCACGCTCGTTCTGCTCCTCACATTTGGCCTGCTTGCAGGCCCTGACGGCGCGTACAGCTTCGCGCAAATCCGCCTGAGCCGTCCCTCCCCTGCCCTGGCCGCGCTTGTTCTTTGTCTCGCTCTCGTCGGCACGGGCTCCAAGGCGGGCCTGGTTCCGCTCCATGCCTGGCTGCCGCTCGCCCATCCCGCAGCGCCCAGCCACGTCTCGGCCCTCATGAGCGGGGTGATGACCAAGATCGCTGTCTATGGATTCATCCGCATTGTCTTTGAACTTGCTGGCGATGCGTCCTGGTGGTGGAGCACGATCGTGCTGGCGCTCGCCGGCATAACGTGCGTCCTTGGCGTGCTTTATGCGCTGATGCAGCACGATCTCAAGCGGCTACTCGCCTATCACACCGTCGAGAACATCGGCATTATTTTCATCGGTTTGGGCCTGGCGCTGGCGTTCAAGGCGTTTGGCCTTGCCTGGGCGGCGGCGCTCGCATTCACGGCGGCACTGCTGCACGTCTTCAATCATTGCCTGTTCAAGAGTCTTTTATTCTTTGGCGCGGGCGCCGTGCTCACCGCAACCGGCGAGCGCGACATGGAGCATCTTGGCGGTCTCATTCATCGCATGCCGCAGACGGCATTCGCGTTTCTGATCGGCTGTGTGGCCATCTCGGCACTGCCACCGCTCAATGGCTTCGTTTCCGAATGGCTGATCTTTCAGGCCATCCTTTTGAGCCCGCAGCTTCCATCCTGGGGCCTGAAGTTTCTCGTGCCTGCAGTGGGCGCCCTGCTTGCCCTCTCCGCGGCCCTTGCCGCCGCCTGTTTCGTCAAAGCTTTCGGCATCACCTTTCTGGGCCGCGCGCGCAGCTCCGTTGTCGCCACTGCGCCTGAGGCCGATGGATTTTCTCTCGGTGCCATGTTCGGCTTTGCGGCACTTTGTTTTGTGGCCGGGATCTTGCCCGGCCTCTTCATCGATGCGCTTGCGCCTGCCGTTCACGACCTGATCGGAGATCACATGCCCGTGCAGCGCAGTGTCGCGTGGCTTGCCATCGTGCCGATCGCACAGAGCCGCAGCTCCTACGACGGGCTGCTGCTTTTTGTGTTCATGATCATCTCGGCATGGCTTGCTGCGATCGCCATACATCGGCTCGCTTCAGACAAACTGCGCCGCGCGCCAGCCTGGGATTGCGGCTATCCCGACGCGAGCACGATCGGTCAATACACGGCGTCGAGCTTCGCGCAGCCCATCCGGCGGGTATTTGGGACTGTGCTGTTTCGCGCGCGCGAGGAGGTCGACATGCCGCCACCTGGCAGTCCATCTCCCGCGCGTTTGACCGTGGTGCTGCGCGATCCGGTGTGGGAAGGCCTCTACCTTCCGCTCGCGGCCGCTGTGACTCTCGCATCCGAACGGCTCAACCGCCTTCAATTCCTCACTATCCGGCAATTCCTGACGCTCGTTTTTGCCGCTCTCGTCATGCTGCTGTTGGTGCTCGCGCTGTGGCCCTGATCGCAAATTTCGTCGTTCAGGGTGCTGAGATGGCAATCGTGCTGCTGCTCGCACCGCTGCTTACCGGCTTCGTGCGCAAGGTGAAGGCGCGCGTTCTGCGCCGACAAGGACCTTCTCTCATTCAGCCGTATCGCGACCTCGTTCGGCTCATGCGCAAGGAAGTCGTGCTTGCAGAAAGCGCGTCGTGGCTCTTTCGCGTCATTCCATATGTGATATTCGCAACCACCTGGGTCGCTGCATCGCTGGTGCCAACCTTCGGCGCCGGCCTCCTGTTCTCCTGGTCAGCCGACCTCATTGCCATCATCGCGCTTCTCGGCAGCGCCCGCTTCTTTCTCGCTCTTGCCGGCCTCGACGTGGGCACCTCTTTCGGCGGGATTGGATCGAGCAGGGAAGTGATGATCGCCTCGCTCGCCGAGCCCGCAATGATCATGATCGTGTTCACGCTCGCGCTCATCGCCGGCTCGACTCAGCTCTCGACGATCGCCTCCTTCATGCTGTCCTCCGCCGTGGGCCTGCGCGTTTCCCTCGGACTTGCGCTGATCGCGCTCATCATGGTTGCCATCGCCGAAAACGCACGCATTCCGGTGGACAATCCGGCCACTCACCTCGAGCTCACAATGGTGCACGAGGCCATGGTGCTGGAATATTCCGGACGTCATCTCGCGCTTATCGAGCTCTCGGCCTCGCTCAAGTTGCTGCTTTATCTCTCGCTTCTGGCCTGTCTGTTCGTGCCGTGGGGTCTCGCGGCTCCTGGCGCGAGCGCCATAGCGCTTCTCACCGGCGCTTTGGCTTACACCGGCAAGCTTGCCGTCGGCGGCATCCTGCTGGCACTGTTTGAAACTTCCATCGCCAAAATGCGCGTCTTCCGGGTTCCCGAATTTTTGGGCGCGGCGCTGATGCTTGGCCTGCTCGCCACGCTACTACTCTTCGTATCCCGGAGCCTCTGATGCACAGCCTGAGCTTCGACGTTGCGCATCTCCTTGCAGGCTCCCTCGTGCTGGTGAGCTTCATGCAGCTCTATCAGGATCGCCTCTACGCGCTCCTCAACATCTTTGCCCTGCACGCGCTGATCTTGGCGCTGTCGGTTGCCTGGCAGGCGTACATCCAGAGCGCGCCGCACCTGTTCATTACGGCGCTGATCGCGCTCGTCTTCAAGGCAATCGTGATCCCCCTGGCGCTGCACCGGATCATCGTCCGCCTGGGCATTCACCGCGAGATCGAGAAAGTGGTCGGCGTGGGCACGGCCATGCTCCTGGGCATGGCGCTCGTCGCTCTGTCCATGGTCGTCATGCTGCGCGTCACCACGGAGGCCGATCCGCTAGCGCGTGAGGATCTCGCGTTTGCGCTCTCGGTGGTGCTGCTCGGGTTGCTCATGATGGTGACGCGGCGGAACGCGGTAAGCCAGGTGGTCGGGTTCATGTCACTCGAGAATGGATTGGTACTTGCCGCGACCGGTGCAAAAGGAATGCCCCTTGTGGTGGAGATCAGCATCGCATTTTCCATCCTGATCGCCTTCATCGTGATCGGCATCTTCCTGTTCCGCATTCGCGAGCGATTCGATACCGTCGATGTACAGGCAATCGACAGCTATCGCGGGGAACGGCTGTGACCTTCGATCCCGTCGGCGCTATTCTTCTCATACCTGCGTGCGCGGCGGCTCTGCTTGCGGTGTTGCCGGACTATCGGCTCTCCGCGCGTATCAACATCCTGGCGGCGCTTGCCACTTTCGCCATCGCCTTCTCCCTCTTCTTCGGTCGGCCGGACCCCGGACCTTATTTCCACGTCGACGATCTCAATAACGTGTTCATCGTGCTCACCACGTTCGTGGGTTTCACCACGAGCGTATTCAGCGGAAGCTACATCGCCCACGAGCTTGAGACCGGCAGGCTCACGCCGACATTCCTGCGTTTCTATCATTCCATGTATCAGCTGCTGATGTTTGCGATGAATCTCGCATTGCTCGCCAACAACATCGGAGTGATGTGGGTTGCAATCGAGCTCGCGACGCTGACCACGGTTCTGATGGTCGGCCTCTATCGCACCCACGAAGCACTGGAGGCGGCCTGGAAATACTTCATTCTGGGCAGCGTCGGCATTGCACTCGCGCTGTTTGGCACCATTCTGGTCTACATGGCGGCAAGGCCGGTTATTGGCGAAGGTCCAGAAGCCATGGTGTGGACCCGGCTGCTCCTGAACGCGATCCATTTTGATCCGGCGCTGCTCAATCTCGCCTTTGTGTTTCTGCTTCTTGGTTATGGCACCAAGGTCGGGCTTGCGCCGCTGCACGCATGGCTGCCCGACGCGCATGCGGAGGGACCCACGCCCATATCGGCCGTGCTCTCGGGCCTGCTGCTCAATGTCGCGCTCTACGCCCTGTTGCGGTTCAAGATGCTACTGGCCGCCAATCCGGCTGCGCTCGCTCCGGGTCCTCTGATGGTGATCATGGGGCTGATTTCAGTCGTGTTCGCCGCCTTCATGCTGTATCGGCGCCGCGACATCAAACGCATGTTTGCTTATTCCTCGATCGAGCACATGGGCATCATCGCATTTGCTTTCGGCATGGGCGGCCCGCTCGCGAACTTCGCCGGCCTCCTGCACATGACCATGCACTCTTTGACGAAATCGGCCATCTTCTTTGCGGTCGGCCATATCTCGCAGGTGAAAGGAACCCAGCGCATTGCTGATATGGGCGGCCTCACCCAAACAAATCCGGTGCTCGGTTGGGGACTGGTGCTCGGTGTCGTCGCCATTGCCGGCCTGCCGCCGCTTGGAATTTTCACGAGTGAATTTCTGGTGGTGACCTCGACTTTTGCGCGGGCACCGTGGCTCGCCGTCATCCTCGTCTTCGGGCTGCTCGTTGCCTTTGCGGCGCTGTTCCTCCGGCTCAACAGCATCGCCTTCGGCGAGCCGCGCGGAAACAGCGAACCGGCGGAAGCCTCCTATGTGCCAATGTTTTGCCATCTCGGGCTGGTGCTGCTCGTGGGCATTTACATGCCGCCGGCACTCGTCGGCTGGTTTCAGAACGTCGCGCAGCTGTTGGGCTGAGGCATGCCATTGCGGGAATTGATCTCGGGAACGACCGCGGCGGCGCATCGGCCGTACCGACGCGTGGTGGTGGACGCGGTGTGCTGGCGTGATGTGTCGGAACGTCTCGCCGCCGGGGATTTAACGCTTTTGGGATTGTGGGGCGATGCTGGCATGGTGCACATGGCCGTGCTCGACGAATCGCCCGGCGACATTGCTGTCGTTACCATCGAGGCACGCGACGGCCGCTTCCCATCCGTCGGCGTGCTGCACCCACCGGCCATCCGCCTTGAGCGCGCCATAGCGAGTCTCTTCGGACTGCAACCAGTGGGGTCGCCCGACGGACGCCCCTGGCTCGATCTAGGGTTCTGGGGAAACACGCATCCCCTCGCGCCGACGTCGGGTGGCGCAAGTGCACCCGCCATTTTGATTTCGACGTATGAATTCCTGCCCGTCGAGGGCGAGGGCCTGCACCAGATTCCTGTCGGACCCGTCCACGCCGGTATCATCGAGCCTGGTCATTTCCGCTTCACCGCGAACGGTGAGACCGTGGTGCGACTCGAAGAGCGGCTCGGCTACGTGCATAAGGGCATCGAGAGCCTGATGGCGGGAGCAAGTATCGAAAGGGGCGCGCAGCTCGCCGGGCGCACCTCAGGCGACAGCACCGTCGCGTATGCGCTGGCTTTCGCTCACGCGGTTGAAGCCGCGTGGGACATTTGCGTGCCGTCCCCCGCGGTCATTCTGCGCGCGCTCATGGCCGAGCTTGAGCGCATGGCTAATCATTTCGGCGACGTAGGTGCCATCTGCAACGATGCCTCCTTCGCGCTGCTGCACGCGGAATGCGCTGTGCTGCGCGAGCGTGTGCTGCGCGCAGCCGATCGCTGTTTCGGCCATCGCCTCATGATGGATTGCGTGGTGCCTGGCGGCGTTGCGCGCGATCTTGCTCCACACGGCGCCGTGGTGATCAGAGAACTGGTGCGCGAGGTCCGCCGTGCGGTACCGGAGCTGGTCGAGCTGTACGACAATACGGCCTCGCTCCAGGATCGAACTGTGGGGACAGGAGTTGTCGCACCGGCCCTGGCGCGCCAGTTCGGCGCCGGCGGTTATGTCGGCCGCGCGAGCGGGCGTTCGTTCGACGCACGCAGGCAACCCGGCTACGCGCCATACAGGGAGCTGTCGTTCCATATCCCGATACTTGAAAGCGGGGATGTGAATGCGCGGGCCTGGATACGCATCCGCGAGCTCGAGCAATCAGCAAACCTGCTCGAGCAACTCCTGCAACGCCTTTTGGACGGCGCGACGCGCGCCGGCATCGAGCCGCAATCGGGCGTGCATGAGGGGCTCGCGCTTGTGGAAAGCTTCCGCGGTGATGTGCTGGTATGGCTACGACTGGAAGGGGAGCGGATTAGCCGGTGTCACCTGCGCGACCCCTCCTGGTTTCAGTGGCCCCTTCTGGAAGCGGCTATCGAGGGGAACATCGTTGCTGATTTCCCTCTCTGCAACAAATCCTTCAATTGCTCCTACTCGGGGCACGACCTCTAGGACCAGTCGTGCGCCGCATACTCCTGCAAAATCTGCTCCGACAACGGCTGACCGAAGCGACGCCTGCCCTCGATGAGGCGTCGCTGGGCCGGCTTGCGCGCGATCTGGACCGCGCAGCGCGACGCCGGCTCGGCCGCAGCCTCTCCATTCGCGAAATCGATGCAGGGTCGTGCAACGGGTGCGAGCTGGAAATCCATGCGCTCAATAACCCGTTTTACGACTTGGAGCGCTTCGGGTTGCGCTTTGTCGCCTCGCCGAGGCATGCGGACGTGCTGATGGTCACGGGCCCCCTTACCCGAAATATGCGCCATGCCCTCGAGCGCACCTATGCGGCGACGCCTGATCCGAAATGGGTGGTCGCCGTGGGCGACTGCGCGCTCGATGGCGGCATTTTCGCCGGAAGCTATGCCATAGTCGGAGGGGTTTCGTCCGCAGTACCCGTCGACGTCCACATTCGCGGCTGTCCACCCCGACCGGAACAACTGCTGGCCGGTCTCTTGGCCCTGATGAACGGGAATATGGTAGGGACGTAGTCCGGCCGGAACTCGGCGTTTCGGCACGCGTTTCGGTGCAGGGAACGACGATGGTCGATACGCTTCAATCGATGTCACTTGTGAAGGTCATGGAAATCGTCGGCCTGATCGTCTTGGTCGCGGCGATGATTTACGCCAGCATACAATGGTCGCGCCGGCGTCGGGCAACAGCCGAACTGAGTGAGGGGGCCAGACGTGATCTATATCGCCAGGCGGGACGCAAGGAGCGCCTGGACGCCGTCGCATCGAATGCCTCTGCACGCAGCTTGCCCGCCGAGGACGAGCTGCCGGTCAGCCCGAGACTGCGCGGAGAACTACGCTCTGGACGCGAAGAAGGGCGATGGACCGAGGACGAGATCGCCCGGAAGCATCTCGGGGTTGGCGGGCAGGATGACCGATCCAAGCCGAAAGCGCTCGACGAGCGCGAAACCCAGGTCAACAAGCATCTCGATCCTGGTCACACTTCTTAGGGCGCCGTTCACTGCACTGTCATGGAGCCGGCACAAAGTCGGTTGCGTTAACGCTAGCGTTCGTTAAGCCTAGAATACAACGCAAGGTGAATGCACGGGTACATGCATTCCTTTGGCTCGCTTTGCGCGCCCGACCCACAGTAGAATGCGATACTGCGAAGCGCTTTGAGTAAATTCTCGCGGATCAAGGAACCGCGAGCCCACGGGCGTCTTCATTCTTGGTCTAGCTTCTCCCAGCTTCCCACTCGCCCAAGAGTTCTCGATGGAAACGGTCCTGGTCAAGATCTTTGCGACTGCGCTTGCGCTGAGCCAGGTCACGTTGGCTCCCGAGAAGCTTCAGACTCAATTCGAGCGCACGGTCGATCAGCCCCGCGTCGCGCAGCTCTTGCGCGCAGGCTGCACTCACATGCGGAAGGCCTTCG